>PR_CR_10_Liq_1_inCRDRAFT_1001269_pt1 | contig 14425 bp, 15 predicted proteins | sample PRCRCaboRojoPR_3_FD_10241 | JGI IMG/M metagenome (IMG submission 10241)
TTGGCTTTGGAAAGAGCCTTTGAAAGTTCAATTGCTCCTGAGTCATCAATGTCATTTCCCCTTAAGTCTAGGAACTCTAAGGTGCTAGGTAGTTTTTTAGCTAGGACACTAACTCCTTGGCTCTTTATGGAGTTTCCACTTAAGTCAATAGACACTAACTTTGTGAACGCAAAAGTTTCTACAAGCACCTCTATACTGCTAGGGTCCAAAGAGTCGTTGGAAAGGTTTAGGTGCTTAGGTTTTTCGCGTTTAAAGTTGTTTATGTAGAAGTTTAACTTAGGACTGTTCTGGGTGTTTTGTTTAAGTGCTTCAACAACAGAAAGCAAACTGAGGTGTTTGGAGAAGTTTGCAGAGAAACTCTCAAACTTAGTTACTTTGCTTAGGCAAACTTCAACACCACCTGCTAAGCTTTTAAACTCTTGAACAAAAAGGGACTTTCTATCACTGCTGCTGGACATCTTTTGTATTAGAAGTTCACAGTGGTTTTCAATGTTGACTAGTTTTAGAGTCTTTTTTTGGCAGAACTCCAAAATGTCAGAAACTAAAGCTTCTGCTTGTGAAATAACTTGACTCTTCAAAGCACTGCACCTCTTCTGGATGTCTATAAGCTCTAGAGTTATTTGGTCATTAGGCAGCCTTTGGATTTGGTGGCCTACATGGTTGAGTCGGCTTGGTTTGCAGTCACAAAAGAACGAAGGAACTCGTGCGCACATGCATATGTACTCAACTCCTAAACAACTAGGATTACTGCAATGGTCGTCCATTTTAAGTTTATCTATAACTAGTCTCGAGTTCTTTTTCTGACTTCAGGGAAGTTGTGGATCTTTACATTGGGGTTTAAAGTTTGGAGTCTTTCCAAAAATTGATTAACAGGAACATATTTAACTTGCTCGGACCTCAAAGCTTCACACCAGTTCAGTAACTCCTCAGCTGCTTTTTCTCTGCCCTCAGAGTACTTTTTATTGTTGTTGGTTTGAATCTCTCTAAACAACCCAGTAAGCGCCTGTGCCGCCTGAGAAAACCCTATTTGGAGTCTGTCTTCCATTTATAATATGCAAAACACGCAAATTCTGAAACCTTTAGACTTAAACACACTCTTTTCTGCAAAGCCCCACAACGCAGAGTTAGTAGCAGTGCTAAAAAGACTTTTTTCACTGGAAAACCTTAAACAAGACATATCATTGATATGCAAGATGGATAACGACTTGTGGGTGCCTCTTTCGTTCATTGCAGATTTAGAACCAGTTAGGACCCTCACCAAAGACTACCGCCAGGTAAGAGAAGCTTGCAAAGTAACTGGACTGGAGTACGACTACGAAACCCAGAGTGTAAGAAAGGTCTTTTCAGCTCCAAGGACCAAGTTAGCTGTTTGGAAAGAGGGGGACTTTAGTGAGTTGGGGGCTTTAAGTGTAAAAAAGCAAAGGGACTGCACTCTTTTGCAGTTCCAAACTGAAGAACAAACTCTCCAGGCTTACAAACACCTGCGAGCTGCAGAGTGCAACTGCTTGATTGAAAGCACCAGTGCTTACTTGTTTTTGCTTGAAGAACTCCAAAAGAACCTAGGGCAAATTGAACAGTGCGAGTTGTACAAGTGCTTGAACTCAATAAAGACTTACGAGAAACAAGAGTTCTTGGAGCTTTGGAAAGCTTGCAGTCCTAAGATGCCTCCTACTTTTAAACTGTTGTTTACTAAGTGCAGAGTCATCAAAAGGAACCCAGGTGTTAATTAACTAACGCTTCTTGTACTTTCCAGGGTTGAGTAGTTTGCTCGGAAGAGGTGGTTTAGGCTTGCTCTTAGCGAATATACAAACGAAAAAGAAGTTGTTGGGTTGGATTTTTTGTTGCAGTTTAAAACCTAACTTGTCCATGTTGGTTTGGAACTCTTCTTTGTGAGGAACTCTGCTTTCGACTTCAGCTATAATAAGAGTTCCTTTTTTCTTAAGCACTCGGTAGGCTTCTTGGAGCATCTTTACGTGGTTGCTTCCCATTAAAGACAAACAAAACACTGCAATGTCTAGTTTGTTGCTTTTCAAAGGCAAGTTCGTGACATCGCAAGCCTTCACGTGGTCTTTGTCCACTAAGTCGTAAGAGTGCACTTTGATGTTAGGTTGGTCTTTTAAGTTAAGTTCTAGTTGGCCGTTTCCACAGCCGAGGTCAGCTACCTTTGTAGAAGCAGACCCTGCAAGTTTTCTGATTTCTTGTTCTACTAGTTCGAGAGGGTTCACTGGCCACTCTTTAACTTGTTCTTCAAAGCCTTTGTGGTAAACTTCAAACAACTCTGGACTCTCGCTGAACAGTTTTAAGTTCTTTTGGCTGTGCTGTGTGTAAAGCATTTCGTTAAGCATTCTGAACTTGCTGCCTTCAAGTTTCCTTTTTCTTTTATTCATATTTATTAAGAGTACTTTTGAAGCAGTTTATTGAGTCTTCCTTTAGAGTTCAGAAGAGCTTGGTTTTCAGGTGGCTGGAACAAGTGACTAGGGACTGGCAAAAACTCTTTCCCAGGCAGTGGTTCTACTGAAATCCCACACGACTCCAAAAACCTGTGGAGGGGCTCCAGTAGGTCTTCGTAGTAGTCTAAGTCGTTGTGGTCCATTTCTTTAGGCAAGTGCAAACTGCAGGGACCTGAGCATTCTTCGTGGAGTTTTTGAGAGTGGCTGAAAGGAATCAAAGTGTCTTTTTGGCCGTGCACAATGAAAGTAGCACACGAAATGTAAGGCATATGGTCTATGTTTTTAAAGCGGTCAGCAACTAACACCTGGGCGAGTCTCCCTGCTATGTTTTTTACAACTGCGCGAATTGAAGTATAGGCCGACATAAGTACAAGGCAGCAAGGAGACCGGTACCTAGCAAGCCATGTAGCAGGGCCTGAGCCTATTGACCTTCCAAAAACTATTACGTCTCTAGGCCTCACTTCCATTTCGTTCACCAAGTAGTTAAACACTGAGTCTGCGTCTGCAATGATGCGTTCAGCTGAAGGTTTTCCAAAGTGAATTCCGTAGCCAGGGTACTCCACAGCTACTACGTGGACGTTCAGGTACTCTCTGAGCATATCTACAAGTTCGTATGTAAGGCACAAGTCCTCTGCATTTCCATGGAAATATACAAGGACTTTGGAGGAGCCTGCAGGAGCTTGGAGAAACAGACAAGGAATTGCAGTGTCCTCTGGATGTTCTCGAGGAATCCATACAAGTTCTCCTGCAAAAAACTCTGCATCATAGTTAGCTTCGGGGGCTGGAAACACCAAACTATTAAAGTCCATTTTGGTATATTATCTAAACTTCTACATAGACTTTGTCCAACGAAAACCTGGATATTCCGGTTTCGAGGTTTTTGAGTCTAGACTCTAGTAAGCTTCTTTTTTGCTTGACTGCAAAAGTGTCTGAGGTGAAAGGCAGTTTGGCTAAAGCGTTCCAAGCCTCGTCTCTAGCTTTAACTAAAGCATCTAAGTGTGCTGTTCTCTCCTGCTCACTGAGGAGCCTCGTGCCTTTGGGCCAGTGTTTTTTGGAGAGTTCGTAGAGTTCCTCTTGCTTTTTAGTTTGGAGTTCCTGCTTGATACTTGAAATGTACTTAGGCACTTGTCCGTAAGTCTGGTAGTCTTCTCGGAAGTCTTTGTCAGGGGGGGTGGTGGTGTCTTTCGGTTTAAGTGTTTTCGCAGACTTAATGTTTTGTTTAACGTAGTTTGTTTGGCTACTTGGGAGTTTAGGTTTGGTTTCTTGGGGTTTTTCTTGAACTGCTTTTTGCGCATTTTGAATGTGCTTTATGAACTGTTTGTTGGCTTTCATGTGGTCTTTTGGAGTGACTCCTTTTCGCAAGAGTTGCTCTCTGTAGCCGTTGCAAGGGTTGAGTGCTTCTCCTACTGAAGACCCCTTTTTCCTTGCACTTAGTATCCGGCTTTTCATAATTAATATGTTTTCTTGTGTTTCAAGTTTGTCAACGAGTGAAGTCCAGGGCCCAGCTGTGCTTTTGTTTGCCAACCCAAATTCTGGCTCTAAAAAGTCCAAAAAGTACCTTGAACTAAATGCCAGTCTTATTTCACTAAAGATTCTTAACCAGAAAGTAGACTTGTATATTTTCAACCTTTGTAACCAAGAGTCTCTTAGTGAAGGAGTTTTGTGTTTGCAAAGTCTACTGCTTAACAAGAAAAGCTTGAGAGTAGTCGTAACAGGAGGCGATGGAAGTTTAGTGTGGGTGATCCAAGAAATGCTTCAAAAAGGAATAGACACCTCAAACGTGCCTTTTGGGATCATGCCTTTTGGAACGGGAAACGACCTGTCAGCTATGCTGGGGTGGGGAAGAAAACCTCCGAAGCCCGTTATTGGAAAGCACAACAAAGGACTCCTTAAGTACCTGAAGGCTTGGCTAGACGCCCAAGTATGCAAATTGGACATTTGGGAAGTAACAGTTGAAGTCCAGCCAGAAGGTCACTTTGAAAAAGTCAAGCACAGAGACCACAAGTTCGAAAGAGAACGCTTAAAAGACCCATCAGGAGACACAAAGGTTTTTCAAAGACTGATGACTAACTACTTCAGTGTAGGTCTAGATGCCAGGATCGGACTTGGTTTTGAAAAAAGAAGAACAAACTCAAAGTGGAAAAACAAAATCCTGTACACTTGGGAAGGGTTTAAAAAGATACTCTGCATGACAACTCCTACTATCACTAAGTACACAGCTTCTTTTCGCGACAACGAAACTTGTATTTTCAACAGCCAGAAACCTCTTTCCACCAAAACTTCAGTTTTAGTTGCTTTGAACGCACGCACCTACGCTGGGGGTAAGTTCATCTGGGACAAGTCCAAAGACTTCAGGAACTACTGGAGCAAACCATCTCCTTGCGACGGCAAACTAGAGTTTTTGACCTTCGAAGGAGTCGACTTGGCCCAAGAAATGCTTAGTTCAGGAAAAGCTAAAAAACTACACCAAGGCTCTGGGCCATTTGAACTAGCTTTCAAGCCAGAAGTGCACTCAAGAGTGTACATGCAAATAGACGGAGAGTATTTTTACGCAATTAAGCCTAAAGGTGTTAAGGTCAAACTACTTAACACTTCCCAGAAGGTGCTAGTTAATCCTTCTCGGGCTTTGTTCAGTTTGTAATTATTAACTGTTTAAGGTTTATCAAAAATAGTCTCCAAACATAACTGAGTCTAAACTTTCTTCAGTCTGATGTGGTCTTTTTTCGTAGCCATTGGGAGACAATAAGTGCTCTTCAGGTGACAAAGAAACCTCTTCTTCTGGCTCTATTTGGTCTTTCCTGACCCAAAACACGTACAAACACAGCGCCATCAACAAGTAATGAGTCAACAACCTAATCACAGCAAACACCAAAATACTCACTCCGAGATTCCCTGGGACTTCTTCGTAGCAGGTCTTCTGAGGCATTGAGACTTGGTAAATCTGATGCAGAAAAGAAATAAAGTTGGACACAAACATGCAGACAATCAAAATCCTGATGAGAAAATTACCATAGTTCTTTTTCGCGACTTGTATCGATGATTAAGCAGTGCAGTTTTTTAAGGTCTTTCAGTTTCTTGGTCATTCTAATACCTATTATGAAGAACACCAAAGTCAACATCAACCCACTAAGTCTCATGTACACCCAAATTCCATTTTGGCAACCGTAAACATCTTCATTCTTAATGTTGCCTACAATGAAGTAAACTGCAAATCCCGTCAGGTAGAGTATGTTGAACACAAGCAAAGGTTTAATGAACTTCCTGTAGAACCCTGGGGATTGGTGCACCTTGGTAGCTTCAAAGGCAAAGTAAAAGAAAATAATAGTGTCCAGGACGAACTGGAGATACTCCATCAACATGTAAAGTATGTTAAACTCAGGACCTATTACTACGTAGTGAACAAACATCATAATGGTCTGCAACATTTGGACATAGAGTATTGCTAGTGATTTCGAAAGCCAAACTCCTTGAGCCTTTATGTTACGTGCAATTTGGTACCCTGTGAGCAAAGAGAACCCCATTGACACAAACGCAAACGAGTAAGAAACGCTGCACCAAGCATACCCGATTACTTCTACGCAGTTTCCCATTTTTCCTATTCAGCACTTTGAATATTCTTTTATAAACAATGAACAGGAACCTTTTGATTTTGGAGTGCAGAGGAAGGAAGAACCTTTGCGGCTTTTTCAGACAAAACAAGTTGATCTACTCCAAAAAAGTTTACAGTCAAAAAAATTTTTTAGTTACCACAAAGGATTTCCTTAAAGCGTGCCGGAACGACCTTGAGAGATATAGACTTGACGAAGCTGCTGTGACTATTGCACCTGGAAACCCGAAACTAATGGAGGAGTCTTTGGAACTAGCAATGGTAACTTTAAATTAGAAGTTTGACGTGCCTGTGTACCCCCTGCACCACACACACGCACACATTAGTTTTCTGGGGAACTTGCCTGCTTTGATTTTGTTTTGCAACAGTTCAGAAACTAAGTTGTTTCTCAACGACGGAAAAGAACTTAAAATCATAGGAAGTTCAGTAGACTTAAGTTTAGGCGAATCTATGGCAATTCTCAACAGAAAACTAGGAATCAACTACCAAGACATGCTAGTTGGCAAGCCTATCCGCCAATTGATTCCTGTTCCTATGATCAACCACAAATCTTTTGACTTTTCTTTTCAAGGGATTCTTAGCAAGGTTCTGTACTACTCAGTGCACAGCCCTGTAGTCTCTAAGATAGACCCAGTAGAGTCTTCTTTTTCCAAGAAAACCAAACGAGATATGGCTTCTTTAGGGTCAACTTTCCAGATTGTGGCAATTGAACACTTGGTGGCCCAAATTAGAAAAGCTATTTCTTGGGTCAGAAAAGAACACCCTCAAGTTAAAACTTTCGTAAGTACTATTTAGGGCTTCTGTGGAGGAGTAGCTATTAACGAAAAGATCTCAGGCAACTTGAGGGAAGTTTGCAGTCAATACAACTTTGACTTCTTAGTTCCAGAAAACCCTCTAGATAACTTGGAACAGCTTTATACTTCATACTCACAACTTAGAGGCTCGCTTCCAGACTTAAGAAAGACAAAGATACCTTGCCTTAGAAACTACCCTATTTGCGACTACTTATAGGTGTCGCATTTTTTAACTAATCATAAATGGAAGAAAACAAGGCCCAAACCAGCTCTTTCCAAATAGACCCAGAAGAGCCCGTCACACAAATAGAGAGCCTTTGTCCCAGTTGTGAAGGACAAGGAATTACCCGACTTCTTCTCTGCAGAATTCCTTTTTTCAAAGATGTTGTAGTCATGTCTTTTTACTGCGAAAACTGTGCTTACTACAACAACGAAATCCAGTCCGCAGGGTCTTTAGCTGAAAAAGGAATTAGAATCACCCTCCACGTTACAGAGCCTTCTTTGCTCAACAGAGAAGTAGTTAAGTCTGAATTTGCCACTATCACAGTTCCAGAAATCGAACTTGAAATTCCACCCACTACACAAAAAGGGTCCTTGAACACTGTAGAAGGCATTTTGAGGAAGTCTTACGAAGACTTGCAAGCTCTGCAGCCTGAACGAAGAGCCCAGAACCCCGAAGTAGCCTCTAAAATTGACGAGTTCTTGCAAAACTTAGAAGCTTTGTTCAGTGGCAGAAGACCCTTTACTTTGGTGGTAGACGATCCTGCGGGCAACAGTTTTGTGTCCCACGATATTTCCAGGTACAAAATGCCCACTTCAGACCCCGCTTTAACTATTGAGAACTACTTCCGGTCACGTACACAAATGCAAGAAATGGGCTACCTTGCTAAGGACGAAGACATTGGGCAAAGCTTAGAAAACATGTCCCTCGATAACCCTATTTCAGCTCAAGGCCACGACTTTTCAAGGGGCTTTGAAGAGAACGACACAGACCAAGAACCAGTGGAGATGCCCACTAGGTGCTACGCTTGCCAATGCCCAGGGACTATTAGGATGTGCATCACACACATTCCACACTTCAAAGAAACTATAGTTATGGCTTTTAACTGCGAGATGTGTGGAGCCAAAAGCAACGAAGTCAAAGGAGGCGGGGGCGTGAGTGAGTTGGGCAAAAGAGTGACACTCAAAGTTACTCAGTCTGAAGACTTAACTAGAGACGTGATTAAGTCAGACACTTCTTCAGTAAGCATTCCTGAGTTGGGCTTGGAACTAATGCCAGGTACCCTAGGAGGACTTGTCACTACTGTAGAAGGCTTGCTTTCACAAATCCACAACCAACTTTCGAAGAACGTGCCCTTTGGCATGGGCGACTCACTTGATTCTCAAGAGAAAGAAAGGTTTTCGAGCTTCTTAAGTAACTTAGAAGCCTACAGCCAAAGCGTTCCAGTGCCTTTCACTTTGGTACTTGACGACCCGCTAGCCAACAGCTTTATTTCGAGTCCCAACTCAGAAGACCCGGCTACAGACCCTTCTGTGACTATAGAAGACTACGAAAGGACACAAGAGCAAAATGAAGACTTGGGTTTAAGCGATATGGTAACAGAGAATTATTAAAATGGAACCGGAAATTTCTTTGTACACTATCGAGTCTCTTTTCATAAGAGACAAAACTAAAAGGACTCAAGAAGTAACCACTACTTAGTTCAAAAGTTTTTTAGATAAACTTGCGAAGCTTTTGTCTTCTGGTCAAGCACAGTATGAGCTATTTAGTTTCTTCAAAGAGTTCTATGAAAAACGCTTGGTTAACTTGTCAGTTAAGTGCCCTCTGCGTGAAGTAAGAGAACTTGCACAGAAGTTTTTGGAAAAGCATGGTATAGTTTACCAATTAGAAGAAGTTAGCGAAACTAGTTTTGTTTTGCCTAGATCTTTAGTAACCCCACTAAGTGCTCAAAGCAAGGACTCCTTGGAAGAAGATGCACTGCTTTTGAAGCAGGTTTACAAAGAACTGTTTCTAAGCTTTGCTAGAGTGCCTAATCTGTTTAGAGTTTTAGGGGTGCTGCCTACTTACCTTGAGAAGCAATATCTTCGTGTTAGTGAAGTGCTTTTAGGCGACGGACCTCTTTCAGCAGAGTTTCGTTTCTGTGTTGCTTTTATAGGATCTGCAGCAGATAAGTGCGTTTATCTGATGCAACTCTTCCAAGAACAAGTCCGAATGTTCGGGCATTCCAACATGCCTGAAAAACTAAGACACCTTGCAACAGCTAGTCTGAAGTTAGCTCACAGACCATGGGAATTTGACCAGAAAGACGTAGAAGTTCTACTGAGTCACTGGCAGATTTCAGAACTCTTCCACGCCTTAGTTGTTCTTAGTGTGAGTCACTGCCTTGCAAGTGTGTGCTTAGGTTTAGGAGTTTCTTGTGAGTACGACTTGTTTGACACAAACTATTCTTTAACTGTTGAAGACAGCAACCTGTTTGAGTTCTTGGCAGAAGAAAAGCTGCCGTATCTTGACTACGACATTTCCAAACATCCCCGCCCTGTGAGGCCTTCTGACTTCAACTGGAAAGACTCAGGGTTTTACTTGCTTGAAAAGGTTCTTCCAAGGATTGCAGAGAGCCTTAGAGTCACTATTGGGTTTTCCTACAATAGCACTTTTGAGTCGTTTGGCGAAGAAGGAGTGAACACTGCGCCTTTGCGGAGAGCTGTGTGGATGTACACACAAAGAGTACTTGGTTTGGAGTACGACGACTACGACTACAGAGAGGTTAACGAGCAGTTGTCAAGGAACACCAAGAACTACCTAAAGACAGTTGTGTGTTACCCCAAAAAAGTAACAAAAGAACTTCTGGACTCGATAGACATGGACTTGGACTTTCCAGACATAGTGCAGATGGTTCTTCTGGTGAGCGAGTCCAAACTTGAGTCAGAGTTGATATACCTTACACATTGCTTAAGCAGTTTTATTTAATAATAATGGCTTCTCGTGGAAGAGTTAAAGAACTCGAAAAACTCCACCAAGAACTTGCAGGCGGAGGCAGTTGCTTCCACATTCGGAGTTTAAAAAGGCACTTAGGAAAAGAAATCAGTTCAGAACTGCTTCCAACGACTGTTTACTTGTCAGACTTCATAGACGCTTTTCAAGGGGAGCTAAACAGACTCAAGGACGAAGAAGAACACTTAAAGTACTTGCTTGACCAGTACGACTACAAGAAAAGAATGCACATCGAAAGTTACCACGAAATACTTAACACCGAAAAGTACAATAAGGCCGGGGTTATGGAAAACTCAAGACTCGACCTAGTAGTTGAGCAAGCTAGAGAACTCCCTGCCATGAACACCAACAACACCGCAGACCCTTTCTTTGTGGTTAAACTAGACGATAAAGTAATTTACCGCTCGCAACTCATCCCTGACACTGCTGAGCCTGTTTGGAACGCCCGAGTAGCCATTCCTATAAAGCACAAAAACCACGAAATAATTGTTGAGTTGCTTGACGACGACCAGAACCCTGAGTCTATTGGTTTGTGCCAAATTGAACTGGAATCCTTTGAGGACCAACAAGTCCACACCAGGTGGTACGACTTAGAAAGCGTGGACGAAATCAACGCAGGCGAAGTTAAGATTGTAGGGCAGTGGGTTTACAACATGACTGAATTCCACCAAAACAACGCTGAGAAGTACGAGTCTCTGTTGAGTTTAACTGAAAAAAACTTAGCAAGGGTGTCGGAGCAAGTGATGAACCTCTACGAATACAGAGGCAAAGACTTGCTCGAAGCTTGGCTCATACCCCCTGCTAGGATTTCTCCTTCTAAAAGCAGACGCAGCCAGCACTTCTTGAGTGTACCTGGGTCACGCTCTGCCTCCCAAGTTAGCTCGCCTACCCAGTCCAGGAAAAGCAACTACAACTTTCCTAAAATAGAGTACACCCAAGCAGGATGCTCCCTAGATTTCTTTGCAATCGGTATGTTCGTGACCTCTAAGTACATGAGTTAATTAATCACTTAAGTGGATAGCAGACTGATTGTAGTACATCGAAACAACCTGCTCAGGAGAAGTAGCCTCAGTAGGGGACTTGTCTTCTCGGAGTCTCAAAAACCTAGGAAAGCGGAGCGATATTCCTTTGTCTTCTGCAGCTTGGCACCAAGCACTTGTGTGCTTAGGCGAAATCGAAAGGTCTGCTCCCAGTACTTCACAAACTAGTTTGGGTTCGAACCAAACGTCTAAGTCTGTGTGGAGGTACCTGTAGTTTTTAAGGGGTTTGGGGATTTCGAGGGGCTTCAGTTTGGAGTACAGAGTTTTAAGTTGCTCTTCACTGAACCCAGTAGCCGTTTTGCATATAGTTTGATATTCGTCATTTGAGGAGTCATAAATAGCTAACAAAAACGACCCGTAAACACCTACTCGCTTCCCAGTTCCGTAGTAAGCTCCTATTGGAACTAAGTCTACAGAGTCTGACAAACTAGTTTCTGAAGCCTGCATGTAGTCTTTTTTGAGCTTCAGCCAGTTCAAGCTGCGCTTTGCTGGTTCGTAACTAGCGTTGTCATGCAGAGTTTTGACCATAAGTCCTTCACAGCCAATCTTAACAGACTCCAGCAAAAAAGCTTCGATGTCTTCGAACAGACTTAAGTCTCTATGTTCTGCAAACTGGAGTTTCCCAGGTTCTTCTTTGATGGCCTTTTTAAGTAACTCTCTTCTTTCGAAAAGCGACTTGTCAAGGATCGACTCTGAGTTGTAAAAAAGCATGTCGAAGGGAAAGATGCACACGTTAATTTCAATAGAGTTTATGTCTACGTTTTTCCTGCCTCTGTGCTGGATGTCTTGGAACGGCCTGATTCTGTTAGTCTTTGAGTCAAAAGCAACTGCTTCAGAGTCAATGATGCAGCTAGTTACTTGGCTGTAGTCGATGTGCTCGGCTAAAAACTGAACAATGTCTGGGTACATCTCTGTGATGTCTTCGTTCCCTCTGCTGTAGATCTTAACGCTGCGGTCTTCTAGAATGTGGATTTGCGCCCTCATGCCGTCGTACTTAAACTCGCAGGTGAACTCAACTCCTGTGAAGCGTTTAAGAATCTCCTGGATGCCTTTAGTGGGGTTGGCAAGCATGGGTTTCACAGGGACTCCTGGAGTGATTCTGCAAACTTCAGAAATGTAAGAAATGTCTTTGCCCTGAGGACCTACTTCTAGTAAGGCTTTGATTATTTTGTCGTAGTCAGGGCACTCGTTTATAGCTCGTTTCAGTGTGTTTTCAATGAGTTCAGCCCCTTCTTCTGAGGCTTTAAGTACTGAAGGGGGGAAGGTGCCTTGTTTAGGAGGGGTGACTGCAATTGCTTTGGCCAAGGCACTCTGCATAGTGAGTTCTGAAGCGCCTATTTTCAAGGACTTCTGAAGAATTCTGATGATGTACTTGGCTTCTTCGCTGTCAGCTTGGTTTAGGAGCCTGACCAATTCCTCTTCTTTGAGCGAAATAGAGTTGTTGCCTTTGTAAGTTGCTATTTTCCAAAGCGAGTCGTAAACGTTTTCAATCGTTAAAGGCGCGAGTTTAGTGCGTTTGGTGAAGTAAGAAGTAAGGTTCTTCTGGGTAGCTTTTCCGTTGGAGACTACGGTTCCTAAGTCCCCTGTTTGGTTTTCTTGCTTCCTGACTTGTTTAACTGTGAGGCCTGAGTTCCTAGCTGCCGCTTTGAACAAGGCTTCTTTGCCTATTCCTATTTCGATTCCTGTGTAGTCAGGGCACAGCTTTCCTATGCATAAATAAAAACACTTAACTAAGTGGTCTGGCTTAAGCAGTATAATGCTTCTGAACAAGTTGGACAAAACTTCTTTTTGCAAGTTTTTGGAGTTGGCTCCTTTGGACTTAGAAACCTCTTCAAACGCGTCAACAAGCATTCGGAAAGGAACTGGGTCTCCGTACTTGAACTTAGAGTCCAGTATAGGGTTGAACTTGGGGTCTGAAAGCGCCAAAGGCTGTGAATTAAGGTTGTAGTCCTCGTAAGTTGACTCTGTGAAGGCAACTTCTGAGACGATTTGGGAGGGCTCAATTGGGTTGAGGGGACTTCTGGGCTCCTCCTTTTTGCGTTTGGAACTTTGAGTTGAGAGGAACGAGCTTATTGAGGATTGTCTTTCCATTCCCGCCTTTATAAATGGTAACTTTGGCTGATAAAATGAAGTGTATACTAGTTGGTTTGTTTTGGGTGGCTTGGGGCTCAGAAGTTACTCAGATCTCAACCTTTCCTTATCAAGGTAGGTTTTCAAGTAAGTTTATGGGTTTCAGTAACCTTTATGTGTTTGGGACTTTCGATAGGCCTCAAAGCTCCTACTCAATTACTGTCGGTGAGGATGACTGTGAGGTGTTTTACTTTGAGGCTTCTAGAATAGAGTGCCTTATTCCGCCTACTCAAGACTTGACAGAAAGGACTCTGGAAGTGACTGTGCTAGAAGACTCTGTGCACTTGGGAGGAAGTCCTTTGAGTTTCTCGAATAGCAACTATTTAGTTTACAGCATGTACCCTACTGAAGCTTCACCTGGTGACGAGATTGCCTTTGCAGGTGATTTAAGTGGCTCTGATCCGCAAGAGGCATATGTGGGTGAAGTGCAAGTGCAAAGTTTAGGGTGTTGCAAGTCTCCTGTTTACTTTCCTCACGATGCTCTGATCCGCAAGAGGCATATGTGGGTGAAGTGCAAGTGCAAAGTTTAGGGTGTTGCAAGTCTCTTCACTTTCCTCACGATGTCTACGGCAACTTAGGGAATAACATCCACGGAGACACAGGGCCTTACGTCAAGTTTACAGATGGTAATGTAGGAAGGCTCCACTGGGTAGGAGCTTCTTACGACCTTGAAGGAAACGAGTACTACTTTAGGACCATTGCAGCTGTGGATGAACTATCCATTCACGAAGCTGATGTATTTGGAGGCACTCAAGTTTCAATCACCGGAAGGGGATTTCCAAGTGATTCTTCTAGAATAAGAGTTGAGATTGATGGAACAGACTGCCAGGTGAGTAGTGCTAGTTACAACAGTTTAATCTGTTTAAGTGGAGAAAAAAGCTCTATTGAAACCAAAAGCTTTTATGAAGGCAGTGCTGGAATCCACCATGAGTACAATGGGAAAAAGGAAATTCTTGCTAACTTCGAGGCTCCTCATCATCAAAATCTTGGCAATATAAATCAGTCCTTCAAAGGATTGTTCTATGCGCCTTATACAGGGAATTATGTTTTTTATCTTAATTGCGAACATTATTCAACTCTATATTTGAGTATGACAGAAGGCACAAAAGATACAGAAGAAATCATCAGTCTTGAATTCTCTCCAAAATATTATAACTTTCTAGGTAAGTCAAATAATGTGCATTTAGAAGGAGGTAAGTCATACTATATAAGAGTGGATCAAAATATAAGTCGTAGTTGGTACTTTAGTTTAGGTGTGAAAATTCCTTCAAATGGAAAAAGGTACAAAAATACCACACCAGGAGCTCAAAACATTGATGTTAGTGGTTGGAGTCATCAAATGAGTTTAAAGTATAAGTCCAAGGTAGTGAAAACTGAGGAAAATTATCAATGCAACAATCCTAGATACTTCA
>PR_CR_10_Liq_1_inCRDRAFT_1001270_pt1 | contig 14422 bp, 12 predicted proteins | sample PRCRCaboRojoPR_3_FD_10241 | JGI IMG/M metagenome (IMG submission 10241)
GCATCCTCGCTCATGCTCGACAGGTCATGGCCAAGGGCCGATACGCTGCCGCCGGTTGCGCGCTCCAACCCGCCCATCAGCATCAAGAGCGAAGATTTGCCGGACCCCGATGGCCCAATCAGGCCGAGCGTCTCACCCCTGTGGACATCGAGCGTAATCGCATCAAGTATCTGGACAGGCCCAGCGTTCCCCTGAAGGGTGAGCGCGGCGTTTTCGAGTGACAAGACAGGATCGGACATGCACAGGCACCTAGGACAAGGACAGTGGTTGAGATATGGCATCGCCATGCTCAGGGGCAAGGTGACGGGGGCCATTCTTTGTACCCTGATGCCTTTTGCCGCCATGGCAGAGGACGTGCGGATTCTGGCCTTGGGCGATAGCCTGACCCAAGGCTATGGATTGATCGAGGATTTCGGTTTTGTGCCACAACTGGACGCTTGGCTTGAGGCGCAGGGGGCCAAGGTGGCGGTGATCAATGGCGGCGTCTCGGGCGATACCAGCGCCGGGGGAGCCGCGCGGGTGGAATGGAGCCTGACGCCGGATGTTGATGCGATGATCGTGACGCTGGGGGGCAATGATTTGCTGCGTGGGATTGATCCGAGTGTCACGCGGGCGAATATCGAAACGATCCTGCGCGCGGCGCAGGAGCAATCGGTCGAGGTGCTGTTGGTGGGCATGCAGGCGCCGGGCAATTACGGGCCGGAGTACAAGCAGGATTTTGACAGCCTATATCCGGAGTTGGCCGAGGAGTACGGGGCGCTTTATGCCGAGAGTTTTTTCGTGGGCCTTGGCACCTCAGACCCCGCGCAGGCGCGGGCGTATTTTCAAGCGGATGGAATTCACCCTAACGCCGAGGGGGTGCAAAAAATCGTTGAAGGTTTGGGGCCGAAAGTGCTGGACCTGATCGACCGGGTCGAGGAGCCGGAGGCCTAAGGCTTGCTATTGAAGAGACGCACAAGCCGTTTCGAAACGGCTTGACGCAAGCGCCTTCGAAAACGCATTTTAAGCGGTTTCAAAACCGCGTTGTTCAATCCCGTTCGAACGGGATTGGCAGCTACCTCGCATCCGGTTCACTCGCGTCCAAGCAGGATGGCCTGAACGCAAACAGGGCCCGCTTGGGGCCCTGCAAGATCAGTCGTGATAACGGCCGATTAGGCCAGGGCGATATTCGACGCCGATTCGCGGCCATCACGGCCCGCTTCCACGTCAAAGGTCACTTTCTGGTTGTCGGCCAGACCGGTCAGGCCAGCGCGCTCAACAGCAGAAATGTGAACGAAAACGTCCTTGCCGCCGCCTTCGGGTGCGATAAAGCCGTAGCCTTTGGTGGTGTTGAACCATTTGACGGTACCTGAAGCCATCCGTCAGTCTCCTTATAGTTTATGCTGCCCGCGGTAGTGCGGCAGCCCGGCGCAGTCAGTGCTAGATCGAGTGACTGGCCGTTAGAGGAGCAGGTGGTCGATAGAGGTAACGTCGCAAGGGCAAATATGGGACATACCCGAAATGTTTTCAAGGATTCGACATGGCGCGCGCACGCCCATTCAAGAATGAGCGTGCCAAGGATTTAGCCATGTATGAGCTTATAGAACAGTGACCGTGGTGCCCAATGGCACGCGCTCGTACAGGTCCTTTACATGTTCGTTCAACATGCGGATACAGCCGTTCGAAACCGAGCGCCCAATGGACCGGGGCGCGGTTGTGCCGTGAATGCGGAAATAAGTGTCCCGCCCGTTCTGAAACAGGTAGAGTGCCCGCGCGCCAAGCGGATTGCCGGGGCCGCCGGGTTGCACGTAATCGTTATCCTTGAACTTGGCATAGGTCTTGGGCTCACGTTCGATCATCTCGTTCGTGGGGCGCCAGGTGGGCCACTTTTTCTTGACATCAATCGTCGCGGTACCGGTGAACTGCAGGCCAGCCTTCCCGACGCCCACGCCATAGCGCAGCGCCTCTTGCTCGCCCGTCAGGAAGTACAGGAAATGCGCCCGAGGCAAGATCAGCAATTGCCCCGGTTCATAGGGCGCGCGGACGCGGACCTTGGTGGGTTTGAATTTATCGGCGACCTCGAAGGCATGGGCAGCCCCGGGAAGAATTGCCGGAGCGGCAAGCGCGGCCATGCCGGTGGCCATGAAGTGGCGGCGTTTGATCATTGGTGCGTTCCCCTTGTTGCACGGTCTATCTATGCTGCCATCGCCCGTGACAAAAATCAAAACCAAGTGATTGGTTTCAGGGATTTTTGCCGCGAATGTTGCGCAACGACGCCGCAGGCAGCCGCGCCAGCACGCGAAAGAGCAGTTCGGGATACTCCGCCTCCCCCGACAGCAGGTGCATATACTCGCGCTTGAGGCTGCGCGAGGTTCTGAACGTTCGTGCGAAGAAGGGTTGCAGGCGGGGCGTGAAGATCAAGGGGCGCAACAGGCGGGCGTGCCGCACGGCGTGGCGGATCGGCCGAGTGGCGTGGCGATAGTCTTTAAAGGCTTGATCTGGCATATTTTTCTGGATGGCGCGGGCGGCGGAAAGCGCGGCCAGCTCGCCCGAGTGGATGGCGTGGCCGATGCCCTCACCGGTGATCGGATCGACAAAGCCCGCCGCATCCCCCGCCAACAGTATATTGGCCCGACCGGGATGTGATTTCGCCTCGCCAAAGGGGAGGAAATGCCCTTTGACCTTGGCGTCTTGGCCTGTGTTCAACTGGTCAAGATAGGCGGCAAGGTGGGCCTTCATATCCGGGTTGGGGACATGCAAGCCGCCCAAGCCGACGGTGGTTGAGCCGCGTTTCGGGAAGGACCAGCCATAGCCCCAGCGGGCGGCGGCGAAATCGATTCTGATGGGTGTTTGCTCGGATGCGGCTTGGGTGGGGGCCTCGACCTCCAACGCGAAGCCGACGCGGTCGGGGTCGAAGGCGCGGCCAAAAAGTTCTTTGGCCACAGGGCTTTGCACGCCATCGGCCCCGATCAGAACCTTGAAGAAGAGGGCCTCGCCCCTGTCCAGTGTCACACGGTTTTGCGCCAGATCGAGGGTGGCCACGCGGTGGCCGGTAAAATCCTCGGCGCCTGCCGCCAGCGCATGGCCCAAAAGCCGCGCATCAAAGGCGTGGCGCATGGTCAGGTGCAGGGGCGGAACGTCATCCAGCCTGCCAAGGTCCTGACCTTGCAGGAAAAATTCAAAGTTGCGGCGAGTATCGAAGAGGTCTTCTGTGATCTCTTGCCCGAAAATCCGCGCCAGATGCGCAGCGCAGCGGCCTGTCACCAGCCCCCCGCAAAGCTTGTCGCGGGGAAAGCGCGCCTTGTCGATCAGGGCGACGGTTAACCCTGCGCGCCGGGCGGTGACGGCGGCGGCGCTGCCTGCGGGGCCTGCGCCCAGAATGACCAGATCGACCTGTTTCATGTGGTGTTCATAAGCCCTTCGGCGGGGGGCGAAAAGCGGTGTCTGTATCGCGTCGGTAAAACGTCGGTATCGCGTCGGTGCCTGCGCGCGCCCTGCTTAGGTGGTGTTAACCCTGTTTGGCGAGGGTTGTGGCCTGCTGCAAAACGGAAGGCGAAATGATGGCCCGGATGACCAAAACCGAAAAGCTGGCCCGTGAGGGGCTGATGAAGAACCTCGTGTTCCTGTCGCAGGAAACGTGGATCCCGTCGACCATTGCCTTGGAGGTGCCCGAGGCGTGGCACACGCTGGAGGCGGATGTGGACGTGGAGGAACCGAAAGAGAAGGTGACGCTTTACTTGGACCGCTCGGTGGCGCGGTTCTATCGGGCGATGGGCAAGGGGTACCACGCGCGGATCAATCGGTTGCTGGCCACATGGGCGCAGATGAAGATCGCCGGGGAGGTGGAACTGGAGGCCAAGCTGAAAGAGCGGCTGGGCTGGGGGGAGAAGGTGGAGGTGCCGGAGGGGGAGGAGGCAGAAACCCCAAAAGAGACTGATGCGATACCGGAGGAGTAGGCCCCCGCGCGGAATCAAGGCGCGTAGCGCCGCCGCGCGATCGCCAGTCCTGGGCTCCGCCCGTGCGCAGGCGAAACGCTCCCCCGGAGCGTTTCCGCGAAGCCTGCTCNCCCNCCCCCCGGGCTGGCGAGCGCGTGGCTTGATAACGGAGGTGGCGAGGTCCCGGATCGGGTCTGGGACGTCATTGTGATCGCTGTGGCACCTAGAATGGCAATCGGGGTGGGCACGCATTTCCTTTGGAAACGCTTTCGCCCACCCGTCGAACGCGGGGCGTTCGACGTTACCGCGTAAACTTCTTATGCTTCATCCGCGTTGGCTCCAGCGCATCCGGGCCAAGACGCCGCTTCTTGTCTTCCTCGTAGTCCTCGAAGTTGCCTTCGAACCATTCCACGTGGGCTTCGCCCTCGAACGCCAGGATATGCGTGCAGATGCGGTCGAGGAAGAAACGGTCGTGGGAGATGACCACGGCGCAGCCGGCGAAATCCACCAGCGCGTCTTCCAAAGCGCGGAGGGTTTCGACGTCTAGATCGTTGGTCGGTTCGTCCAAGAGGAGCACGTTGCCGCCGGATTTCAGCAGGCGGGCCATGTGGACGCGGTTGCGTTCGCCGCCAGACAGAAGCGAGACTTTCTTTTGCTGATCGCCGCCTTTGAAGTTGAAGGCCGAGCAATAGGCGCGGGAGTTCATTTGCGCGTCGCCCAGTTGGATGATTTCCGCGCCGCCGGTGATCGCCTCCCAGACGGTTTCATCGTCCTTGAGGTCATCGCGGGATTGGTCGACGTAAGACAGATCCACCGTGTCGCCGTATTCGACGGTGCCTTCGTCGGGCTGTTCCTGGCCCGTCAGCACCTTGAAGAGCGTGGATTTACCCGCGCCGTTGGGGCCGATCACGCCGACGATACCGCCGGGGGGCAGCGAAAACGTCAGGTCTTCGATCAGGAGCTTGTCGCCCATGTGCTTTTTCAGGCCCTCCACCTCGATCACCTTCGAGCCAAGGCGCGGGCCGTTGGGGATGACGATCTGGGCGCGGGCGAGTTTTTCACGCTCGGACTGGTTGGCAAGGTCGTTATAGGCGTTGATCCGGGCCTTGGATTTGGCTTGCCGGGCCTTTTGCCCTTGGCGCATCCATTCCAGTTCCCGCTCCAGCGTTTTCTGACGCGATTTATCCTCGCGCGCCTCTTGTTCCAGCCGCTTGGCCTTTTGTTCCAGCCAGCTGGAATAGTTACCCTCGTAAGGGATGCCGCGGCCGCGGTCGAGTTCCAGAATCCAGCCGGTGATGTCGTCAAGGAAATACCGGTCGTGGGTGACGATCAGGATGGTGCCCTTGTAGTCAATGAGGTGCTGTTGCAGCCATGCGATGGTTTCGGCGTCAAGGTGGTTTGTCGGCTCGTCAAGGAGCAGCATGTCGGGCGCTTCGAGCAGCAGTTTGCACAGCGCCACGCGGCGCTTTTCCCCGCCCGAAAGGGTGGTGACATCGGCATCGTCGGGCGGGCAGCGCAGGGCCTCCATGGAGACGTCGATTTGCGCGTCGAGATCCCAGAGGTTCTGACTGTCGATCTCATCTTGCAGGGCCGCCATTTCATCGGCGGTTTCGTCCGAGTAGTTCATCGCCAGCTCGTTGAAACGATCGAGCTTGGCCTTTTTCTCGGCCACGCCGAGCATGACGTTTTCGCGGACGGTCAGCGCCGGGTCAAGCTGCGGCTCCTGCGGCAGGTAACCGACCTTGGCGCCTTCGGCGGCCCATGCCTCACCGGAAAATTCGGTGTCGAGGCCGGCCATGATCTTCATCAGGGTGGATTTACCGGCGCCGTTGGGGCCGACGACGCCGATCTTCACACCGGGCAGGAAGCTGAGGTGGATGTTCTCAAAGCATTTCTTGCCGCCGGGGTAGGTCTTGGAGACACCCTGCATGTGATAGACGTATTGATAGGCTGCCATTTTGGTCCGCTCCTGCGAGGAAAACTTGGGTTCCTCGCGATATAACCTTGGGGGCGGGGCGTAGCAATGGGAGGTTAGCCCTGTTTTCGCGAGGCCTCGGGGGTGTCGAAGGTCACCGGGGCATCAAGCGGTGTGTTGACGCGCAGCCAGTCGATCATGGCGTCAACCGGCATCGGGCGGGCGAGGCCGAAGCCTTGGATCAGGGGGCATTTGGCACGGCGGAGAATCTCAAGCTGCGCATTGGTTTCGACGCCTTCGGCGATGACCTTCATGTTGAGCAGGGCGCAAAGCCGGATGATAGAGCGGATGATGACGCGGTTGCGCGGGTCATCATCCAGCCGTCCGATCATCGAGCGATCCAGCTTGATCGCGTCGATATCGAAGGCCGACATATGCGCCAGCCCTGCATAGCCGGTGCCGAAATCATCCAGTGCCACCCGCACGCCAAGCCGTTTGAGGCGGTCCACGGCGGTGACCACATCCAGATCGCCACCTTCTAGGATGGTGGTTTCCAGAATCTCGACGCAGACGGAGGAGGCAGGCAGGCCACGCGATTGCAGCGCCCAGTCCAGCAGCCCGGGATAGTTGCTGTCGGCCAGGATCGCGCAGGAAACATTGATCGCCATGCGCATATCGGGAAAGCCGTTTTCGCGCAGCGCCACGAGGGCATCGAGCGAGAGGTTCATCGAGATGTAATCAATCTCGGCCATGAGGCCGGTTTTGCGGGCGGCTTCTAGGAAAGCCCCCGGGGCAAGTTGGCCGCGCTTGGGGTGGTTCCAGCGCAAAAGCGCCTCGCAGCCGGTGATGCGATTTGCGGGCAACAGGAGTTGCGGTTGCAAGTGAATTTCAAACTGGTCCTCGGTCACAGCCCTTTTGAGGTCACGGGCCAGTTGTTGTTGCGCTTTTTGCACCCGGCCCAGATGCTCGGTGTAGAACACCACGCAGCCCCGACCCCGGTTCTTGGCGGCGTAAAGCGCCTGATCGGCCTGTTGAATCAGCGCCTCGCCGGTGCAGCGCCCGGTGGCGCACAGGCTGGCCCCGATGGAGACGCCGATGCGAATGGTCTGATCTTTCCATGGAAGGGGCTTGGCGATTTCCCGCAAAAGCAATTCGGCCCGCGCCATCAGGGCGTCTTGACTCACGGTCTTGAGCCCGACAAGCAAGAACTCGTCACCCCCCGTGCGACAGACCAGATCGTGCCGCCCGCAGGCCGCGCGCAGGGCCTGCGCGACATGCACAAGCGTGGCGTCGCCCGCGGCGTGGCCCAAGGTGTCGTTGATTTCCTTGAACTTGTCGACATCCACCTGAAGCACGCCGATTTCCTGCCGCCGGATATGGCCGTCGACCATGTCCGAGGCGAGGTATTCGGTCAGGCGCTTGCGGTTGGCCAGCCCGGTCAGGTCGTCGTGATAAGCGGCATGTTGCAGATCAACCTGCACGCGGCGCAACTCGGCCTCGGTGGTGACTTGATCGGTGACATCGCGGCAGGTGATGACGATCTTCTTCTGCCCGTCCTTTTGACCAAGGTCGATGACCGAGAAGTTCTGTTGGTTCCAGAAGCGTGAGCCATCGCGGCGCTGGTGCTCGGCAAGGTGGTAGCGATCAAACAGTTTGCTGTTGAGATCATAGCGGAACGCCTTGAGCCGCTCGGGCGAGGGGCGCAGCCCCTCGGGCAGGATAAAGCCGTGGGTCTTGTATCCGCGCACCTCCTCCAGCGACCAGCCGAACATCGCTTCAGCGGCGGGGTTGATCCATTCGACGTGGCCCTCGACATCCTGCACGATGATGGCGTCGCGCGTGTGATCCAGCACAAGACCAACAATCGCTTGTTCATTGGCCCAAACCGTCTGGTCATGGGTCGCTTCGCCTGTTCTGGTCTGCTCAAAGGTCACCGGGGCCGCCTGTTGCATTCGCCTGTTTTGCAGGCAAAGTGCGACGACGCGCGTTAACATTCGGTAGCCAATGGCGCAGTCCCGGGTCCCGAAATCCTTAGAATTGAAATGATTGAACCTTGTGAGTGACTTCGACTATGGCAAACAGGTTGACGGCCATGGTCTTCTGGCCCCGGGTAAACATGGGAGGATGCGGCAGATGCGGTACGGCATGCCAAAGGCGCGGGCCGGGCAGGTGATCGGGCTTTTGGGGGGGTCGTTCGACCCGCCGCACACAGGGCATCTGCACATCAGCCGCGAGGCGCTGCGCCGGTTTGGCCTTGATCGGGTGTGGTGGCTGGTCAGTCCCGGCAACCCTTTGAAGGACCATGGACCCGCGCCGCTGGAGACACGCATGGCCGCCTGCCGTGATCTGGTCACGCATCCTCGCATCACGGTCAATGATATCGAGGCGCAGCTTGGCACGCGTTATACCGCACAAACCCTACGAGCGCTTCAGGCGCGCTATCCGGGCGTGCATTTTGTCTGGCTGATGGGGGCCGACAACCTTGCGCAGTTCGACCAGTGGCAGGATTGGCACGACATCATGGGCCGAGTGCCGGTAGGTGTGCTTGCGCGACCCGGGCAAAGGATTTCGGCGCGGATGTCCAAGGCGGCGCGGGTTTATGGCCATGCCCGGCTGCGCGGCAAAAGGGCGGTGATGCTGGGCCGGGCCATGCCGCCGGCCTGGGCCTTCGTCAATGTGCCGATGCTGGATATCTCCTCGACCCGGCTGCGGGCGCGCGGGGCATGGAGGCAAAGCGAAAAACCTTAATCAAAAGCGCAATCAGTGGATTGTCTGAAGCCCGGACCTGCGGTTAACTGGCACCATGATGACGCTGTTTTCCAGACGTGCCTTTTTGTCCTCGGGATTGTCGGTGTTCGGTGCTGCGGCCTGTGCCAATGCCCCTGCCGTTTCTCTGCGCCCCGAAAGACGCCCCGAGGATTTCATTCAAAGAGCGGCGCCCGGTGTCGAGCGGCTGATTGCAGAGGCGCAGCTTGGTGGCGAGGTGTCCTTTTCGGTCATGGATGTGAAAACCGGCCTGACGCTGGAAGAGCGCGAGGCGCGCGATGGCCAACCGCCCGCCAGCGTGACCAAGGCGGTGACCGCGCTTTATGCCCTCGATACCTTGGGCGGGGGGTATCGGTTCAAAACCCAATTGATTGCCACCGGCCCGGTTGAGGGCGGGGTTCTCAAGGGCGACCTGATTCTTGCCGGCGGCGGCGACCCGACGCTGGACACCGATGCGCTGGCCGAGATGGCGGCGGCCCTGAAAGCAAAGGGCGTGCGCGAGGTACGCGGGCAGTTCCGCACATGGGGCGGCGCGCTGCCCTTCGAAAAGGTGATCGACGCGGGACAACCAGCGCATGTGGGGTACAACCCGTCGATTTCCGGGCTGAACCTGAATTACAACCGCGTGCATTTCGAATGGCGGCGCGGCGGCGATGGCTATCAGGTGACGATGGACGCCCGCTCCGCGCGCTACCGTCCCGAGGTGCGGGTCGCGCGCATGGTGATTTCGACACGCTCATCGCCAGTCTACACCTACAAGGACCGTGGCGAATACGACAGTTGGACCGTGGCGCGTGGCGCGCTGGGCGGGCGCGGGGCACGCTGGCTTCCGGTGCGCAAACCGGCGGCCTATGCCGGTGAGGTCTTTGCCGTCTTCGCCCGGTCGCAGGGGATCGTTCTGAAAGACGGCGGTGAATTGCGCCAGACGCCGAAGGGCACCGCCTTGGTGACACATCAAAGCGCACCCCTGCGCGATGTGCTGCGCGGGATGCTCAAGTATTCCACCAACCTTACCGCCGAACTGGTGGGCATGATGGCCACCCGTGCACGCAATGGCCGGGTGCAATCACTGGATGCCTCGGCGCGCGAGATGAGCCGCTGGGCGCGGAGCGAGCTGGGCATGAGCGGCGCGAAGCTGGTCGATCACTCGGGGCTGGGCGAGGCCTCGCGCCTGTCGGCGCGGGCCATGGCACAGGCCTTGGTCAAGGTGCATGGTGCCCGCGCCTTGCGGCCGATCCTCAAGGACATCGACCTGCGTGACGGCAATGGCAGGGTGAACCGCAATCACCCGGTCAAGGTACAGGCCAAGACAGGCACGCTTTATTTCGTCTCCTCGCTGGCGGGCTACATGACGGCGCCCGATGGCACCGAACTGGCCTTCGCGATCTTCACCGCCGACACGGGGCGGCGCGCAAAGATTGATTCCAGCGTGACCGAACGCCCTCCGGGCGCGCGCAGTTGGAACAGACGGGCCAAGCAGCTACAGCAAAAGCTGATCGAGCGCTGGGGTATGGTCTATGGCAGCTAGGGTCCGTGGTGACTGTCCACAGGCCCTAGCCGACGTGACACGCAAAAACCCTTTTGACGCACCATTTCTGTCCGATTTCATGGATACCACCAAGGCATGGAACATAACGCCAATACAGCCGCCGCCACCTTGGCCGATCCAAGCCCGTTCAGAAACGTGGGGTTTTGGGCGATCCTGGCGGGTGGTCTGGCGATGGTCCTTGTCTTTGCCCAGATCGTTGCCCCCTCATTGGAGCCCAGCCCTTCGGTTGGGGAACGTGTGGGTGAAATCGCAGGCGAGATGAAGCGCGCCGCATGGCGCAGCTTCCTTGGCCTGCCGAAACCCGAACCCGAGGTGCAGGCCGTGCCCATGCACTATTACCTGGCGATGATCGCCCCCGTTTTCGGGGTTCTCGCCGTGATCTTGGCAGCGGTCTCGGCGGTCAAGCGCGAGAATTGGCGCCTTCCAACCTATGGGGCCTGTCTTGGTCTCGGCGCGATCGTGTTCCAGTTCCTGTGGTGGGTCGCGCTTTTGGTGGCGGGCATGGTCCTCTTGGTCGCGATCATCGAGAACCTCGGTGAGTTCTTCAGTTTCTGAAGCGATCTTGCCAGCCCTCCTGCCGCGGTCTAGCGTGACGACAGACCAAGGAGGTATCCCCGATGAAACTCGTCTTTGCCGCCGCCTCGCCCTTTGTGCGCAAGGTGCATGTCGTCTTGCACGAAACCGGCCTTCTGAATGAGGTCGAGATCGTCCCGGTGGCCACCAATCCCTTCGACAGCCCCGCCGAGGTGGTCGCGGCCAACCCCTTGGGCAAAATCCCGGCACTGATCCGCGACGAGGGGCCGTCGATCTATGACAGCCGGGTGATTTGCCGGTATCTGGACGATCATGCACAGGCAGAGCTCTATCCGCAGGCGCGCATCTGGGAGGTGCTGACGCTGGAGGCCACGGCAGATGCGATCATGGACGCCGCTGTGGCCATGGTTTACGAGCATCGCTTCCGCCCGCCCGAAAAGGTTTTTGACGGCTGGTGCGATGCCCAATGGGCCAAGATCGAACGCGCCACCAGCGCCCTCAATGCCCGTTGGATGAGCCACCTGAACGGGCCGCTGGACGCCGGACAAATCGCCGTGGGCTGCGCCTTGGGTTATCTGGATTTTCGCCACGCCGAGCGGAACTGGCGCAAGGGGAACGACGCGCTGGATGACTGGCTGGCAGTTTTTGCCGAACGTGACGCGATGAAGGTCACGCAGCCGACCTAAAGCGTTTTTCAAAAATACCTGGACCATAGCCTTTCGCACAACGCAGTGCTCGGCTCACTCGTTGCACGCGTTCCCCTTTGTCTGACGCCTAGGGTCAAAGGCGGAACGCGTTTAGGCGCTCATGTTCGGCACTTGGCAAAATGGTCCGGATTTGCCTGTGGGGCTGCCTGCGTCGGTCAGATGATGGGTCAAGCGGCAACCACGCGCAGGACGTGGAACTTGCAAGGTCCGGGTGGTTTTCCGAAAACCGCCAATCAGGCCAAACGCCACGGTCCTCCGCGTCGTCCCGAACAGCCGACCCTCACAAGGACGCATCTTGCGCGAAGAAGCCCGTCAGGGCTGATGAGCGACCGCAAAGCGAACGTACGAAACCCGCGTACGTTTCGTACAACTCTCACTGCGCGCCCTGTTAACCCACCCGGTCACAGACAAGAATACCGACACGATACCGACGTGAAACCGATGCGTTACAGACAGGGGTTTTCGAGGTTAACCAATGGGTTAGCCCCGATTCGCCTGCCTTGAGGGAAATCCTTACCCCTTGGCCTTGATATTTTGCAGCAACGGCAAGACCTGGGCCATGTCCGGCCCGTGGCTCTGCCCGGTCAGCGCCTTTCTGAGCGGCATGAACAGCCCCCGGCCCTTGCGCCCCGTGGCTTCTTTTACCGCAGCGGTCCACTGCCCCCAAGTCTCGCCGTCATAAGGCCCCTCGGGCAAAAGCGCCATGGCCTCGGCCACGAACTCCTCGTCCTCGTCGTCGATCACCGGCTCCGCTCCGTCGTGGAACATCTCCCACCAGGCGGATAAGTCATTGAGAGTCGTGATGTTTTCCCGCGTCACCGTCCAAAATCGCTCGGCCAGATCATCGGGCACGCCGATGTCCGCGATCTGGTCTTTCACCTCGTCAAAACTGCGCTCGTGCAGGATGCGCGCGGTCAGCGGATACAGGTCATTGACGTCAAACTTCGTCGGTGCCGCGCCAAAGCGGGTGATGTCGAACCCTTCGATCAGTTCCGCCATATCCGTGCGCAATTCCACCGGATCGGCCGACCCCAACCGCGCCATCAGGCTCAGCAGAGCCATAGGCTCCACGCCCGAGGCCCGCAGGTCCCGCAAGCTGAGCGTGCCAAGTCGTTTCGACAGGCTTTCGCCCTGCGGTCCGGTCAAAAGCGAATGGTGCGCAAAGCTGGGCACATTGCCGCCAAGCGCTTGAATTATTTGAATTTGTGTCGCCGTATTGGTCACATGGTCCGAGCCGCGAACCACATGGGTCACGCCCATTTCCGTGTCATCCACGACCGAGGCGAGGGTGTAGAGAAATTGCCCATCCCCCCGGATCAACACCGGGTCACTGACGCTTGCCGCATCAATCGAGGTATGGCCAAGNATACCATCCTCCCACTCGATCCGCTCATGCTCCAGTTTGAACCGCCAAACNCCATNNCCCCGCTCGGCCCGCAGNGCCTCGCGCTCNTCNTCCGAAAGGGTCAGGGCCGCGCGNTCATAGACCGGCGGCTTGCCCATGTTCAGCTGTTTCTTGCGCTTGAGGTCCAGTTCCGTAGGTGTCTCAAAAGCCTCGTAAAATCGGCCCATGTCCCGCAGTTTGCCGGCCGCCGCCTCATAGCGGTCCAAGCGGTCTGACTGCCGCTCAACCTTGTCCCAATGCAAGCCAAGCCACTCAAGATCGGCCTTGATGGCATCAACATATTCCTCTTTCGACCGATCCGGATCGGTATCGTCGATCCGCAGGATGAATTGCCCCCCGGCTTTGCGGGCAATGAGGAAGTTCATCAAGGCGGTGCGCAAGTTGCCCACATGGATATATCCAGTGGGCGACGGGGCGAAACGGGTGGTGGTCATCTGGTGTCTCCTGGTTCGCGTGGGCCATGTCACAGTGGCGCGCGATTGTCCAGATTAGCCCTGCGTCGGCCAAACCCTGTGCTCATCGTCGATCACGAACACATGGGCATGCCGCCGCCCGCCATGAGCGCGCAAATGCGGGTGATCAGCAGGCAGATCCGGGTGCTCATGCTCAACCTCCTGTGCCAGCCCCGCAGGCCAAACCACACGCGCCGCAACCACCCCCAAAAGCGCCATGAACCCCAATAAAACAAGGGCGCCACCCATGCCCAAAATTTCCGCAGCCCAGCCCGCTGTGGGATAGGTCACCAACCAACAGGCATGGCTCAGCGCGAACTGCGCAGCAAAAACGGCAGGCCGGTCCTCGGCATGGGCCGAGCGCCGCAAAAGCCGCCCCGACGGCGTCAGGATCGCGGCGTATAGAAACCCGGTCATCGCCCAGACCAGCAAGAACACCGTCCACCCCGGCAAGCCACCCACGGCCAAGACCGCCCCCATGACCAGCGCCACCAGGGCTAACCCCTGCGCGCCGCCCATCATCACGGGCCGGTCCGCCAACCGCTCCAACAATCGCGGCAGGATCAGCGCCGCCCCCATGGACCCCGCGCCAAAGGCCGCCATGGCCAGCGCAAGGTCACGCTCATCCCCGCCATATCCCGCACGCACCAGAACCACGGTATTGACCAGCACGAAGGCCCCCACCGCCGAGGCCGCAAGGTTCAAGGCCCAAAGCCCTCGCAGGCGCGGCGTGGCAAGGTAAATCCGAATGCCCCGTGTCAAACGCTCACGGAACGGGCGTTGCCCGGCGTCTGCCCCCAAAGGTGGGACATTTGCCACAAGCACCAAAAGGCCAGAACCGGCAAAGCCAAAAACAGTGCCCACAAACAGCCAATTATACCCCACCAAGCTCAACAAAAGCGCCGCCATGGCAGGGCTCAGCAGGTTTTCCAAATCATAAGCCAACCGCGACAGCGACAGCGCCCGGGTATAGTCCCCCTCATCGGGCAAAACATCCGGGATCACCGCCTGAAAGGCAGGCGTGAACGTGGCCGAGGCCGATTGCAGCACGAAAATCAGCAGGTAAATCTGCCAAACCTCGGTGACGAACGGCAGGCATAGCGCCACCAAGGCCCGCACCACGTCCGCCCCAACCAAAACCGCCTTGCGTGGCAAGCGCGTGACCACGGCCTGCGCTATC
>PR_CR_10_Liq_1_inCRDRAFT_1001271_pt1 | contig 14415 bp, 12 predicted proteins | sample PRCRCaboRojoPR_3_FD_10241 | JGI IMG/M metagenome (IMG submission 10241)
GCGCCCGAAGGCTCGGACCCGGCCAGCCTTGCTTTTGATGCGATGACCAAGGCACAGGCCGAGGGCGCGGACCTGTTGATGATCGACACCGCCGGGCGCTTGCAGAACCGCCAAGACCTTATGGAAGAACTGGCCAAGATCGTGCGCGTGATCCGCAAGAAGGACGAAAGCGCACCGCATAACACCCTTTTGGTGCTGGATGCGACCACCGGGCAGAATGCCTTGTCACAGGTCGAGACCTTCCAGAAGCTGTCGGATGTCTCTGGGCTTGTGATGACCAAGCTGGACGGCACAGCGCGTGGCGGGGTTCTTGTGGCGCTGGCTGACAAGTTCGGCTTGCCCATTCACGCCATCGGGGTGGGGGAGCAGATCGACGATCTGGCCCCCTTCGACCCCGAGGAGTTCGCCGCGGCCCTCACCGGCCTGGAAGCGGGATGACAGGTACGCTGCGAAGCGCTCTATTGCGTGCCCATCCATTTTTCCAGAAGGCGCAAGACGTAGAGCACCACAAGCACGATGCCCGTGGCCATGGCCGCGAGCGGCATTTGACCCGCACCGCAGGCCAGCCCGATCGCGCCCGCCAGCCACATCGAGGCACCCGTGGTGATGTTGTGCACCTCGCCGCGCGAGGTAAAGATGATACCTGCCGCCAGAAATGCCACGCCGGCTGTCACCGCCTCGATCAGGCGCAGGGGATCGACGCGCAGCGCATCTTCGGCGCCGAAGGGCAGGGCGGCCAGTTGTTGACTGATCAGAATGAATAGGCAGGCGGCCATGGAGACCAGCATATGGGTTCGCAGGCCCGCCGGTTTCTGCCGGCGTTCACGTTCGGCCCCGATGACCGCGCCCAGCACCAGGGCCGCCGTAAGGCGCGTTCCGGCAATGATCGGCGGTACGGCTGAGAAGGTGCCGGAAAGCTCATCTGCTATGATATCGAAGGCGTATTCGTACATAGGTCTGCCTCTATTGTCTTCGGGAAAGCCTAGCACGGTCCTGCCATGCTCCGCGAGGGGGCGGGGATGAGCGATTGGCTGATTTCGCTGGAAGGTACAGAGGCCGGGCATCACCTAGCCCTTGCCTTGGCGCTGATGGCCGCACTTCTACATGCGGTTTTCGGCGCGATGCAGAAGGGGCGCTATGACCCTTGGTTGATGCGTGGGGCAATTGACGGGGCTTATGGGCTGATGGCCGCGCCTTTGGCGTTGTTTGTCGTTCCATGGCCCGGGGTGCATATGTGGCCCATTTTCGCAGGGGTTTTCGTGATCCATCTGGCCTACAAGGTCTTGCAGGCCATGGCCTATACGCGCGGTGCCTACACGGTGGTTTACCCGGTGGTGCGCGGCACCGGGCCGCTGTTTACCGTGATTGGCGCGTACCTTTTGTTCAACGAGACTTTCACGCCGGTGCAATGGCTGGGCGTTGGGGTGCTCTTGGCCGGGATTTATGGGCTCGCCGTCTATAACCTGCGCCATTACCCATTGGACCGCGAAACCCTGCCTGCCGCGCTTGGGCTGGCGGTTCTGACCGGCCTTTTCGTGGCGCTTTATACCACTTATGACGCCTATGGCATTCGCGCGGCGTCGGACCCATTTACCTTTCTGGCGTGGTTTTTCTTTGTCGACGGTTTGGTAATGCCGGTCGTGGCTTATATCAAATGGCGAAATATGCCCGTGTCGCCGAGGCTTGCGCCGCTTTTGCTGCGCGGTTGGATCGGCGGCGTGGTCGCCTTTGGCTCATTCGGGGCGGTGATGCTGGCCACACGGTTGGACAAGGTGGGCGAGGCCGCCGTGCTGCGCGAAACCTCGACGGTTTTCGCGGCACTCATCGGCTGGTTGGCACTGAAAGAAACGGTGGGGCCGCGCCGGATTGCATTGATGGCATTGATCGCGGCGGGGGCTGTGATAGTTGAGGTGGGCGGATAAATGGCGAGGACCAGATGAGCGAGCAAAAGACCAACCCGATGATCAAGACGGTGCTGGAGTTCGGCCCGATCCTTGCGTTTTTCGTGGCCTACCTTTGGCTCAAGGACGATATCTTTACCATCGGCGGGCGGGATTATGACGGGTTCATCGTGGTCACCGCCGGGTTCATCCCCGTGTTCCTGCTGGCCATGGGGGCGCTTTGGGCGCTCACCGGCCATTTGTCGAAAATGCAGGTGGTAACCGCCGTTCTGATCGTGGTCTTTGGCGGGATGAGCGTGTGGTTCAACGACCCGCGGTTTTTCAAGATGAAGCCGACGATCATTTACCTTCTCTTTGGCGGGGTCTTGGGCTTTGGCCTGATGCGCGGCACTTCCTACATGCAATCGCTGATGGATGGGGTCATGCCGCTGACCGATGAAGGCTGGATGATCCTGACCAAGCGGATTTGTTATTTCTTTCTTGGGCTTGCACTGTTGAATGAAATCGTCTGGCGCAGCATGAGCGAGGAGATTTGGGTCTATTTCAAAACCTTCGGCCTGACCGCCGCGATCTTCCTTTTCTTCATGACGCAAGGGGCGTTGTTCCGCGACTACAGCACCGATCAGGGCGAGGGCGAGGAATGATCGCCAACCTGATGATGTACGCCCGCCCAGAAACCGAGGCGGCGACCATCCGGTTTTGGGCCTTGATCCGCGACGGGCTGAGAGATCACGGGATCGCCGCCCCCGAGAGTTTGGCACAAGAGGCCGGGGAGTTCGAGGTTTGGACCGCCCCTGACTTGGTCCTCAGCCAGACCTGTGGGATGCCTTATCGGCTTTGGCTGCACGATCGGGTGGCCCTTGTGGGCACCCCGGATTACGGGCTGGAGGGCTGTGCGCCGGGGCATTATCGCAGTGCTGTTGTCGTGCGCGCCGATGATGCACGCCAGACGCCGGGCGATTATCGCGAGGCGCTGTTTGCCTATAATCAGACATTCTCGCATTCGGGCTATGCCGCACCCTATGCGCTTTGCTTGCAGCATGGGTTCTGGTTTGAAAACCGGGTGCAGACCCACGGGCATCGCATGTCGGCGCAGGCCGTGGCCGAAGGGCGGGCGGATATCGCCGCGTTGGACGGGGTCACATGGCGTTTGATGCAAGAGCACGAAGACCTACACAAGCGGTTGCGCGTGCTCTGCTGGACCGAGGAAAGCCCCGGCCTGCCGCTGATTACGGCGCAGGGTGACAGGGTGCAAACTGTGCGCGATTCTGTTCTTCAAGCTATTGATAAGATGAATGAAAATGACCGGGGGGTGTTGGGCTTGCGTGGCTTGGTTGATATCCCGAAGGCGGCCTATCTTTCGGTGCCCAACCCGCCGGAAAGCGCGGGCGCAAGGCCAAGACCGTTTTGATCAAAGCTGTTTAGAGGAGTGGCTTCGCCACGCTGGTTTGAGCGCGCTGACGCGCGCCGAACAGGGGCGCTGCCCCTGCGTTGAAAATCACGGATTTTCAACGTTCCCCGGAGTATTTGGAGAAAGGTGAAACGGGTTTAGAGCGGCGTTTGAGGGCGGGCCATGGCCCCCTCGGGCGCGGTCCAGCCCGTTGGCCATATTCGCGACCAGCGTGGGTCGCAGCCCTTGGGCAGGGCGGCGCGCAGCTGTACCAGGGGCAGGTTATCGGGCTGCCGCAAGAGCGCGCGGTAGAGCGGAAAGACCCCTTGACGGATGTAGGACGACCAATGGCAGACTCGGCCACCCGGCGGGGCGATCTCGAACCCGGCCCCGCGCAAGACCCGTAAAGTCTCGCGGTGATCCAGTTGCAAGGTCAGGGTATTGGCGGCCTGCGGCATCCCATGGGCCAGCGTCCAGTCGCCATGGGTTGGCGGGGTGACAAGGCGCTCCAGCAGGAAATCGAACAGGTCGTTCTCGCGGCTGGTGACATTGATGATCTCGGCGTTGTTTCCGGCGGGGCTTTGCAGAGCCTCCCGTGCTGTCTGGCCGTAATCGGCACCCGACAGCAGGATAACCCGGCCCACCCCAGCCGTTGTGACATGGGGCAGTGCGGTCAGCGCCACCCTTGCGCCCAAGGAATGGGCCAGAAGGTGCACGGGCCGGTCAGGGGCCAGCCGTGCGATCATCCCGATCAACTCGGCCAAGGCGCGGCCCGCCTGTGCCGCCCGCCCATAGGCCCCCCAGATTGTGCCGCGCGCGGACCACCCAAAGCCGATGGCCAAGCCCTCGTTCGCGGCCTGCCCGGAAAACCCAAGGCCGCGCGGCCAGCTGACAGCCTTGACGCAGTCACGCTTGGGGCTGAGCGACAGAATGTGGCGGTGCGGGCAGGTCTGGCGGTTGGTCGGGTCGAACTTGTAACCGTGGATCATGATGACGATCGGGCCGGTGCTTTCCAACCCCTGCCTCAGGGCTGGGGCAAGCGCGCCGGGGCTGGCGTGAAGTCTTGGCCCGTCTGGCGTGGCATTGATCTGCAAAACTGCCATGGTTCCACCCATCAACCGCTAGATGTTGTGGTTAGCGGATAGCCAAGCCCTACGACAGTTCCTTGAAGGCTTTGTTAAAGCTGCGTGACGGTGTTGACGGGTCACACGGCAAAGGCTAATGCGAAACCCGTGGCGATTTGTGACCGGATTGCGGGCCACGTTAAACATTCCGCTAAAGAGGCGAAGCATGAGGAAACCCCTTTCGCTTGGCCGCGATCGGGGTTTTTTTATGGGCGGGCGAGCCCTGCTGGAGGACGACATGAGCGACAATTGGAAGAAACGCACCAGCGCTGTGCATGGCGGTACCAAACGCAGCCAATGGGGCGAGGTGAGCGAGGCGATTTTTCTCACCCAAGGGTTTGTTTATGACAGCGCGGAGGCGGCGGCGGCGCGGTTCGAGAGCGCCGGCCCGGATGAATACATCTATGCGCGCTACGGCAACCCGACGGTGGCCATGTTCGAAGAACGTATCGCGGGCCTTGAAGGGGCGGAGGATGGTTTTGCCACGGCCTCGGGGATGGCGGCGGTGTCGGGCGCTTTGATGTCGATGCTGAAGGCGGGGGACCATGTGGTGGCCGCACGGGCGCTTTTCGGGTCCTGCCTTTACGTGTTGGAAGAGGTGCTAACCCGTTATGGCGTCGAGGTTTCTTTTGTCGATGGCACGGATCTGGATGAGTGGCGCGCGGCCATTCGCGACGACACGGTTCTGGTGTTTTTCGAGACCATCGCCAACCCGACGCTCGACGTCGTGAACCTGCCCGAGGTCGCCAAGCTGGCCCATGCCAAGGGCGCCAAGGTGGTGGTGGACAATGTATTTGCCACGCCGGTCTTTTCGCGGGCGATCGAGCAGGGGGCCGATGTGGTCGTCTACTCGGCCACCAAGCATATCGACGGGCAGGGGCGCGCGCTTGGCGGTGTGATCTTGGGGAGCCAAGACTATATCCGGAAAACCGTTGAGCCTTACATGAAGCATACTGGCGGGTCGATGTCGCCCTTTACCGCTTGGGTGATGCTCAAGGGCTTGGAAACAATGGATCTTCGCGTCCGGGCGCAGGCCGCGACGGCGACAGCGCTGACCGAGGCGCTGCAGGGGCATGAAAAACTGGCGCGGGTGCTTTACCCCGGCCACGAAAGCCATGTGCAGTTTGCTCTGGCGCAAGAGATCATGGGCGCGGGCGGGACCGTTGTGGCGCTTGATCTGGCGGCTGGGCAGGAGGCGGCGTTCCGCTTTCTGAACGCGCTGAAAATTGTGGTGATTTCCAACAACTTGGGAGATGCGAAATCCATTGCGACCCACCCGGCCACCACGACGCACCAACGGCTTCCCGACGATCAGAAGCAGGCGCTTGGCATCACGCCGGGGCTGATCCGGTTGAGCCTCGGGATCGAGGATACCCAAGACCTGATCGGGGATGTTCTGGGGGCCCTGGACGCGGTTTGAGCCTTTTGGCATCGAATCGGGGCCAAGCCATTGAGTTAACGCCAGAAACCCCTGTCTGCATCGCGTCGGTATCACGTCGGTATCGCGTCGGTATTTTTTACCGAAACCCGGCGGGTTAACAGGGCGTGCGGTGGGTTTTGTACGAAACGTACGCGGGTTTCGTACGTTTCGGCAAAATGACGGCCCTTGGCCCTTACCACCGATAACCGACCTGCAACGCACGGCGCGCGCCTCGGGACTGACGGGGCAATCGATCCCTGTCGGCGGCCCACATTGATTTCGTAGAATCTTCGTAAAACCCTCGGCGCTTTCTTGCAAAAAAGCGCTTTTGCAAAAGCTGCTCTCAACTCTGATGACGTTCAATGCGGCCACCCTGACGTCATGACGGAATGGAGCACGCATGCCTGTCGCATCGGAATTGCCGATTGATACGAACGTCACGGCAGATGACATGGCAAATGAAATGTTCGGTAGCGGCATCACGATTGTCTCGGCCAGCTACACCGGCCATGCCAATGCCTCCGGGACATATTTGGACGGCGACGCGGTTGCACCGGGTGTAACGCCGTCCGATACAGGTGTGATTTTGTCGACCGGGAACGCCGCGAGTATCACCAACAGTTCAGGTGATGCCAATGTCTCGGCCGGGACCACGGCAAATCATGCATTGGCCGGCGATTCCGATCTTGATGCAATTTCGGGCCAAACGACCTTCGACGCTTCGCTGTTCGAGGCCACATTCGTTCCGGAAGGCAGCACTTTGAGCATGTGACAGTAATCTGCTGATCGCAGGGGAATCTTTGCAGACTGTGGTGATTGCCGGGGATGACGATATTTCGGTCCGCGCAGGTCGTGAGGAAGAATTCGACCTGTTGGCGAATGATGTCAGCACCACCGGCAGCACCTTGACCATCACGGAAATCAATGGCCAACCGGTTTCGGTCGGCGATACNGTAACGCTGACGACAGGTGAGCAAATCACCTTGACCGACACCGGCATGGTGCTTGCGGACNCGGATGGTGATCTGGGAANCAATACGTTTACTTACACCGTNGAGGACGAAGACGGAAATGCAGACGTCGGGCTGGTCAACCTGACGACGACNGTNCCTTGTTTCACGACGGATACCTTGATCGAAACGNCCCAAGGGCCCGTGCCGGTCCAACAGTTGCGGCCAGGAGATCTGGTCNTGACGGTTGATCACGGTCCGCAGCCGCTCAGGTGGATCGGCTCCCGCAGGCTTGAGCGGGCAGAGCTAAGCGCCAATCCACATCTAAAGCCAGTCAGAATTGCCATCAACGCACTTGCACCCGGCCGTCCCAATCACGACTTGATCGTATCACCGCAACACAGGGTGATGCTCAGCTCGAAAATTGAGCGCCGCATGTTTGGCTGTGCAGAGGTGCTGGTCGCGGCGAAGAAGCTGCTGACCCATGAGGGGGTGAGCGTGGTGGAAAACAACCCTGACGGGGTCGAATACGTCCACATCCTGTTTGAAGACCATCAAGTTGTGTATTCGAATGGTATGCCGACGGAGAGCCTGCTTGTTGGGCCAGAGGTTTCAAAAGCTCTGCCGCCGGACGCAATTGCTGAAATCCGAGAGATTTTCCCACGCTTCAAGGTGGCCGAATGTGAGTGCACCCCCGCGAGAAGACTTGTCAGAAAGGCCCGGAAAATCGACCAACTCGTTCTGCGGCATTTGAAGAATGCAAGGAGCCTGTTTGAAAACGTACCCATTCAGGACCTTTGAACTGTCCCGGGTTTGTCGAAGAAACTCCGGGCCGCTCATAGTGCTGTTTCCACGTCAGTAATGCCTTCAAGCTCGTGGGGTGCGGCCTTGGCTGACGACTGTCGCATAGCGGCCTGAACGAGTGCTGTTGGAAAGCGGCCATGGCGTCGTGACTGCCACAGGCCGGTCAAACCTGCGTTCCGTGCTCCGCCGCCGGAGCGGGATAATTTTGGCAAGAAGCAGCGGCGGGTGCGTGCATTGGCGTTGGCCTTGGTGTATCCTGACGCCAAGAACGAGCCAAAATGGCGGTGAGCAGGATGATCAGGGCAATTTGGGTGGCACTTCTCTGCCTTTGGGGCGGTCTGGCCGTGGCGCAGGACTTCAGCGGCTTGGCGCGGGTCGTGCCGGAGGGCAGCGGCGTGGAGGACACGCGCCGGGGGCTTTCGGTGAACCTGACCCTGAGCCAAGGCGTGCCGTACCGGGTGTTCACCCTGAACGAGCCTGCGCGTCTGGTGTTGGACTTCCGCGAAGTGGATTGGCAGGGCGTCACGGCGGAGGCGCTGGACCGTAGCGAACGGGCCCTGGCCCTGCGGATGGGCGGGTTCCGGCCCGGGTGGTCGCGCATGGTGGTGGACCTCGACGCGCCTTACCTGCCCGACACCGTGGATTTGCGCGTGACGCCTGAAACCGGACAAGCCGCGCTTGAGGTTGTTCTGCGGTCTGTCGGGGCCGAGGACTTCGCCGCCGCCGCAGGGGCGCCGAATTTGCCGGGGTGGGATTTGCCGTCAGACGGGCTGAAGGCCGAACGGCGCCCGCGCCAACGGGGCGAGGACCCCTTGGTGGTCGTGCTGGACCCGGGCCATGGCGGGATCGACCCGGGAGCGGAGGCCGATGGTTTGGCCGAGAAGGACCTCATGCTGCAATTCGCCCGCGAGCTGAAAGAGCGTCTTTTGCGGGCCGGCGGGATGAACGTTGTGCTGACCCGGACGGACGATAGTTTCGTTTCGCTGGAGCGGCGGGTGGCGATTGCCCATCGGGTCCAGGCGGATATCTTCATATCGCTGCACGCCGATTCCCTGAGCGAGGGGCGGGCGCACGGGGCGACGGTCTACACTCTGTCGGACAGTGCCAGCGATGAGGCCAGCCGGGCCTTGGCCGAGCGGCACAACCGGGCCGATATGCTGGCCGGTGTTGACCTGAGCGGCAGCGACGACGTGGTGGCCGACGTTCTGATGGATCTGGCGCGGATGGAGACCCAGCCACGCGCCGAGAGCTTGGCCAAGGCGGTGCGCCTGAGCCTTGCCGAACATGACCTGCCGCTCAATTCGCGGCCCATGCGGCATGCCGGGTTTTCTGTGCTGAAATCGCCGGATATTCCCTCGGTTCTGGTGGAGCTTGGCTTCTTGTCGAGCCGAAGGGACCGGGCCAACCTGCGCGACGCCGAGTGGCGCACCCGCATGGCCGACGCGCTGCATGATGCGCTGGCGGCATGGCGGCGGGCCGATGCCGCCGCCGCCGATCTGGTGCGGCAATGAGCGGCCCATGCGCGGCGCTGCGCCAGATGTGTTTTGACGTGGGCCATGGGCGTGCCTATATGGGGTCCAAATCAACGCGGGGGCACTTGTGCTTAGGGCGATAGGATCATTTTTCGGCACGCTGTTCAGTCTTGTGACGCTGGGCGTGATGCTGATCGCGCTGAGCATCGGCGCGGTCTTTCATATCTATGGCAAGGACTTGCCCAGCCATGAAAGCCTTGCCAATTACACGCCGCCCACCATCAGCCGGATTTATTCCGGCGAGGGGCGGATCATCGACGAGTTCAGCCGCGAGCGGCGGCTGTTCACCCCCGCCGAGGAAATTCCCGATCTGGTCAAGCAGGCCTTCATCAGTGCCGAGGACAAGAATTTCTATGCCCATGGCGGCTATGATGCGCGCGGGATCGCGGCGGCCATCGTGGAGGCGGTGCGCTCGCGCGGGCAGAATGTGCGCGGCGCTTCGACCATCACCCAGCAGGTGATGAAGAACTTCCTGTTGTCCGGTGACCGGCGGATCGAGCGCAAGATCAAGGAGATCATCCTTGCCACCCGGATCGAGGAGACCCTGAGCAAGGAAGAGATCCTTGAGCTCTATCTCAACGAGATTTTCCTTGGTCAGAATTCCTATGGTGTCACGGCGGCGGCGCAGACCTACTTCAACAAGACCCTGCGCGAACTGGCGCCGCATGAGGCGGCGACGCTGGCCTCGATGCCCAAGGCGCCGAGCGACTATCACCCGGTACGCGAGAAAGAGCGGCTGTTGAACCGTCGCAATTTCGTGCTCAGGGAGATGCATGAGAATGGCTATCTGGACAAGGCGACCTATGAGGCGGAATTGGCCGCGCCACTGCGCTCGGTGCAGAATGGCGATTTCGCGCCATTCAGCGATGATTTGCCGCCGCGCGATTATTTCACCGATGAAATTCGTCGCCAGTTGAGCCAGGATTTCGGTGAGGGTGAGTTTTTCACCGGCGGCCTGAGCGTACGCGCCACCATCGACCCCGAGATGCAGGAGGAGGCGGCCACGGCGCTGCGGCGTCAGTTGGAGAAGTATGACCGCGGGCGGGGCCGCTGGCGCGGCACGGGGATTACCTTGCCCGAGGAGGCCTTGGCGAGCGAAGAGGCCTGGCGCGAGGCATTAAGCGATGCCAAGGTGGCCCGAGACATCGAGTTGAACGGGACATGGTACCCGGCGGTCGTACTGGAAATCGGCGATCAGGAGATGCGTTTGGGCATCGAGGGCGTGGCCCCGGATGAGAATGCCCCGCATGTGGTGCCGCGCGAAGATATTGCATGGCTGCCCGGCAGTTTCCGCGAGGAATTTGAACTGGGCGAGGTCGTGCATGTTCGCAAGATGACCGAAGACGACAGTGGCGAGTTCATCCGCTGGAGCCTGCGGCAGGTGCCGGAGGCGCAGGGCGGTTTCGTTGCTATGGACGTGCAGACCGGCCGGGTTTTGGCGATGCAGGGCGGATTCTCGTACCAGCATTCGGTGTTCAATCGCGCCACGCAGGCCAAGCGGCAGCCGGGGTCGAGCTTCAAGCCTTTCGTTTACGCGGCTGCTCTGGATAGTGGCTATACGCCCGCGACAATCGTGGTGGATGCCCCCATTGAGATCGACACGCCGCAAGGCCTGTGGCGGCCGCGCAATTCGTCGAACAAGTTCTATGGACCAACGCCCCTGCGGACCGGGATTGAACGCTCGCGGAACCTGATGACCATTCGTCTGGCTCAGGAGGTGGGCATGGACGTGGTGGCCAATTATGCCGAGCGCTTTGGCGTTTACGACGATATGGGCCGTTTCCTGGCCAACTCGCTGGGGTCCGAGGAAACCACGCTTTACAAGGTGGTCTCGGCCTATGCGATGTTCGCCAACGGCGGCGAGCGGGTGGAACCCACATTGGTCGACCGGGTGCAAGACCGTTATGGCAAGACGGTTTATTCGCACGATACGCGCGATTGCACCGATTGCGCCGATCCGACCATTCCGGCCAACCGCGGCCCGCGCATCGTGTCGGACCGCGAACAGGTCATGGATGCTGTGACCGCTTATCAGCTGACCTCGATGATGAAGGGGGTGGTGGATCGCGGCACGGCCTCGGGGGCCATCAACCTGCCCGTGCCGGTGGCGGGCAAGACGGGTACCACGAACGATGCACGCGACGTGTGGTTCGTGGGCTTCACCAGTACCGTCGCGGCGGGCTGTTACATCGGCTATGACCAGCCGCGCAGCCTTGGGCGCGGGGCCTATGGCGCCTCGATGTGCGGGCCGGTGTTCCAGGAGTTCATGCAGGAAGCCATCAAGAAATACGGTGGCGGTGAATTCCGCGTCCCCCCGGGTGGACGCTTCATCAAGATCGACCGTTTCACCGGCGCGCGCCTGTCGGATGACGCCAGTGGAGAGCACGTGGTCGCCGAGTATTTCCGGGATGGTGAGGAGCCTGTCTTTGGCATCGCCTTCGACGGTGGTTTTGCCATGGGTGAAAACCTTGATTTGTTCCGCTCGGGCGAGCGGGAGCAAGTCAAGGAGGTCACCACCTCGACCGGTGAGAAGGCCACGGTGGGCAACAAATCCAATTTCGGAAACATGAGTTCCGGCGGGCTTTACTGACACCCCGCGCGAGACCCTGCGCGCACGGGTGACCTTGCCCGCCCTAGCGCCCTGCGTTATCACCTGCATCCGAGCCAACCAAGGACACTATGCCATGCGCGCCGAAGCCCAGACCCTTGTCACAGAAATCGAGAAATCGCTGGAGCTTTTGCGCCAGCGGATGGGATGGGAGACGGCCCAGCATCGGCTTGAGGAGTTCAACGCGCGGGTGGAGGACCCAACGCTTTGGGACGATCCCGCCAAGGCGCAAAAGCTCATGCGGGACCGCCAAAGCCTTGTGGATGCCTTGGACACCCATAACAGCATCAAGCAGGAACTCGAGGACCAGACCGGCCTGATCGAACTGGGCGAGATGGAGGAGGACGAAGAGGTCATCGCCGAGGCCGAGGAGGCCCTGAAGGTGCTGGCCAAGCGCGCAGCGGCCAAGGAGCTGGAGGCGCTGCTGAACGGCGAGGCGGACAGCAATGACACCTTCCTTGAGATCAATGCCGGTGCGGGTGGTACGGAAAGCTGTGACTGGGCTTCGATGCTGGCGCGGATGTATGTCCGCTGGGCCGAGAAGCGTGGCTATACGGTGGAGTTGCAATCGGAATCGCCAGGCGACGAGGCTGGGATCAAATCGGCTGCCTACAAGATTTCCGGGCATAACGCCTATGGCTGGCTGAAATCGGAGTCAGGAGTGCATCGGCTTGTGCGTATCTCGCCGTTCGATTCGGCGGCCAAGCGGCACACGTCGTTTTGTTCGGTCTGGGTTTACCCGGTGGTGGATGACGATATCGAGATCGAGGTGAACCCTGCGGATATCCGGATTGATACCTATCGGTCGTCCGGGGCGGGCGGGCAGCACGTGAACACCACCGACTCGGCCGTGCGGATCACCCACGCGCCGACGGGAATCGTGGTGACGAGTTCCGAGAAATCGCAGCACCAGAACCGCGATATCGCCATGAAGGCTCTGAAATCGCGTTTGTATCAATTGGAGTTGGACCGTCGCAACGAGGCGATCAACGAGGCGCATGAAAGCAAAGGTGATGCGGGCTGGGGCAACCAGATCCGGTCCTATGTTTTGCAGCCGTATCAGATGGTCAAAGACCTGCGCACCGGTGTTGAGACCAGCGACACCAAGGGGGTGTTGGATGGTGATCTGGACCAGTTCATGGCGGCGACGCTGGCCATGAATGTCTCGGGCAAATCCCGCGCCGAGGCACAGGGCGAGGAGTGAGCGCCGTCTTGCAATCGCTTGCGCGGAGCGATTGAGGCGCGAACGGGCGGAGCCCAGCTGCGGGGCATTTGGGGGGCGCTGCCCCCCGTTGAAAATGCGATTTTCAACTCCCCCCGGGATATTTTTGAACAGAAGAAACAGGGGCTTGTGTCGCCCGGTGGCTGCGTTAGCGTGGCGGCATGGATGATATACTGACATGGCAGGCCCGCGCGCAGGCCGCAGCGATTGCGGCAGGCGAAGTGAGCGCCGAGGCATTGATGCAGGCCACGCTGGCGCGGATCGCGGAGGTGAACCCGAGGCTGAATGCCGTGGTGTCCTTGCAGGACGAGGGTGTCTTGCTGGCCGAGGCCAAGGCGGCGGACAACCGCACACCGGAGGGGCCGTTGCATGGGCTGCCGATTGCCATCAAGGATCTGGCCGATGCCAAGGGCTTGCCCACCAGTCATGGCTCGCCCGCCTTTGCGGAGCAGGTAGCGGCGCGCGATAGCCTGCATGTGGCGCGGCTGCGCGCGGCGGGGGCGATTGTTATCGGCAAGACCAATACGCCTGAGTTTGGCCTTGGCAGCCACACCTACAACCCGGTGCATGGGGTGACCTGCAACCCTTATGACAAGGCGCGCACTTGTGGCGGGTCGTCGGGTGGGGCGGCGGTGGCGCTGGCCACGGGAATGCTTTCGATCGCTGATGGGTCGGACATGATGGGCAGCCTGCGCAACCCGGCGGGGTGGTGCAATGTTTATGGGCATCGGCCGACCTGGGGCATGGTGCCCGCCACGCCGGAGGGGGAAAGCTTCCTGCACCCTATATCCACCAATGGCCCGATGGCGCGCAGCCCCGGCGATTTGGCGCTGTTGCTGGGCGTCATGGGCGGGCCGGAGGTGCGGCAGCCCTATGGGCGCGCGGTGCCTGATTTGGACTTGCGCGGCGGAGCCAAGGGCGCGCGGATTGCGTGGCTGGCCGATTGGGGTGGGGCCTTTCCTTATGAAGAGGGGATCGCGCCGCTTTGTGAGGCCGCGCTTGCGGTTCTTGCGGAGCAGGGGCCAGAGGTGGAGCCTATTTCGCCGCCCTTTGACCGGGACCTTCTATGGCACAGTTGGTCAACCCTGCGCAGTTGGGCCATGGCGGCGCAACTGGGGCCGCTTCTGGATGCGCCGGAGACGCGCGACAAGCTGAAGCCCGAGGCGGTCTGGGAGATCGAGCAGGGCCGCAAGTTGAGTGCCTTGGAGGTTCATAAAGCCAGTGAAATCCGGTCCGAGTGGTTCCGCGTGGCGGCGGGCCTGTTCGAGACCTACGATGCGCTGGCCCTGCCCACGGCGCAAGTCTGGCCGTTTCCGGTGGAATGGGAGTGGCCGCGCGAGGTGGCGGGCCGCGATGGATAGCTACCATCGGTGGATGGAGGTCATGGTGCCGGCCAGTTTGGCGGGTTTGCCTGCCCTCGCCATGCCTGCGGGCTTTGGTGAATGCGGCCTGCCGATGGGCGTG
>PR_CR_10_Liq_1_inCRDRAFT_1001272_pt1 | contig 14408 bp, 16 predicted proteins | sample PRCRCaboRojoPR_3_FD_10241 | JGI IMG/M metagenome (IMG submission 10241)
ATCTCTTCGGGTTTCTCTCGTTTCCCAGCCATCGCTGATCCTCCAATTCGCGGGACAAAACTATCCCAGTTGGTGGACCACTTTCACTGGGCTACTCCAGCATCATTTCATCGAAGCAGGACGGATCGTTTGTCATGACACCACTGTGACAGAGCCGCCGGTCTTGGCAACAGGGCTGTTGGCATAGCCCGCGAGGCGGGGCGGGTGGATCGGTTCGACGCGTTGCAGTCTTGTCATTTCGCTTAAAACTTGTGCAGTGCCGTGGGATTTGGTCGCATGTTGGGCGCGTGCTCAGGGGGCAGCCGGTTCCGCAAGCCCCGACAGCGCGGCCAGCTCGGTCACGATCTCATCGACCCCGGCCCCGGATTTCAGGCTGGCAAAGACGGTCTTGCGCCCACCGCGCATCTTCGCGGCATCGCTGCGCATGGTGTCCAGGTTCGCCCCTACATGAGGCGCCAGGTCCGTCTTGTTCACCACAAGGATGTCCGATTTCGTCAGCGCGGGCCCGCCCTTGCGCGGGATATCCTCGCCCGCGGCGGTGTCGATGACGTAGATCGTAAGGTCCGCCAGTTCCGGGCTGAAAGTGGCTGATAGGTTGTCGCCGCCGGATTCGATCAGGATCACCTCGATCTCCGGGTGGCGGGTCTTCATCTCTTCCACGGCGGCCAGGTTGATCGACGCATCCTCGCGGATCGCCGTGTGCGGGCAACCGCCCGTCTCGACGCCGATGATCCGGTCAAGTGGCAGGATCTGCATGCGCATCAGCGCCTCGGCATCCTCGCGCGTGTAGATATCGTTGGTGATCACACCGATGGAGAACCGGTCGCGTAGCGCCTCGCTCAGGCGCGCGGTAAGAGTCGTCTTGCCGGCGCCGACGGGGCCGCCGATGCCCACGCGCAGGGGTCCGTTCGGGCTTGTCATGTGCGGAATATCCTCGTGGCTTGGGTTTCGTGTTTCATCGCGGCAATGTCCGGCAGAAAAACGGTGCTGCTCAGCGCGTCCATGTCGCCCTCTGCCGTCTCTTCGGCGATACGGCGGCACAGCGGGGTCAGGTCGCGGATCACCGTCTGCCCGTCAGTCTGGCCGATGGGGACAAGCCGCATGGCGACCGTGGCCAGGTTCGCGGCAAAGGCCTGCAGGTAGAACTGGGCGGTCAGCACCTGCGGCAGCCCGGCCAGCTGTGCCGCATGGCCTGCGGCGACCGGATAGGTCAGGGCGGGCAGGGGCCGGTCCAGCAGCGCGCCCGCGATCCGGGCAAAGGCCGCGCCCATCTCTTCGGTCTCGATCCGCCGTTCGCGCGTGGCCGCCAGCGCCCGGGCCGTGGCATCGACGGAAAGCAGCGTTGCGTCATCCGCGGCGTGATATGCCGCGGCGAGAAGGATCGCATCGTTGCGCCCCGATCCGTGCTCCAGCACCTGCGCGATCCACGCCTTGGTCGTGTCCGCGTCGGTCACATCGCCCGCGTCGATGGCCCATTCCAGGCCATGGCTGAAATGAAACCCGCCCACGGGAAACCCTGGCGAGAACCACTGCGCGAGCGTCAGGGCCGGATCAGTGGCTGTGGCCATGGGTGCGTCCGTGGCCATAGGCCCCGCCCTCGGGAGTGAAGGGTTCCGTGACCTCGGCCAGCGTCGCGCCCAGCTTGGTCAGCATGTCCGCCAGCACATGGTCGCGCTGGATCAAGAGCCGCCCGTCCTCGATCTGGCAGGGGGTGTGGCGGTTGCCGATGTGCCAGGCCAGCCGGGTGAGGTTGTCGCCCGTGACTGCCAAGAGCGGCTCGGGCGATGCTTGGATGGCGATTTCCCGGCCCGAAGTGGTGATCAGCACGCCGCCATGGTCCAGCGACGTCGTCTGCGGCAGGTCCACCAACACTTGCGCGCCGGAGGCCATGACCAGCACCTTGCGCCGTAAAAAGCGGTCCTCATAGGTCAGCTGGACCCGGTCAATCGGGTCGGCATGGGCATGGTTGGAATAGTTCTGGGCTGTCAGGGTCATGGTCCAAAACGCAAAGGGCGGTCCCCGGCCGCGGGTGGGGGTGAAGCCCCCGCCCGTGGGGGCGGCCGGGGGCTGCCCGGCCTTGGGGCCGGGTGATACCTGATGGGCTAGTGCCTCGGCACGATTTCTCTACCATTTTTGTAGCTTCGCATGAGCCTCTCGAAAACCTGACGCAAGAGCAAGACATCGGGGACGACTTCTGGCTGGAAAGGATACCGCAAAGCATAGTTGCTTTCGTTTCCGTGCAATTTCGAGAGCTCTTTCAGGAAGGGTTCAAACGTTTGGGTTTAGGCAAAGGCCGCGCCAAATTAGGTATGAAGTCTGGATTGTTTGGAAGGCGATTTTCCGGTGGAACGTACGTTGACGAAAGGTCTTGGTGGACTTGCGTAACAACATGAACCGACTGATCACGGATGGGTTTCGCTTCTTCAGAATTCCATAATTTATATAGCTTGTGCCCGAATTCCTTGCGAATAGACTCTGTAGTTGCGCCTTTACGATCGCGTAGAACCACGGCCTTTAAGAATAGTTCTACCGCGAAGCCGGTCAGTAGCAGAGTTGGCGCAATGAAGTGTTTGGCCGCTACAGGATCATTTCCGTCTAACGTTTCGGCGGCAGCAATGTATGTCAGGGCGTTGTCAAGGTAGCGCTTGCTGGTCTCCATGTTTTCGCCGCTCAAAACAAAAAAAACCTCTGCGCCATGGGCAGCTCGGTCGCGGGCTGGCAGGTCAGCAGCTCTCCGTCCGCGCGCACCTCATAGGTCTCGGGGTGCACCTCGACCTCGGGCATGGCATCGTTCAGGATCAGGTCGGCCTTGCCGATCCCGCGGGTGCCCTGCACCGCGACCGTGTCCTTGGCCAGCCCCAGCGCGGCGCCGATGCCTGCATCCTGTGCCGCAGCACTGACAAAGGTCACGGCCGAGCGTTCGACCGAGCGGCCATAGGCGCCGAACATGGGCCGCGAATAGACCGGCTGCGGCGTCGGGATCGACGCGTTCGGGTCACCCATCTGCGCCATGGCGATGGTGCCGCCCAGCAGCACCATCTCGGGCTTCACCCCGAAGAACGCGGGCGACCAGAGGCACAGATCGGCCCGTTTTCCCACCTCGATGCTGCCGATCTCGTGCGACAGCCCATGGGCGATCGCGGGGTTGATCGTGTATTTCGCGACGTAGCGGCGGACCCGCAGGTTATCGTTCTCGCCCGTCTCCTCCGCCAAGCGCCCGCGCTGTTTCTTCATCTTGTCGGCCGTCTGCCAGGTCCGGATGATCACCTCGCCCACGCGGCCCATGGCTTGGCTGTCGGACGCGATGATCGAAAAGGCGCCCATGTCGTGCAGGATATCCTCGGCCGCGATGGTCTCGCGCCGGATGCGGCTTTCGGCAAAGGCCACATCCTCGGGGATCGACTTGTCCAGGTGATGGCAGACCATGAGCATGTCGAGATGTTCCTCGATCGTGTTCACGGTGAAGGGGCGCGTGGGGTTCGTGGACGAGGGCAGCACATGCGCCTCGCCGCAAATCTTGATGATGTCGGGCGCATGCCCGCCGCCCGCGCCCTCGGTATGGAAGGCGTGGATCGTCCGGCCCTTGATCGCCTTCACGGTGTTCTCGACAAAGCCGCTTTCGTTGAGCGTGTCGGTATGGATCATCACCTGTACGTCCAGTGCATCGGCCACCGACAGGCAGCAGTCGATGGCACCGGGGGTGCTGCCCCAATCCTCGTGCAGCTTGAGCGCGCAGGCCCCGGCCAGCACCTGTTCCTCGAGCGCGGCACGCAGGGACGCGTTGCCCTTGCCCGCAAAGGCCAGGTTCATCGGAAAGGCGTCCGCCGCCTGCATCATCCGCCCGATATGCCAGGGCCCGGGCGTGCAGGTGGTCGCAAGCGTGCCGTGCGCAGGCCCCGTGCCGCCGCCCAGCATGGTGGTCAGGCCGGAATGCAGCGCATCCTCGATCTGTTGCGGGCAGATGAAATGGATATGGCTGTCGAAACCGCCCGCGGTCAGGATGCGCCCCTCGCCCGCGATGGCCTCGGTCCCCGGGCCGACGATGATGTTGACGCCCGGTTGCGTGTCGGGATTGCCCGCCTTGCCGATGGCGGCGATGCGCCCGTCCTTGAGGCCCACATCGGCCTTCACGATGCCCGTATGATCGACGATCAGCGCGTTGGTGATGACCGTGTCGACCGCGCCCTCGGCACGGGTGGTCTGGGCCTGGCCCATCCCGTCGCGGATCACCTTGCCGCCGCCGAACTTGACCTCTTCGCCATAGCCGCCCGCGGCCTCGAAGGTCAGGTCGCGCTCGACCTCGATGATCAGGTCGGTATCGGCCAGCCGCAGCTTGTCGCCCACGGTGGGGCCGAACATAGCGGCGTAATCGGCGCGGGATATGGTGGCGGGCATCAGAGCGCTCCCATGATCTTTTGATTGAACCCGTAGATGCGCCGCGCGCCGCCGATGGGGATCAGTTGCACCTCGCGGCGCTGGCCCGGCTCAAAGCGCACGGCGGTGCCCGCCGCGATGTCGAGCCGCATGCCGCGCGCGGCGTCCCGGTCGAAATCGAGCGCGCTGTTGGCCTCGGCAAAGTGATAGTGGCTGCCCACCTGCACCGGCCGGTCGCCCGTGTTGGCGACCATCAGCGTGATCGCCGTGGCCCCTGCGTTCAGTGTCAGTTCGCCCGGGGCGGGCATCAGCTCGCCGGGGATCATCCGCGCAGGGTCCGCGCGAACCACAGACCGGCACCGCCGATGGCAAAGAGGACGCCCACGATCAACGTGGTGTTCAGCGTCAACTCGGTCTGGACCGTGACCATGGGATGCGGATGCGCGTGGGGCCCGGTATGGGCCAGGGCGGGCACGGCGGAAAGGGCGGCGAGGGCGGTCAGAAGAATGCGCTGCATCGGGGTCTCCTATCGGATCGGGTTGTGAACGGTGACAAGCTTGGTGCCGTCGGGAAAGGTGGCCTCGACCTGGACCTCGTGGATCATCTCGGCCACACCCTCCATGCACTGGTCGCGGGTGATGACCTGGGCACCGGCCCGCATCATGTCGGCCACGCTGCGCCCGTCCCGCGCGCCTTCGACTACCGCATCGGTGATCAGGGCGATGGCTTCGGGGTGGTTCAGCTTCACGCCGCGTGCCAGCCGCTTGCGGGCCACTTCGGCCGCCATGGCGACCATCAGCTTGTCTTTCTCGCGGGGGGTCAGTTTCATGTTACAGCATCCATGGTCTGGGCGGGGCGTTTCGGGTCAGAAGGCGGATCGCCGCCATCAGGGTCTGGCGCAGGGCATAGCCGTCCGGGGCCACGATCCGCGCGGCGATCAGGTCATCCTGCACAAGGCTGGCCCCGGCGCTCTCGGGCAAGAGCGCGCGCAGGGCGTCGAGCTGCGCCTCGGCGGCCGGATGGGCAAAAAGCACCGTGGCCATTCCCCGCCCGCCACCCGAGACGGCCGAAAGGCGCAGATGCGCCTCCAGATCGCCCGACAGACGGATCTGGTCGAGGTAGAGCGGCGCGCCGTCGCGGCGGATCTCGATCCGGTCGTGCAGCTGGCCTGCACGGACCGCCTCGCCCATCGCCGTGCGGCCAAAGACCACCGGCTCGACCACCAGCGCGCTGACGGCGCCGGTCAGCTCGACGGTCAGGCGGCGCCGCAGGGCCGATCCGTCGAACAGGATCAGCTCTTGCGGCAGCCAGGCGACATGCGCCCCGTCGGCCAGGGTCAGCGTCGTGTCGATCCGCCCGGCCTGTCCGTCGAGCGTGCGATAGGCCCGTTCGGCCGCCTGGGTGGTGACGCTTAGGCGCGCACCGGCCTCTGCCGTGATCCGCGTGCGAAAGCGGTCGCCGCCGGTAACGCCACCCGATGTGTTGGTCAGGACAACCTGCATGTCCGGCCCGCGCGGGAAGAGCGCGCGTAGCGACCCGCTGTGGCGCAGGTCCCGGATCGTGGTGCCACGGGGGCCACCACCGACCGACAGAACAACCTCGCCACGCGCGCGCGGCGGGTCGGTCACCTGTCGGGGCAATACGGTCATCGGGCCTGGGTCTCCGGGCGGGCAGGGTCTTTGCCCCTTTTGTCGCCTCTCCCGGTTCGTCCCGTGAGGTGGTGCGCACTGAAATGCAGCGTCAGACGGGCTCAGCTTCGGATAGATGCCTCATTTATAGGCGCTCCGCCCAAATGCTGAGCGGCTTGTTATTCCGCGGCCGCTGCCACTGGCTCGGGTCCGAGCCGCCCGGCGGCCAGGGCGCTCAGCCCCACCAGAAGCGCCGCGGTCCCTAGGCACAGCGCCAGCCCGCCGAACTGGAAGGTCAGGCCGGACAGGACCGTGCCGATAAGACGCCCGGCGGCATTGGCCATGTAGTAGAACCCCACATCCATCGTCACCCGCTCGTCCCGCGTGAAGGCGAGGATCAGGTAGGAATGCAGCGACGAGTTCACCGCGAAGACGCCCCCGAAGGCGAGGAGCCCGGCGACGAGCACCGCCGTCAGCCAGGGCGCCGGGCCGTCCGCGACCAGCGCCGCCGCCGCCAGCCCTGCCGGGATCACGAACAGCATCAGCGCCCAGTGTCTTGCAGCACCGATCAGCTCTGCCTCGGGCCGGTTGGCGGCACGCAAAAGCTTCGGGGCCGAGGCCTGTACCGCGCCGTACAGGATGATCCAGACCGCCATGAAGGTGCCGATCATGAAGAACGCGGCGCGGTTGCCCGCCTCGGACCCGTCGGACAGGACGGCATAGAAGTAGATCGGGATGCCCACGACGAACCACACGTCCCGCGCGCCGAACAGGAACACGCGCGCCGCGCTCAGCCAGTTCACGTTGCGCGACTTCGAAAAGACCTCGGAAAACTTCGCGCCCTTCCGCCCCTTGGGCAGGCCCGACGGCATGGCGATCAGAACCGCCACGAGGATCACCGCCAGAACGGCGGCCATGACCAGCACCGCCCAGACAAAGCCCAGCGTGGCGAGAAGCGCAGCGCCCAGCAGGAAGCCCACGCCCTTGACCGCGTTCTTCGACCCGGTCAGCACCGCCACCCAGCGGAACAGCCCGCCATCCTCTTTGGGGGCCAGAAGCTTCACCGCCGATTTCGACGACATCTTGGCCAGGTCCTTGGCAACGCCCGACGCGCCCTGCACCGCCATCACATAGGCCACCGAGGCACCAAGCGCCCAGCCGGGGTCGAGTTGCGCCAGCGTCAAAAGCGCCAGCACCTGGATGCCAAGCCCCGCATAAAGCGTCGAGGTCAGCCCGAACCGCGCGGCGATCCAGCCTGCCGACAGGTTCGTGACCATGCCCGCGATCTCGTAGAGCACGAACAGATAGGCCAGCTGGATGGGTGAGAACCCCAGCGTGTGGAAGTGCAAGAGCACCAGCATCCGCAGCGCGCCATCGGTCAGCATGAAGGCCCAATAGGCCGCCGTGACGGCGATATACGCCGACAGGCCTTGCGCGCGCTCGGTCACAGCATGTCCCCGACCATCAGCGCCACATCGACCAGCCGGTGGGCATAGCCCATCTCGTTGTCGTACCAGGCGTAGATCTTCACCTGCGTGCCGTTCACCACCATGGTCGAGGGCGCGTCGACGATCGACGACCGCGTGTCGTTGACATAATCGGCGGACACGAGCGGGCGGTCCTCGTAGCCCAGGATGCCGGCCATCGCGCCCTCTGAGGCGGATTTGAACAGCGCGTTGACCTCTTCTGCGGTGGTCGTGCGCTCCACCTCGAACACGCAATCGGTGATCGACGCGTTCAAAAGCGGCACCCGCACCGCGTGGCCGTTCAGCCGGCCTGTCAGTTCCGGATAGATGAGCGTGATCGCCGTGGCGCTGCCAGTGGTCGTGGGGATCAGCGAATTCAGCGCTGACCGTGCGCGGCGCAGGTCCTTTGCGGGCCGGTCCACAATGGTCTGGGTGTTGGTCACGTCGTGGATCGTGGTGATCGAGCCGTGCTTGATGCCCAGGGATTCGTGAATGACCTTCACCACCGGGGCCAGGCAATTCGTCGTGCAACTGGCCGCCGTGACGATCTTGTGCGCGGCCGGGTCATAAGTGCGCTGGTTCACGCCGTAGACGATATTGGCGGTGGGCCCGTCCTTGACCGGGGCCGAGACGACGACCTTTTTCACGCCCGCGTCGAAATAGGGGGCCAGCTTGGCCTCGGACTTGAAGACACCGGTGCAGTCGATCACCACGTCGACGCCGTCCAGCGGCAGGTCCCCCAGATCGCGCGTGCCGATAAAGGGCAGGCGGGTGCCGTCGATGGTCAGGCTGTCGGCGTCATGGGAAAAATCCGCGTCCCAGCGGCCATGCACCGTGTCGAATTCCAGAAGATGCGCATGCATCGCCGGGTCGCCCACCGCATCGTTGATCCAGGCGATCTTGGCGCCCCGCTCCAGAAGCGGCTTCAGGGCCAGCTTGCCGATCCGGCCCAGGCCGTTGACTGCGTAGACGGTCATTGATGTTCCTCGAGTTCAATGCGGCCGATCTCGTCGATGGCGCGTTGCAATGCGATGCGGTCCAGCTCTGCGATGGGCAGCGCGGCAAAAGCGGCGATCCGGTGCTTGAGCGCGGCATAGGCCTCTTGGAAGGCCAGCGCACGCTGGGCGGTCGTGCCCTCGGCCTTGACCGGGTCGGGCACGCCCCAATGGGCGCTGATGGGCTGGCCGGTCCAGGCCGGGCAATCCTCGTTCGCGGCGTGGTCGCAGACGGTGAAGACGAAATCGAAGGCGGGCGCGTCCGGGCCCCGGACTTCGGCGATATTCTTGGCGCGCAGGCCCGACGTGTCGTGCCCCTTGGCCTGCAAAAGCGCGATGGCCTCGGGGTTCAGCTCGGAATAGGGCCGCGTGCCTGCGGAATAGGCGGCAAAACGATCGCCTGCCAGGTCGCGCAGAAGCGTTTCGGCAAAGATCGACCGGGCCGAGTTGCCGGTGCAGATGAACAGCGCATTGAACCGCCTTGGCGTCTCAGTCCGGATGGTTGGCGCGGCGGCGCTGCGCGGATCACACAACTCGGGCCGACCACGGCAGCAATCCAGCAGCAGATCGTCGAACATCTCGCGCACCGCGCCCATGGCCACGGCATAGCGCAGCGATGTTCCCGCGCGTTCCTGATCGACCAGCCCGGCCGACATGAGCGCGGCCAGGTAGGCCGACAGCGTGCTGGGTTTCAGGCCCAGGGCCTCGCCGATCTCGCCCGCGGGCACACGGTCGGGATAGCGCCGCATCAGCAGGCGAAAGATCGCCAGCCGCTGCGGATGCCCGAGGGTAGAAAGCTGAGAAGGCACTGCGGAGATCATATTTCGTGAATATCGGAAATATGACCCGCGTCAACCCGCGTTTTGCCCACGCGACACCAACCGGCCCGGGTCGAAACGCCCGGGCCGGTCCGATGTCAGTAGGGGTTCTTGGCGCCGCGATCCGTGGACAGGGATTGATGCCCCCGCGCCACCAAAAGCTCGATGGCGTCGGCCAGATGTTCCTTGGCGATGTTGTAATCCCCCCGTTCCGAGCGGATGCGATGCGCCTCGATCATCACGTCGGCATGGCGATAGCCCTCGGGCGGCTCGAACCGGTAGCTGGCCAGTTCGATCCGCAGGCCCAGCGGGTCGCGGAAATAGATCGATTCCATGAAGCCCCGGTCGACCGGGCCGGAATGGGTGACACCCCGCGCATCCAACCGTTCGGCCACCTGCCAGAAACTCGCCTGGCTCACGTTCAGCGCCAGGTGATGGAGCGAACCCACCGCCTCGGGCACCGGGGTCGCATCGGGTTTGCGGTCTTCGTTGGTGAAGATCGTGATCAGCCGCCCGTCGCCCGGATCGAAGTACAGATGCCCCTCTTTCGGGTCATCCAGATTGGGTTGGTCGAAGATGAAAGGCATGCCCAGCACCCCCTCCCAGAAGTCGATGGAGGTCTGCCGGTCCGCCCCGATGATCGTGATATGGTGCACGCCTTGGGTTTGTATCTTGCGCAATTCGTTCTGAGCCATGGGTCGCCTCCTGATCTCTTTGAGATCGATATAGCGCATCCTGGCCGGTCTTTGTTGCGCGCTCATGCACAGGGCATGCGCCCTGCCGGCAGTTCCGCGCGCTGGCGCATTGACCCGGATCAACGTGCGCCGCTTCAGGCTATGGCACTTTGGCCGTGCCATGCAACGGAGGAGGCGCTCATGGAACGGCATGTCATCTGGTTCGACGATCTGGCCCGCGGGGATGTGCCGCTGGTCGGCGGCAAGAACTCGTCCCTGGGCGAAATGGTCCAGCAATTGGGGCAAAAGGGTATCCGCGTGCCCCCGGGCTTCGCCACCAGTGCCGATGCGTTCCGCGCCTTCATCACCGCCAATGGGCTCGACAGCGTGATCGCAGAGACCACGCAGGATCTGGCCCAGGGCAAGATCACGCTGCACGCCGCCGGTCAGCATATCCGCGCGGCGATCAAGGGTGGCGACTGGCCCGAGGATATTCGCGCGGCCATCGAAGCGGCCTATGACGGGCTGAGCGAAAGGGCCGGGCAAGAGAACGTGTCGGTCGCCGTTCGCTCTTCGGCCACGGCCGAGGATCTGCCCGATGCCAGTTTCGCGGGCCAGCAGGAGACCTATCTGAACATCCGCGGCAAGGCGCAGCTTCTCGAGGCGTGCCGCGATTGCTATGCCTCGCTTTTCACCGACCGGGCGATCAGCTACCGGACGGTCAAGGGCTTCGATCACACCCAGGTCGCGCTGTCCGTGGGCGTCCAGCAGATGGTGCGCTCGGATATCGGCGGGTCGGGGGTGATGTTCTCCATCGACACCGAAACGGGCTTTGACAAGGTCGTGCTGATCAACGCCGCCTGGGGGCTGGGCGAAAACGTGGTGCAAGGTGCGGTCACGCCCGACGAATACCGCGTGTTCAAACCTTTCCTCGACCGCCCCGGCCTGACCCCCATCGTCGAACGCAGCCTGGGCGCGAAAGAGATCAAGATGATCTATGCGACCACCGGGCCCGAGCCCACGCGCAACGTGCCCACCTCTCGGGCCGAACGGGGGCAGTTCGTCCTGTCCGAGCCCGAGATCCTGGAATTGGCCCGCGCCGCCAAGACGATCGAGGAGCATTACGGCCTGCCCATGGACATGGAATGGGCCCGGGACGGGGTGACGAACGAGTTGTTCATCGTGCAGGCCCGCCCCGAAACCGTGCAATCGCGGGCCGAGGCCGGGGCGATGAAGACCTATGAGGTCAAATCGCCCGGCAAGGCGCTTGTCACCGGGCTGAGTGTCGGCAGCGCGGCGGCCAAGGGGCGCGTCTGCCTGATCGAACATGCCAGCGACATCGACCGGTTCGTTGACGGCGCGATCCTTGTGACCTCCACCACCGACCCCGACTGGGTGCCGATCATGAAACGCGCCGCGGCCATCGTCACGGACCATGGTGGGCGCACCAGCCACGCCGCCATCGTCAGCCGCGAACTGGGCCTGCCGGCCATCGTGGGCACGGGCGATGCCACCCATGTGCTTCATGATGAACAAGAGGTCACGGTCGATTGCGCCGGCGGGGCCGAGGGCATCGTGCACGAAGGCCTGGCCGAGATCACGGTGTCCGAGGTGACGTTCAGCGACATGCCGGAAACCCGGACCACGGTGATGCTGAACCTTGCCAACCCCGCCGCCGCCGCGCGCTGGTGGCGGCTGCCCACCGATGGCGTGGGGCTCGCGCGGATGGAATTCGTGATCAACAACGCGATCAAGACCCATCCCATGGCGCTCTTGCAGTTCGACACGCTCGCCGATGAAGAGGCCAAGGCCCAGATCGCAGAACTGACCAAGGGCTATCCCGACAAATCCGCCTATTTCGTCGAAAAGCTGGCCATGGGGCTCAGCCAGATCTGTGCTCCCAGCTACCCCAACCCGGTCATCATCCGGATGAGCGATTTCAAGTCGAACGAATACGCCGAGCTTTTGGGCGGCCGCGCCTTCGAGCCGCACGAGGAAAACCCGATGATCGGCTTCCGTGGTGCCTCGCGCTACTACGACCCGGCCTATCGCGATGGCTTTGCGCTCGAATGCCAGGCGATCCGGCGGCTGCGTGACAAGATGGGGTTCGACAATGCCGTGGTCATGATCCCTTTCTGCCGCACGCCCGAAGAGGCCGACCGCGTGCTCGAGGTGATGGCCGCCAATGGGCTTGCGCGCGGCGAGAACGGGCTGCAGGTCTACGTCATGTGCGAGGTGCCCTCGAATGTGATCCTGGCCGAAGACTTCGCCCAGCGGTTCGACGGCTTTTCCATCGGGTCGAACGACCTCACCCAGCTCACCCTGGGCGTGGACCGCGATTCCGAGGAACTGGCCGCGCTTTTCGATGAACGCAACGCCGCCGTTCAGTGGATGATCCGGACGGTGATCGACAAGGCGCATGCGGCCGGTCGCAAGGTGGGCTTTTGCGGGCAGGCGCCTTCGAACGATCCGGACTATGCGCGGCTCTTGGTGGCGGCGGGGATCGACTCGGTCTCGGTCACGCCCGACAGCTTCTGGGCCGTGAAACAGAACGTGGCCGCGGCCGAAGGGTAGCGGCAGGGCTTTTCCCCAGGGGCGCACCGCGCTAGGCAGTCCGACAGGAGGACACGCCGCCCATGACCGACCCGTTCGTTGCCCCGGACCTGCTTGATGCGCTGGCCGCGCGCGTTGCGGCCACGGTCCCGCGCGGGCGGCGGCGGATGGTGGCGGTCGCGGGGCCGCCCGCGTCGGGCAAGTCCACGCTGGCTGCGGCCCTGGCGGCGCACTTGACCGCAGGGGGCACGCCCGCGCAATGCATCCCTATGGACGGGTTCCACCTCGATGACAGGGTGCTGACCGCGCGCGGCCTTCTGCCCCGCAAGGGCGCACCGCAAACCTTCGACGCCCGCGGGTTCGTCCATGCCATGGCGCGGTTGCGTGACGACCCCGAGGTCATCCTGCCCGAATTCGACCGCTCCCGCGAGATCGCCATCGCAGGGCGGATCGTTTGCGGGCCCGATGTGGAAACGGCCGTGATCGAAGGCAACTATCTGTGCTACGACGCCGAGCCGTGGCGCGATCTCGACACGATCTGGGACCTGAGCCTGTTTCTCGACATTCCCGAGCCGGTGCTGCGCGCCCGGCTCATCGCGCGTTGGGACGCCCATGGCTATGACGCGCAGACGGCGCAGCGCAAGATCGAGCAGAACGACCTGCCCAACGCCCGAACCGTCGCGGCACGGCGTCGGCCAGTGGACGGCATCGTGAGCGACGCCGGCGCGCTGCGCTGGCTGTAACGCATTTCATTGAATTTGCATGCATTTCGCGCGCGCTGCGTGATCCCTTGTAAAGCTTCTCGGCCGATCCTTGCCCCGGGTGACAAAAGGGTGAGCGGTCATGGACCGATGGGGTATGCGCGGCCTGGTGCTGGCCGTTTGTCTGGCGATGCCGAGCGCGACACTGGCGCAGCCCGTCCTGCGCGTCACGGACGATTCCGGCGGGCCGCTGCCTGCACGGCTGATGCAGATCGCGCGGCTGTCCGCCCGGGGCACGCAGGTTGTCATCGGTCCGGGGGTCTGCCTGTCGTCTTGCACCATGCTGCTGGGCCTGCGCGGGGCCTGCGTTCGGCCCGATGCGCGGCTGGGCTTTCACGGCCCCACGTCGCAACTGCGCGGCATTGGCCTTGGCCCGGCGGCATTCGAGACCTGGTCCGTGCGGATCGCGGCGCACTACCCGCGACCCCTGCGCGACTGGTACCTGGAAAGCGGACGCTACCGTCTGACCGGCTTTCACATGATGACCGGGGCCGAGGTGATCGCACTGGGTGCGCGGGCCTGCGACGGGCCCTAGTTCGGGCTGGCAGCCACCGGTTCAAGATCGGCGATCTCGTCGGGGTTGCCGCGCTCGAACGCCGCGGCAAGCTCACCGATCGCCGCGCCTTGATCCGTATCTGGCGTGGCGGCGCCCAGCCGTTCCATCGGACCCGCATAGCCTTCGAGATCATCGGCGCCTTGCGCGGCGGACACGACCGCCCCGGCAAGCGCGGCTACGACCGACGCGCGCTCTTCGGGGCCGAGGGCCGCCGCATCTAGCCGCTCTAGCACGGGGCCGAGCGCCGCATCGCAGTCCAGCGGGCCCTCGGCACAAGCGGTAGCCAATTGGGCGGGCAGGCTGTCGATCAGCGACCGCACCGTGTCCTGCGCCCCTGCGGGCCCCGTCATCCCGCAAGCCAGAACGGACAGACAAACAGCAGGCAGTCGGATCGCGTGTCGCATGGGTCGAATCTCGTTTTCCGATCCATACGCGGGATTGCGCAAGAATGCAACTTATGATTGCATTGCGCGCGCAATAGGTTGGCGTTCCCCCATTGGGTGTTCCAGATTAATTGTTATTGCATCATGGGCCTCTGGTCCATGGGAACGATGCTTTCTGGCGCGGGTGGGCGGTAGCCCAG
>PR_CR_10_Liq_1_inCRDRAFT_1001273_pt1 | contig 14402 bp, 16 predicted proteins | sample PRCRCaboRojoPR_3_FD_10241 | JGI IMG/M metagenome (IMG submission 10241)
GTGGACCGGCTGATGCCGTAACGCGGCCGCGCTCAGACGGCGATCCGTTCGGGCGGGTTGTCGAGCAGCGTTCGCAGGCGGCGCATGGCGGCCTCGAAACTGGCCAGCGTGACATGGGCGTTGACCCCGATACGCACCGCGTGGGGCGCGCGCCCGTCGCGCAGGGCAAATTCATCCGCCGCCCGGATCTGGACGCCCTGCGCCTCTGCCGCACGGCAGAAGGCCCCCGCGCGCCAGCCGCGCGGCAGGCTCAGCCACAGAAACGGCATGGTTGTGCGCCAGCGTAGCTCGTAGCCGCCCAACACGTTGACCGCGACATGGATATAGCGGGTCAGCTCGTCGCAGACCTTGTCCATGATCGCGTAGGTCTCGTCCCGGGTGAGCAGATCGGCGGTGATGTCCGCCAGCGGCTGGGCCAAGCCGAAAAAGCCATGCTCGACCGTGCGCCGCAGCGCCGCGCGCTGGGGTTGCGGCGCGATGGCAAAGCCGATGCGCAGCGCAGGCGTGATCGTCTTGGAGATCGACGACACATACCAGCCCCCCTCGGGCCAGAGCGCGCGGTAACTGAGCCCCTGGGACGGGCCCATGCGATAGCAATCATCCTCGAGGATCTGGACGCCCCGGCGCCGCGCGACGGCCGCGATTTCCTTGCGGCGAGATTCGGGTGTGAAGACGCCCGTAGGGTTGTGCATCTCGGGCGAGGTGCACAGCACCTGGGCATCGTGTTTCCTGGCCAGCTCATCCAGCGCCTCGGGGATCAGGCCCTGGTCGTCCATGGGCACGCCCACCACCTCGGCCCGCAACAGCTGCGCGGCGCGGCGAAAGCCCGGATAGCTCAGCTCTTCGAGCAGCACGACGGGCCGACGCCCCCGCAAGACCGCTTGCATGACCAGAGAAATGCCGCTTTGCCCGCCATGGCTCAGCACCAGGTCCTCGTGTTCGAGCGGGCCCAAGGCCGTGTCCGAGACCCAGCGCAGGATCGCCCGGCGCGCGGGCTCGAAGGCGGGGCGCGACGGGTAGCTCAGCAGATCGACCGGCGGCCGGTCGGCCAGTTTCTGGAACGCTTCGTGGATCAGGGCCACCTGCCCCATATCCGGCAGCTTGGTGGAAAACAGGCTGACCTGGTCCGTTGTCTCGGGGGTGTTGTGCTGACGCCACTTGATGTCGCGCACCCGGTCGCGGGTCCGTTCCGGGTCGGCGACAAAGGTGCCGCGCCCCACCTCGGCGGTCAGAATGCCCTCGTCCGTGAGGATCGTGTAGGCCCGCGCCACGGTGCCCGGCGTCATTCTGAGCGTCCAGGCCAGGTCGCGCACCGGGGGCAGCTTGTCGCCCACGGCCAGCTGGCCCGCGTCAATGGCGCGACGGATGGCTGTGGCCACGCGCCGATACTTGGGGCCAGACGCGGTTTCGACGTCAGCGATCTGAATTGTATCCATCACAATGTTTTGTTGGACCCCGTACAATATGGATTGTATCAACTTATATACGGACATAATCCGCATTGTGTCAATACAATTTGAAAGGACATCCCATGGCACAGACCGATATGACGCTTGACCGGAACCTCGGCTACCTTGCCGCCCGCCCGCTGCCGATCCTGGCGCAGGTTGCCGTCCAGGTCGCGGTCACGGTGGCCAAATGGGATGAACGCCGCCGCACGCGCACAGCGCTTGGTCAATTGGATTCCCACCTCCTGCGGGATGTGGGTCTGTCACGCGACACGGCCCTTCGGGAGGCACGCCGCGCGTTCTGGCAGGGGTAATCCCTGCCCTGCCAGACCTCTTCCTGAGCCGGGGTTCGTCCCCGGCTTTTTTTGTTCCTACCGCTCGGGCGGGATGGAATAGGTCATGCTGGCCCGCGCCACCGGGTCCGCCTGCCCCTCGGAATAGATCAGCACATCGCCCACGGCGAGCACGCGGCCCAGCTTCAACAGCCGTGCCTTGGCGATCAGATCGACGCCCGAGGCCGGTTTGCGCATGAAGTCGATGGAACAATTCGTGGTCACCGCCAGCGCCTTGGGTCCGATCATGGCCAGAACAGCCAGGTAGATCGACACGTCGGCCAGCGCGAACATCGTGGGCCCCGACACCGTGCCGCCCGGGCGCAGATGCTTTTCCATCGTGTTCAGCCGCATGGTGATCTCGTTCTCGGCCACGTCGAGCACCGTGAAATCGCCCGAGACCTGCGGAAACGCCTCGACCATGAAATCCATCAGCGCCTCACGCGACATTTTCAACGGCATGCCTTCCCTCCCTAGTGCGGCCCGCCTAGAGTTGGCCCGAGGAATTTGGGAGGGCAAGATGGCAATTCTGGAACGTCACGACACCGGTGCGGTCGCGCATCTGACCATGAACACACCCGAGCGGCTGAATGCGCTCTCGGACGAGATGCTGGCCGCGCTGCAGGACAGTTTCGACGATCTGGCCGGGGACAGCAGCGTGCGGGCCGTTGTGCTCAAGGGCACGGGCAAGGCGTTCTGCGCGGGCCATGACCTCAAGGAGATGACCCAGGGCCGCCAGGCCGAGGATGGCGGCAAAGCCTATTTCAAGGACCTGTTCGACCGCTGCGCGCAGATGATGACCACCATCCAGACCCTGCCCCAGCCCGTCATTGCCGAGGTCCACGGCATCGCCACCGCTGCGGGCTGCCAGTTGGTCGCCTCTTGCGACATGGCCGTCGCGGCCGAGGGCACGCGCTTTGGCGTGAACGGGGTGAATATCGGACTTTTCTGCTCTACGCCCATGGTGGCGCTCAGCCGCAACATCCCGCGCAAGCACGCCTTCGAGATGCTGACCACCGGCGCCTTCATCGACGCCGCCCGCGCCGCCGAGCTGGGCCTTGTGAACAAGGTCGTGCCCCATGACGCGCTGGCCGCCGAGACCGCGGCCCTGGCCGAGACGGTCGCGGGCAAGCTGGGCGCGGCGGTGCAGATCGGCAAGGCGGCTTTCTACAAGCAGATCGAGATGGGCCTGCACGACGCCTACGCCTACACCGGCGACGTGATGGTCCAGAACATGCTCTACCGCGACACCGAGGAAGGGATCGCGGCCTTTCTGGACAAGCGACCGCCGAATTGGGGCCAGGGCTAGGTGAACAAACCGCCGCCAGACGACAATTGTTTCCAAGCTTGAAACGGGGGTTGCGCCGCTGCACGGGCGCATCGCGTGAAAAGCGCCCGGAACCGTGAAAATCACCGCGCGCGACCGCGAAACGCTTGTTTTTGGCCCGCACCCGACGGAGCATTGCCGTATTTCCGTCTTGTTCGGGGTATGGCGATGCGTATCGGGTTCTTTCTGTTTGCAGCTCTTGTCTGGTCCTTGCCGGCCTCCGCGCAGGATCCGGACCTGCCCCCGCCGCCCGGCGCCGCCGATTTTCCCCGGCACGACGAGGACCGCGTCAGCCTGGGCCGCGCGCTGTTCTTCGACCCGATCCTGTCGGGCAATCGCAACATCTCCTGCGCGACCTGTCATCATCCCACGCTTGGGTCGGGCGACGGGCTGTCGCTGGGCCTGGGCGAAGGGGCCGAGGGGCTGGGCACCGCGCGCCGTGCCATGGCGGCCACGCGCCCCGAACAGCGCATTCCCCGCAACGCGCCCGCGCTCTGGAACCTTGGCGCACGGGATTTCACCGTCCTGTTCCATGACGGGCGGGTCGAACGGGACTCCGAGGCGCCCCACGGCATCCGCATGCCCGAGGGGCGCGCGCTTGAACGGCCCGTCTCTTCGGTGCTGGCCGCGCAAGCCATGCTGCCGATCCTCAGCGCCGACGAGATGGCCGGCCAGCCCGGCGAAAACCCGGTGGCCGACGCCATCGCAGCGGATCGCATCGCGGGGCCCGAGGGGGCATGGGCACTTCTGGCCGCTCGCGTTGCGGCGGTGCCGAGCTACCGCGCCGCCTTTGACTGGCTGGGGGTCGAGCAGCCACTGCACATGACCGATATCGCCGAAACCCTCGCCGCCTTCATCGCCCATGAGTTCCGCGCCACCGACAGCCCGTTCGACCGGCACCTGCGGGGCGAGGCGGGGGCACTCGACCCGGCCCAGACCCGCGGGATGGCCCTGTTCTACGGCAAGGCCGCCTGCGCCGATTGCCATGCTGGGCCGTTCCAGACCGACCACCGCTTTTACGCGATCGGGCTGCCCCAGTTCGGTCCCGGCAAGGACGAGGCGCAGGGCACCTATGCAGACCGCGGCCGCAGCGCCGTGACCGGACGCCCCGAGGACGATTACCGCTTTCGAACACCGTCGTTGCGCAACGTCACGCTGAACGGCCCCTACGACCATAACGGGGCCTATCGCGATCTCGAGGCGATGGTGCGTCACCATCTGGACCCGATCCGCAGCCTCGCGCAATACGACCGTGCTCAGGCCGTTCTGGCCCGCCTGCCCGGACAGACCGATGACTAGGCGGCGATGGACGATCTTGACGAGGTCATGCGCATCGCCCAGGCGATCGAGATCCCGTCCGTGGCGCTGACCGAGGCCGAGATTGCCGACCTCATGGCCTTTCTTGCCGCGTTGACCGACGACACGGCGGCGCGTGGGCGGCTGGGCGCGCCCGAAACCGTGCCCTCGGGCCTGCCGGTCGACCGACCCTGACCCTTTCCAAGCGTGGCCCAATCGCCTATTTCGCGGGACATGACACAAGAGCTTCACATCGTCGGCGGCGGCATGGCCGGATCCGAGGCCGCCTGGCAGGCCGCCAACATGGGCGTGCAGGTCGTGATCCACGAAATGCGCCCCAAGGTCGAAACCTTCGCCCATCGCACCGGCCACCTGGCCGAAATGGTCTGTTCCAACTCCTTCCGTTCGGATGATGACGAACAGAACGCTGTGGGTCTGCTGCATTGGGAAATGCGCGCCGCGAACGGGCTGATCATGGCCATGGCCGACCGCCACCGCCTGCCCGCCGGCAGCGCGCTGGCCGTGGACCGCGACCCGTTTGCCGAAAGCGTGACCGCCGCGCTGACGGCCCATCCGAACATCTGCGTCGAATATGGCGAGATCACCCGCCTGCCCGACAGCGGCCACTGGATCATCGCGACCGGCCCCCTGACCAGCGAAGGGTTGGGGGCCGCCATCGCCGCCGAGACCGGGCAGGACGCACTGGCCTTCTTCGACGCGATCGCCCCCATAGTCTATGCCGACAGCATCGACATGGACGTGGCCTGGCGCCAGTCGCGTTATGACAAGGGCGACACCGAGGAAGAGCGCACCGCCTATCTGAACTGCCCGATGACCCGCGACGAGTACGAGGCCTTCATCGACGCGCTTCTGGCCGCCGACAAGACCGAGTTCCACGAGGGTGAGACGGCAGGCTATTTCGACGGCTGCCTGCCCATCGAGGTCATGGCCGAACGGGGCCGCGAGACCCTGCGCCATGGCCCCATGAAACCCGTGGGGCTGACCAATCCGCACCAGCCGGATGTGAAACCCTGGGCCGTCGTGCAGCTGCGCCGGGACAATGCACTGGGCACGCTCTACAACATCGTAGGCTTCCAGACCAAGATGAAGTACGGCGCACAAACGGATGTTTTCAAAATGATTCCGGGCCTGCGGGATGCGCGCTTTGCCCGTCTGGGCGGCATCCACCGCAACACGTTCCTGAACTCCCCCACGCTGCTTGATGCACAGATGCGCCTGCGCACGCGGCCCCATCTCCGCTTTGCCGGGCAGATCACCGGGGTCGAGGGCTATGTGGAATCCGCCGCAATGGGGCTGCTTGCGGGCCGCATGGCCGCCGCCGAGATCCTGGGCCAGCCGCTCAGCCCTCCGCCCCAGGACAGCGCCATGGGCGCGCTCATCCACCACATCACGGGCGGCGCCGAGGCCAAGACGTTTCAGCCGATGAATGTGAATTTGGGCCTTTTCCGGCCCGTTGACGGTCTCAAGGGCGGGCGGCGTGGCCGCAAGGACCGCTACAAGGCCTATACCGACCGGGCCAAGGCCGCCTGGACCGATTGGCTGTCCGCCACAGCACTGGACGCACGGGCCGCCGAGTGACAAACTGCCCCCATGGCAGGGAAGTTGCTCGACAAGGTCTATGGCGCCAAGTGCACCGACGAGACCCGCGCGCTTTATGACGACTGGGCGGCCAGTTACGACGCCGAGATCGCCGAGAATGGCTATGCCACGCCCCGCCGCTGCGCCGAGGCGCTGGCCGGGTTCGCGGCGGACAAGTCCGCGCCGGTGCTCGATTTCGGCTGCGGTACGGGGCTGTCGGGCCTCGCCCTGCGCGCCGCGGGTTGCGACGTGATCGACGGGCTTGACCTGTCGGAGAACATGCTGGATCAGGCGCGGGCCAAGGGGATCTATCGCAGCCTAGACCTGATCGGTCCGGACGACCCACTGCCTTTTGCCCCCGGCGCTTACGCGGCCATTGCCGCCATCGGTGTGATCGGGGTCGGCGCGGCGCCGCTCGACACGTTCGATCTGCTCATGAACGGGCTTGGCCGGGGTGGACTCTTCGTCTTTTCCTTCAACGATCACGCGTTGCAGCATCCCGAATACGACGCGCGGGTGAACGCGTGGGTCGACCCCGGCGCGGCGCGGCTGCTCTTTCGTGAGCACGGCGATCACCTACCGGGAAAGAACATCAAGTCCATGGTCTATGTGATTGAAAAGAATTGAGCTTCATCACGCGTTTCGCCCCATCTCCCACGGGTCCCCTGCATCTTGGCCACGCCTTTTCCGCGCTCACCGCCCATGACATGGCGTGCGCCGAGGGTGGCATTTTCCACCTGCGCATCGACGATATCGACCAAAGCCGCGCGCGCGCCCAGTGGGAGGATCAGATTTACGACGACCTAGCCTGGCTGGGCCTCGACTGGCCCCGCCCGGTGCGCCGCCAGTCGGACCACCTGCCCGAATACCGCGCCGCGCTCGACCGGCTCACGGCCAAAGGCCTGACCTTCCCCTGCCGCTGCACGCGCCGCGCCATCGAAGAGGCCGCCGCCAATGCGCCCCAGGAAGGCGGGACCGAGTTCGGCCCCGACGGGCGGATCTACCCCGGCACCTGCCGCAACCGTTCCATGGACACGGCCACGCCCGAGGATGTGATCCGCCTCGACATGGCCCGCGCGGTAGACTTGCCAGGCCCAGCCGCTTTCACCGAAACCGGGCCCGAGCACGCAGGCACCCACAGCCTCGATCCGCAGGACCTGATCCAGACCGTGGGCGATGTCGTCCTTGCCCGGCGCGGGATGGGCGCCTCCTACCACCTGTCGGTCGTGGTGGATGACGCCGCACAAGCCATCACCCATGTGGTGCGCGGCGCGGATCTGTTTACCGCGACCCGCATCCATGTGCTGCTGCAACGGCTCCTGGACCTGCCCACGCCCGTCTACCACCATCACCGGCTGATCCGCGACGAGAGCGGCAAACGTCTGGCCAAGCGCGACGATGCCCGCGCCATCGCCACATACCGGGCCGAGGGCAAGACACCGCAGGATATCCGCCGGATGGTCGGTTTACCTGCGTCCTGATCTTCTTCTTGGCAAAAATACCTCAACCCGACCGCGCCGCGGGCAGTGCGCTCAGGTCATGGGCGCCATCAGTTCCACCTCGTCCCCGTCCCGCACGGCGGTGTAGAAACACGACCGGCGGTTGGTGTGGCAGGCGGGGCCTGTCTGATCGACCAGAACCAGCAGGCAGTCCCGGTCGCAATCGACCCGCAGATCGACCAGCTTTTGCACATGGCCCGAGCTTTCGCCCTTGACCCAGAACGCCGCGCGCGACCGCGACCAATAGGTTACGCGCCCGGTCTCCAGCGTCTTGGCCACGGCCTCGGCATTCATCCAGGCCATCATCAGCACCTCGCCGCTGGCATGGTCCTGGGCGATGGCCGGGATCAGGCCCGCCTCGTTGTAGCGCAGCGTCGCAGGGTCGAAGGGCATGGCGGTTTTCCTTTGGATTTCGGTCGCAGGCGCTTAAATATGCGGAAAGCTCAGACAGGACCAGCCATGCCCGCCGATACCGACCTGATCAAGCTCTACTCGCAGCGAATCCTGGCGCTGGCCGCCGATGTGCCGCGGCTGGGGCGGCTCGACGCGCCCGATGCCAGCGTCAAACGCCGCTCGCCGCTGTGCGGGTCGACCGTGACCGTGGACCTGGTGATGCGCGACGGCAAGGTGGCCGACTACGCGCAGGACGTGAAGGCCTGCGCCCTTGGCCAGGCCGCGGCGGCCGTTGTGGGCGCGGCCATCATCGGCGCCACGCGGGACCAGATCGAAACCGCGCGCGATCAGCTCAAGGCGTTGCTCAAATCCGGTGGCCCGGCCCCTGCCGCGCCCTTCGACGGGCTCGAAGTGCTGGCCCCCGCGGCCGAGTACAAGAACCGCCATGCCTCGATCCTCTTGTCGCTCGAAGCCGCCGCCGAGGCCGCGGCAGAGGCCGAGAAGGCCCACTGCGCCTGACCCAATCCTGACCCCGGACAAAAAAACCGCCGCGCGTCACTGGGACGGCGGCGGTCAGGGGCATCTCCTGCATCCATGCGACCGGGTCCGAAAGGGCGTTGCGAACACCCAAGAGAACCGGGGACAGGCAGAAACGGTCTCAGCGCATCAGAGTTGGGGACAGGATGCGTGGGCCGGTCGCGGCAGGAAACGCTGGCAGATCAGGCAAGTCCCGGCAGGTGAAGGGCGGCCAGCAGCATGACGACCAGGGCCGCCGCGCCCACCGCATCTTCGAGGAGCGTATGGCGCGAACGGGTCAGGGCAGAGCGGATCTGGGTCATCATGGCGGGGCCTCCTCCTGGGCAAGTGCAACGTCGTGTTAACGCTTTGTTCTCATATTCTGCCCGCCATGTAAAGAACTTTTTGAGAACATTCGCGAACAAAGTGGAACGTCGTCAGCCGACCCCGATCAGCTTGATCGCCCGGTCCTGCTCCATCAGCCACAACAGAAGGCGCGCCGCCTGCCCCCGGTCGCTTTGCAGCTCCGGGTCCTCGGCCAGCAATTTGCGCGCATCGCTTTGCGCCACTTCCATCAGCGCGGCCTGATGTTCCATGTCCGCCACCCGGAACCGGGGCAGCCCCGATTGCGCGGTGCCGATCAGGTCACCTGCGCCGCGCATCTCCAGGTCGGTTTCGGCAATGCGGAACCCGTCTTCGGTCTCGCGCAGGACGGTCAGGCGTTGGCGCGCGGTCTCGCTCAGCGGCGGGCGGTACATCAAAAGGCAGGTCGAGGCCGCCTCGCCCCGCCCCACCCGGCCACGCAACTGGTGCAGCTGCGCCAGGCCGAAGATCTCGGCCCGCTCGATCACCATGATCGTGGCATTGGGCACGTTCACGCCAACCTCGATCACCGTGGTGGCCACCAGCACTGCAGTCTCGCCCGCCTCGAAGCGCGCCATGGCCGCGTCTTTCTCGCCAGGCGGCATCTGGCCATGGACCAGCCCCACGCGCCCTTCGCCCAGGGCCGCGCGCAGGTGCTTGAACCGGTCCTCGGCCGCGGTCAGGTCTACCGCCTCGCTTTCCTCGACCAGCGGGCAGACCCAATAGGCCTGCCGTCCGTCGGCGATGGCCCCGCGCAGGTGATCGACCACCTCGCCCATCCGCTCGGTCGAGACGAGCGCGGTGGTGATAGGCTTCCGCCCCGGCGGCTTTTCGTCCAGCACCGACACATCCATATCGCCGTACTGCGCCAGTGCCAGGCTGCGCGGAATCGGCGTCGCGGTCATGACCAGCACATCGACCGCGTGGCCCTTTTGCCCCAGCTCCAGCCGTTGTGTCACGCCGAAGCGGTGCTGTTCGTCGATCACCGCAAGCCGCAGGTCGTGGAATGCCACATCCTTCTGGAACACCGCATGGGTGCCCACGAGCATCTGGATCTCGCCCGCGGCGAGCGCGGCGAGCTTGTCGCGCCGCCCCGTGCCCTTGTCGCGGCCGGTCAGGATGTCGAGCCGCACGCCCGCCGCCTCGGCAAGCGGGCGCAACCCCTCCATATGCTGGCGGGCGAGGATTTCCGTCGGTGCCATCATCACCCCTTGCGCGCCCGCCTCGACCGCGATCAGCAGCGCCATGAAGGCCACAAGCGTCTTGCCCGCGCCCACATCGCCCTGCACCAGCCGGTTCATGCGCAGCGGCGCGGCCATGTCATTGGCGATTTCATCGACCGCGCGGGTCTGGGCACCCGTGAGGGCAAAGGGCAGGCTTTCCAACACCTTGGCCTGCAAAGCGCCCGTACCCTTGGTCACATATCCCTTGGCGCGGCGGCGGCGCAGGCGGGCCAATCCCAGGGTCAGCTGGTGCGCCATGAACTCGTCATAGGCCAGCCTGACCCGCGCGGGCGCGACCGGGGCCAGGTCGGCCTGGGTTTCGGGCGCATGGGCGTCCTCGAGTGCGGTGCGCCAGTCGGGCCAGCCCTCGCGCGCCTTTTGCGTGGGGTCGATCCATTCAGGCAGGTCAGGCGCCAAGGCAAGCGCGCCCGCCGCCGCTCGGGCCATCAGGCGTTGGCTGACGCCGTGGGTCAGCGGGTAGACGGGCTCGAAGGCCGGGATCGTCTCGGCCTCGGCCGGGGGCACGACGTGATCGGGATGCACGATCTGGGCCATGCCGTCGAAATGGTCGATCTTGCCCGACACCACGCGCCGTTGGCCCCAGGGCAGAAGCCGCGAGAGATAGTCGGCGCGGGCATGGAAATAGACCAGTGTGAACTCGGTCCCGGCATCCTGCACATGGATGCGGTAGGCTCCGCCCTTGGAGCGTGGCGGGCGGTGCGTGCCCACGACGACCTCGACCGTCACGACTGTGCCCGGGGGCAGGTCGCGGATCGTGTCGCGCCGCTGCCGGTCGATGCCCGCATAGGGCAGCGTGAAGAGCAGATCGCGCGGCTTTTCAATCTGCAACTGCCCGAGATGCTGCGCGGTCTTGGGCCCCACACCGTCCAGCTTGGTCAGATCCCCGAAAAGCGGGAACAGGATTTCCGGGCGGCCGGTCATGCCTGCCCAATCAGCGCCAGCCAGCCGTCTTCGTCGATCATCTCAATGCCCAGCTCTTCGGCTTTCTTGGCTTTTGAGCCCGCGCCGGGGCCGGCGACCACCAGGTCGGTCTTGGCTGACACGGAGCCCGAGACCTTGGCCCCCAGCGCCTCGGCCCGCGCCTTGGCCTCGGCCCGGGTCATCTTTTCAAGCGATCCGGTGAAGACGACCGTCTTGCCCGCAACGGGGCTGTCGCTGGTCTGGGGCGCGGCGGCGGCCTCGATCTCGAGCATGGCCGCCAGCCGGTCGATCGAGGCGCGCTCGGCCTCTTGGCTCATGGTGGTGACAAGGGCTTCGGCCAGCGTGTCGCCGATCCCGTCAATACCGGTGATCTCGGCCCAATGGGGGCTGTCGGGCAGCGCAGCCTTGCGCGCCTTGGCGTCGGTGGCGGCAAAGGCGGGCTCTGCCGCGGCGCCGTCAACAGCGGTGGTCAGCGCCTCCCAGGTGCCGAAATGACGGGCGAGCGTGGCGGCGGCGACCTCGCCCAGATGGCGGATGCCAAGGGCGAATAGAAGCCGTTGAAGCGGAATTTTTCGCTTTCCCTCAATGGCTTCAAACAGATTGTTCGCGCTTTTCTCGCCCCAGCCCTCGCGGTTTTTGAGCTGCTGTAACCCGCTGCCGTAACGGTCGCGCAGGGTGAAGATATCGGCCGGTTCCGCGATCCAGCCATCGGCGTAGAATTCCTCCACGAGCTTCGATCCCAGCCCTTCGATGTCGAACGCGGCGCGGCTGACGAAATGTTTCAGCTTTTCAACGGCCTGCGCGGGACAGATGAGGCCGCCGGTGCAGCGGTGGACCGCGTCGCCCTCTTCGCGGATGGCGTCCGATCCACATTCGGGACAGGTGGTCGGGAAGGCGTAGGGCACCGCGTCTTCGGGGCGTTTCGACAGGTCCACATCGGCCAGTTTCGGGATCACGTCGCCCGCGCGGTAGACCTGCACCCAGTCGCCCACGCGGATATCCTTGCCATCGCGGATGGGCTGGCCATTGGCATCGCGGCCCGCGATGTAATCCTCGTTATGCAGCGTGGCGTTCGACACGACCACGCCGCCCACCGTCACCGGGGTCAGCCGCGCCACGGGGCTAAGCGCGCCGGTGCGTCCGACCTGGATGTCGATCGCCTCGAGCCGGGTCCAGGCCAGCTCGGCCGGGAACTTGTGCGCGATGGCCCAGCGGGGTGTGGTCGAGCGGAAGCCAAGACGCTCCTGATAGGACAGGTCATCGACCTTGTAGACCACGCCGTCGATATCGTAGCCGAGCGTTGCGCGTTGCGCCTCGATCTTTCGGTACTGGGCCAGCATCTGGGCGGGCCCGTCGCACCGTTCGGTCAGCGGGTTGGTCTGGAAGCCCAGCGTTTCCAGCCGCCCAATGGCCCCCATCTGCGTGTCGGCCAGCGGGTCGGACAGCTCTCCCCAGCTATAGGCGAAAAAGCGCAGGGGCCGCGATTTGGTGATCGTGGCGTCCAGCTGGCGCAGGGATCCGGCGGCGGCGTTGCGCGGGTTGGCAAAGGTCTTTTGGCCCGCCGCAGCCTGGCGGGCATTCAGCGCCTCGAAATCGGCGCGGCTCATATAAACCTCGCCCCGCACCTCGATGATTGCAGGCGCGCCGGTCAGGCGGTCGGGGATGTCGTCTATGGTGCGCGCGTTCTCGGTGACATTCTCGCCCACGCTGCCATCGCCGCGGGTGGCCGCCTGGACCAGCTTTCCGTCCTCGTAGCGCAGGGACAGCGACAGCCCGTCGATCTTTGGCTCGGCTGTATAGGCCAGGGGCGCGTCAGCATCGAGGCCCAGGTAGCGGCGGATGCGGGTATCGAACTCGGCGATCTCGGCGTCGTCGAAGGCGTTCGAGAGCGACATCATGCGCACCGTATGGGTCACCTTGGCAAAGCCGTCGGCGGGCGCGGCGCCCACTCGCTCGCTGGGGCTGTCGGCGCGTTTCAGGGCCGGAAAGCGCGCCTCGATTGCGGCATTACGGCGCTTGAGCGCGTCATACTCAGCGTCCGGCATGACCGGCGCATCGTCCTGGTGATAGGCGCGGTCGGCGGCATCAAGCGCAGCGGCTAGACGATCAAGCTCGGCCTGCGCCTGTGGCTCGGTCAGGCGGTCGACGTCAATGGCGGACGCGTCATGCGCCCGATCCTTCCCAGACCGCTCTGCCCCCGCCTGCTCTGCCATCGCCCGCTCTCCCGGTTCGGAACACAGAGCAAGTGATAGGCGGCAGTACACGAGCCGTCCAGCCCGGTACGGGACAGGTCAGCACGGGACGCGCGCCCCGGTCAGGCCCCCATGGCGATCTGGCGACCCTCTTCGATCGGCTGTGGATCGCGCAGGACATAGCCGCGGCCCCAGACGGTTTCGATGCAGCTGTCCTCGCCCGTGGCCTGGGCGAGTTTCTTGCGCAGCTTACAGATGAAGACGTCGATGATCTTGAGTTCGGGTTCGTCCATGCCGCCGTAGAGATGGTTCAGGAACATCTCTTTCGTGAGCGTTGTGCCCTTGCGCAGCGACAGCAGCTCGAATATCTGGTACTCCTTGCCGGTCAGGTGGACGGGCGCGCCGTCCACGTCTACGGTCTTGGCATCGAGGTTCACGCTGATCCGCCCGGTGCGAATGACGGATTGGCTGTGGCCCTTGGAGCGGCGGATGATCGCGTGGATGCGCGCCACCAGCTCGTCCCGGTGAAACGGTTTCGTCAGGTAGTCGTCGGCGCCGAAGCCAAAGCCCTTGAGCTTGCTTTCGGTATCATCCTCGCCGCTGAGGATCAGGATCGGCGTCTCGATCTTGGCCAGGCGCAGCTGACGCAGCACTTCGTGACCGGTCATATCGGGCAGGTTCAGGTCCAGCAGGATCAGGTCGTAATCATACAGCTTGGCAAGATCGACCCCTTCCTCGCCCAGATCGGTTGCATACACATTCAAATTCGCATGGGTCAGCATCATCTGGATGCTTTTCGAGGTCGTCGGATCGTCTTCCACCAGCAGCACGCGCATATTGCCTAGTCTCCATCTCCGGGTTCGGTCGGGTCACACTATGTGCAAAACAAGTTAACCTTGGGTTACCTGACGCTGTTTTGCATCATGCAACCTATGGTTGTCTATACTTTTGTAGAGCGGTTGCCTCTAACGCGTCTTCCCCATGCCGGGCGACCGAGGTCACCCAGTGCAAGAACTCCTCTTCGCTCAGCCCGTAGCGCTCCAGCGCCTCTTCACGGTCGATCAGCCCGTAGGCCACGCCCCGCACGACGGCGGCCTTGCGCGAGGCCACCCATCGCGTGGTATCTTCTGGGGGCAGATCCGCACGTGTCATCACACGCCCGTCGGGCAGCGCAGGGGAATCGCACTTGAGCTTTGACAGTTGTGCAGAACTGGATTCTTGAGGTTTCATCATCAGATGGAGCTTCGAGATGCCGGCATTATCCAATTATTT
>PR_CR_10_Liq_1_inCRDRAFT_1001274_pt1 | contig 14391 bp, 11 predicted proteins | sample PRCRCaboRojoPR_3_FD_10241 | JGI IMG/M metagenome (IMG submission 10241)
CTAGGTTGCAGCTGGCGGGGGACGCCGTGAATACGTCCCTGTAGGCTTCACGACAGCATCCCTGCTGTCGAGACCCCCGCCAGCCGCAATCCAGCCCGCAGACGCCTGCGCCGGACATTGACATCCGCCGGGTATAATCGACGGCATCAGGCGGCTCGCCCACATCCCACGCGGCGCCCGCTGAGCGGAGACGCCTCGATCCGAAGCGTCAGATGCCGTGGCCCTGCAGCGGACGCTCGGCGTCGTCTTCCTGTGCGTTCCGCCAAAAGACGCCCAGGTCGGAATCCTCGACCGCCCCGAGCGCAACGCGGGTATCCGCATCAACCCATCTCGCGCGCCGCCCGCTCGGGCTGACGCCGGCACCGGCAGGGAGTTTTGCCAAGCATGACACTTGGACGATTGCGCAAAGATCAGGCACACCACTAGACGAGGCCTCAGGGGTTACTTCAGGTGTCAATTAAGGGACTTTCGTTTATCTACCGTTTACGTCCGCCAGAGCGCCGCTCGTCAGCCAATCGCACTGACAGGCCACCCTTCGTCTTGTCACCCGGTGCACGTTAGGGCTATGTAACCTCACGCTCGACGCTCGAGACGACGCCTGAGCTTCGTCTCGGCATTCAGCCTCTCGGCCATCGGCAGAATGATCCGCCTCGACCTGCGGTGACACATGCCGAGACGAGACTCGCAGCGGCGATGGTCGAGCGCTGACAGCACGACACGCGCAGCCTTGGCAGACACCGTATCCATATGGTGTAAGCCAGGGTATCGAGTCAGACGAACACCACGCGTACCACAGGGCGCACGGCGATGACCCGGCTTCATCCTTGCACAGAAGATTGCGCATCGCACACACTGTCATCCGCACGGCGGTGCCGCGCGTCAATAACTTGAACGTAAAAAACACTTGGGAGCAGCGTTAGCCATGGCCATCCAACCGAGTCGTATTCTTATTGTAGACGATCATCCACTAGTCCGTGCCGGGCTGTGCAGCCTCTTCGATGACGAGCCGGATCTGTCCGTCTGCGCCGAGGTGGGCAATGTACGCGACGCCATCGCAGTGGCGCGGACCGAAAGCCCAGACCTGGCGCTCATCGATATTTCGCTCGAAGACGGCAATGGTATCGAGCTCATCAAACGCCTCAAGGTACACATACCAGAGCTCAAGATGCTGGTCTGCTCCATGCACGACGAATCCCTGTTCGCCGAGCGCGCCATCAACGCCGGCGCCCGCGGTTATGTGAACAAGCATCAGATCACCGAGCAGATCCTGGAGGCTGCGCGGCAGGTGCTCGCCGGGCGTATCTACCTGAGTGACAAAATGGTGGAGCGCGTGATCGACGGTTTCGCCAAGCGCAAAGACACCGGTGGCTCCAGCATCGAAGACCTGAGCGACCGCGAGCTTGAGGTCTTCGGCCTCATTGGACAAGGGCTCTCCACCTCCAAGATCGCCGAGCGACTGCACCTCAGCGTCAAGACCATCGAAACCCACCGCGAGAAGATCAAGCGTAAGCTGCAGCTCGCCACCGGCGGCGAGCTGGTGCGCCATGCCGTGCAGTGGCATATCGAGCAGGCCTGAGCTGGGCGCCGGCCCGTGCTGAGCAGCTGAGCCTCCGTCGACGCCGTAGGCGCCGGGCCAATGGCGTCCGGGCGCAATGGCATTTGTCGACACCGCAGCGCGACCACACTTGGAGTCATGCCTGGAGGCATGAGCCCGAATGGCGCCCAAGCGCGCCGTCGGGCTGGACTGACCTCGGAAGGTTGCATCAGCGGCCCGAAAGACCGCTTGAGCACGATCAGTCGAGCACCACCAAGCGTAGGAATCCAGACAGATGCCGAGATCCCATACCGGCGCAGCCACATTGCTGGCGGCGCTCACCACCATGGCCGCAGCCGACACCGCACTCCAGCGCAACGCCGTTGCCGCTGGTGCCGACGACGGCGACGAGGCGCGGCTGCTCAGCAACACGCGGCAGCTCATCTTCGAGGGCCGCCGCTCCGGCGAAGGCTATTTCAGCGCCGACGGGCGCTACATGGTCTTCCAGAGCGAGCGCGAGCCCGGCAACCCCTTCTATCAGATCTACTTGCTGGACCTGACCACCGGCGACACCACACGCATCTCCACGGGCACCGGCCGCACCACCTGTGCCTGGATCCATCCGGACGGCCAGCGGGTGCTGTTCTCCTCGACGCATCAGGACCCCGCGGCCGAGGCCAAGCAGCAGGAAGAGCTGGACAAGCGCGCCGCCGGCCAGGGCAGCCGCTACAGCTGGAGCTACGATCCCACCTACGAGATCTACGAAACCGGCCTCGACGGCGGCACGCCGCGGCGACTGACGCAGGCGATGGGCTACGACGCCGAGGGCTCCTGGTCCCCGGACGGCGAGCACATCCTGTTCGCATCCAACCGGCATGCCTACGCCGACGATGCCGACGCCGCCACCCGCGCCGCGGTGGAAGAGGACCCGTCGCGCTTCATGGAGCTCTACGTCATGGACGCCGACGGCGGCAATGTGCGCCGGCTCACGACCAAGGAGGGTTATGACGGCGGCCCCTTCTACAGCGCCGATGGCAGCCGCATCGTCTGGCGCCGCTTCGAGCCGGACGGCAAGACCGCCGAGATCTGGACCATGAACGCCGACGGCAGCGATCAGCGCGCCGTCACGGACCTCGGGGTCATGTCCTGGGCACCCTACTTCCACCCCAGCGGCGATTACATCGTCTTCACCAACAACGCCCACGGCTACGCCAATTTCGAGCTCTTCATCGTCGACGCCGAGGGCGAGCACGACCCCGTGCGGGTCACCAATACGCCCGGCTTCGACGGCCTGCCGGTGTTCACGCCGGACGGCGAGCAGCTCGCCTGGGCCAGCAGCCGCACCGCCACCAAGCAGGCCCAGATCCATATCGCCGACTGGGATGACGCCGCCGCCCGCGAGCTGCTGGGACTCCCCCCCGCCGGCGCCGCCACCGACCCGGGGGCGGCCACCACCACCCCCGACGATGCACCGGCCGTGCCCCAGACCAGCGCCGCCATCAGCGCCGCCGATCTGCGCGCCCATGTGCATGCGCTCACCGACACGGCCATGGCCGGCCGCCGCACGGGCACCCCGGGCAGCCGGCTGGCCACCGACTATGTCGCCCGCGCCATGGCCGCCAGCGGGCTCGCGCCCGCCGCCGCCATCGCCGGAGCACCCGGCGGCAGCTGGTTTCAGCCCTACGACTTCACGGCGGGCGTCACCCTGGAGGACGGGACCCGGCTGACGCTGCGCGCCGCCGACGGCACCGAGGAAACCCTGGCGCTCGATCAAGACTGGCGGCCCCTGTCCTTCTCCGGCACCGGCGTCGTCGAGCCGTCGGCCGTGGTGTTCGCCGGCTACGGCCTCATCGCGCCGGGGGACGACGGCAGCCAGGACTTCAACAGCTATGGCGATCTCGATGTCGCCGGCCAATGGGTCTTGGCCCTGCGCGACCTGCCCGCCGATCTCGACGCCGCCCGCAGACAGGCGCTGGTGGACTATGCCGCCCCGCGCTACAAGGCCCTCATGGCCCGCGAGCAGGGTGCGCGCGGGCTGCTGCTGGCGCCCGGCCCGGATACTCCGGTGAAAGATCAGCTGCTCTCGCTGGCGCAGGAGGCAGGCGCCGGCGGCGGCAGTCTGCCGGTGATCTCATTGTCGGCAGCCGCTGCGGCGCGACTCGCGGCGGCGGCCGGCGTCGACTTGCAGGCGCTGCAACGCGAGGCGGACGCCGGCGCCCAGACCGCCGTCGCGCTGGACGGCGTGCGGTTGGCGGCCGACATCAGGCTGCGCGCGACGAGCGGCCAGGACCGCAACGTCCTGGGCCGCCTGCAAGCCGGCGACACGCCGAGCGAGCAGGTGCTCATCGTCGGCGCCCACGTGGATCACATCGGCGACGGCCAAGGGCTGTCATCTCGGGACGAGCTCGAGGGGCGCATCCACCCGGGCGCCGACGACAACGCCTCTGGTGTCGCCGCGCTCCTGGAGATCGCCGAAGACCTGGCCGAGCGTCGGCGTGCCGGCGAGCTGGCGCTGGCCCAAGACATCGTGTTCGCGGCCTGGACCGGCGAAGAGCTGGGCCGCCTGGGCTCGGCTGCCTTCGTCGAGGCCCTGGCGGCGGCCTCGGGCGAAGACAACGGCAAGGTGGACGCGACGGTAAGCGCCTATTTGAACCTGGACATGGTGGGCCGCCTGGGCGAGCACCTCTATGTGCAGGGCGTGGGCTCGGGCGATGGCTGGCGCGGCGAGTTGGAGCGGCGGAACATACCCGTCGGCCTGCCGCTGCGCCTGCAAGCCGACGCCTATCTGCCCACGGACACCACTTCGTTCTACCTCGCCGGGGTGCCGGTGCTGAGCTTCTTCACCGGCGCCCATGCGGATTACAACACGCCGGATGACACCGCGGAGAAGCTCAACTACGAGGGGCTGACGCGCGTCGCCCGGCTGGCGGGGCTCATGTCCACCGCCCTCGCCAAGACGGCCGAGGCACCCACCTACGTCGCCCAGGAGAAGCCGGGCACCGGCGCCAGCCGGGCCAATCTCAGGGCCTATTTCGGCACCATTCCGGCGTACGCCGACGCCAGTGTGGCCGGCGTGATGTTGGACGGCGTCGCCAAGGGCGGACCGGCGGCAGCCGCCGGCCTGCGCGCCGGCGACGTGATCACCGCCGTCGCCGGGCGCAGCATCGAGAACATCTATGATTTCACCTACGCCCTGAACGCACTCAAGGTGGGTGAGCCGGTTTTGGTGGAAGTCAGCCGCGAGGGGCAGGCGGCGGCGCTCACCGTCACACCCGTGGCCCGGCAGTGAGGCGAGGCTGGGGTGCTCGGGGCTGGAGACCGGGCCGGGGGGTCCGGGGCCAAGTCACGAGCGCTGCCACGGCACGTCGTCATGCAGCAGCGCGCCCGCCGCAGCGACGCCCGCAACCGCGGACCCGGCGCCGGCGGCGAGCCGCGGGCCCACCGGGCGCTGGCTCACGTCTCGTCTGCCTGCGCGCCGATGCGCACGGCCAGCAGATCGCAAACCTCATGACGGAGTAGTGAGCGGGTGATGGAGCCGAACAGGTTGCCGAGCCAGGTATGATCGCGGGCACCGACGATGATCAAATCCACGCCCAAGTCCCTGGCCACATGCTCGATACTGCGGCCGGTGGGGCCGAACTCGACGATGCGGTCTGCTTGCGGCACACCGATCCGCTCGCCGAGGCCGTCGAGTTCCTTGCGGGCCACGTCAACCAGCTCATGCTCCAGATCCAGGTCCGACGGCAGCACGGGCTCGGCCATGAAGGCACCGCCGGCGAGCTCGGTCTCCGGGGCGATGTACTCCACCACGTTCAGCAGCGTGAGCCTCGCATTGAAGCGCTCGCGCATGGCAACTGCGCGCTGGACGACGACCTCGGACTCAGGCGCAAAGTCCACTGCCAACAGGATATGCTGATAGGGATGCTCAGACATGACGCCCTCCTGCGTTGATTGGGGTGTGACATCTGACAGTATACGAGACCCATCGTCCAAGCCCATTGCTGCGTCAGGCGGGCATCCTGAACGCACATCCTTCGCGCAGGGTCCCCTGCCGCAGGATAGACCACAAGCTTGCCCTTGAGCACTCGCGCTCGTCCATGCCGCGCTGTCGCCGACCCGTAGAAGATCCGCACGCCACAACCAAGGTGACCGACGCTTCTCATGCCCTCCGACGTGACGCCCTTTTCGCTGTCCAACGATGACGCCTACCGCCGGTGGCGGGATGCCAAGCTGGCGGATCTGCCCGCGGCGCCGGCGGACTTGCTGGTGGAGGTCGGCGACCCGCGCCGGCTCACCGATACGGAAGCCGCGGCCATCCGTGAGCGCTGCCGGCGCTGGAACATGGCCGTCTATCGCAGCAAGGTGGGCGATGATCCCGATAAGGCCATCCTGCGCCGCCTCGGCGCACGCTTTGGCCTACACAGCCTGGATCACAACCCCGGCGCCGACGAGGACGCCATCACCGCGGTGACCATCCAGTCCGATGCGCTGCACCGGGGGTTCATTCCTTACACGGACAAGCCCATCGCCTGGCATACGGATGGGTACTACAACGCGCCACAGCGCCAGATCCGCGCCTTCATCCTGCACTGCGTCCGCCCGGCGGCGGCGGGCGGCGAGAATGCCCTGCTGGATCCCGAGGTGGTCTACATGCGTCTGCGCGACCGTGATCCGGCGCATATCCGCGCACTGATGCACGCCCGCGCCATGACTATTCCGGCGAACAGCGTCGATGGCACAGTCCTGCGGCCCGCCTGCGCCGGGCCCGTGTTCATGCACACCGAACAGGGCGGCCTCGCCATGCGCTATACCGACCGCAAGCGCAATATCCAATGGCGAGACGACGCCGCCACCACCGCCGCGGTGACCGCGCTGCGGGAGGTGCTCACCGCCGCGGACACGCCGGTGATGCGACTGCGCCTGGAATCCGGCTGGGGCGTCATCTGCAACAACGTGCTGCACACGCGCACGCGGTTCCAGGACTCGGGAGAGCCCCGGTTGCTCTACCGCGGGCGGTATTACGAACGCATCGCCGGGCACTGAGCGCGCCTGCCCCAGCGCCATCAATCAAGGCTGCGAGCGCCTCCGGCGGCGGGCATCCACCGCCCGGCGCGGGCTCGCGCAATAGCCGGGGCGGTGGTCATGCCCCAGCCCTCGCAGGATCACCTGCCGGCGTTCGCCGTCCGCCCTGCCCGCCGAGAGGCGGCCACGCCGGACGGCCGGCCAGCCCCGTCCCGGAGACCGTCAGCGCCGCTCGAGGGAATAGCGCAGGAGAGCGCTCGTAGACGTATCGTGATCAGCCGTAACCCGTCCCGCCTCGATCTCGCCGAGGATGACACCCGCCAGCTGCTTGCCCAGCTCCACGCCCCACTGATCGAAGGAGTTGATGCCCCAGATGACGCCCTGGGTGAAGATCTTGTGCTCGTAGAGTGCGATGAGCGCGCCGAGTGTGTGAGGGGTGATCTGTTCCACCAGTAAGGTGCTGCTGGGCCGATTGCCGTCGAACTGGCGCTGGGGGGCGAGCCGCGCGGCCTCGCGAGGGTCCAGGCCCGCCGCCAGCATGGCGTTGCGGGCCTCCTCGAGCGTCCGACCGCGCATCAGCGCCTCGGTCTGCGCAAAACAGTTGGCGAGCAGCTTGGCGTGATGGTCGCCGACGGGGTTATGGGTCTTGAGGGGGGCGATGAAATCCGTGGGAATCAGCTCGGTGCCCTGGTGAATGAGCTGGTAGAAGGCATGCTGGCCGTCGGTGCCGGGCTGGCCCCAAACCACCGGGCCGGTGGCGTAGCTCACACGCTGGCCATCCCGGGTGACGTGCTTGCCGTTGCTCTCCATGTCGCCTTGCTGAAAGTAGGCGGGGAAGTGCTCCAGATACTGGTCGTATGGCAGGATGGCATGGGTCCGGGCACCTGCGAAGTTGATGTACCAGACCCCCAGCAGCCCCAGGATGACGGGCAGATTTGTCTCCAACGGCGCCGTGCGGAAGTGCTCGTCCATGTCATGGGCACCGGCGAGCAGTGCTTCGAAGTGCTCGAATCCCACCGCCAGCGCGATGGGCAGTCCGATGGCGGACCACAGCGAATAGCGACCGCCCACCCAATCCCAGAACTCGAACATGTGCTCGGTATCGATGCCGAACTCCGCCACCTTCTCGGCGTTGGTGGAAACGGCGACGAAGTGGTTGCGCACCGCCGCCTCGGAGCCGAGGCTGTCCACCAGCCAGCGCCGGGCGCTGCGGGCGTTGGTCATGGTCTCCTGGGTGGTGAAGGTCTTGGACGCGACGATGAAGAGCGTCGTCGCCGGGTCCAGCCCCTTCAGGGTTTCCGTCAAATGGGTGCCGTCGACATTGGAGACGAAATGTGGCCTGGGGGCCTCAGACTGATACGGCGTCAGCGCAGTGCAAACCATCTTGGGGCCCAGGTTGGAGCCGCCGATCCCGATGTTCACCACGTCGCGGATGGGCCGTCCGGTGAAGCCCTGCCAGTCGCCGCCACGCACGCGATCGCTGAAGGCTCGCAGGCGCGCCAAAACATTATTGACATCGGGCATCACATCCCTGCCGTCGACGGCGATCGACCGGTTCGAGCGGTTGCGCAGCGCCACGTGCAGCACGGCGCGATCCTCGGTGCTGTTGATATGCCGACCGTCGAACATGCGTGCGCGCCAAGCCTCCAGGTCCGCCGCCCGGGCGAGGTCATAGAGCAAGCCCAGGGTTTCGTCGGTGACGATGTGCTTGGCGAAATCCAGGTGCACGCCGACGGCCTCCGCACACAGGCGCTCGCCGCGAGTGGGATCGGCGGCGAAGAGATCGCGCATGTGGATGTTCGCCATGCGCTGCCAGTGCGCGCCGAGGGCCTGCCAGGCCGTGGAGGAGTCGATGAGCGCCATGTTTACAACCTCGTTCCTGCCGGGATAGTCGCGGAAGCCTTTTGTCCGGGAAGCCTTTGTTCGCCCGCTGCGGCCGAGCACAAAAAAGGGCGCAACGCGCCCTTTTGACTCGTGCCAAAGGCCACCCGTGGCGGGTATAGCATATCCGCCCGGAGCGACTCCAATCGGCGACTCGCCGCCGGCGGGATCAGGCGTCCAGGTTGTCCAGCGCCTTCTGGAAGCGGTTGGCGTGCGAGCGCTCGGCCTTGGCCAGGGTTTCGAACCAATCGGCAATCTCGTCGAAGCCCTCGTCGCGGGCGGACTTGGCCATGCCCGGGTACATATCGGTGTACTCGTGGGTCTCGCCGGCGATGGCAGACTGCAAGTTGGCGTCGGTGCCGCCGATGGGCAGGCCGGTGGCCGGGTCGCCCACCTGCTCCAGGTACTCCAGGTGACCGTGGGCATGACCGGTCTCGCCCTCGGCCGTGGAGCGGAAAACGGCCGCGACGTCGTTGTAGCCCTCCACGTCGGCCTTGGAGGCGAAGTACAGATAGCGGCGGTTGGCCTGGGACTCGCCGGCGAAGGCGTCTTTCAGGTTTTGCTCGGTCTTGCTGCCTTTGAGCTCCATATACGGATCCTCTGGGTTGCGTGCTGAGCGATGCTCAGGGATGCGGGCGCCGTCGATCGACTGGCCTGACAACGGCGGCGTTGGCGGCTGCCCGCGTTGGTGTTTGCGACGCCGGCGTGTTGAACCACCGACGCTGCTGCAAGTTGCCGCCGCACACTACCCCCCGCAGTGGGGGGTAGCAATTGTTTGTTTCAATGGGGCCGATAGTGAAATTTTATCTGCCTACGGGTTTCGATTGCGCTACCCCTCAGTCGGTTCCATGGCGATGCCATCGCCCAAATTCGCAGCGCGCACAGCCGCCGCCACCGCCTCGATCGCACCGCGGCGCGGAAAGGACTTGCGCCAAGCGAGCGCCACACGGCGCGAGGGTGCAACGCCTGCGAAGGGCCGTGCACAGACGATCCGACCGCCGAGCCGATCTTCGCGCGCCGCACTCATGGGCAGCACCGTGATGCCCACGTTGCTTGCGACCATGCAGCGAATGGTCTCCAGCGATCCGCCCTCAAGACCACGACCGAAGCCTTCGGGGCCCTCCATGCCGCCATTGCCGCACTCGGGGCAAAGCTGCAGGACTTGGTCGCGAAAACAGTGGCCCGGCCCCAGCAGCAGCACTCGCTCTGCGGCCAGTGCCGCAGGCTCGATCGCCGCTCGCGCCACCCAGGGATGATCGCCGGGCAGCAGCACCACGAAGGCTTCGTCATACAAGGCCAGGGTGCGGATGCCGGGCTCATCGAAGGGCAGCGAGATGACAATCACGTCGAGCTGTGCCTGCTTCAGTCGGTCAGCGAGCGCAGCGGTGAAATTCTCCTCGATCAATAACGGCATCTGCGGCGCCGACTCCCGCAGCGCCGGCACCAGGCGCGGCAGCAAATAGGGCCCGACGGTGTAGATGGCGCCGACGCGCAGCGGGCCCACCAACGGGTCGCGCCCGCTGCGGGCCACCGCCAGCACGCCTTCGGCCTCCTCCAGGACCCGCTGTGCGCGCGCGACGACGGCGGCGCCGGTCTCGGTGATGCTGACCTCGCCGGTCCCGCGCTCGAAAAGCATGACACCGAGCTCTTCTTCGAGCTTTTTGACCGCCACACTCAGGGTCGGCTGGCTGACGAAGCACGCATCGGCGGCGCGTCCGAAATGCCGCTCGCGGGCCACGGCAACGACATAGCGCAGTTCGTTCAGCGTCATCGATCAGGATCTCGCCGGTTGCTTCGCCGATGCCGACGCCGCAGCGGGACTGCGAAACGTGGCCATCGGTGCCTGGGACTTAGCGGTTGAATCAGGGGGGCGTGAGATCCAGCATCACAGAACCTCCGGCATCGATACCATCCGTATCGTGTACCATGCGCACTGCGAGTATCTCGACCCCAACGGCGGCGGCGGCCAGCAGCGCCTCGCCGTAGGCCGGGTCAATGTGCCAGGCGGGGGCGAAACGCTCGCCCTCGGCGCGGTTCAGGGCGAACAGCATGACACCGCGGCGGCCGCTGACCACGGCCGCCGTCAGCAAGGCAAGGTGCTTGCGTCCGCGCTCGGTCTTTGCGTCCGGAAAGCGCAGATAGGTGCCATCGAGCAGGGTCACGTTCTTCACCTCGACCAGGGCGGGTGGCCGGCTGCCCGCCTCCAGCGCGATGTCGATGCGCCCGCTGTCGCCACCGTCAGCGGCGAAAGACACTTCGCGGCGCAGCTGCCGATAGCCCGCAAGCTCGGGAATGCGGCCGGCGGCGATCGCCTCCGCCATGACCTGGTTCGGACGCTGCGTGTTGACGCCCACCCAGCCGTTGCCCATGTCCACGCGCTCGAGCGTCCAGCGCAGCTTGCGGCGGGGATTGTCGGCCTGCGACAGTTGCACCGCAGCGCCCGGACACCAACAGGACAGCATCGTCCCCGTGTTTGCTACGTGTGCACTGACCCGCCCGCCGTCGCCGAGCTCGACCTCGGCGACGAACCGATTCGGTCGGGCCCACATGCGACCGGCGTGCAGCGGGGGCAGTTTCAGCGCCGGCGCTCCGGTCTCAGCCGGCGGTGAAACCGCTCAAGGCCTGATAGGCCACGCTTTCGCAGGCCAGGCCGGTCACCTGCGCCTGGGGCGGACCACGGCGCAGCCACTCCCGCAGGGCGTTGACGGCGTCCGGCTCACCGCACGCCAACACTTCCACGCGGCCATCGGGCAGGTTGTGCGCGTGGCCGGTCACCCCGAGCCGCAGCGCCTCTTCGCGTGTCGAGGCGCGGAAAAAGACCCCCTGCACGTGTCCTGCGACGATGCAGCGCAGGCAGATGGCGTGATCGTGATGTTGCGATGTGGTCTTGGCAGTCATACCCGTCGCCTCTGGGTGCTGGCGAGCGCAACGCCTACCGGTCCCCTGCGTGTGCGCGCTTATACTTGGTGAAGGTGGTGTTTTGGTAAGCCTCCTCCACGACGTAGCGCCCGAGGAGCAGGAACTCTTCTGCATTGCCTGTGGCACCGGTGTAGCGCGCCACCAGGTTACCATCGAGGTCGAAGAAGGCGAACACCGGTGTGGCGCGCACGCGATGGTCCTGTAATGCGAAGTCCTTCTGGGCCTTGGTCTCTCCGCTGAAGTTGGTCACCTCGATATCGCCCTCGACATCCACCGGAAAGATCAGGAAATGTGCCTTGAAGTAATCCTGCACGCGCGGCTGATTCAACACCGTGGTCTTCATGCGGTGACAGAACGGACATTCGTCCATCTCGAACATCAGCAGGATGCCCGTCTTCCCCTCCTCGCGCGCGAGCGCAAGCTCTTCGGTGAAGTCGCCGAAGGTCTGATCAAAAAAATACTCGCCAGGGTCGCGGCTGACGGCTGCATCGCTGTGCGCCGCACCGACGCTGAGCACGAGCAGAGCGAACAGAACCGCCAACGGGTTGGACCGGCTCCGGCGCGAATGAGGCATCTGCGTCTGAGTCATGGCTGGGCTCCAGGCTGGACCATCGGTTAGGCTCCACAGAACGGACCCGTCGCGGATACGCTTGGGGCGTCGGCGGGACGGCAGGCGCAAGACGCCGTGCAGACCTGACGTTGGGCTGCACGCCAGCAGCACAGCTGTGGATACCCGCCGCCAGCCGCCCTGAGCGACGGGCTTCGAATGGGTGACCGTCGAGTATAACCGCGTCAACCATGCTGCGCCCACCACGCCCCGCAACGCCGGCAGCTCGCTGCGTGCTGCCCTGATACCCGGGGCGCCATCGCCACGGCGGTGGCCACCGCAGGCGCCCACAGGGCGGCGGCCGGGGCGCGCTCCGCCGCAAGCGACGCGGCGAGCCGCGCCTGCTCCACCAAACCGCACATGGAGCCGAACATGACGGACTTGCTGCCGCAGAGCGCACGTGGCGCCCTCGGCATCATTGGCCTGCTGGCCTGCGCCTGGGTTTTGAGCGAGAACCGTGCCGCGGTGCGCGCGCGGTTGGTGCTGGGGGGGCTGACGCTGCAGTTCGCCCTGGCATTCCTGCTGCTGAAGCTGCCGGCGGCGCAGCAGATTTTTGTGGCCTTCAACGGTTTGGTGCTCGCGCTCAGCGAGGCCACCGAAGCCGGCACCAGCTTCGTCTTTGGCTATCTCGGCGGTGCCGCCGCCCCGTTTGAGGTGGCCTTTGCACAAAACAATTTCGTGCTCGCATTCCGTGCGTTGCCGCTGGTGCTGGTCATCGGCGCACTCTCGGCGCTGCTGTTTCACTGGCGCGTGCTGCCAGCCATCGTGCGCGGCTTCGCCTGGCTGCTCAGGCGCAGTCTCGGCGTCGACGGGCCCCTCGGCGTCGGCGCCGCGGCCAATGTCTTCGTCGGCATGGTGGAGGCACCGCTGCTGATCAAGCCCTACCTCGCCGGCATGCACCGCAGCGCACTTTTCGCGCTCATGACAACCGGCATGGCCACCATCGCCGGCACCGTGATGGTGCTCTACGCAACCCTCATCGGTGATGCCGTGCCCAACGCGCTCGGCCATATCCTGACGGCGTCGCTGGTCAACGCACCGGGGGCGCTGGTCATCGCGGGCATCCTGGTGCCGGCCGCCCGCAGCGAGCCACCGACGCCCGCGGACGATGACGACACCCCGCCGGTGGCGCAGCGCTATGCCGGGTCGATGGATGCCATCACCCGTGGCGCCTTGGATGCGCTGCCATTGCTTCTGAATATCATCGCCATGCTCATCGTCATGGTAGCGCTGGTGAGCCTGGCCAACGCGGTGCTCGACTTGTTGCCAGCGGTGGCGGGTGCATCCCTGACCCTGGAGCGCCTGCTCGGCTGGCTGTTCGCACCGGTGGTCTGGCTGATCGGCATTCCCTGGCAGGAGGCCGCCGAGGCCGCTCGGCTGATGGGCATCAAGACGGTGCTCAACGAGCTGCTTGCCTACATGGCGCTGGCGGCACTGCCCGAGCACGCCTTGAGCGAGCGCAGCAGACTCATCATGACCTACGCCCTCTGCGGCTTCGCCAACTTCGCCAGCCTCGGCATTATGCTGGGTGGGCTCACGACCCTCGTGCCCGAGCGGCGCAGCGAGGTGGCGGCGCTTGGGCTGCGTGCCATTCTCGCTGGCACCCTGGCCACGCTGATGACGGCCGCATGGGTGGGTCTTGTGCTCGTGGAGTAATGCTGGGCGCTGATCACAGCGTCGCAGGGCAGTCAGGCCATCCATGACGTCGATCCTCGACGCACCCCTGGCGCGCCGGGGATCACTGCGCGTTACCGGACGGGCGCTCCAGCACGAACATGGGCTGACTTTCCGGGCCCGCCTCGAGTGCGGCTGGATCGAGCGCGCGCTCACTGAGCGAGGGACGCACCCTGAGCGACAGTGACGAGAAGTCGACGCCGCGCATGCGTCTGGCCTGCTCACGCCGGCTCAGTCCCCGGTGCTTACCGGCACCGGCGTTGGCCATGGCCGGACTGAGGGTGATGCCAGTGATCCGCCGCGCCTCGCTGGAATACGCGTCGACGCCGTTACGGCTCAGGTAGCTGGTGAGTACGCGATGGGTGTAGCGCTGGGTCTCGGCGAAGGTGACGAAGCCGCCGTGGCGCGCCAGCGCGCCTTCACCGGCGTTATAGGCCATCACGGCCTTGCCGATGCCATAGCGCGACACGAGACGTTTGAGGTGGCGAGTGCCAATGCGCACGTTGGTATCGGCGTCGAACAGGGCTGCCGCCGAGCGCACACCATAGTCCGCCGCGGTCTCCGGCATGATCTGCATCAGGCCGACTGCACCCGCTGGCGAGACGGCGTGGGCGTCGTAGGCGGACTCCGCCCGCACCACGGCGTGCACCAGATCAAGCTCGAGGCCGTGGCGCCGGGCATAGTGGTCGATGAGCGTGTCCACGGCTGCTCGGCTCGGCCGCGGACGTTGTGGCGGTTGTGGCAACGCCCGCGG
>PR_CR_10_Liq_1_inCRDRAFT_1000788_pt2 | contig 14380 bp, 16 predicted proteins | sample PRCRCaboRojoPR_3_FD_10241 | JGI IMG/M metagenome (IMG submission 10241)
GNTAACCCGGCGTGTGGGTCAGTCTTTCGGCGCCTCGATGAGCTGATAGCCGGTGCCGTAGACCGATTTGATCCGCCAACCGCTTCGACCGTCCAGGCCATACAGGCGCCGAATCCGGCTGATGTAGGTGTCAATCGACCGACAATCGTCGGACTCACCAAACCACACCGTGTCTTTAAGCTGGCTGCGGCTGACCACCTCACCCGGCCGCCGGAGCATGTAGAGCATGAGATCAAACTCCCGAGGCCGCGGGCGGTGCAGCTCACCCTCGTAAAAGACGGTTCGTCGGTTTAAATCAAATCGATAAGGGGGGTAGTACTCGGGCAAAGACGGGTGCCTCGGGCGATGCTGAAGCAGGTGCTGCACCCGATTGCTGAGCTCGGATTCTTCCAGCGGTCGGGTGAGGTATTCATTGCTGCCCAGCTCGCATGCCTCCAAGGCGGCCTCAGGATCGTCTTCATCGACCACCGCGATCACGCCCACCCCGTTGTTGTGCGCCTTTCGGACTTGCTTTAAGAATTCACCCGCCTGACCGTTGGCGCCGTCCCAATTGAGGATGATTAAATGCGGGTTGTCCTCGGTGGGTTGGTCAGGATCCAGGCTGGCCTGTTCGGCCAGAGACTCGGTGGACTCGAAAAATGACAGACGATAGCGCCGGGTCAGCGCGCGGCGCCACATCCGTGTCGGCCCGGATTGTTGATCCACAATGGCAATGTGCCAGCGATTGTCATTTTCCAACATAAGTCGTCCTCTTTGCCGCCGTAGGCTTGTCAAAACACACATCCAGTATTGACAATTCGCGCCAAGCGGGCTTTACAGAGACCGACAAGTTGCCCCCACATTCCGACAAAATCGTCGGGTGCGGGGGCCGGCGTTAAGGCCTGTCGGTTTTTGACATCACACTGTCGGGTGGGCAGGGGGTGTAATTCGTTTGATGGTGACATCGTAGGCCGGTTGGGCCTCAGCGGCTTGGGGCTCAGCGCGCGTGCCGGCTGGGGGGTCTTGCATCAGGCAATACCCGCGCTGGTAGATTGAGCTCAACACCCAGCCCGAGGTGCCGTCCAAGCCAAATCGTTTACGCAGGCGGCTGACATAGGTGTCAATCGAGCGGGTGGGCAGGCTGGGGATGGTTTGCCACACGTTCATCAACAGCACCTCGCGAGAGACCACCTGTCCTTCGTTTTGGAACAGACACAGCAATAAATCATACTCACGCGGGCGGATTTTGACCGGTTCGTTGTTGACCATCAGCACCCGCTGGTTGAGCATAAACTCGAACTCGCCAAACCGCGAGCGGCTGAGTTTGACCGTCAGGCGCCGCCGCAGGCGGCTCTCCACGCGCGCCAAAAGCTCTGGGGGTTTAATGGGCTTTTTCATAAAGTCATCCGCGCCGGCTTTCAGTGCCAGCCTGGCCAACGTGGCGTCGTTGTTGCCCGCCACCACAATGATGGCCACCTCTGTGGTGGCCCCGTCTCGGTAGCTGTTGAGGAATTGAATTTCGCTGTGGGTCAGGGTGTAGCCTTCCAAGACAATTAAATCCACCGCCGGTCCAGGGCTGTGTTGAATGAACTGCGCGCACGAACGAAAGCTCAAGGTCGTCAGATCGTGGCGCCGCAACAGCGGCTGGACAATGGAGGCTTGGTTGGCGTGGGTGCTGATGACCGCGATCACGGCGTGGTTGTTGTATCGTTCCATAATAAAAACCCCTTTTAAGACGGACAGTGAGAAAGCCAAGACTGCAACCCCACGCTAGCACAGGATTTTCGGATCACTAAATGCGCAATGTAAAAAACTATCATCAGAAAACTCTTACTCTTGCGCGGTGCATGGGGCAGGCGGGGCTGGGTGGGCTGATGGTGGTGGGCATCGCACTCACGGTCCCTTGGGGGGGCGTCAATGCCACCCTCGCCGAACAATCGATGGGCGCGGTGTCGCAGGCGGCCCAGCCCGAGGCGGATCCCGACCAGAACGCATCACCCAAAACGCCACCGGATCCAGAAGCCAAGACCGACCCACCCCAATCCTCGACCTGCGCTGAGCCGGCCGGGGCAGACCATTGGCTGGATCGATCGCACTCGTATCTCAACGCGCGGTTGTGCGCCCCGGCGGTCTGGTTCGACGGCTTTTTTGGCGACCCGAGGACCTTAGAAGAAACCCCGGTCAACACGTTCTTTCGGGTCCGCAACACCGTCGGCTGGGACGAGCGCGATGGGCTGGGCGGCGGTTTTCAGGTCAACGCCAACATCGCCCTGCCACGGCTGAGTGAGCGTGTCAGGGTCTTGGTCAGCCGCGATGACACGCTCGCAGGGGATGGCTTGGGTGTCGCTGAGCTCGACGAGCCCGATGAGCGGACCCGCCTGGGGGTGCGGTTTATTTTGTCTGAAGCCTTGATTGGCTTGACCGATGTGGACGCCACCGTTCGGGTGGAGTCGGGCGGCTTGAACCCGCGGGTGAGCACGCGCTATTTGCTTCGCCATCAGCTCTCAAAGACCACCCTCATCCGGGGCACCCAAACCGCTTTTTGGGAGCGGTTGGACGGCTTTGGCACGCGCTCGCGGTTGGATGTGGAGGTGGCGCCCCGGTTCGGTCGGCTGCTGCGGTGGACCACCCGAGGCACGCTGTCTCAAGCAAGCCAAGGGGTGGACTGGAAGAGCGTGTTGATTGGCTATCAGCAACTCGATGCGCGCACCGCGCTTCGCGCCGACATTGGGGCGTTTGGCCGCACCCGCCCTGAGGCGTTGACCGAAGAGGTCTTTGTGTCTGCGCGCATCCGGCGCCAGTGGCTTCGCCCGTGGCTGTTTGTCGAGCTTCGGCCTGAATATGCCTGGCCCAAAGACAGCATCAACGACCGCCGGGGTTCAGATTGGCGCTTGAAGCTGACCTTTGAGATTCAGTTTGAAAACAATCCTGCAACGTTGAGCCACCGCCGACAGTGGGACATCCAGCGTTGACCGGCCCCGCCCACATCACCCGGCCAAATTGTTTACACTCAAAGATCGATTAAGACTAAGGACATTGACCCCGATGAAGTGCATTGAACGTCTGATTGGCTTGGCTGTGTTGACCTCCCTGGCCGCGGTGTCGCTGGCGCAAACCCCGCATGGGGACGTGGCGTCGAACCCCATTGACGGCTTGGCCTATGAGCGTGCCATCTACCCCGATGGGGCGGATTTGGATCCGGCCATTCCTGCGCCTGAGACTGTTTTGGGCTTTCCCGTGGGCGAGCGCGCGGCAAGTTCTGCTCAGATTGTCGACTACGCCCAGCGTCTGGCCGAGGCGTCCGATCGGGTCGAGCTTGTTGAATATGCCCGCAGCTACGAAGGCCGCCCATTGGTGTATTTGATCATCGCCTCTCAAGACCACCTCGAGCGCGTCGACGAGATCAAAGCCAACATGGCCCGCTTGTCAGACCCGCGTTCAGGCGTTGGCTCACGCGAGCGCGAGGCAATCATTGACCAGACCCCAGCGGTCGCGTGGATGTCGTACTCGATCCACGGCAACGAAAGCTCAGGCTCAGACGCTGCACTGGTGATGATGCACCACCTGGCCGCGGATCGCTCAGCGGCCACGGCGGCGCTGCTTGACGAGGTGGTGGTGATTGTTGATCCCAACAAAAACCCTGATGGGCGCGAGCGGTTTGTCAATGCCTTGGACCAACACCGCGGGCTGCACCCCAACATCGACGATCAATCGCTGCTGCACACCTCGTACTGGCCTTATGGGCGAGGCAATCACTACTATTTTGATCTCAACCGCGACTGGATCTATGCGCGCCACCCTGAGACCCGCGGACGGATTCGGGCGATCAATGATTGGAAGCCGGTGCTGCTGGTCGACGGCCACGAGATGGGCCCGCAAAGCACCTATTTGTTCTCGCCCCCCAGAGAGCCGATTAACCCCCACCTGCCCACGTATCGAAATGACATGGCCAACGTGTTCGCCGATGATCAAGCCAAGGCCTATGACCGGTTTGGTTATCCCTACTACACCGGCGAGTGGGCGGAGGGTTGGTACCCGGGTTATACCGACGCGTGGGCGTCGCTGCGCGGCGCGCTGGGGATTTTATATGAACAGGCGCGTCTGGCTGAGGATGGCGTTCAGCGGCTGACCCACAACATCAGCTACAAACAATCCGTCCACCACCAAGTGATCTCTTCTTGGGCGAACCTGACCACGCTGGCGCGCGAGCGGGTGGCCATGCTCAACAGCTACGCTGAGGACCGGGCCGAGGTGGTGTCAGCCAACGGCCCCTATGCCGAGCGCTCGTGGGTGATCCCGCCGACCGACAACGTGGCGCGCTTGGATGAGCTTTTGGATCTGATGGCCATTCAGGCTTTTGAAGTGCACGTGTTGCGTGATGATGTGCGCATCCAACAGGCCACCAATCCTTTGGGTCAGGTCGAGCGCGATGTGGTGCTGCCTGAGGGCAGCTTGGTGATCCGAAACCGCCAGCCTGAAGCGCGCTCGCTGGCGGCGATGTTTGAGTTTGACCCGAAGATGTCTGAGTTTGCCCTTCGCCAAGAGCGCGAAGCCGTCTTGGGTGAGGGCAGCTCCACCATTTATGACACCACCGGGTGGAACATACCGATGATGTTTGGTTTGGACGCCTACCAGGTGCCCGAACACTTAGACGACGACTTGGCACGAATCGATCCGGCGACCTATCGCCCGGACGTGTCTTATGCCACCGCGCCGATTGAAGACGCTGCCATTGGCGTGGTCGCCTCAGGGGCCGATGACCGCGCCAACGCGTTGGCCGCGCGGTTGATGGAGCAGGGCGTCAACGTGCGCGCCAATCGCCAAGCGTCGAGACTTGATGGGATGGACTTGCCGATCGGCTCGATTGCCATCACCGCCGACGACAACCGCCACCTCGATGACTGGATGGCGCGGGTTCAGGCCACCGCCGATGCGTTGGGGATACCGGTCCACGGCGTCGGCTTCGGGCGGGCGCCTGGGGATTTGGCGGACTTGGGCGGTGGCCATTGGCGGGTGTTGACCCAACCCCAAATCGCGATCATGTCGCGTGGCATGACCAACATGTTGGATGTCGGCGCNGTGTGGTGGATGCTCGATCATCGCCTGGGCATTCGCTCAACGCAGCTGGATGAAAAGCGCGCCTCGTGGACTGATCTTCGTCGCTATAACGTGATTTATCTGCCCGAGCGCTGGGGGTCGGCCACCATCCCCGATGGCCTGGCGAACACGCTGGCCGACTGGGTGAGCCAGGGGGGCACCCTGATCGCCACCGGTCGCTCGGCTGAGGCACTGATGGCGGGTGATGATTCGATGGTCAACACCCACCGCTTAAGCGATGTGGTGGATCAAGACCTCACCCCCTACCAAGACCAACTTCACCGCGAGTGGTTGGCGTGGAACGATCCTCTGCCCGAGAACATTTGGGGGCACGACGCCGAGGCGGCGGACTACCCCTTTGTGGCCGCCGACAGCCCCGCCGGGCCCGAGGCGCGCCAACGCACGGACGATTGGCAGGCGCAGTTCATGCCCTCTGGGGCGTTGGTGGCCACCCGAGCCGTGGGAGAGCACTGGCTGAACGCCGGTCGCAACGCGTTTTTATCGGTGTTGTTTTCCGACTCACCGGTGTTGATGAGCGATGGCCGCGCCGAAGCGGCGATGCGCATCGGTCAGTGGTTGCCTGCTGACTCATCGGCGCATCACGTTGGCTGGTCCCCCGTGCCTGATGGGCAACGTTTGTCGGTGCGCATGGGTGGACTGCTGTGGCCAGAGGCCCGCGAGCGAATCGCCTCGGCGGCGTATGTCACCCGCGAGCGCATTGGGCAAGGCCAGGTGATTTTGTTTGCTCACGCGCCCGCCTTTCGTGCCGCGCAGCTCGGTGCCATGCGGGTGTTGGAAAACGCCATGATTTTGGGCCCTGGCTTGGGCGCATCCAAGGCGATTGAGCTGCCGTAATTCGGCGCTGAGAGGCGGTTTGGGGTGTCGCACCCGCGTCATATGGGGGTGCGATCCTCTCGGTTGGGGATGATCCGAGACCATGGGGTATCACCCAATCCATCGGGAGGCAGACGATGATGTTTCGAAAAGAACCCGAACGCTATGGCGCTGTGGCGCAATTTTTTCACTGGGCGGTCGTTGTGTTGATCGCGTTTCAATACACCTGGGCGTGGCGCATCGAGCAAGCCGCGGGTATCCGCGATCGCTTTGAGCTGGTCACCCAGCACAAGACCATCGGGATGCTGGTGCTCGCCTTTGCATTCTTGCGGTTGGGTTGGCGGCTGTTTCATGCGCCGCCACCGCTGCCCAAGCATCTGGCCAACTGGGAAATTTGGGCGGCCAAGCTGGGGCATTTGGCGCTGTATGGCTTGATCTTCATTGTGCCGATATCGGGGTGGCTGTATTCGCAAGCCGCCGGCTACGGCGCGCATTGGTGGGGGCCTTTGACCCTGCCGGTCTTCATCGAGTCGAGCGAGGCGAGTGAGGCGCTTTTTTACGCGCTTCACGAGCTGTTCGTTAAGCTGTTGATTGCCGTGGTGGCGATCCACGTGTTGGCCGCCCTCAGACACCACTTCATATTAAGAGACAACGTCTTAAAAAGGATGCTGCCGCAATGGCGACGATAGCCAAACACTCACCCTGACGCTGACCCTGATTGGCGCCACAACCAACGTCCTCGCCCAGACCGCGCCCGAAGGTGAACCTCGCCAGTGCTGGGAGGCCAACCAAGACAGCGGTGAGCTGGCATTTTCGGGGATCACCGAAGGCCGCGGGTTTGATGGCGTGTTCAACGCTTTTGAGGTGTCCATTTGTTTGGACGGCGCGGACTTGACCACCGCCGAAATCGAGGTCAGTGTGGATACGGCCTCCGCCGACACCGACAGCCGCGATCGCGACCAAACCTTACGAAGCGAAGCGTTTTTCTGGGTGTCGCAGTTTCCAGAGGCGACCTGGTCGAGTGAAGCAATCGAGCCCCAAGACGGCGAGTTCAGCCACCAGGCCATGGGCGTTTTATCGCTTCGCGACGTCACGCTAAGCCAGCCTGTGGCAATGTCGCTGGTTGAGGGGCCCTCGGGGCCTCGCTTGGTGGGTGCGGCTGAGATGATGCGACTGGATTACAACGTCGGCGTGGGTGAATTTAACGACACCGATTTCATTGCCAATGAAGTCAACGTTGCCTTTGACTTGGGACTGTCTTTGAAACCTTGATCATCGCGGGTTGAGTGATAAAGGGCCATTGACAAAGGCCAATTGAATTGGGTCATGAGCGCCATGGTCAAAGACCGTCTCCATCAATGAATCAAATGCCGGACGTTTCAGGATGAACGCCATGCCGTGGGTGGCCTATCTCCCCATCATCAGCACGCTGTGTTGCGTGTATTTTTTCAATGAGATTTATCGCCATTGGCGTGCCAAGCCGGGCGCGTTTTATTTGATGTGGTGGACGATTGGGGTCTTTTGTTACGGCTTGGGCACCTTGTTGGAGTCCATCCACACTTTGGCCGGCTGGTCGCCTGTGGTCTTTAAAGCGTGGTACATCGCCGGCGCATTTTTGGGGGGTGTGCCGCTGGCCCAGGGCACGGTCTATTTGTTGATGCCCAAAGCGATTGCCCACAAGATGACGGCCGTGTTGGGGGTGGTGCTTGTCATCTCAGCGGGGCTGGTGGTCGCCTCGCCCCTTGATGTGTCGGCAGTGAGCGACAAGCTCAACGGCAACGTGCTGGAGTGGAGCTTCATTCGCGCCATCACGCCGGTCATCAACATTTATGCCTTTATCTTTTTGGTGGGGGGTGCGTTGTACTCGGCCGGCAAATATCTGGGCAACGCCGAGTTCAAAGGGCGGTTTTGGGGGAATGGGTTCATTGCATTGGGTGGACTGCTGCCCGGCATCGGCGGCACCATGGCCAAGTTCGGCCAAACGTATGTGCTGTATGTCACCGAGCTGATTGGGATTGTGCTGATCTATGCCGGCTACAGCGTGATTCGTCGAGACCGCAGTTTGTCAATTCATCCAAGCCAAGCCACGCCACAGACGGCTTGACACCGTCGCTCCGAACAAACGTCAGGCTTTTGCTGACATCACTGCTTGCCAGGGGAGTCCACGCCCAAGCGCTCATGCATGATCGAGCTGGTGGTGGTGTATTGCACAAACTGACGCTTGTCTGGATAGATGTACTTTTGAACGCCAAAGGCGGCCAACGCGGCTTCATGAAAGCCGGACAGAATAAATTTCTTTTTGCCGGGGTAGGTGTTGATGTCGCCGATGGCAAACACCCCCTCGATCGACGTTTGGAATTTTTCGGTATCGACGGCGACTTGTTTTTTCTCGATCTCTAAAGACCACTCGGCAATGGGCCCCAAATCCGGAGACAGGCCCCAAAAGACCAACACCTCATCGCCTTCAATGGTGGACTTATTTTTCTCAAGGTCCATGATCTCCAAGCCTTGGAATCGACCCTGATCGTGGATCGCTTGGGTGATCATTCCCTGATGGAGACTGACAAGGCCTTGATCGGCCAGCGCTTTGACTTTCTCCACCGACGCCGGCGCTCCGCGGTATTCGGCGCGGCGATGGATCAAATGAACGTGCTTGGCCGCCTCGGCCAGGTCCATCGTCCAATCGAGCGCCGAATCTCCCCCACCGAGAATGAGCAGGGTTTTGTTTTTGAACGCATCGCGATCGGTGACTTTGTAATGCAGCGGCGGATCGTTGATCTCATCCAAGCCTTTGGCTTTGAGCCTGCGCGGCAAAAAAGAGCCCAGGCCGGCGGCAATGATCACCGCGCCGGCATCAAACTCGGTGCCTTGAGACGTGATCACCTGAAACCGGCCGTCGTCTTTCTTTTCAAAATGCTCGACTTGCTGGCTCAGGTGCATGCCCGCGTTGAACGGGGCGATCTGTTGCAACAGATTGTCGATCAATTCTTGCGCGCCAATGGCAGGGCAGGCGGGGATGTCGTAAATCGGTTTTTCAGGATAGAGCTCGGAGCACTGCCCGCCGGGTTGGGGGAGGCTGTCGACCAGCTCGGCGCTGAGGCCCAAAAGGCCCAGCTCAAAGACTTGAAAGAGCCCCACGGGGCCTGCGCCTATAATCACTGCATCGGTTTGAATGTGCATGCGTTGCCACTGCCTTGGTTGATCCAATCACAAGCCCGTCAGTATACGCGCAGACCTCGAAACGCGCTGTCAAAGCCTGCTATGGTGTCTAGCGATGGACGCGATGCCCAACCCCAAGCCGCCTGCCGGCGAGATTGATCTTCACCCCGAGTGGCTGGCGGCTTTGGGGGATGTTTTTGCCACCGATGCGATGCGGCGCTTGAAGGCTTTTTTGGTGGACCGAAAGCGCGAAGGCGCGGTGATCTACCCGCCAGGGCGGATGATGTTCAATGCCTTAAACACCACCCCGTTATCTCAAGTCAAGGTGGTGATTTTGGGTCAAGACCCCTACCACGGCCCGGGCCAGGCGCACGGTTTGGCATTTTCAGTCCAACCTGGGATCGTGATCCCGCCGTCGTTAAAAAACATCTTCAAAGCCATCGAGCACGATTTGGGCATCACACCGCCGACCCACGGCCACTTGATGGCCTGGGCCAGGCAGGGGGTGCTGTTGTTGAACACCGTCTTAAGCGTTGAACAGGGCCAGGCGGGGGCGCACCAAAACAAAGGCTGGGAGACGTTGACCGATCGGGTGATTGAGGTGGTCAATCGCGATCGGCCGGCGGTGGTGTTCATGCTGTGGGGCCGCCACGCCCAACAAAAGGGCCGAGCCATCGACACCGACCGGCATCTTGTCTTAGAGGCCGCGCATCCCTCACCGCTGTCAGCGCATCGCGGGTTTTTAACGTGCCGGCATTTTTCCAAAGCCAACGCGTGGCTGACGGCGCACGGTCAATCTGAGGTGGACTGGTCGCTGCCGGCCACCGCATAAAGCCGCACGCTCAAACGCATCTCATCACCCACCCGCAAGCCGCCGCCGAAGACAGAAAACGGCTCGATCCCCAGCTCGGTCAACCGCCAGGTGGTTTGGCCTGAGATGATCAACTCACCGTCGCCCCAATGGACCTTCACCGGCAGGGTCTGCTGGCTGACTTGGCCGGCGATGGCGACATCAACGGTGATCTCGGGCGCGTGGCGGGTGCCGGTGATGGCATGGCTTTGCAATTGAACGCGGGGGTGCGCGTTCGCATCGAGCTGAGCCGGTGAGCGCATGTTGGCCTCGGTTGCTTTGATGTCGTCTTGGGGGATGTTGGGCTCAAGCCCCGCCTCGGCGCGCCAGCGGGGCGGATCAACCACCACATCATCCACATCGAAGGCGACTTGAAAGGCGGTTTGTTGCCAACGCGGGGGAACCACCACCTGGCCTGTGATTGTCTGTGTGCCGATCACGTGTGGGTGGCCAAACCGCGCCAGCGGCCCTTCGGCGGTGAGTTTGACTCGAAACTCAGAGCGCGTGGTGTCAATGGCATAGCGATCACCCGTGGGCCAGGTCATGGGCGGGAGCGTCTGGGTGGGCTCGTCGGGGGTCCGGGGCAGGGGAGCACAGGCGGCAACCACCAAACTCCAAGCCACAATTGAGGCTAAAACCCCAGTCAGCCCAGAGCGAGCGCCTAAAGTGCGTGATGAACTCATGGCCTAAGCTTAGCGCAGCTGAGAGGTCGGGTCTGTGATGGGGTGTCAGTGGGGCGCCGAAACCATCCGAGGCAACGCATCAAGCCTCAAGGGGCGAATGGGGCTGCTTATTTTTTAATCACCACGACCCATGGTGGCGAGTCATGATTTCTGGCCGGAGGGGCAGGGGATGGGTTGATCATGACCGAAACGCTTGAGGCCCTTATAATCTCCCCATGGCTTTACCCACCGCATCTCGCATCCGCATCGTCTTAATCGGCACCACGCACCCGGGCAACATTGGCGCGGCCGCGCGGGCGATGAAGGTGATGGGGTTTGACCGGCTGGTGTTGGTCTCGCCCAAGCACTTCCCCAGCGGTGAGGCGACCGCGTTGGCGTCCAGCGCCGATGACGTTCTGGCCAAGGCCCAAGTGGTTGAGACCTTTGCTGACGCCATTGCCGGCTGCCCACTGGTGCTGGGCACCACCGCGCACGCCCGATCCCTGCCGTGGCCCACGTATGATCTTCGGGGCGCTGCCGAGCATGCGATTGACGAGTCACACCACCACGAGGTGGCCATCGTCTTTGGCCGAGAGAAAACCGGTCTTCACAACGATGAGGTGGAGCGGTGTCACCACATCGTGACCATTCCCACCAATGATGCCTACACCTCGCTGAATTTGGCGCAAGCGGTGCAGCTGATGATGTACGAGTTAAGGCTTCATGCACTTGCCGCGTCTGATCAGACGACACCAGCGTTCACACCGCCCAGCGATTGGACGCCACAGCCCCCAGAGCAACTGGAGGTCTTTTTTGATCGTCTGGAGCGGGGGATGCTCAACGTTGGGTTCTTAAACCCCGCCCAACCCAAGCGGCTGATGCAGCGGCTTCGGCGCTTGTTTTTGCGGGCGAGACCCGATGAGAATGAACTCAATATCCTCAATGGCATCGCCAGTGCCTTGCTGGATGCACCCCCCAAAAAAGCCGGTCAGGCCAATGCCTCATCCGGTCAGGAGAACGTGTGATGGACGTGATTGATCTGACCAAAGCCTTGGTGGCCAAGCCCTCTGTGACCCCTGATGATGCCGGCTGTCAGCCGATGCTCGCGACACTGNTGAGCGAGGCGGGGTTTGAGGTCAGCCACCACCGCTTTGGCGAGGTCGACAACCTGTTGGCCACCCACGCAGGCGAGGCAGCAGANGGGGGTGCGCATCTTCTGTGGATTGGCCACACCGATGTCGTCCCCCCGGGGCCTGAGGCGCAGTGGTCNAGCCCGCCGTTTGAGCCCACCGAACGCAATGGCGAACTCATCGGACGCGGGGTGGTGGACATGAAAGGCTCGGATGCGGCGATGGTGCTGGCGCTGATTGACTTTGTTGAGCGCCACCCCAACCACCCCGGTCGAGTGAGCCTGTTGATCACCTCCGACGAGGAGGGTCCGGCGATCGATGGCATCCGCGCGGTGGTGCCTCATCTTAAAGCGTCGGGTCTGTGGCCGGATGTGTGTTTGGTCGGTGAGCCCTCCAGCCACGCCGCCTTGGGGGATCGGATTCGCATCGGTCGCCGCGGCAGCATCCAAGCGGTCTTGACGATTGAGGGCAAGCAAGGCCACACCGCCTACTCACGGCCTGAGGACAACCCCGCGCACCGCGCGGGGCCTTTGATCGCCGCGTTGGGCGCGCTTGAGTTTGACGACGGCGATGCGGCGTTTGACCCCACCCGATTACAAATCTCGAACATCCAAGCCGGCACCGGCGCGGACAATGTCTCACCGGGGGCTTGGTGCTGTATTTCAACATCAGAAACAATCCCAACACCCTGGCCGACGATCTGAAAACCCAAATTGAGACCTTGATTGAACAACACGACCCCGGGCCGTGGCGCCTCGATTGGCGCGTCAGCGCCGAGCCGTTTGGCCCGTGCTCGGGTGAGTTTTTAGATGCGGTGGTCGCGGCGTTTCAATCGACCCTGGGCATCACGCCCCAGCTCGATACCGGCGGCGGCACGTCGGATGGGCGGTTCTTTGGGCCTTCTGGGGTGCCCGTGATTGAGGCCGGGCCGGTCAACGCCACCATCCACCAGATTGATGAGCGCGTGGCGGTGGATGACCTTCAAAAACTGCCGGGGGTGTTCTACGCCATGATGGCCGCGATTTTGAGGGTTGAGTGACATGCGCATCCTGATGGCGGTGTTGGTGGTGTTGCTTGTGGCGCTGCAGTTTCAGCTTTGGCGAGAATGGCAGCATGTGCGCGAGCTGGATGCGCGTTTGGCCGAACAGCAGCAAAGCAACGCCGCGCTCAAAGCCCGAAACGATGCCTTGTTTGCCGAGGTCCAAGACTTGCGAGAGGGGTTGGACGCCATCGAAGAGCGGGCCCGTTCTGAGCTTGGGTTGGTGGGCGAGGACGAGTCGTTTTATTTGATTGTCGATCCCGAGCTGGCCGCCGAGAACGAGGCCTCAACGCCTCGACCGGCCGCCTCCCCCACGCCGGGGGCCAGCGATGAGCCGGCCACGCAGAACGAAGCGGTGGATCCTGCGCCCCAGTGATCTCGATGAAAGTGAAGACAGCCTGGTCAGCTGAGCCGTAAAAAGCGCCGGAGTTTGGGTGGGTTAGAGCGCATTGATACAGATGGCGGTGACTTTGACCAACACATTGATCACAACGTCTGTGTTGGCGACCAAGGCGACTTCCCAGCCGTATTGGCCTGAGTCAATGAACAGGTTATTTTTATGCGGCTTGATCGAAGAGACCCATGTGGTGTTATCCGCGGCGCCCTGGTGCACCATTTCCCAACCCCCGCCGATGGCCACCTTGCCGGCTGGGCAGAAAGCGCGCGCGCCTGAGCTGGGGTTGGCATAGCGTGCGGTGGTGATGATGGTCGACTCCGTCACTGCTTGCCAGCCAGAGACGCCACTGGGGCCTGTTGCGCCCGTATCGCCCTTGTCACCTTTGGGCCCGGCAGGTATGCCATCGATGGCGGCTTCCAGCGCCTCGAAGTTGTCGTTAAACTCTCGGGCTTCGATCACCTCGCCATCTTGGAACTCATGAGGCACCGTGGTCTGGCCCCACGCCCACATCGGACACAACCCCACCCACACCCACATCCAAACAAGCACTCGCGCGCCGACCATTTTGTTGTATTCTCCAAAAGACAAAAAATGTTGTGACTTTTTATGAACAATAGCAGATTCTTCAAACTCGGTGCCATCGTTTTGATGGCGGTGGCAGGGACCGGCGTCTGGGCCAGCTGCCAAGCGGTGTTTGGCCAAGCCCGGTTTGGTCAGGCCGTGTTTGGTCAAACCGCTTGCCAAGCGCTGCCCGTGCCTGGCGTGACGGGGTTGGGGCTCTTGGCGCTGGGATCGGCGTGCCTGGCGTTGGCATGGCTTGTCCACGCCCATCGCGCCCAGCGCTGACGCTTTAAACGCCGAGGCTGGCTGGGCCGCCCGCTGCGGCTGTCATCTAAATGAAATCTCCCATTCCTACACTTGGGCTTTGTGGTCATCAAAGTCAGTGGACGGTCTCATGCCAGCGCAAGTCACCCGCCAAGTTTGTAGTCGAACAGCCCCTTCAACCGCATTTTTTTGCGCGCTGATCTTGGGCGTTGCTTTGGGCCCCGTCGCTCAAGCGCAAAGCACCGAGTCCGATCAAGAAGCGCTCAACAACCTCGCCCAAGAGCTGGTGGTGCTGCGCTCAGAAATCGAGACGTTGAACGCTGAGCTCACCGATCTGACAGCGCAGCACCGCGCCACCATGAGCTCATTGGCCGCCCAAAAAGGGGAGCTCGAGGCCTCCAAGCGGCG
>PR_CR_10_Liq_1_inCRDRAFT_1001275_pt1 | contig 14359 bp, 13 predicted proteins | sample PRCRCaboRojoPR_3_FD_10241 | JGI IMG/M metagenome (IMG submission 10241)
GAGCAGCCCCTGAAGATAGAGCGCGTCATCGGCGGGCCGCGGCCCCATGACAGGCGCGCGGTCGGGGTCGTCGACGGGAAACCGCTCTCCGGGCGCGGTCAGCGGCACGTAGCGCAGGCCGGTGGGGCGGTCGGGATCGATCCGCCCGGCAAGGGCGGTCATCTGCGCATCGGAAAAGACTGTGCGCAGGGCCGCGCCGCCCGCGTTCGACGCTCCGCCCACCAGCCAGCGACCTAGAAGGCGGTGACTGTAGATGCCGTGGCGGGGCGCGGTCACCGGGGTGTCGGACAGGATCTTGAGGATCAGGGTCGAGCCCAGCGAGGTGACTGCGTCGCCGGCATGCGCCAGCCCCGCCGCCAGCGCCGCGGCGCACCCGTCCGTGGTGCCGGAGACCAGCCGCAGGCTGGCAGGCAGACCCAGCGCGCGGGCCATGTCCGGTGCGATCGGGCCCAGATCGGTGCCGGGGGCCACGAGACCGGGCAGGCGCGCGCGGTCCACCTTCAGCGCGTCGAACCAGTCGGGCCAGGTTGCGTGCAGCGGGTCGGCTCCGGCCTTGAGCGTGGTGTTCACATCCGCAGGCAGCGCGCGGCCTGCGAGGCGCCCCAGGATGAAATCCCCCTCGAAGGCGACGCGGGTCACCCGCGGCGTGACCAGGCAGGCGATCAGGCGTGCCAATGGCGACGTGGCACCGTGAACGGCTGCGGTGTCCGGCGCATGGGCGCGGATCCGGTCCAGCACCGCCTCGGGCCCCCGGTCGGAGTAGAGCGCAATCGGCGTGACGGCCCGGCCCGTTGTGTCGAGCCCCAGCAGCGAGCCGGAGGTGGCCGCGATGGCCAGCGCCACGGGTCTTGCGTCAGTGCCCGTCGCGTCGACAAGCGCGCTCAGGCAATCGGCGACCGCGCGCCATAGGTGCGCGGGATCGGTCCGTTCGACAGGACCAACGCGCGCACTGCGTACCATGGCCCGAAACGTGCCCGCACGGCTCAGCGCCACCGCCCGCACGCCGGAGGTGCCCAGGTCCAGCCCGATGGCGACCGGCTCAGGCATCGAGGTGACGCGTCAGCTCCTCGGGGAGATGGGGCAGGGTGAGGTCTGGGACGATCCATTCGGCGCCCGCGAAATCATCCTGCGCCGTGTAGGCCGAGGGCGTCACGATCACCGGCAGCCCCGCGCCCTTGGCCGAGAGCACGCCGTTGCGGCTGTCCTCGAAGGCCATGGCGGCGTCCGGTGCGATCCCCAGCCGCGACACCGCCAGGGCGAAGACGTCCGGCGCGGGCTTTTTCCGCGCCACCTCGTCGCCGGCGGCGATGATCTCGAACACGTCCTTCATGGGCGCGCAGAAGCAGGCCCGGCAGAGCGCATCCACATTGGGCCGGTTCGTGGTGGTCGCGACCGCCAGGCGCAGCCCACGAGCGCGGGCCCGGTCGATCAGCGAGGCCACGCCCGGGCGCAGGTCGAGCGCGCCACTGGCGATGATCTGGGCATAGCGCGCTGTCTTTCGCTGGTGCAGTGCCGCGATGGTGTCATCGTCGGGCCCTTGGCCAACATGGTCGCGGTAGGCGCGCATGCGTTCCTTGCCGCCGGTGGTCCGTAAGAGCCAGGTGTAGTCCTCGACCGACCAGTGCCAATCCATCCCGGCCTCGGCAAAGGTGTCGTTGAAGGCGTGCCTGTGCGCCTCTTCGGTCTCGGCCAGGGTGCCGTCGACATCGAAGATCAGCGCCTCGAGGGTCATTCGGCCTCGGCCAGCATCCGGTCGACCAGCGCGGGCAGGTCGGCAAAGTCGGAAAAGGCCGCTGTGTGCGGCATCTCTTCCACCGGCGCCTTGCGGTAGCCTTCGGTGAAGAGAAGAAAGGGCACCATGGCCCGCTGTGCGGTCTCGGCATCGACGCCGCTGTCACCCACATATAGCTCTGGCCCCTCGGGCAGGGCGTCAAAGGCGGCGTTGAGCGGTTTCGGGTCGGGTTTGTGCACGGGCAGGCTGTCGCCGCCCCAGACGGTCTGGAAATACCCGTCGAGACCCAGATGGGCGATGACCGCCTTGCAGGGCGCGATGGGCTTGTTGGTGCAGATGCCCAGATCGTGCCCGGCCTCGGTCAGGGCGATCAGCGTGGCCTCGACATTGGGATAGGGTTCAGTCAGGTGCACCGCGTGGTCGTAACGCGCGATGAACTGCGCAAGCAGCCGATCATGTTGATCGTCGCCGATGCCGCGCAGGGCGCGCAGCTTTTCCACGAAGACTGAGGCACCGTTGCCGATGAAATCGCGCGCCTGCTCCAGCGTGATCGGATCCAGCCCTTCCTGGGCCATGAGCGCGTTAGCAATGCCGTGGATGTCCGGCGCGCTGTCGATGAGCGTCCCGTCGAGGTCGAAGACGATGCGCGCCATCAGGCGGCTTTCCACTTGATCGAACAGCCCATGGAGGGGACCTGCTCGGCCGGGCCCTTGCCGGTTTCGGCTACCTGTTTCATGGCCTCGAAAAGATCGCGGCGCAGGTCGGGCGGGCCAGCCTCCTTGCGGCTGGCATCCAGTCGCCCGCGGTATTGCAGGCCCAGATCGGCGTTGAAGCCGAAGAAATCCGGTGTGCAGGCCGCGTCATAGGCGCGGGCGACCGATTGATCCTCATCGTAGAGATAGGGGAAGGTGAACCCCTTCTCCTGCGCGAGCTTGCCCATGTTCTCGAAACTGTCGGCGGGGTAGGCCACCACGTCGTTCGAGGAAATGGCCGCCACGCCGATGCCCATGGCCTGCAGATCCCGCGCGTCGCGCACGATCCGGTCGATCACGGCCAGCACATAGGGGCAGTGATTGCAGATGAACATCACCAGCGCGCCCTTGGGCCCGGCCACATCGGCCAGGCTGTAGGTCTTGCCGTCCGTCGCCGGGAGGGAAAACCCGGGCGCGGGCCAGTCGAAATCGCAGACGGGGGGCGTGGCGGCCATGGCAGGCTCCTTTACTCGGCAGGCTCGGAAACAAGCGCGTCGTTCAGCGCCTCGAGCAGCAGGTCGACCCGTTCGGGCCGGGCGTTTTCACCCATGAGGCCCAGCCGCCAGACCTTGCCCGCGAGCGGACCGAGGCCCGCACCGATCTCGATGTTCTTGTCCTTGAGCAGCCGGGCCCGCACCGCGGCCTCGTCCACGCCCTCGGGCACCTTGACGACATTGAGCTGGGGCAGGCGATGGGGCGCGTCGACCAGGAAATCGAGGCCGAGACGCGCAAGACCCTGATCGAGGCGGCGATGCGCCTCTTCATGGCGCGCGCGGGCGGCGTCGAGCCCTTCGTCCAGCACGGCCTTGAGCCCGGCATGCAGGCCGTAAATGGCGTTCACAGGGGCCGTGTGATGATAGGACCGCGCGCCGTCACCGGACCAGTAGCCCAGAACGAGGTTCAGGTCGCAGAACCAGGATTGCACCTTGGTCTCGCGGCTTCTGATCACCTCGATGGCGCGGTCGGAAAAGGTGATGGGCGCCAGGCCCGGCGGCACAGACAGGCATTTTTGCGTGCCGGAATAAACCACGTCGGCGCCCCAGCCATCCACGTCGACATTGCTGCCGATGAGGCCCGTGACCGTGTCCACGATGCTGAGCATGCCGGCCTCGCTGGCCGCGGCGCATATGGGACCGGGATCGGTGCAGGTGCCGGTCGAGGTCTCGGCATGGACGAAAGCCACCAGCTTGGCGTCCGGGTTGGCTGCGATCGCCTCTTTCATCGCGTCTGCATCAACGGGCGTGCCCCAGTCGTTTTCCACGGTCACCAAGTGGGCGCCCGCGCGGGTCACGATATCGGCCATGCGGCCACCGAAGACGCCGTTGATGCCCACGATGGCGGTGTCGCCGGGTTCGAGCAGGTTGACGAGCGCGGCCTCCATCGCCAGCGAGGCAGGGGCCGAGATCGGAAAGGTCATGGCGTTGCGGGTGCGGAACACCTGGCGCAGCATTTCTTTCACCTCGTCCATGATCTGGCCGAAGACCGGGTCGAGATGGCCGATGCAGGGCAGGGCGGTCGCGTCCAGCACCTCTTGGGACACGTTGCTGGGGCCCGGTCCGAACAGGTCGCGCGAGGGGATATTCAGGGTCATTGGGGTCACTCCGCTGCTTGGGCGCAGGCCGCCTGCGCGGCCGTGCGGATTGCAGAAATGTTCTGTCCATAGGGCGCCGGGTTCGACACGGACCCCCCTTTGAACACAGCGGATCCGGCCACGAGAACATCGGCGCCTGCGGCTGCCACCAATGGCGCAGTTTCGGTGGTTACGCCACCGTCGATTTCGATATGCACGGGCCGGTCGCCGATCATCGCGCGCAGCGCGCGGACCTTGTCCGTCATGTCGAGGAATTTCTGACCGCCGAAGCCGGGGTTTACGGTCATCACGCAGACCAGGTCCGCGAGGTCCAGCAGATGCTCGACAGAGGCCGCGGGCGTGCCCGGGTTCAGCGCCACGCCGGCCTTCATGCCTGCGCCACGAATGGCCTGGAGCGTGCGGTGGATATGGGGGCCCGCCTCGACATGGGCGGTCAGGATATCGGCACCCGCCTCGGCATAGACGTCGATATAGGGATCGACCGGCGCGATCATAAGGTGGACATCCATCACCGTCTTCACATGGGGGCGGAATGCCTTGACCGCGGGCGGGCCGAAGGTGAGGTTCGGCACGAAATGCCCGTCCATCACATCCACATGGACCCAATCGGCACCCTCGGCCTCGATGGCCCGAATTTCACGGCCGAAATCGGCGAAATCGGCCGACAGGATCGACGGCGCGATCTTGATGGAACGCTCAAAGCTCATGGGATGTCTCCTTTCAACATGCCCTGTCGGGCATAGCCTATCGGCGTGGGGCGCGCCACGGTTCCGGTGGGACGCCCCGCCGCGCGTCTTTTCGCCCGCGCGGCAGAGCGGGGGGCCGTCAGGCGGCCTTGGCCGTGCCGATCACCGGGTCGAGCGTGCCGTCTGCATAACGCTTGGCCATATCGTCCATCGCGATCACCTTGATCTTCGACGCATTGCCCGCGGTGCCGAAGCGTTCGAACCGGTCGCGGCACAGATCCTCCATCTCCTTCATCGCCGGAACGAGGAACTTGCGCGGATCGAACTGCGTGGGGCTTTCGGTGGCGATCTTGCGGAACTGGCCGGTCATGGCCATGCGGCAATCGGTGTCGATATTGACCTTGCGCACACCCGAGCGGATGCCCTTTTCGATCTCTTCGACCGGCACGCCGTAGGTTTGGGGCATCTCGCCGCCGTACTGGTTGATCAGGTCCTGCAGATACTGCGGCACCGAGGACGAGCCGTGCATGACAAGGTGCACGTTGGGGATCCGCTCGTGGATCTCGGCGATGCGGGCCATGGCAAGGATCTCGCCATCGGGCTTGCGCGAGAACTTGTAGGCGCCGTGCGAGGTCCCGCAGGCGATGGCCAGCGCATCGACCTTGGTCTTGGCGACGAAATCGGCGGCCTGGTCGGGATCGGTCAAGAGGTCGTCCATGCTGAGCTTGCCGACCGCGCCCGAGCCGTCCTCTTCGGCGGCCTCGCCGGTTTCGAGGCTGCCCAGAACACCCAGCTCGCCCTCGACCGAGGCACCGACCCAATGGGCCATCTGGGCCACGCGCGCGGTGATGTCGACGTTATACTCATACGAGGCGGGCGTCTTCATGTCCGCCTCGAGCGAGCCGTCCATCATCACCGAGGTGAAGCCGTGGCCGATGGCCGACAGGCAGGTCTGTTCGTTGTTGCCATGGTCCTGGTGCATGCAGATCGGGTTGTCGGGGAACATCTCGGCCAGGGCCTGGACCATGTGGCGCAGCATGATGTCGCCCGCGTAGGACCGCGCCCCGCGGCTGGCCTGCAGGATTACCGGCGCGTCCACGGCCTGGGCGGCCTTCATGATCGCAAGACCCTGTTCCATGTTGTTGATGTTGAAGGCGGGCACGCCATAGCCGTTCTCGGCAGCGTGATCGAGCAGTTGGCGAAGGGTGATAAGTGCCATGTGGGGTCTCCTTTTCAGGCGGCTTTGGTGGCCTGCATCAAGGCCGCGATGCCGGGGAGCGTCTTGCCCTCCAGCCATTCCAGGAATGCACCCCCGGCAGAGGATACATAGGTGAAGTCATCGGCCACGTGCGCCGCGTTCAGCGCCGCGACCGTGTCGCCGCCACCGGCGACCGACACGGTGCGTCCGGCCTTGGTCAGCTCGGCTGCAGTCTTTGCCAGCGCGACGGTGGCCGCGTCGAAGGGCGGGATCTCGAACGCGCCCAGCGGTCCGTTCCACAGGATCGTTTTCGCCTCGGACAGCACTTGGCTGAAGCTTGCAACCGCCAAGGGCCCTGCATCGAGGATCATCGCGGTCTCGGGGCATTGGTGCGCCTCGACCGTCACATGGGGCGCGTGGGCCGCGAACTCGGTCGCGCAGACCACGTCCTGGGGCAGCAGGATGCGGCAGCCCGAGGCACGGGCCAGCGCGTTGATCTCGGCCACGGTGCCGGCCTGGTCGGCCTCGTGGAGGGACTTGCCCATGGGCTTGCCTTCGGCAAAGAGGAACGTGTTGGCCATGCCGCCGCCAATAATGACCGCGTCGAGCTTCTGGACGAGGTTCTTCAGCACCGCGATCTTGGTCGACACTTTCGCGCCGCCCACGATGGCAACGGCAGGCGATTGCGGCGCTTCGAGCGCGGCGCTCAGCGCCTCGATCTCTTCGATCAGGAGCGGGCCTGCGGCGGCGGGCAACAGCCGTGCCACCGCCTCGGTCGAGGCATGGGCGCGGTGCGCGCAGGAAAATGCGTCATTGACGTAGATATCGCCCAGCTTGGCCAATTCGGCCGCGAAGCCCGGGTCATTGCCGGTCTCGCCTGCGTGGTAGCGCAGGTTTTCGCACAGCATCGCCTCGCCATCTTGCAGCGCATTGGCGTGGATCTCGGCCGAGGGGCCATAGCACACATCCGAAAAGCGCACGGGCACCCCGAGCGCCTCGGCCAGCGCCGGGCGCAGCTTGTCCGTGGAAAAGGCCGGGTCCAGCTCGTTCGGGGTGGGTCGCCCGAAATGGGTGATGATGACCAGCCGCGCGCCCCGGGCCAGAAGCGGTTTCATGCCGTCGGCAAAGCGCGTGATCCGGGTGGCATCGGTCACCTCGCCATTCTCGACCGGTACGTTGAGGTCCGCCCGGACAAGCAGGCGCTTGCCGCGAACGTCCATGTCGGTGATGCGGGGCAGGTCCATCAGATCAGCTTTCCCATGGCGACGGCGGTTTCCGCCATCCGGTTCGAAAAGCCCCATTCGTTGTCATACCACGACAGGATGCGGACCATGTTGCCGTCCATCACCTTGGTCTGATCCATGTGGAAGACCGAGGAATGGGGGTCATGGTTGAAGTCGATCGAGACATTCGCCGCCTCGGTATAGCCCAGGATGCCCTTCATCGGGCCATCGGCGGCAGCCTTGATCGCGGCGTTGACCTCTTCGATGGTGGTCGACTTCGAGGCCTCGAACACAAGGTCCACGACCGACACGTTCGGTGTGGGCACCCGGATTGCGACGCCGTCGAGCTTGCCGTTCAGCTCGGGCAGCACCAGGCCCACGGCCTTGGCCGCGCCGGTCGAGGTGGGGATCATCGACATGGCCGCGGCACGCGCGCGGTAGAGATCCTTGTGCATCGTGTCGAGCGTGGGCTGGTCGCCCGTGTAGCTGTGGATCGTCGTCATAAAGCCGCGCTTGATGCCGATGGCGTCATTCAGCGCCTTGGCCACGGGCGACAGGCAGTTCGTGGTGCAGGACGCGTTCGACACCACCGTGTCCTCGGCGGTCAGGCTGTCGTGGTTCACGCCGAAGACGATGGTCTTGTCCGCGCCCGAAGCCGGAGCCGAGACCAGAACGCGCTTCGATCCGTTCTCGAGGTGGAACGCCGCCTTGTCACGGTCGGTAAAGATGCCGGTGCATTCCAGCGCGATGTCCACATCGCCCCAGGGCAGCTCTTTCGGGTCGCGGATCGCGGTGACCTTGATGGGGCCGCGGCCCACGTCGATCGTGTCGCCCGACACGGTGACGGTGCCCGGAAAGCGGCCGTGAACACTGTCGAAGCGCACGAGGTGTGCATTGGTTTCCACCGGGCCCAGGTCGTTTATCGCGACCACCTCGATATCGGTACGACCGGATTCGACGATGGCGCGCAGCACGTTGCGGCCGATGCGGCCAAACCCGTTGATGGCAACTTTGACTGTCATGGTCTTTTTCTTCCTTATGTCTTCACTGTCTCAGAGAAGGCCGCGCGCGGCGTCGGCCACGGCCTCGGGCGTGATGCCGAAATGGCGGTATAGGTCGCCGGCCGGGGCGGAGGCGCCGAAGCCGGTCATGCCGACGAAGGCGCCATCTGAGCCGATGATCGCATCCCAGCCCTGGCGCACGGCGGCCTCGACACCGACCTTTGGCGCGGTGCCCAGGACGCTGGCGCGGTAGGCTTCGTCCTGGGCCGCGAAAAGCTCGAAGGACGGGACGGAGACCACGGCGGCCTTGACCCCGCCCTCGGCCAACAGGTCCGCGGCCTTAAGCGCGATTTCCACCTCGGAGCCGGTGGCGAACAGCGTCACGTCGCGCGGTCCCTCGGCCTCGCGCAGAACATAGGCGCCCTTGGCGCTTTGGTTTTCGCCCGCATCGGTCCGCACGGTGGGCAGGCCCTGGCGCGACAGGCACAGAAGCGTGGGCGTCGTCTCGGACGCGACCGCGATCTCCCAGGCCTCGGCGGTTTCCACCGCATCGGCGGGGCGCAGCACGGTCAGGTTCGGCATGGCGCGCAAGCTTGCGATGGTCTCGACCGGCTGGTGGGTCGGGCCGTCCTCGCCCAGGCCGATGCTGTCATGGGTCATCACATAGGCCACGGGCACGCCCATCAGCGCCGAAAGCCGGATCGCCGGGCGGCAGTAATCGGCAAAGGCCAGGAAGGTGCCGCCATAGGTGAAGAACCCGCCATGGAGCGCGATGCCGTTCATCGCCGCGGCCATGCCTTGTTCGCGGATGCCGTAATGGATATAGTCGCCGCCGTAATCGGCGCGAGTGACCGGGCGCATGCCCGAGGTGATCGTGTTGTTCGACCCCGTCAGGTCCGCCGAGCCGCCCACGGAATTGGGCAGGGTGGCATTGACCACCTCGAGCGCCATTTCGCTGGACTTGCGGGTGGCCACCTTGGGCGCGTCGGTGGCCAGTTTGGCCTTGTAGTCCGCCATGGCCTTGCTCAGTGCTGCGGTGTCCGGACGGGCCATGGCGGTGTCAAAGGCCCCGGCGTGGGCGCTGGCGGCCTTACGGGTCTCCCACGCGGCGCGGGCGGCGGCACCCCGCTCGGCGATGGCGGCCCAGGCGGTCTTCACATCCTCGGGCACATCGAAGGGGGCATGGTCCCAGCCAAGGGCGGCTCGGGTCGCGGCGATTTCCTCGTCGCCCAGGGGCGCGCCGTGGACCTTGTGGCTGCCCGCCTTGTTGGGCGCGCCCTTGCCGATCACGGTGCGGCAGGCGATCATCGACGGCTTGCCCGTCTCGGCGCGGGCGGCCTCGATAGCGGCGGCAATCGCGTCGTTATCATGGCCATCCACCGCTTGCACATGCCAGCCCGCGGCGGCGAAACGCGCCATCTGGTCGGTCGAGGTCGACAGATCCGTGGAGCCGTCGATGGTGATCTTGTTGTCGTCCCAGCAGACGATCAGACGGCCCAGGCCCAGATGGCCGGCCATGTCGATCGCCTCGTGGCTGATGCCTTCCATCAGGCAGCCGTCACCGGCCAGCACATATGTGTAGTGATCGACAAGTTCGTCGCCAAAGCGCGCGTTCATCATGCGCTCGGCCAGCGCCATGCCGACCGAGGTGGCGATGCCCTGGCCCAGGGGGCCCGTGGTGGTTTCGATCCCCTTGGCATGGCCGTATTCCGGGTGGCCCGCGGTGCGGTAGCCCAGCTGGCGGAAGTTCCGCAATTGGTCCGCGTCCATGTCATCATAGCCCAGCAGGTGGTTGATCGCGTAGACCAGCATCGACCCGTGGCCCGCGCTCATGACAAAGCGGTCGCGGTCGGGCCAGGTGTCGTGGGCCGGGTCGATCCGGATGAAACGGTTGAACAGGACCGTCGCCACGTCCGCCAGGCCCATGGGGGCGCCGGGATGGCCGGAATTGGCCGCCTGCACCGCGTCCATGGCCAGGACACGGATGGCACTGGCCATGGCGGTTTCGTGGGTGTTCACGGGTGTCTGGATGTTCATGGCTCTGCTCCTCAGGCGCGCTTGGATTCGCTGACCAGCCGATTGACCATCGGCGTGAAGATCAGCTGCATGGCCAGGTCCATCTTGCCGCCCGGGATGACCAGGCTGTTGGCGCGGGTCATCCAGCTGTCGTGGATCATCGACATCAGGTAGGGAAAATCGATGCCGCGCGGGTTGGCGAAACGGATCACGACCAGGCTTTCGTCGGCGGTGGGGATCCAGCGCGCGATGAACGGGTTCGAGGTGTCGACCACGGGCACCCGCTGGAAGTTGATATCGGTCTGGGTGAATTGCGGGCAGATGCAGTGCACATAGGCATGCATGCGCCGCAGGATCACATCCGTGACGGCCTCGGTTGAGTAGCCCCGGCTGGCCTTGTCGCGGTGGATCTTCTGGATCCATTCGAGATTGACCACCGGCACCACGCCGATCTTGAGATCGGCGAGCGCGGCCAGATTGACCTCGTCATTGACCACGGCACCGTGCAGACCCTCGTAGAACAGAAGGTCCGAGTTTTCCTCGAAGGGCGCCCAGGCGGTGAAATGGCCGGGGGGCACGCCGTAGCGTTCGGATTCCTCGTCGTCATGGACGTAGTGACGGGTGCGGCCCTGGCCGGTTTCGCCATATTCGCGGAACACGCGCTCAAGCTCGCCCAGCTCGTTGGCTTCATAGCTGAAATGGCTGAAGGTCGCGTCGTTCTCGTCGTAGCGGCGGGCCAGTTCGGCCGTCATCGCGGCGCGGTCGTATTTGTGGAACGCATCGCCCTCGATCGAGACCGCCTTGACCCCTTCGCGGCGAAAGATCTGGTCAAAGGTCTTCTTGACCGTGCTGGTGCCTGCGCCGGACGAGCCGGTGACGCAGATGATCGGGTGTTTCTTGGACATCTCTCAACCTTCCTTATTCGACGCGGAACAGGCCGCGATTGCCGAAGAGCGCAGAGCGCTCTTCCTGGGGCAGGTCGTGGTAGCCCGCCACGCGCATGACCTTTTCCGCGCCGCCAAAGACCAGCGGCACCCGCTCGTGGAGTGTTTCGGGCACGATATCGAGGATGGGCTCACTGCCGTCCGATGCCTTGCCGCCCGCGTTCTCGACCAGAAAGCCGATGGGCGCGCATTCGTAGACCAGCCGCAGGCGGCCCCGGGCGTAGCCCTCGCGCCGGTCGCCGGGATAGAGAAAGATGCCGCCACGGGTCAGGATGCGGTGGGTTTCGGCCACCAGCGACGCGATCCAGCGCAGATTGAAGTTGCGCCCGCGTGGACCTTCGGCACCGGCGACCAGATCGTCGATATAGGCGCGGATCGGATCGGGCCAGTGGCGGTAGTTCGATGCGTTGATCGCATATTCGTCCGAGTCGATGCCGACCCCGCTGGGGGCGTCCACCTCGACAAAGCTCTGCGTGTCGGGGTCCAGCACGAATTTCACGATGCCGTCGCCATAGGTCATCACGACGCTGCACTGGGGGCCGAAGATGGCATAGCCCGACGCGATCAGCTCGCGCCCCGGGCGCAGCACGCTGGCATCGCCTGTCTCGGCGGCGGGATAGAAGCCGAAGATCGTGCCGATGGAGACGTTGGTGTCGATGTTGGACGAGCCATCAAGCGGGTCGATGGCCAGGGCAAGCGTGCCGCCTGCGTTCAGCTCGACCACGCTGTCCTGCTCCTCGGACGCGTAGAAGCGCACGGCGCTGCCCGCGAGCTTGGCCATGAAGGCCTCGTCCGCGATCACGTCCAGCGCTTTTTGATGGTCGCCGCCGGTATTGGTGCCTGCGGCCTCGGCCAGGTCCTGGTCAATGCCGCCACGGGCGATGCGGTGGGCAATCTCGGCAAAAACCTCGGCCATGCGCGCCATGGCGTCGGCAAGGCCCGGGTCGACGGTGGCTGATGCGGGCACCAGCGCCTTGGGTGTCGATGATGTCACGACGTTTCTCCTCCCAGAAACTCGAAGAAAGCGTCACACATTGCCCCAAGAGAAAAAATTTAATATTTTGAACGCAGCCTTAAATTTTTTGGAATTTAGTCATGCTCGAAAGGCTTACCCTCAAGCAGTTGCGCAGCCTCAAGGCGATTGCCGCCTGCGGCTCCTTGGCCGATGCCGCGCGCGAACAGGCGCTGAGCTCTCCGGCAATTCACAGTCATATCAAGAAGATGGAAGATGTTCTGGGTCAGGCGACCCTGACCAAGGACGCCACCGACAAGAAACTGGTGCCCACCGCCCATGGCCAGGTGCTGATCGATGCCACGCGCCAGATCGAGGCCATCCTCGAGCGGGCCCGCGACAATTTGGACGCGTTGAGCCGCGGGAACAGGGGCCATGTGCGGCTTGGCTTCGAGTCCACGGGCCGTCTTTTCGCCGCCCGGCTGGTCGCCACGCTGCAAAAGACCTGCCCGGATATCGAGATTTCCTTCACCGTCGCGAATCGTGCGCGAATCATCGAAGAGCTGGCGACCGGTCAGGTCGAGCTTGCGATCATGGGGCGGCCCCCGCGCGTGCCCCGTGTCGAGGCGGTGCCGGTCGGGTCGCACCCGTTCGGCGTGTTCGTGGCCCCGGACAGCCCGCTTGCGGACATGCAGGATTACGCCCCCGAAGAGCTTGTCCAGCACACGGTTCTGGCCCGGGAAAAGGGATCGACCACGCGTATCCTGCTGGACCGGTTCCTCGACCGGATCGAGGGCTACGGCACGCCGCGCATCGTCGAAATGGATTCGAACGAGACGATCAAGGAAGGCGTGATCGCGGGTCTTGGCGTGGCCATGCTGTCGCTGCACGTGGTCGAGCGGGAAATGCGGCAAAAGCTGCTGCGCCCGTTGGACTGGCCGGGTCTGCCGGTCATGCGCTACTGGTATTTGGTGGTGCCCGACGGACCAAAGATCCTGGAAAGCACGCATCGCGTCGAAGAGGCGATCCGCGCCCTGAACGGAGCCTTCCTGCCGCCGCAGTCCCGACCGGCCTGACGGCGTGGCGCCCGGACGGGCGACGCGGCGCGGCGCAACTTCGGGATGGGCTCAGCTGTCGGGGCTGCTCTTGCCCGGCTTGCGGGGCATGATGTTGATGTCTTGATAGAACGCCTTGACGCGGTAGCCGCGCGACATGAACTTGTCCATGTCCACCAGAACCCGTTCAAGCCGCGCTTCGGACATGATGATGTAGATGATTACGCTTGAGTCGCTCATCAGCATCCCGGATTCGAGCCCCGCGGTGCCTGCGCCCGAGGCCGAGACCACGGTGTAGCCGCCGATCCCACGCTTCTTGAGCTGTTCGATGACCATGCGCTGAAGCTCGCCCGCCGTGATGATGGTCAGAAGCTTCTTCTGTTCGATTTGTCTCATGACGGTCTCATAGTTCCTGGGTGTCGGGCCCCATGGGCCGGTCGGGGCGTGCGGTCATGGGCGCGGGCGTCACGCTCACATACCCCACAGCATCTGTACCATGGCATAGTACAGCGGAATGCCGACGATGATGTTGAACGGAAAGGTCAGCCCCAGCGCCATGGTGAAATAGATCCCGGGCCGGGCTTCGGGGATGGCATAGCGTGCCACGGCGGGCACCACGATATACGAGGCCGAGGCCGAGAGCACCGCCAACAGCACCGCGTCGCCCACGCCAAGCCCGATCCAGAAGGCCAGCAGGATCGCGATGGCCGCGTTGACCGGCGGCGAAACGAAGGCGAAGGCAAAAAGCGCCTTGTCGATCTTGGCGCGCCCTTCGCTCATCTGCTTGCCCACCAGAAGGCCCATCTCGAGCAGGAAGAAGGCGAGCATGCCCTTGAAGATGTCATAGGTGAAGGGCAGCATCTCCGCCGTGCCCTCGGGGCCCGCGAGATACCCGATCACGAGGCTGCCGATCAGCAACAGCTGCGCGCCGTCGGTCAACGCCTCCTGCAGAACGTCGCGGATCGAGAGTGGTGCGAAATCGTCGTCCTCCTCGGGCGCGGTGCCGGTCTCGGCCGCCTGTTGCTGCATCGCTTCCTTCGCCCGCACCGCCGTGGCCAGAACAACGGCCATCAGGATCGCGGGCGTTTCCATCAGCACCATGGCCACCGTCATATAGCCCCCGAACTCGACGGCGCGGTCGGCCAGGAACTGCTGCGTCGTGATGAAGGTCACGGCGCTGATCGAGCCGTAGGTCGCGGCGACGGCCGC
>PR_CR_10_Liq_1_inCRDRAFT_1001276_pt1 | contig 14355 bp, 11 predicted proteins | sample PRCRCaboRojoPR_3_FD_10241 | JGI IMG/M metagenome (IMG submission 10241)
TGTTCTAGTATTCTGATTCTAGCGTCTCGCTTAGCGATTTCTTCACGAGCTTGTGCAAGCAGCAGTTTGAGTTCTGCCAAAGTGTATTCTTTGTTTACTTTAGGTTTGTTTTTGATTGCACGTGCTCTTACGCCGAACCTTAAAGTGCTGATTGTTTCTTGTTCGTTGTACTGCGAAGTAGAACAAGTAACTATCAAACAAGTTTTTGAGTTGCCTCCTAAAGAGTCCTGGAGGACCCTGGTGAGTTTTGAGTCTCTGTAAGGAATGTGGGAAGTTTTTCCTTCAGTTAAAGCATTAATGACTATTCCTAAAGTAGTAAGTGACTTGTTGATGGTTTTAGCTTCCTCAAGTCTTTTACCCTGGGCTCCTGTTTTGGAAACTTTTTCGGAGCCTGCTAAGTCAACCATGTAGAGTTTGGAAGTTTTAGCTGTGTAGTCAAGTTTGTTTTCCTGAGTAATAGTCATTACAAAAATCACATGCGACCTTGAAGACTTGGCGTTCATGTGTGTGTAGCCTACTTCTCTGTTTTTGTTGCCAACTTCCATTATTTCGAACACGTCTTCTTCGCAAGCTACGTACTCTTCAGTCAAGTCTTCGATGTAAAAGCCCTTTACTTTGTTTTCGTGCATAGACAAGTTAGCTTTGGAGTCGTTCAGTAAGTCCTGGATCTTTTCCATGTAAATTTCTAAGTAAGAGACTTTCACTGTAAACTCAATGTGCTCATCAGCCCTTTCGATGTGCTGAAACACTGTAGACACCATGCGCGGAATGGTTCCCATAGCCTTTAGGTCGTAGATATCATCCCCCATCATTGTGTAGGTTTTTCCTGAAGAGGTTTGTCCGTAAGCCAACACGCATCCGTTGAAGCCCTGCATAACTGAGTCCACTATAGGCCTAGCTGAAATTTCGTAAGCTGTTTCTTGGTCAGTTTCGGGCGGAAAAACCCAGTTGAAAGAAAATAACAGGGGCTCTGATTTTTCTTTAGAAGGCTGGACCACTATGCTTTTGGAGTCCTCTATAGAAATGTAGGACTTCTTTGAGTTTTGTGCTTCTTTGGCACTTAAAGGCCTGAAGCGGCACATGACTTGCATATTACTGATGCTGTCTTCGTTTTCCATTTTATGAGTATAAGGAATTTATTCGCTAGTTGTTAAAAAAATTCTACTGTAAAGTCTTTTGTGCTTGGCTGCAGTTTGCTTAGAGCGCTTGTGCAACCTGAAGTTTATGCTTATAAACTGCGCTTTGCCAAGCTAAATAATTGGTAAGCATTTATTCAAAACCTATTTAATTAGGACTATGCGAAAGTTCTCTTTGCAATTCAGGTTCATCTTCTTCTATTCTTACAAAAGAAGACTCTGGACGTTTTTTGCTTTTAGAAAGTTTTTTAAAGATTCCACACATGCACTTGCTTTGTTTGTGGACTTTTAGTTCCAACAAAGAATTTCCAATTTGGAAAGCAGACTCCTTTTTGACAAGGACTTCTTCAGAATTATTGACTAGTGTCCCGAACTTAGAGTTGTTGTCCCTTAAATAAAACTTGTTGTCTTTGAAGTGTATGAAAGCGTGGACTCTACTCACAGAAATATCGTTGACTTTGATGTCTGACTCGTGAGCTCTGCCTAAAGTCACCGGGTACGACTTGCACCCGTTGACTAAGTGCATTAAGTGGCCTCCTTTTCTGTCCCTTCTTAAATCGTCCAACAACATGTAAGGTCCTTCTAAATTGCCTATTTTCATAAGCTCGAACTGCTCAGAAGCTACTGTGAAGTTTGTGGACAAAGGCTGTTTGCAAAGTTCGCAGTTTAGTTGGGTCCAGTAGTACGAGGAAGAGTACTTTTTAGGTTTGATTATGAGTTTGCTGTCAATCCACCTTTTGAGGCAACTAACATGTATGTTTTTCATGGTGCCGCAGCACTTACAAGGAGTGATTATTGGGTTCTCTGGAGAAGACCCATTGCTCATGCAAATTCTGCAAGACTCAGAACCATCTCCGCTCAAAGGTTCCTCAAAAACCTTTTCTAGAGTTTTTCCGCTAAGTTTGACTTTTTTTACTCTAAAGCGGACACGGCCTAGTCTGATGACGTCTCCTTGTTTGATTTGATAAGACTTTTTAGGACTCTTTTTAACTACTGACCAGAGTCTTAGGTTTTTGGGAGGGTGAACAATAAAAGTACCATGTGAGTGTACAATACTTACAACAGTGTTTTCAGAGTCCTGCTCTGCTGAAACGACTTCAAAGCTTTGTCCAGTGTCTACTACTCTAGCTGACTTTTGGATTTCTAGTTTGTGCTTTTGGATAGAATTACACTCGTAGTTGAACAAGCCTGCTGAGTCTTGGTTCCAAGTACTTATCTTTAAGTACAAACACTTCATTTAACTTTTAAGTAGGAAATACTTATTTAAGATAAGTTTTGCAAATTAAAGTTCTTCTGCTTCTTGGAGGTCTGAGGGCTCTTGAAGTCGGTTGTAGCGTTCAGGACCTCCTCCAAGGCGGTGTCCTTTTCCACTAAATGCCTGAGTGGGTGCCTGTGCAGGGGGTTGTCCTGCGTTGTAGGAGTATGAAGGAGTGCTTTGAGGCTGGGAGGTCATAGGGAGTTCTTCTTCCCCTGAGTTAGCTACGTCAATAAACACTGGAATGCACTTCAAACACGCCAGCACTGAGCTTTCTAAGTACTCAGCTTTTGAGTTGCTGATTGTGAAAAAAGGCAGAAGCTCATATACATGCAAGTACCCCACTCCTATTCCTACCAGCAACTCCCACACAACTCCCATGAACAACGAAAACAGTAAAAAGAAAAACCAAGGGAAGTACTTTGCTTTCATTGTGAAGGGACACAAAAAGAACTGGGTAGGACTGTCGGGGTTTTTATTGCACCTTATGACCATTTCAATCATTATGATAGGCCACAGCCCTGCAGAAGGTCTTAAAGCAAGCGATGCAAAGAACTCACCTGGAATAAAAGAAGCTCCGTACATTGCTAAAGCAAACACTGTCTGCACTGTTAAACTGTTCAGAGCAAAGAACACAAAGTACCCAGAAGTGCTCATTCTTCTTTCTATCTTGACTGCAGTTGGCAGAAACGATATCATTTCAAATAACACGTGCAGGAACCCCAATGGGACAAGTGGTGCTGTAAAGAGTCTCCAGATCTGGAAGTAACCAACTACCAACACCGGGATGTTTGCTAGCAACAACACCAAGCCCAATGATATCCAGGATATTAAGTATAGACACAGCGTTGAGTATAACAGCAACCGGCAAAATGAAGGCATCTTTTCGAACCAATTCTTAATTGAGTTGCCTATGTCCTGCATACTTGCGTTCGGGTTCATTTTTATTATAAGTGCCATATTATGCTGAAAACACTAGTGGCTACCTCGTTGCTGCAGATAGCTGTTTATAACTTCATAGAGGTGCCTTGGGCACCCCACATTAGTTCAGCTTATACAGACTACACTTCTTTTTTGGAAGCTAAAACTTACGGAGTCCAAGAAAGCTACTTCAAAGGGTCCTTAGTCCACACTCCTCCTTTGGTAGTAGAAGCAATGGCTTGGCTTCCTGATTTAGGAGTTTTTTCAGTACTTTTGGGAGTCAGACTCATTACAGCCTTTTACTTGTTTAGAATCACTCAAAGCCGCTTAGCTGTGGCCCTTTACATGCTTGACCCTAGTTTGAGCAGACTTAACCTAAGCACTTTTACTCAGTTCGCAGTGCTTTTGTTTAGTTACTACTCTTTAGTGCGAAGAAGAACTAGAGCTGCACTGTGTTTGAGTTTGCTTTGCTATTTGGACCCGAGTTACTTGCCCCTAGCTACTTTGTACTACTTCAAAAACTTCACTAAAACTGTTTACTTAACAGGAGGTTTGTTGAGTTTGGCTTTGTACGGAGCTTCTTATTACTTAACAGGCTCCTGGGAGTTCCTGCACAGTTGCCAGTTAAGTGTGCTTTTCAGCCAAGACTTAAGGCCCAACCTTGGACTAAGTTGGTACTTACTTTTAGAGATGTTTCAGAAGTACCAAAGCTTCTACAGAACTGTTTTAGTTGTGCATCCTTGGCTTTACATCTACACCATTAGGTACCTGTTGCTTAAGTACCAAAGAACCTGTAACTACTCCCAAACAGGTAAACTTTATTTGGCAGTTGTGTACTGTGTGTGTGTGGTTTGCCACCCTTCACCTATGCTAGGGGACTACATCTTAGGAGCAGTACTTATGTTTCCACATGCTGAGATAATACTAAGAGTACCCTCTGCTTTTTTGACAGTTACGGGGTTTCTGGTAGGTCAGGTGCTTTCCTTAGTGATGTGGGGAATGTGGGGAACAAGAATTGGAGGCAATGCTAACTTTTTATTTTTCCAGCTTATTCTCGTTAACACAATGTGTTTTGGGTTCTTGTTTGGACTCCTTCAACAAGTAAAGCAAGACATTGAAGAGGTAAGTGTTACTTAGAAAAAACTCTATGTTGCCTGCAAAGACATTATCCAAGACTTGATTTTATCCCTTAAAATAAAGACCTAAAAAAAACTTTAAAAATGGAACTTGAATCTACTCTTAGTCAAAGTGTGCCTTGCTTAATAAGGCTTTATTGAGTTAACTCACTTTGAAACATTGCCTGAGGTTTGGACTGCTAGTCTGGCCTCACACATAAACTTTATTATTTACAATGTTAGCTCTTCTTCCAGAAGTAGCTCTAAACACTCTGTCAAACAGCGCAGGTGTGAACTCGTCTGTTTCTTTACTTAAGTCAGGAAGTAGCACACACTTTGCACCTTTGTCTTCACTCCATCTGAGCGTTTCGTATAGGTTGTTGATAGCTTCGGTGACTTTGCCTTCAGGGGACAAGTCTTTTCTGTGGATGCACTCGTAGTCACTAAGTCTTCCTTGGAAGTCTATGATAACAACTTGCTCTAAAGAGCAAACTTCTTCAGAACCCTTAGAGTCAGATAGTATGAAAGCGTCTATTGCAGGTGAGTAGTGCTTTATCAGTTGACCAGGTGCTTCTGCTCCGCAGTGCTCTTCTAAAAACTGTTCTTTGTCTAAAACATCTACATTAAAGTCCACTAGTGCCTGTGTAAGTGCACTTCTAGACACTCCTCCTTTGCGCAGAATCATCACGACAAGACGTTCTTCTAGTTTAAACAACTTGGCTACTGTAGACTCTATTCCAAAAGAGCACTTTCCGCCGTCTAAAACTTTAATAGAAAACTCAGATGAAGCAAAGTCATTAATAACGTGGTTTGCACAAGTAGGAGACACGTGTGAAAACATGTTGGCACTGGGTGCAGCAATAGGAGTTCCAGCTTCTTTAATTAAGTCAAGTGCGATGGGGTGGCTAGGACTCCTTACACCTACGAAGCCGGAGTTAGCTGTTAAAAGGGGTGACACTTCTGGTGCAGCCTTAGCAACCAAAGTCAAGGGTCCTGGCCAAAACATACAACACAAGTAAGAGTACACTGCTTCAATAGAGTCATCTTCGTCTATCAAAGAAACAGCGTCTTCTTGTGAAGCTACGTGGACAATAACAGGGTCAGTCAAAGGACGTTGCTTTGCGTGGAAGATCTTGAGAATAGCTTGTTCGTCCAAAGCATTTGCCCCAAGTCCATAAACAGTTTCTGTAGGGAAGGACACAAGCTCCCCGTTTCTAATGTGCTCTGCGCACTCCCTTAAGTCTGAACAAATTCTTGCCATATTATTCTGTGAACCTTTTGTTTTTAAATCACAAACTCCCAATCAAGTCAAGAAAAATGTAAGAATTTCTGAAATGTGGATTCTAAAACCAACTTGGGTCTCCCACGGAGAAGAGAACGTTTCTATTTTGTGTGTAGATATTGAGCCCCAGATGTTGCGGTTCGCAACAGGCGCTATGGACAACACCCTAATAGTCTGGGAACTTAAGTCAGTCATAGAAAGGAACCCCAAGGACTCACAACTCGCTTTGCTTTCCCAGCACTGCGGACCTGTCAACTGCGTAAGGTGGAGTCCCTCCTCACAGTACTTTGCCTCGGGGTCTGACGACAAGTTAGTTATAGTCTGGGAACAAGGAGTAGGGGGCCTCTCTGAAAACTCAGAAGAATGGCGGGGAGTGCTAACTCTAAGGGGCCACGCAGCTGACGTAAAAGAACTTGCTTGGAGCCACGACGGCAAGATCCTAGCCTCCGGAAGCATTGACAACAAAATCATGATTTGGGACATTGCTGGGAAAAAAATAGCTCCAGTCCAGTGCTTGGAAAGGCATGAGAACTATGTAAGTGGCTTAGCATTCGACCCAATGGACAAGTTTTTAGTTTCTTTGGGTGACGACAAAAAGATTGTTTACTGGGACACTGAAAAGTGGAAACCTGTAAATTGTTTCAGTCTTGGGCTTAGTCACTCGGCTAGTCAGCCTTCTAAAAGGTTCGACTTTACTGCTGACGGGTTGTCTGTGATAGTTCCTGGGCAGAAAAAAAGCAACTACAAGTACATGGCAAGTATTTACTCCAGAAACAAAAACGAAGTTGAAAAGTTTTTAGTGGGTCACTTACAGCCTGTTTCAATTGTTAAGTCAAGTCCAGTTTTGTATAAAAGCAACACCAACCCTGCCTGGGTCGTGGCTCTAGGGGGCTATGACTGTGCTATTTCAATTTGGAAAAACAACGAAGAAAAGCCTGTAGTCATAAAAGACCTTTTTGACTGTTCAGTTGCGGATATTTCCTGGAGCAGCGACGGAGACCTTTTAATGGCTTGTTCTAGTGACGGAACTGTAGCTCTTATTTGTTTGGAGCAGCAACTAGGGTTTGCTCTTTCACACCATGAAATGGCCCAGTACATGTTTACTCTTTACGGAGAAATACCTCCCCAACCACAAGGTGCTCCGCAAACCAGTGTTTCTCACACTCCTAAAAAGCTTGAACCAAAGCCCCTCAACCAACAAATAGAAATGAGAACTCAAAGTGGGAAAAGAAGAATCCAACCTGTGCTCCTCAGCACTCCTCAGTCCTCAAAGCCTTTACCTCAAGTTGTGCCTAAGCCTAAGCCCCAGCATTCAATACTTACTTCTGCAGATGCACCTGAAATTCCTGCCTTAGAAGAAGAGCTTATTTCTCCCAAACTTGCTTTAAAGTGCCAAAAACCAATAGTCCAGAAAACCCCTAAAAACTACACAGAAGGGTACTGCAGCGCTAAGTTTTTAGAAGCCATGAAGTTTGTTGAAACTAACTGCGACTTAACTATAGAAGGACTGGTAACTGAAATGGAAAACTTCAAAAGCGTAATAAAGCTCAAAGAAGGTAAGCAAGTGCTTTGGACCAAGTACATAGAGCACACAGTTTCTAACGTTGCGGGAACTGAGTCTTTTGTTTCAGTTTTGTGTGAAGAAGGGTTCTTGTACTGCTATTCCTTAGGAGGAATTCAGTTAATTCCAGAAATGTACGTTGGGAACCCCACTTTTATAGAAACTCAAGGATGGTTTTTGTGCCTTGTAAACACTGATTGCAAAATTCTGTGCTGGGACATTCAGAACAAAATCCAAACAGTAGAAAGCAACTTGGTGTTTTTAACTGGAAATGTTCAAAAGTTGGAGTTGGTTGAAGAAGGCACTCCTTACATTGAAACAGAAAAAGGAGAAGGCTTTAGGTACGACTTAAACCTTAAAGCCTGGGTAAGAGTTAAGAGTCCTAACTTTTTGCAGGAACTCAGCACTAGAGTTATGGCTTGGAACTCAAATAAATACCCTAGAGAACTGCTGAACGTTGACTCAGGGACTGTTTACGACATTTCTAAGTCAGAACTTGAGGCCCAACTAGTAAGACTTGAGAACTTAAAGTACTCTGAAGAGTATAAGTACATGCTTTCTAAGTACGTGCACGTCCTTTGTGAAAGCAAAGACACGCTAACTTTGTACGACTTGGCTTACAAACTCAAAGACACTGAGTACTTGCAAGGAGTCAAGTCGATACTTGCGCAATACCAAATCTGGCTCAAAGGAATTAATTCTTCTTAAATTTCAGTTGTCTCTTCAACTTGAACCTCTTCGATTTGCTGGAAGTTTCTTCTGTTTTTAATATAAGAATAAACAACTATGAAAACAATCAAAACCACACCACTTAAAAAAGTCTGAACCAAAAATATAACTTCCAAGTAGTTCTTTGGGTTCTCAAACCCTTTTCTGGACCAGTAAACGTAGGGGTCGTTGGTTGACCTTACTTCTAGGTTAACAGGCATTGAGAGGTCAGAAAAGTCTTCTGAGTGTTTGGAGTCTTCTCTAGTTGCAAAGGACTCAATTCCTTTGCCATTGCACCCTTCTTTGTAGTCATTCAGGAGTCTCCAAGTTTCGTCTATTACAAAACAGGCACTTTTTATTTCAAAGTGCTCATAGCTGGCATTGACTTGCTTGGTTGTCTGCAGCACTAGTCCTTCAACTAAGTTTTTGACAATAGTTTCAGGGGAACTTAAAGACGAAACGTACAAATGGAAATCCGCAGTGATATTGTACTCCTTAGGATTCGACTCTGAGTAAACTACTGAAGTAGTTACGTTAGTACCACTTAAAACTCCTTTTTCTTGGTATTTCAAGTGAGGGTAGTTGAGGTACTTCTGGTATATAAGTTCAGGTTCTAGCGTTTTCATGGGTTTTAAGTAAACTACTTGCTTATTGTCAATAAACACCCAAACAGACAAGTTCTGAAAGTCTTTATAACTCTTTTTCCAGTTTTGAATGTTGGTTCTGAGTTCTGGTGACAAATCTGAAGTTAAGTTTTCTATTTGCTTTCCAGCGTCAAAAATTCCAGACAAAAAAGTTATGGCTGCCCAAGCAAACACTGCGAAGTAAATGAACTTTTTTAAGCTTTCCCTTTGAGTTCTAGTGCTATGCATTTATATTATTTCTCAACTAGTGAATGTTAATAATTAAAGCGACTCTTGTACTTCGTCAGTCTTTTCTGTAGAATTAATGACAGTGTCAGTGATTTCAGAGATAAGTTGGAGGTCTTTGGAGTTAGTGGACTTCACTTCTTTAGCGTAGTTTATGGCTCTTGAAAGCAAAGTAGCCAAGTAAGGGTCAGGACGGGTTTGTCCACTTTCTACTTGTTTCACGTACTCATGACAAGCCCTCACTAGGTCTCCCAGTTCTTGCTTTTTTGTGACAAAAACTCCCAGTGGACTCCTGATGACTCTTGAAGGAATGGGTTGGAAGTAAGCTAGGGAACTCAACTGTGTGTAGCGCACTAGTCTGAAACACTGGACTTCCAAAACTTCTGAACTAAAGTTCACGTTTAGCAAAAAGAAAGACCCAGTAGTTTGGGTTATCTCCTTTTCGAAGTACTGGAGAGTCAGGATTTCGTAGGCCGAAATGTTGCCTGTAGAGTAGATGCCGATCGGGCTGTACTTAGGGTAGGCTTCTTTAAAGATCCTTATGTGGTTCCTGAGTTTGTTTTGCTCAGAGATAATGTTTTTTTCGTCTGGAAGTTGGTTGATTGGAAGAGCTTGATGCATCGAGACCGAACCTTCAGCTGTGTGCCCGTAAACTACTCCGAAACTCCGAGTCTTGCTTGTTTTGCGCATGGTGTGTTGCAAAATAGTCATAGGAACTGAAGGGTGCACCTCGCAGTTGTAAGGTTGAACGTCACCTAGCCACACTGAAGCCATACTTTTAGTTTCTACTTAACTCGTCTAAAATGATAACAAACAAAGATTCTTTCTTAGGAAAAAAAAACCAACTTAGAAAAAAACTTAACTTGCCCATTAAAAACTCAAACTTGGAGCTGAAGTACCAGAGTTTTTCGCCCAAAAGCGAAATGAAAAGTTTTGAAGAAGACAACCCAAGAACTCGTTTTTCCAGTGTGAAAAGTGAAGAAGGGTCGCCTTTTTACTCCAGATTTCTTAAAAAATACACTGGAAAATTCACTCCAAAAAGGTTGGGTAAGTTCAGTTATAACGGGTTTTTGTCTTCTATAGGGGACTACCACGAATTACAAGCTACTACTAACAGAAAAAACAGAATTACTAGCTATAAACCCCAAAGCAGAAGGTTTGGTAGACTAAACGCTGGAATCACCATTCAAAACTGGACTTTTGACTGCTTAGAAAGCAATAACAACAGAAGGAAAATAGAAAGTTTTCTAAAAAGACCTAATTAAATTTCTTCTTGAGGGTTGTAAATGTATTCTTGGTTTTCGGGAATGGGTTCGTCTTCTCTGAGCTCTATTATTTCTTCTTCAACTATTTTGGCAGTCCCAGTGTCCATTACCTTTTTAATCAAGGACTCTACTTTCTTTACTTCTTCAGGGTCTTCTACCATTTCTTGTCTGAAGAACCTAGAAGTGATGTTGTGCGTTCCTGGAGTTATTCCTGACTTAGCTTTGTACTTAGTTCCTTTTACTAAGGTCTTTGAAAGTGTCGAGTACTTGCCTCTTGGGTTCGACTTTTCGTACTCTGGAACTACTAAAAGCATCTGGGCTATGTCGCAAGCTTTGAAGAAGTTAATGCAGTCTAGTGTTTTGTGTGACTCTATGATGCAAGGCAGGTCCAAAAGGAATCCCAGTGAGACTTTGTTTTTGACTTTTACTGAAAAGACTCTGTTGGGCTCTTCCTCTGGAAAGTCTATTGGGTTTATTTCCAAGCGGTGCTTGCCTTCGAACTCCTGGAGCCAATCTTCAGGGACTCTGAGTATCATATGGTCTTCTACGTTCATCTTATAAATGCTACACAACTTAAGTGAAGTAAGGTCAGGCAGGGTTAAAGCAGTTTACTTGAAGACTTACATAGGTTCCTGTACCTTACTTTTCTTGATGGTGTTTATAGACGGTTTGCTGCCTAACTGGTTTGACTACTGCGAATTTAGTTTTTCTCTTTTCCGAGTTAAGTCAAACCAAAACCTTTTAACTGATCAAGCTCACTACGAAAAAGGCAGCACTTGGGAGTTCTCTGAGTTAGAAAAAGACTTTTGTAAGGAGTACATTACTGAAACACTGATGCTTTTGATATGCCCGGGATTCTGTGAAAACATCAAAAAGATTAAAAACGCTGCAGACTACATGGTTTTGTTTTTAACTGGAGTTTTAAGTGCTTACGCTGTAGGGGTGCTTTTAAACCTACTTGTGCTGAAAAAACAAGGAATGAACATACCTACAGCGCACATTGCAGTGTTTTTGCCTCTGTTTTTGTCTGTTGGAGGCATAGTAACCTTTGTAGTTGTTGGAAGAATGAACCACTACGACTCAACAAACTCCTACAACTTCTTGGGCATTGGATTCAGCCCTAAAGACTACCAAATGGGTTCTGGAATGATCTTTCAAATTACACTTATAATCCTCCAAGCCTTCAATAGTTTGTTTGCCTTTTTATTTGTGCGCAAAGCTTACAACGGGCCTGTTGCTTTTGAATAATGCATATTTAAACAAGTTTTTATAATAAAACTTAAAATGGACTCTGATCTAACAAACGAAAGTATCATAAGTAACCCATCAAAGCTCTCGTCACACATGAAAAATCTTTCAAACCCACAAACAGTCACCAAGCTAATGTCCTTGCGCTGGCTGAACTTAGCTTCTGCGCACCCAAAGATTTTAACTTCGCTTTCACACATTTCGATGTCTATACAGAGCGCAGGCAAACCCTCCCACACCAAACTTTTGATTTCACAGCTTTTGGCAAACCTCAAGCCAGACCTTGTCACCTGTTCAAGCCTTCCATCGCCGAGTTTGTACCTGGGGACTAAGCACTTCTCCTCAGCCACAGAACTCAAAAAGACTGTACACTCAGTACTTTTCAAGCACGGACTTTCTCAGCAAATTACTGGGGAAGAGAAAGAACTTCTGGAAGAGTTGTTTTTTTACCACCCTACTGGTCCTGACAAACTAAAAGGCATGACCGGTATTTCTGTTGGTGTCCACAAAGAACACCACAAAGAAACCCGTTGTTTTGTAATTGAGAAACAAGGGGAAACTACTGAAATATCCTACATCAAGGCTATTGGAGGGTTCGTCCAGACCAAACAACAAGAAGCAGAACAGCAGGTCTTCAAGAACCAGTACTTAGTTGCAGACAAACTCATCGAGATCCTAGCTTCTGTGCTGGAGTCAAACCCAGTTATGCTTAGTTACTGTAAACAACAGATCCAAGGAAACTTTCCTCACTGGCGTTTGGACCTTCACACGCACAAGTTCTTTCTGCGGAACATGTTCAGCCTTGCGAAAAGTGTTAAGTCGCTTCAGGAGTTTTTAGTTTCTCTAGCAATTGAAAAGCTCATAGAAATAGAGTCTGAAGGACTGGTTGAAAAGTTAGACTCTTTGCTAGCTGAGTTTTTTGAGTATATCAACTCAGAAATGAACGACCAGTTGTTCCAGTCTATCCTGCACTTGTTCAAAAAGCTTGTTTTGCCTACACACGAGACTCATTACGTCCAGCAGGTCATGGTTTCAATTTGCATTAGCCACAAAGAAGAGTACAAAGAGTTGTTTTTGAGTTCACTGTTAAAGCAGGTATTTTCGGATAAGCATGTTGAAATCAGCACAGCTTACATTGTATCTTACTTAGCACAACATCCAGGGCCTCTGTTGGCCTCGGCTAAATACTTGGTGTACTATTGTTTACGCCGGATTAAGCAAAAGTCAACACAGCACTTGGCTCTGCAAGTTCTGAAGTACCTTCTTTTCTTAATGGCTTCTAAACCCGAACTCACTAAAGACCAAAAACTCATGCAAAAACTCAACAAACTCCTAGACCACCCCATCAAGCCCCTAAGTTACATTGCTTTGCACCAGAAGTTGAACTACAGAAGTGTGCTTAAAGGAAGAGAACAAGAAGGCAGGTTCGGGAACTTCCACCTTCCATTCCACTGTGACTTAAGTAGTTTGAAGTGCTCAGCTCAGTTTTTGGGACTTAGGAAAAAAAGACCTCGCAATTCAAGCTTTGACGGGTTTGCCAGGAAAATCCACTTTTCTAAACCTCACGAAACTGAAAGTGAAGTTGCAAGCAATTCTGATACCACAGTATCGTAACTTAACAGTTATCTTTTTAATAAGCCTTAAAAAGATAATTCCAGCTCTAATAGCCACTTTGTGGCTTTGAGTTGTTTTTGGTGAAACTGTAAGTTAAGTCTAATAAGTATTTGCACAATATGGAAGTGGTCCAGCTCAAAGAAACTCAGGACGATAGCTTAGAAATGATACTAGCCTGTTCTTCAGAGGGACCCAAAAAAGTGGAGAATTCGCCTTCAGGAAGGTTCTGCAGGGTAGGCTTTATTTAGACCGACAAAGAAATCGGAAGAGGAGCATTCAAACAGGTCTATCTAGGTTACGATCAAGAAACAGGCAGAGAAGTAGCCTGGAACTCTATAAGGACTTCTAACTTGTCCAAACGCGAAAAAGAAAGAATCACTGAAGAAATCAAAAACTACGAGGGACTTGAAAACCCGCATATCATCAAGCTAATCAAAGCTTGGAAGTCCAGAGACAAAGACCAAGTAGTAATCATAACTGAGTTGATGACTTGTTCTCTAAAAGAGTACATAAACAAGTTTAACTACCCCAGACTAAGAGTAATTAAGAGCTGGAGCCGAGCTATTTTGGAGGGTTTGAAATACTTGCACTCCCGAACACCTCCTATCATCCACCGAGACATCAAGTGCGACAACATCTTTGTTTCAAGCAGCACTGGAGAGATCAAAATAGGGGACTTAGGCCTTGCTACTTGCTTGACAGCCTCTCACTTGGAGTCTCAAGTGGGAACTCCTTACTTCATGGCACCTGAAATGTTTGAAGAACGCTACGGTCCCAGTGTAGACATCTACGCATTTGGACTTTGCTTGATAGAAATAATCACTTCCAGCACACCTTACTCAGAATGCAAAAACCACGTTTCTCTTTATAAAAAAATTTCTTCAGCTCAAAAACCTGACGCCTTTTACAAAATCTTAGATAGTCAAGTCAGGGAATTTGTAGAACTCTGTATTTCGCCTGTGGACTCCAGACCTTACGCAGCTGAACTTCTGAACCACTCTTTCTTTTCAATTGAAGACGAGTCCTTACTAAGTAAGCCTGTTGCTGTTCTTTCTGATAAACAAGCACAAAGCAAGATTCTTGACTTGCAGGTAAAACTAACCCACCCTAACTACTTAGAAGTCTGTTTGAAAGTGGACAACGGAAACAACACCAAAAGCAACGTAGACTTTGAAATAAACCTTGAAGAAGACAATGTGGAGGATGTACTTAAAGAACTAGCAATCAGCATCGAACTAAGTCAAGAAGACATAAACCTTATATGCCAGTCTATCGAACAAAACAATTACGAAGAACAAAAAACTCCTTTGGAAAACCTACATATAGCTTCGCAGTTCACTCCTCACTTCCAAAAAGACAACACTATTAAAATCCCCATAAA
>PR_CR_10_Liq_1_inCRDRAFT_1001277_pt1 | contig 14351 bp, 8 predicted proteins | sample PRCRCaboRojoPR_3_FD_10241 | JGI IMG/M metagenome (IMG submission 10241)
CCAAAGCCGACGTCTACGTGATTAACACCGAGGGTGTGCGCATCATCGAAAAAGAATTGGCCAAGCGATCTGACATTGACTTGGTGATTATTGACGAGTGCGCCATGTTCCGTAACGCCACCACGGTGCGATGGAAGTCCATGAATACCATCTGCAATAAGCAGACGCCCCGACGTGTCTGGGGGCTAACCGGTATGCCCACGCCGAACGCGCCCACCGATGCGTGGGCGCAGTGCCGACTCGTGGTGCCCACCTCGCCTGACGTACCCAAGTATTTCAACAGCGCACGCGACGCCACCATGCGCCAAGTCACCGCGTTTAAGTGGGTGCCCAAGGACGACGCCACCGATACCGTCTTGCGCTGGATGCAACCGTCGATTCGTTACTCGCTTGACGATGTGGCTGAACTGCCTGACATGGTTTACATCGAGCGCCGTGCTGAGATGTCGGCCAAGCAACAAGAAGTCTATGCCAAGATGATGCAAAAGCTCAAAGCCGAGCACGAAGGCGGACAGATCTTGGCAGTGAACGAGGCCATCAAAGCCAGTAAGCTGGTGCAAATTGCCTGCGGTGTGGCCTACACCCGTGAGGGTGAGACGGTGCACCTCGAAGCACCGGATCGCATTGCCGTACTGCGCGAGGTCATTGAGGAGTCCGATGGCAAAGTCATTGTGTTTGTGCCGCTGACCGGGGCGCTGAACTACGTGGCCAGTGAGTTAGAGAAAGACACGTCCGTGGCTATTGTCCAAGGTGCAACCACTAAGGCCGAGCGCGATGGAATCTTCAGTAACTTTCAGCGCCAAGACGACCCACGCATACTGGTCGCAAACCCGGGCACCATGTCGCACGGCCTGACCCTTACGCGTGCCACCACGATCGTCTGGTATGCCCCGATTCACAGCCTCGATACCTACGGCCAAGCCAACGCTCGCATCCTGCGCTTGGGTCAGAAGTCCAAGACCCGGGTAGTCACTATCTCGGCCTCGCCCATCGAGGACCGCATCTACCGAGCACTTCAGGGCAAAGAAGATATGCAGAACCTTCTGCTCGACATGCTCAAAAATCAGTAACAAATTATTATTTTTTGTTAGATACTAGTTGACATTATTATTTTTGTTAGCTACTATTCCTTTTCCCAAGGAGGTTTTGTCATGCACGTAAACGAACTCATCCAGAAGTATGTCGCCGCTCGCGACAAGAAAGACGAGCTACGCGCCAAGTACAACGAGAAGGTCAAGGTCATCGACGACTACATGACCAAGGTCGAGGGTCTAATCCTTGCGGCCATGGAAAAGAACGATGTCCAGTCCATGAAAAGCGAGGCGGGTACTGCCTACATCTCAACGCAGAACTCCTGCACCACGGCTGACAAGCAGGCTTTTCTCGATTACATTAGGTCCAATGAAGAGTGGGGTCTGTTAGACGCTAGGCCCCTCAAATCTGCCATCGAGGTCTTTATCGAGGCCAACAATGGTGAACTTCCCCCCGGCGTTAACTGGCGTAGTGAGAACGTACTACGCATTCGTCGTTCCTCTTAACCCACGGAGTAAATATGTCCAACATCATTCCATTCGACTCAGACCAACTGCCCGCATACGCTACGCTTGCCGCGGATAAATACAACAAAGATCTTGTTAACCACCTAGGTGCAGGCTTTCCAGTGCTGTCACTGAAAGGCAAAGCGTGGGCCATCAAGCGAGACGGTAACCGCACCTACATCAAGAACCCCAAGGACCCCGAGTCCAACGCAACCACGCTAGAGGTTGTGGTGTTACGAGCTAACCCGAACCGCTCGAAGATCTTCTACGCCAAGGGCTGGAAGGAGGGCGACGACAGCCGCCCGGATTGCTACTCTGCTGACGGCATCAAGCCTGACGCATCCATCGAGAAGCCGCAGGCCAAGAGCTGTGCCACATGCCCCAAGAATGTGTGGGGTAGCAAGACCACAGAAAGCGGTACCAAGATCAAGGCTTGCACGGACTCCGTGCGTCTGGCTGTGGTTGCACCTGATGCGGTCGACGATCCGATGTTACTGCGTGTGCCAGCGGCATCTATCAAAGCGTGGCGTGAGTTCGGTAGCGTCTGCGCCCGTCGCCGCCTCTCGTATAACTCTGTGGTCGTACGCCTGTCCTTTGAGGACGAGGCCTCTACGCCTAAGCTGGTGTTTAACCCCGTCGGACTGGTACCCCCAGATACTTTTGCCAAGATCGACAAGGTGGCTCAGTCAGAGATCGTGGACAACATCATCAACGGTGGTGGGGTAGCTATTAACTCCGAGCACGCTCAGATCACTGACGACAGCGACGAGGCTGAGGAAGAAGTGGTAGCGGCTGACGAGATCGACGAGGCCGTGGCCGAGGCTGAGAGCCCACAAGAAGAGGTTGAAGAAGAGGTTGAGGAAGAGGAAGAGGAGGAAAAGCCCAAGCCCAAACCTCGCGCCAAACCGAAAGCCGCGGCTAAGCCCAAGCCTAAGCCTGAGCCCGAGAAAAAGGATGATGTAGTAGACGACCTAGGCGATTTAGATCTCAGTGACATCGACTTCGACTAAGCATCACTGGCAACAACTGGGGGGCTTGTCCCCCCTATTTTGTCTCTGGAGTCGAGATGGACACACAAACATTCTTAAAGACGATACTGCCAACGCAAGGCGTGTACATGATGGTGCTCATCAGCACCCGCGGTGTCGTACAGCATAAAGCGTTTTCGTCGCCTGAGAAGCTCGCCGAGGGCATTACCCTTGTCGAGAGTCGTGGCTACAAAGGTGGTATCTATCATGCATGCGCGTCGTTTCGTCACGCCAGCATTACCAACAATGAGGGCAAGAAGGAATACCGCACCAAAGCTAACGCGTTCTACGCTAAATCATTTTGGCTTGACATAGATATTGGTGAGGATAAAGTCAAAGACAACAAAGGCTACGGTAGCAAGAAGGAAGCGGCTAACGAGCTATCTAATTTTTGCCATGACGCAGGTCTACCCTTACCGCTGTTAATTAGTTCTGGCCACGGCCTGCATTGCTACTGGGTCATGGATCAGGATATACCCGTGGCCGAGTGGCGTCGCACGGCTAAAGACCTAGAGCTTGTGCTTTTGCGCCGTGGCTTGTTGATAGATACGAGTGCTACTAGTGATTCACAGCGTGTCCTGCGCCCTGTGGGCACACACAACCGCAAGCCTGACCTCGAGGTCAAACCCGTTAGGTGCTTGCGTGAGGCTAAGCCTCTGAGCTTTGAGTGGTTCAAAGCGACTATCGAGCGCAACATGGGTGAGCTTGGCATCTTGAGCGAAGAACAAGCCGCCGAGATGAACAGCCAACTGGCACCGTACGAGGGCGTGACCATGCCGTCGTCAGGCGAAGTCATCGCCACCAAGTGCCAACAGATCAAGGTCATGGCCCAGACGCAAGGTGATGTGTCTTACGAGGTGTGGCGTGCAGGCGTAGGACTGACCAAGTTCTGCGAGGAAGGCATCACGCTGGCTGAGAAGTGGACCGAGCGCCGTCACGAGGCGCACGAGAAAACAGACTATCAGCGCGAGTGGGACACGTGGGAGTCTGGCCCACCGACATGCCAACACTTTGAGCGACACAACAGCGACGGGTGCGCCGANTGCCCACACAANGGCAACATCAAATCCCCGATTGTGCTCGGTCGCTACGAGCCTGATACCACCACGCAGGCCGATGCCAGTGGACAGATCGAGCGTGAGATTGACACGCCGTCTGGTTCGACCAGTGTCTCTATACCTGCGTTACCCAAAGGCTTTGACTGGAAAGATGGGGTGCTGGTGCGCTGTATCCCCATCCCGGAAGAAGAGCGGGTCAAGGCTGTGCCTTTTTCGCACACCTTGTTCTACGGCCTGTACCTCGTCACAAGCGAGGACGGTAGTTCTGAAGCGCACTTCCGTGCCCATCTCCCGAACAAAGGGCGCGTGGATTTCTCGGTACCTCAAGGCCTGTGCAACGGCACAGCTAACGAGGCACTGCGTGTCTTTGGCAACTATCAGATTGTCCGCACGGACAACAAGGAAGCAGGAGAATCTTTTATGGCCTATCTACGAGCTTGGATTAACAAACTTCAAAGGGAGACCCCCATGCGTAAATCAGTAGCCCACTTTGGTTGGGACAGAAACCTCGAGTCATTTTCTATCGGTAGCCGTGCTTACATGCCTGACGGCACCATCACAGACATTGTGCCCACCGAAGGGCTAAAGACTTTGGTCGATACTTTCCCTGACCCTACTGGCAGTTTGCAGGAGTGGACTGATACCATCCACGCCATCTTTGATGCACCGGGCGAACGCCACCGCCAGTACGCCATTGCCAACGCATTTGGCTGTGTGCTTACACCACTGTGTACAGACTCTATGTATCGCGGCGTGGTCTTTGCTATCACGGGCGGTCGCACAGCAAAAGGCAAGACGACCACAGCAGTGGCGGCCATGTCCGCATTCGGCAACCCGGCGCTTATGACCATCGGTGGCGACGAGGGGGCCACAACCCAGTATAAGTACAGTCAGATGGGCATGTACAAGAACCTGCCGATGTTGCTCGACGACGTGTCTCACATGGAGCCCAAGGCCATCAGTCAGTTCTGCTACGACACCTCGATGGGTACGGGTAAGAAGCGCCTGCGCTCAACGAACAAGGGTGTGGTTCCCGCCGATCAGTTTTACTGGGCGATGTCACCGTTTGTGACCGCCAACATTGACCTGCATGGTCTGCTGTCTAGCTACGCAAGCAACACCGCCGCAGAAGCTGTGCGCATGGTTGAGATCTACATCGACGAGCACCAGTTCAATGACAAAGAGCGTGAGTTGATGAACGCTCGGGTGCGCAAACTGAACGAGTGTCAGGGTGCCGCTGGGGACGCCTTCATCCGCTACGTGGTCACGCACCGCGAAGAGGTCGAGCAGATCATGAATGCGTGGGCTTCACGCCTAGGCAAAGTCATCTCCGACTCTGAGTACCGTAACTACCGCAGTCATGCTGAGTGCACGCTAAGCGCCTTGGAGATTTGCAACAAGCTCGGTATCTTGAACTTTGATGTTGAGGCCGTGTACCAGTACGCCATGGATCTCTTTAGTCGTCTGGCCGTGGACGTGGTTCAGAACCACACACTTAACATCGAGGACGCCGTAGGTGACATGATCAACAGCATGGCNCCGCACACCGCTGTCACTGGGCTGTACAAAGACGCACGTCACGCGGAGCCAGATCGACTGACCAACATCAAAGACGGTCTACTCTANGGCCGNGCCATCATCGGNGAGGCCAACGCCAACGAGCAATTCTCTGGCCGCNTGTACCTGTCCTATGCTCAGGTCAGGAATTGGTGNTTTAAGAACCGCCTGTCACCCGGGGCGCTCATTACTGAGATCAAACGCTTGGGCCTGTGGGTAGAGCTTGACGACCAGCGCTTTGTGNTGGGCCGGGGCACCACGATGTCGACGGGTCAGACGCGCTGTATCTGCCTGCGCTTTGACAAAATGAACGGTCTGTACGGTGACCAGATGGGTTCGATGGCATGGTCAGAGACCATCAGCGCTGTAGAGAAAGCTCGAATCACGGGGAAGAAAGATGGCTGATACACCTTTTCTAGGCATCAACGAGTTAGCCGAGTTGCTTCAACGCACGCCCGGCTCTATTCGTAACCAGATCTTCCGTGACCCGGGGTCTTTACCCCCGAGGTTTTCCAAGCCCGGTGAGCGTATGCTGTGGCACCGAGATGACGTCGAGGCATGGATCGCTAAGCGTCGCGAGGAGTCGCAAGCTCGCGTGCAAGGTCAGCGGCGGAAGGCTGGTAGTAGACTGTTAGTAGAGTCGTAAGCGAGCGATGGCCTGTGACTTTGGCCAGTTGCATGGGGCCGAGCTTTTTTGACATGGCCAGTGTGGCTTGGTGTCGACTGTCATGAAAGTGCAGGTCCTCAAACCCCGCCTCGCGTACGTAGCGCCTAAACAAGGTGTCAAGCGTGCCCGAGGCGATCTTAAAGAGATACTCGCCGTCCTTGGGTAGCATGCGGTAAATCTCTACGGCTCGGGGTGACATCGGAACCGAGCGCCCGTGGCCATTTTTTGACGTATGCAACTCAGCCCACATGAAACCATCTTCCTCGAAGATGTCGCTGTGCTTTAAGGCCAGTGCCTCACCTTTTCTCATCGCAGTCTCGCAACACCACTCAAACACCGCCGGTATGTAACTACTGGCCGTGTGCCCAATGGGACTGGGGCAAATCTCCCACAACTTATCTATCTCTTCTTTGGCCACGTTTCGCCTGCGCGGTGGGTTGTGCGGCGGCACATCGACCTTCTTGAACAGATCCAGATCTATAGGTGCGTCTAGCCGGTGCGCGCCGTAGCGTAGCGCGGCACGCAAGATCGTATACTCGCGGCGAATCGAGGACGGCTCTACACCGTCTTGGCTACGGCGTTTAATCCACGCATTGATATGCTCGGCCACAAGCTCTGAGGCTTTCAGTGGCATGAATGGCAGGTCGCGCAAAAAGCGTTTGATGCGGATGATGTCCGAGCGTTTCTTTTTCTCGTGGCCCTTGGTCTTGGCGTGCATGTAAGCCTCAAACACCTGCTCGACGGTGATGCCGTCGTCGACCTTGTACTTGCCCGCCCGTAGCTTTGACTCTACGTCTTGGGACCACGCCACGGCGTCGATCTTTCGCTCGAAGGTTTTGCTAATGACTGGCAACGACTTGCGCCTGATCTGCGCACGCCATCTACCGGACTTGAGTTTCTCGAGATAGGCCATCGTATTCCCACATACACACGTGAGATAACGATTCTATACAGCCCGCGCGCAGAGTCAAATCCTAAAACTCATTCCCCACAAATTCCCCACGCGATTTTGTAAGTACTTGATTCATAACGATAAAAAGCGAAAAAGTGATGCCTCTCATCGGCACATCCACAGTTAGTACCTAACGCCCGTATCGTTAAAAATCAAGCACTTACGATCTCGGAGAATCACAAATTGGCACGGGTAGTCACTAACTAAATCCCCAGAAATTCCCCACGCCGAACTTAATTCCCCACAGATTCCCCACGAAATCACTTCTTTTTGCGCACCGGTTTGGTTGCCGCATGCAAGGCCTTGGCGATGTTGTGGCCTGCACGCTTTTCTTGGCGCTTGGCGTACATCTTGTTCTCTGCGGCTTTGCCCGGGCGGCCATGCTTGGCATCGTAGCTGGCACGGCTCATGTCCTTAGCGGCACGTTTCTCTTGGCGAGCGGCCTTCTTGAAAGCGGCTACGGATTTAGCGGGGGTGGAACCCTTGCGGGTTGAGGTTGCCTTCATGTCAAACTCCTTTTGGTTGTGAAGGTGGGTTTACTTGGGGAGGTATCCCCTGATTTGAGTGGTCACTCAAAAATCTTCCTGTGTCTGGGCACCGGCATATGACACGGCTACTAGCATTACGTCTTGCTTGCTCGCGTTGAGCCTTAGTCCGCTTGTACTGCCCGGGGCGCCATCCACTCTTTAGCTTTTCCTGTATTGCCTTTTGTGCCTCGGCACGAGTCTCACTGCTGTAAAAAGTCGGGTGTAGTTTGGCGTGTTCTCGGTAGTGCAGTACCCGCAAGTTCTCCACCCTATTGTCTCCGTGGACACCATTTATATGATCGATTTGCTCATCTAACTCCAAAGGCTTGATGAAAGCATCTGCGACCAAGCGATGCACTAGAAATGATCTGGAAGACTCGAACCTAGAACCACCGTCTCTTAGCCTGACCTCGAGGTATGGTTTTGTTCTGCCGGTATCTTTTTTTGACGTCAACGCCATAATTTTTTCCGGGACGGGGACTTGGCTACCGTGCTTGCCCCGGCGCATACGGGCCAGTGACTTGACCCTACCTAGATTACTAACTTGATATCTACCCTCATACCCGCGAATATCAGCCCATATTTCTTTCATATCAGCATTTCCAACGACGCATTGATGCTCTTGCACGACTACCCCTCTCGCTTTTTTCTGCAATGGGTTTCATTCTGGCGCAGAAGGACTTTCGCCTTGCCGCATCTTTCTTGGTCTTGGGGTTAGGAGCCGGGGCTTTGAGGTTAGAGCCCGTGGCTTTGTTATACGCGGCCCTACCCTTGGCCGTGAGACCGGCTCCTTCTTTGGTCGGTAGCTTCTCGCCTCGCTTGACCGACAGTGATGGTGACTTCTTGGTGCTCATGGTTGCCTCACGTTTGCAAGGTTGTAGTTCATTCGGTTCATATCCCGCCGCGACTCGATGGAGTACTTACGCCTCTCTAGCGGGGCGCGGATCAAGTTAGACAGCGGTTGCGGCCTAAAGCCGTAGCGCATACGTGATTGATTCATCTCCACCCACTGCTCGCGAGCTTCGACCATGGCCTCACGGTCGCCACTTTGCCATGCGTCTTGGTACATATCCCGGATGCGTTTGCTTTCATCCCGGTAGAACGCGTCGTACCCCGTGGTTACTCTGCTTAGGAACTGCGTGTCGGCCACCTCGTTTGAGCGCAGACCAATAGCCTGCATGAACGCTGTGAAGTCTGAGACCTCATCGGGTGACAGAAGCTCGGTGCCTGTGGATCTTGTGAGGCCTTGCTCCTTCATGCGCACGCCTTTAACGATGTTGGCCACGCCTGTGGGCAGAACCTTGGTAGCCGCCTCGCTGTACTTACCATCGCCAATCAGACCCATACCCTCGAAGATGCGTAGACCCGTGCCGCCAATGAGCGGACCTGCTAGACCAATCAGTATGTTCTCGTAGGTAGAACGATCAAACGACTCCATCTTGGTGTACGGCAAGATACTGAACGCTTCGCCCATACCACCGGTAACTGGCTGGCCATCCACGCCGAAGAACCGTTTCGGGATACCCTGCATCAGCAAGTCCGCTAGGTCAGGATCACCGATGGCTTGCCGCATGCGTGCCTCGATTGCCTCTGGATCGTTGGGCTCGTCGTCCTCACCAAACGCCTTACCGAGAATCCACGAGATAGCCGTAAAGCCGGGCAGTGCCATGGTGCCACCCATGGCGAACGTCGTGCCTAGCAAGAAACCCATCGACTTACGCGCTACCCACTTCTCCTCTGGGCTTGCGTTTTTCGTAGCCTCACGGCTGAGCTTAGCCAGCAGACCAATCTGAATGAGCTGGAACTTCCTGAACTGCGTGACGATACGCCCCGGGCCATTACGCATGAGCTTAGGCGCGTTGAAGTTAGAGTAATCACCGTGCGTGTCGTAGACAATATCGCCTGCGTAGTTCACTGCGGCTCGGTGGTCATAGTCACGCTCGGTAGCCAGACGATAAGCGGTAGCCGCGGCAACCACACGGTTGATACCCTCAACACGCTCAGCAATACCTTGTAGCCACGTGATGACTCGGCCCATGATCGACGTGCCGCGCAGTCTCTCACCCATCTCTTGGTCAAGTGAGACGTTGAGACGGCCTTGGTTTAACAGATCTGCGATAACTCCTCGGATGTCCTCGGGCAGATCTTTAATGGTGTCAGGCGTCAACCGCTGACCGGCCATCACTCGGCCTACGTCGGCGTAGGTCTTGGCCATGACAGCCGATGATCTCGCTGTACCGAAGCGACCCATCAATACGGGCAACGTCATGAACGGGTTCTGCATCAAGTTCTGCAGGTAGTACAACGGCTTGGACAGAAGCATCCACGCAGAGTTGTAGCGCAACAACGTATCTGTGACATTGCCTGCTTGGACCTCAAGACCCATGGCATGTCGGCTTGCCACCTCGTTGTATAACTGAGATGAGCGTACGCTTTTGTCCGCGGGCTGGCGACGGTTCTCCGCCTCCATATCCTCGAGCGTTTTATAGACGTCTTTGCTCTTATGCAGTGAGGCTACAAGCGACGCACCGGCCAGACCGTGCTGGTGAAACGAGCGCATCATGTTTTCCTCGGCGCCTTCGACACCGCCTTCGACGCGGCGATGCTCGGCGTGGCGAGCGTTTTGCTCAGCCAGCAGGTTCAGTTGAAGTTCGGTGAGTACGTTGGCCAGTGCTTGCGAGACATCAGAGTTCGGATCGTCCTCAGTGGTGCGTCTAGCTTGCGAGCGCAGTCGCATAAGCAGACCGTTTAGATCGGGCGACGCATAAAGGTAGTCTGCGTCTTTATCGCGGTTTGCTTGGCGTACGTTCTGTGCGCCGTACTTCTCACCTAGCTCTTGAGCTAACTTCTCGGCCTCGATGCCGCTTTCACGGAAGTGCACTTGGTAGCTATCTGGGTCGGCCTCTAAGCGCTTGACTGTTTTGCGTGCGATCTCAATATCTTCGTCAGAAAAAGTATCTGGGTCAGTGAGTACACGCTGTGCGTCAGCCAAGGCCGGTGAGCGGTAGACCACGACATAGTTACCGAATCGACGCAGAGGTGCATAGGGGCGGTCAGTACCAATATCAAACAAACGAGTGAACTCACGTAAAGCATCAGCACGTTTAGCCTCGAGCGATTCAACTTCCTTGGCATCACCCCGGCGTTTAGCCAGCGCAATGTCTTGGTCATACAACACACGCACCTGCTCCATGGCCCCCTTACGAAGCTCGAACATGGTGTTGTAACCATGGGCAAAGACTTCACGTACGACCTGCTTACCCTCGTCTGACAGTGCGTCATAGCGCTCTGCCATCGCCTCATCAACCTTAGCCTTTTTGCCAGCCTCAAGACCCTCTAGCCACGAAGGGGCGAACGCCCACTTGCCTGAGCGTGTGGAATCTTGGATGAGTTTGTTGACTTTGTTGAACTCGGCTTTTTTCAGACTACTAGCTAGCTTTCCAACCTTCTCTACTGTATGGAGTTGGTTGTTACGAATGGCAACTTGCTCGCGCACCAGACGCAGATACTTACGTGCGGACGGCATATATTTAGCCGCCTCGTCTAAGATGTTGCCTGTAAACCGAAACGCATCCATCGCCCCTTTTGTGGCCCGGGATAACGTGCGGTAGTACGGCCGGACTCGCGACGGAATCTTGCTGGTGTTGCGGTCGATCTTGGCTTTATCGCTGGCGCTAACCTCGTTCTTACCAAACTTAACTTTCTCTGGATCAGCACCTGAGGCTGACGCCAGTGGCACCATATCTTTATCGTCGAACACCACTGTGTTACGGGTGCGGTCGTTACGGATGACTCGGTATTTTTTTCTGAGGTCGTTGATGACGTCGGTTACTTCGGAGTCGCCAGATATTTTGGCACGTACAAGTGCGCCGTTAAAGCCCAGTCTTGTAATCAGCCGTACCGCTTTACTGATAACGCCACTATATACTGCTATCCCCAGAGGCTCTTTTGTAATTACGTCCCTAACATAAATATCTGCATTAGACGGTGATAGTTTTGTGGGGCCAGCCGTCTTTATTTTCTTTCTCAGAATAAATGGTTCGTCCCCGATCCCCCGACTGTCGCCGTCGTCGTAAACGATGCCGTCAATACCTTTGTCTTTCAGATAAAGACTGGCCGCTTTATGATAGTCCCTGTCAGCCATGGCTTCATCAAACAAAGGGTCTTTACCTTCAGGTAAAGTGATGTAACCATTCTGGAGCAAGCGCCCCGTAACACCTAAAGTCTTATTATCAGACCCTACAAAAACGGCGCCGGGTAGAAATTCCAAATTATCCCCCGTGACCATTTCGATTACTTGTCTCTTATTTGCTCGTAGCAAATTAAGATTCCATGTCGGTATGTCAACTGATTTATCGCTGTCATACATATCTACCGTTATAGATGTAATGCCCAGTTTACGAAGGTCTTTTATAAAACTATCGAACTCTTTATATGAGGTAGGTATAGGAAAACCGGCCGGGTAAGACTCCTCCATAGTCCCCGGGTGTATGATCGGCTTTGCTAGAGGCATGCCTCCATATTCCCTTCGTATATCCGTTTCGGCATCTATGTAATCATCTACCGCCGATCTAAGCGTATACCATAGGTCAGACAGCACTCTCTGTACCGGTTCTGGCTGTTCTTCAATATCTTTGTCAAAGTCAATGGTGTGCGACGGACGTACTACAGGGATAAAGCGCTTGAGCGACCCCTCAGGTGGCTCGGGCAACAAGACATCTTCTACCAGATTACCCCGCCTATCAATCAGGTTGACCGTCTTACCGTCCCCCTCGAGTATGAATGACGTGACGTCGGGGACATTAGCGAATGCTACGTTCTGTCCCGCGGGTATGGTTCTGGTCTTTTTTGGATTTTTCGGGTCGGGCACCGTTATGTCTTCGGCGAACCTATAGCCCCGGTACTGCTGTTTCCATCGACTCACTAGATCGTCAGTTTTTCTAGTGATGTCCGAATCGTAGTAATCTTTGCCGACAGACTTGCTCTGTGCTCCGTAGGCACCCCAGCCATATGCCGTTGCACCTTCACCGGACCCGATAAAAGCGTTATTAAAGCGCCTAAATTGTGCGGCTGTGCCATGCCACAGGCCCTTTATTTCTAGGTTTGCCGCACCGTAGGCTAGGTCCACAACGTCCTGTACCTCAAGATCACCCTTAAACCCGAGTTTACGTAGTGCCTTTTTGAAAGCCGTGATCATGGACCTGATCCACTCGCGTAGGCCCGGGTCTTTAGTTGAGGATAAATTGGTTGGGTCAATCCCTGCTTGTATCGCTTCCTCAACAAAGTAGGCTACCACCTCCGACGGCACATCCTCCGGTGGTGTTTCGGCCTGACGTGTGCGCTCAACTGCTTTACGAGCTAGTTCACTTTTTATAGAGGAATCTGTTGCGTCTGCCCACGATAGAACCTGACTAGACAGTCGCTTAAACATCCCACTAGGCAGAAGACCTTCTAAACCTAGGTGCACACCGACTTCATGCATGAACTTAGCGCGGCCCTGACCCACTTTGATGCGGTCAGCAATGAGATACGCTACACCGTTAGTAGCCACGCCGTAAGCACTACCCTCCTCTTGCATCAAATCGCCTACGCGATTTTCTTTGGGGTCAAGACTTTGAGTCAGCTCGTCTACGTTATCAACAATAATTAGCTTGTGACCAAGTACGTCAGCGCGAATGAACTTCTGAATCTCCGCACGTAACTTCTTCGCCGTGTAGGTTTTTACGTCTTTATCAGTGGTCTCTTTGCCGAACTTTCCCCCACCGTTTTGCTCCCGCTGGATCTGAGCCAGCTCCTGCATCACGTCTTCTTCGGTCCAGTTCTCTGGTCCGAAGTCAAAGAATGTCTCTTGTTGGTCTCTGTCTAATTCACTCCACAAGGGTGCGCCTTCCAGCTCACTAGCCACAGCGTCCCACGCTTTGCCTGCGGCCTCATGCGTGTTCTCTATCTCCTCGACCTCAGGTTCAGGCTCGGGTTTTTTAGCCGTCTGCTCTTTCTTAGCCCTACGCTTGGTCTTGGGTTCAGACTTCTTCTTGAGGTCTTTTTTAGCCTCGGAGAACGCCTTGTCCACAGCTTCGCGTACAACGACGTCCTCTTCCTCGGGTTCTTGGTCAGCTTCCTTTGCTTCTTGTTTGGGCGTGATGTTTTTAGCCGCACGGCGTGCCCGGGCCTCGAGCTCTGGCATCACCGTTTCAAAGTCTTTTAGGTCCTGCTCTGCTTTGGCGATGGCTTCAGGGTTACCAGACTCTTCGGCCCGCTCAAGCGCGGCACTTAGACGGATGTATTTGTTACTGATTCCTTCGGCGAAGTTGCCTTCCTCGGACAGACTAGCCCCGCGAGAAGAGTCGCTAAACGTAATACCAGTGGGACTGCTCGGGCCGCCCTCGACGGTCCCGTCGTCTTCCACGGTTAACATGCTGTTGACCTGCTGGTCCGCCGTTGCACTGGTAGCTTGCTCAGCAAGCTCGCGCTTGACGTCACCGGCCATACCGACTTCGTTGCTTTCGTTTTCTTCTAGGTCGCGTAAGGTCTCGATAAAGTCTCGCGCCAGCGTCGCGCCATTAAGATCGGCTTCGACCTCTTCTGCGGTCAGACCTTCTTCTTTCGCAATAACACCTAGGGCGATACGGAACCGCTGGTTGTACTTCTCAAAGAACTTGGTCTGATTGTCTTGGCCTAGCGCTAGATCGTTAGCCCACTTCTTAACCGTCTCGGGGTTTAGGCCGCGCTCTTTAGCAAAGTCGCTAGCGGTCTGGTCCCGCTCGGCAGGCTTAGTACCGTAGAACTCCTTAAAGAAATCAATCTTATCCTGCGCAGTCTCTTTGCCCTTGACACCACCGGCGGTGATGAACACGTACTCTAGTGCACGCCTAAAGTACCGCGCCGTCCGGTCTAAGGGGCTTTCTTCTTGTTCCGATCCTTGGCTAGCTGGTCGAGAAACCCTTTCATCATTTTTGTTTCCCCTCTGAACCGGACCTTTTCTTTTGGACTTAGCTTCTGGTAGTGCTCCCACACTTCCAGTTGC
>PR_CR_10_Liq_1_inCRDRAFT_1001278_pt1 | contig 14343 bp, 15 predicted proteins | sample PRCRCaboRojoPR_3_FD_10241 | JGI IMG/M metagenome (IMG submission 10241)
TCCCCGGTCGGGGCCGGTGCCGGGAAGGCGCTGTCATCCCCCGCCGGTGGCGGCGGCAGCGCCGGACCGGTGTCGATCTCGGGGCCATCCTCGGCCGCGGGCACCTCGGGCGGCGCGCTCTGCACCGAAGGGGCGACGGGCGCATCCTCCTGCCCCGGCGCGACCGAGGGCCCCGAGCCGCTCTCCGGCGCGGTCATGGTCTCGGCCCCCGGGGTGCCGGTCTCGGGCGGGGTCGCGGGCGCGCGGCCCTCTTCGGTCAGGGCGGCAAGGTCATCGGGTGCCAGCTCGGGAAGGTCGGAGGTTCCAGGCGCGGGTGCGTCGCCGCTGGGCGCGGGCAGTTCGGCCGCTGTGTCGTCGCGCGCCCCGTCAAATCTGGTGCCCGCGGGCACCTCGGCTGTCCCGGCCTCTGGCTGGGGCGCCAGCCGATCGGGCAAAGGGGTCATAAGCGACAGCCCGCCCGCCGCAATGGCGGAAACCACGCCGCCCCAGATCACACCTGACAGGATACCCCGCGCCACGCCTCTTGCTCCTCTTTTTGTCGCCCGGCCTGCCCCGGAACAGGCCCCGCCCTTGACGGTGCCCGACAAGCCTGACCATGTATACCGCGACCATGCACCGGGCCTCCAGCCCGTGCAATGCCCAGTTCCCTGGCGAAAGGCCTGCCATGCTCTTGCTGATCGATAATTATGACAGCTTCACCTACAACCTCGTCCACTACCTGGGCGAGTTGGGGGCCCGGGTGGAGGTGCGCCGCAACGACGCGCTGAACGTGCAAGAAGCGATGGCGCTGCGGCCCGAAGGCATCGTGCTGTCCCCCGGCCCCTGCGACCCGGACCGGGCGGGCATCTGCCTCGCGCTGACCGAGGCCGCGGCCGAAACGGGCACGCCGCTTCTGGGCGTGTGCCTGGGCCACCAGACCATCGGGCAGGCCTTTGGCGGCACTGTCACCCGGCACAGCCAGATCGTCCACGGCAAGACCGACAGCATGACCCATGACGGAACGGGCGTGTTCGCGGGGCTGCCGTCGCCGCTGATCGCCACGCGCTACCATTCGCTGGTGGTCGACCGTGCCACCCTGCCCGACAGTCTCATCGTCAATGCCGAGCTGTCGGACGGAACGATCATGGGCCTGCGCCACCGCGACCTGCCCATTCATGGCGTCCAATTCCACCCCGAATCCATCGCCTCGGAACACGGCCACGCGCTGCTGGACAATTTCCTTCAGACGCTCACGGTGCCTGCATGAGCGCCGCCGACATCAAGCCCCTGATCGGTGCCGCCGCCGACCGTCCGCTCACCCGCGCCGAGGCCGAGGCAGCGTTCACCATCCTCTTCGAGGGCGAGGCGACGCCCGCCCAGGTCGGCGGCTTCCTGATGGCGTTGCGCACGCGGGGCGAGACGGTGGACGAATACGCCGCCGCCGCCGCGGTCATGCGCGCCAAATGCCACCCCGTCGCTGCGCCCGCGGGTGCCATGGACATCGTCGGCACCGGGGGCGACGGCAAGGGCACGCTGAATATCTCGACCGCCACGGCCTTTGTGGTGGCGGGCGCGGGCGTGCCCGTGGCCAAGCACGGCAACCGGAACCTCTCGTCCAAATCCGGCGCGGCGGATGCGCTGGGGCAGATGGGCGTCAACGTCATGGTGGGGCCTCAGGTCGTGGAAACCGCCCTGCGCGAGGCCGGGATCGGCTTCATGATGGCGCCCATGCATCACCCGGCCATGGCCCATGTGGGGCCCGTGCGCGCCGAGCTGGGCACGCGGACGATATTCAACATCCTCGGGCCTCTCACCAACCCCGCGGGCGTCAAGCGCCAGCTGACCGGCGCCTTCACCCGCGACCTCATTCGCCCCATGGCCGAGGTTCTGGGACAGCTGGGCAGCGAACGCGCCTGGCTTGTCCACGGCTCGGACGGCACGGATGAGCTGACCATCACCGGCATCAGCTGGATCGCCGCGCTGGAAGAGGATGGCACGATCCACGAGGCCGAGCTGCACCCCGAGGATGCGGGCCTGCCCGTCCATCCGTTCGAGGACATTGTCGGCGGAAGCCCCGAGGAAAACGGCGCGGCCTTCCGCGCGCTTCTCGACGGTGCGCCCTCGGCCTACCGCGACGCGGTGCTCTTTAACGCCGCCGCCGCGCTCACCGTGGCCGGCCACGCCGCCGACCTGCGCGAAGGCGTGGCCCAGGCCCGCGACAGCATCGACAGCGGTGCCGCCAAGGCCAAGGTCGAGGCGCTGGCCCGGATCACGTCGGACACCCGCTGAGCCCGGACCGGCCGCGCCAGATTTGAACCAGCCCCGCCGCCGCGTGCAGGGCGGCGCGCGGCGGCAGGTGCGCCATGTCGGGCAGCGACCCGGCACCGGCAAGGACCGCCGGTCCGCCCGCGAGGACAAAGGTCGCCGCCCCGGTCGCGATCAGCGCCAGCAGCAGAAGGAGCAGCAGCAGGTGCATGACCCGCGCCGCCGCGCTGGCCGACGCGCCCCTGCCCCAGCGCCGGAGCCGCCACAGGGTCAGCGGCAAAAGCATGCCGCCGGCAAGCAGGTGCAGCGCGAGAAAGGGCGTTCCCGCAGCGCCGAGCCCGTCGGCGGCCAGCCTGGTTCCGGCCAGGGCGAGGACAAGACCCGCCCCGGCCCAGTGCAGCGCCCTCGGCGCCCGCGCGGCGCTCATTGTCCCGCCTCCTGCGCCGGCACGACGACCTGGTAGAGCATCGGCGTCGCCACCAGCCCCTCGATCTGCTGGAAGACGCCCGCGGCGCGCATCTTTTCGATCGCGGCGCGGAACGCCTCGGGGCTGTCCCAATGGGCAACGTTCACGAGGCGGAAGCGGGCGGTGTCGTCGAGGGCGCGATGCAGCGCGGTGTCGATATAGCCGGGCTCGTCCTGCAGAAAGTCGCGGGCCGCGGCCCAAGCCTTTTCGACGGCCTGGAGCTGGCCCTGCGGCACTTCGAACACGTTGATCAGCGTCACCTCGGCCGACGCGGCGCCGGACAGCCCGGCGGCAAGCGCAAGGCAGAGTGCGGGTCTGGATCTGGGTGTCATGGTAGTCTCCCTTCAGTCTACATAGCTAGCTATATATCATTGCATAGCTGGCTATGCAGGCCCATTGAGCGTCCATGGACTTCGAGAAATCCGCTTTGGCCGGCTACCTGGCGAACCACATGGCGCGGCTCTTCGCCCATGCGCTGCAAACCCGGGTCAAGCCGCTCGGCCTGACCCCGGGCCAGTTTATGGCCCTTCTCGAGCTGTGGGAGGCCGCCCCGCTAACCCAGAAGCAGCTGACCGAGCGGCTCGACGTGGAACAGGCGACAATGGCCAACACGCTCGCCCGGCTCGAGCGCGACGGGCTGATCGAACGCCATGCCCACCCGGCGGACGGGCGCGCACAGCTGGTCCACCTGACCGATCGCGCCCGCGCGCTGGAAGAGCCGGCCAAGCAGGCCGCGGCGGCCGTGAATGCCGAGGCGCTCGTGCCGCTCGACGCGGAGGAGCGCGCCGCGCTCCTGCACGCGATGCGTCGGGTGATCGCGGCGCTGAGCAAGCAGGACGCGGCGCAGGTCTTTTCTTCATCGCAGCCAGAGGATAGATCTCGGCCATGACCGACACCATTCTCGACCGCATCAAGGCCTACAAGCTAGAAGAAGTCGCCGCCGACAAGGCCACCAAGCCGCTGGAAGCCGTGGAGGCTGAAGCGCGCGCAGCCGACCCCGTGCGCCCCTTTGCCGAGGCATTGCGCCAGGCGTCGCAAGGCGGCTACGGGCTCATTGCCGAGGTCAAGAAGGCCTCGCCCTCCAAGGGGCTGATCCGCGCCGATTTCGACCCGCCCGCGCTTGCCCGCGCCTACGAGGCCGGGGGCGCGGCGTGCCTCTCGGTCCTGACCGACACGCCCAGTTTCCAGGGCGAAAAAGGCTTCCTGACCGCCGCCCGCGCGGCAACGTCCCTGCCCGCCTTGCGCAAGGATTTCATGTACGACACCTACCAGGTGGCCGAGGCCCGCGCGCTTGGGGCAGATTGCATCCTGATCATCATGGCCAGCGTGTCGGACGCGCAGGCGCAGGAGCTCGAGGATGCGGCCTTTGCCTGGGGCATGGATGTCCTGATCGAGGTCCACGATGCCGAGGAACTGGCGCGCGCCACCGCGCTCAAATCCCCGCTGCTGGGCATCAACAACCGCAATCTCAAGACCTTCGAGACGACGCTCGACACCACGCGCACCCTGTCGCGGGACGTGCCCGAGGGGCGGATCATCTTGGCCGAATCCGGCCTGTCGACTCCGGCGGACCTGGCCGACCTGGCAGGCTACGGCGCGCGCTGCTTTCTCATCGGCGAGTCGCTCATGCGGCAGGAGGACGTGGCCGCCGCCACCCGCGCGCTGCTGGCCCACCCCACCACCGCAGGGGCAGCCTGATGGCCGGGCTCACCCATTTCGACGCCAAGGGCGACGCGCATATGGTCGATGTCTCCGAGAAGCCCGCGACCGACCGGATCGCCACCGCCGCAGCTTACGTGAAGATGCAGCTCGAAACCCTTGGGATCATTCAGGAAGGCAACGCCAAGAAGGGCGACGTGCCGGGCATCGCGCGGCTGGCGGGCATCATGGGGGCCAAGCGCACGGCGGACCTCATCCCATTGTGCCACCCTCTACCGATCACCAAGGTCGCCGTGGACCTCGAGCCGGACCCCGACCTGCCCGGCCTGCGCATCACCGCCACGGTCAAGACCACCGGCCAGACCGGGGTCGAGATGGAGGCGCTCACCGCCGCGTCCACCGCCGCAATGACGGTCTATGACATGTGCAAGGCCGTCGACCGCGGCATGGAGATCGGGGGGCTGCGGGTAATCCTGAAAGACGGCGGTAAATCAGGGCGTTACGAGGCGACATGATCTCAGTCGATGATGCGCTGGCGCTGCTGTTCGACCTGGCCCGACCGCTGGGGTCCGAGACCGTGCCCCTGGCCGAGGCCGATGGCCGCGTGCTGGCCATGCCCGTGCAGGCCCGACGCGATCAGCCGCCCTTTGCCGCCTCGGCAATGGATGGCTACGCGGTGCGCAGCGCCGACGCCGTTCCAGGGGCCACCTTGACTGTCATCGGCGAGGCCGCCGCGGGCGACCGGCACGACGGCCCGGTGGGCCCGGGCCAAGCCGTGCGCATCTTCACAGGCGCGCCCGTGCCCTACGGCGCCGACCGCGTGGTGATCCAGGAGGATGTGACTCGCGACGGCGACACCATCACCCTGGGCGACGGTTTGGACAAAGGCCCCCATATCCGCCCCGCCGGCGCCGATTTCACCCAAGGCGCCACGCTGGATGCCCCGCGTCTGCTGCGCCCGGCGGATATCGCGCTCATGGCGTCGATGAACATCCCCGATGTGCCCGTTGCCCGAAAGCCCGAAATCGCGCTCATTTCCACCGGGGACGAGCTTGTGATGCCGGGCGAAGACCCCGGCCCCGATCAGATTGTCGCGTCGAATACCTTTGGGTTGAAGGCACTGTTCGACCGCCACGGTGCACACACCCGCGTCCTGCCCATTGCGCGGGATCACACGGCGTCACTCAACACCGCCTTCGACCTGGCGCAGGGCGCGGATCTCGTGATCACCATCGGCGGGGCGTCGGTGGGCGATCACGATCTGGTCGCGCGCGTCGCAGCCGAACGCGGGATGGAGCAGGCCTTCTACAAGGTTGCCATGCGCCCGGGTAAACCGCTCATGGCAGGGCGCATGGATGGCGCGGCCATGGTGGGCCTGCCGGGTAATCCCGTGTCTGCAATGGTTTGCGGGCATATCTTCATCCTGCCAATGATCCGCGCCATGCAGGGTCTGCCACCCGCGCGCGCACCGGAAAATACCGCGCCGCTGGCGCAGGACATCGGGCCCAATGGCCCGCGCGAGCACTACATGCGCGCCCGCCTGACGCCCGAGGGCATCGCCCCCTTTGGCAGCCAGGACAGCTCGCTTCTGACCATTCTCTCCGAGGCCGACGCGCTCTTGATCCGGCCCGCGCATGATCCTGCGCGCACGGCGGGCGAGATAATGCGCTACCTGCCTGTCTGACCCCCCAAACCCTGTGGACAAGTTGACACGGAACGGGAACGCGTGTAGAACATTCCGCAAACACGGTGAGCCGGAGGTCACGGGCATGTTGACGAAAAAGCAGCTGGATTTGCTGGAATTCATCCACAAGCGGGTGGAGCGGGACGGTGTTCCGCCCAGTTTCGACGAAATGAAGGATGCGCTTGACCTGCGGTCGAAATCCGGGATCCACCGCCTGATCACCGCGCTGGAAGAGCGTGGGTTTCTGCGACGCTTGCCTCACCGCGCCCGTGCGCTTGAGATCGTGAAGCTGCCGGACAGCCTTGCCGCCAAATCCGGTGGGTTCACGCCCCGGGTGATCGAGGGTGACAAGGGTTCCGAACCCGCGGTGCCGTCCCGCCCCGCGATGGCACAACCCATCGACGCGCTGCACGCGCAGGAATTGCCGCTGATGGGCCGCATCGCCGCCGGTGTTCCGATCGAGGCGATCAGCGAGGTGTCGACTCATGTGGCCGTCCCGGGCCAGATGATCGGCCAGGGCAATCACTATGCGCTCGAGGTCAAGGGCGACTCGATGATCGAGGCCGGGATCAACGATGGCGACGTGGTGGTGATCCGCGAAACCGCCACCGCCGACAATGGCGATATCGTCGTGGCCCTGGTCGAAGATCACGAGGCGACGCTGAAACGCTTCTTTCGCAAGGGCAATGCCATCGCGCTGGAGGCGGCTAACCTGGCCTACGAGACGCGCGTGCTGCCCGAGGACAAGGTCAAGGTGCAAGGCCGCCTCGTGGGCCTGATCCGCACCTATTGACCGAGGGTCGGTCTTGGCGCGGGCGGCTCCCAAAGCCGCCTGTTCGAGCCCATGGCTTTCGTGACATGCCACCCGCCATCGCCATCGCGCGACAGGGACACGGCACCCGTCTTTTTCAGGGCCTCGGGACCCAGCACGAGGCAAGGCAAGCCGGCCGGGGCAGGCTCGGTGAAGACCGCGATCTGTCCCGCCGCACAGCCCGTGAACGCGGCGCTGCCGGTCTTGCCCTGCACATGGATCACGTCGCCCAGGATGCGCATCCGGCCCTCGCCCGGCCAACGCGCCGCGCCCGCCACCTGATCCGCCCCGTCGCCATCGTTCTCAAGCCAGACACCGGCCACGAAGCCTGCGCCCTTGGCCTTGCTCAGGGCGCGCCCTTCTGCGGTCATCACCCCGACAAGCGCGCCCTCGGGGGCCACCAGCACCGGTGGCCGCGCGCTCTGCATCCAGACCGCCATCGCAGCCGCCATCGGCAACAGCCCTACCCACCGACCGCGCCCTTGCCAAAGCATCACCATAAGGCCCCCCAGGGCCAGCAGCGGCAAAACCGCGCCAGATGGCGCCACGACATGGCCGACCGCACCGGGCCAGGCGCTGACAGTCTGGGCCACGAACAGGATCCAGCGCAGCCCCTGCTCCATCGCCCAGAACGGCACGGCATCGAACCCGAGGGGCATCAGCAGCACCCCCACCACGGCCGCCGGGATCACCAGGAGGCCCATCAGCGGCACGGATACGAGGTTTGCGGCCAGCCCGTAATGCGAGAACAGGTTGAAATGCGCCGCGGCAATCGGGGCCGTGGCCGCCCCTGCGACGGCAGAGGAAATCAGCAAGGAGAGGCCGCCCTGCAGCCAACGCGGCCCGGGCAGACCGCCCCGGTCGCGCAACGCGGCAAAGGCCGCCACCAGCGCCGTCGTTGCCGCAAAGGACATCTGAAAGCCCGGGCCCATCAGCGCCTCGGGACGCAGGACCAGGACGATCAGCGCGGCGACCGCCACCGCGCGCAGGCTCAGCGCCCGCCGGTCGAGCAGCACAGCCACCAGCGCCACGGCCACCATGACAAAGGCCCGTTCCGTCGCGACGTTGCCGCCCGACAGAGCAAGATACCCGGCCGCCACGACCAACGCGCAGACCGCCGCGATCTTCTTGACCGGCCAGCGCAGGGCAAGCGTGGGGATGAGCGCCAGACCGGTGCGCAGGACGGCAAACACGAATCCCGCCAAAAGCCCCATATGCAGGCCCGAGATCGCCAACAGGTGGGCAAGGTTGGCGTGGCGCAGGGCGGTCAGGCTCTCTTGCCCCATGCCGGACCGGTCCCCGGCTATGACCGCCGCGGCAAAGGCCCCGGGCTCGCCGGGGATCGCCGTCTGCACGCGCGCCGACAGCGCACGACGCAGGGCGAAGACCGGAACACCGCCCTCGGGCGCGTGCCACAGGACAACCGGTGCGCGCGTGTATCCCACTGCGCCCAGCTTCAGAAACCAGGCGTGTCGCCGGAAGTCGAAGCCCCCCGGCTCCACCGGGCCGCCGGATCCAGACAGATGCGCCGTCATCTGTACCACCGCGCCCGGTTCGGGCACGGCGATGCCGCCCGCGCCATGCAGCGAAACGCGGACCCGGCGCGGCGTGTCCGCCGGGGCCACGCGCGCCAGCACCACCCTGTCAAGCGTGAGCCGCACCGCGTCCGAAGCGGAGCGGTCGATCCCCACCACCCGGCCCTGCACGGGGCCGTAGTAGCGCCAGTCGAGCACTGGACCGGCGACCCAGTGACTGCGCGCAGCCGCCAGCGCGAAGCCAAACGCGATCAACGCCGCGCCCCAGATCAGCGGACCCGCCAGGGCACCCGCCCATCGCGCCGAAAGCGCCAGCGCGATACCGGCGGTGGCGCAGGCCCAAAGTGTCCGAATGGGCGGCTCCCACGGCCAGGCGAAATAGGCCCCGATCCCGCAGGCCAGCGCCACGGGCAGCCAGGGAAACAGGTGCCCCCGCTGGGACAGAATCGCGGTCCGCAACCGGTGCACGCCACGCCTCCTTGTCCTGATCCGCGCGTCCCGCTAGGTACGCGGGCAAAGCTAGCCGCCCCATCCTGAACAAAAGGTAAATGCTCCCATGTCCGACCAAGTCGTGACCCGTTTCGCGCCCTCGCCCACCGGTTTTCTGCATATTGGCGGCGCGCGCACGGCGCTGTTCAACTGGCTCTATGCCCGGGGCCGCGGCGGGCGGTTCCTGCTGCGGATCGAGGATACGGACCGCGAACGCTCGACCCCCGAGGCCACGCAGGCGATCCTGCAGGGCATGGCGTGGCTGGGGCTCGACCATGATGGCGAGGTGATCAGCCAGTTCGAACGCGCGGACCGGCACGCCGAGGTTGCCCATCAGCTTCTGGCCGAGGGCAAGGCCTACAAGTGTTTCTCGACCCAGCACGAGATCGCGGCGTTTCGCGAGGCCGCGAAGGCCGAGGGCAAGTCGACCCTGTTCCGCAGCCCCTGGCGCGATGCGGATCCGGCGACGCATCCCGACGCGCCTTTCGTGGTGCGCATCAAGGCCCCGAACGACGGCGCGACCGTGATCCGCGACGAGGTCCAGGGCGATGTCACGGTGCGCAACGACCAGCTCGACGACATGGTGCTGCTGCGCTCGGACGGGACACCGGTCTACATGCTGGCCGTGGTGGTGGACGATCACGACATGGGCGTGACCCACGTGATCCGGGGCGACGATCACCTGAACAATGCCGCCCGGCAGATGCTGATCTACACCGCGATGGGCTGGGATGTGCCGGTCTGGGCGCATATCCCGCTGATCCACGGGCCGGACGGGAAGAAGCTGTCGAAGCGTCATGGCGCGCTTGGCGTCGATGAATACCAGCGTATGGGCTACCCGGCGGCGGGCATGCGCAACTACCTGGCCCGGCTGGGCTGGTCCCATGGCGATGACGAGTTCTTCACCGATGCCCAGGCGCAGGACTGGTTCGATCTGGACGGGATCGGCAAGTCGCCTGCCCGTTTCGATTTCAAAAAGCTCGAGAATCTCTGCGGTCAGCACATGGCGGCCACCGAGGATGCTGCACTGCTGCAGGAATTGCAGATGTACCTCGCCGCGACCGGGGCTGCCCCCCTGACAACCGATCAGGCCGCGATGATGCTGGAGGGTATGTACTGCCTCAAAGAGCGCGCCAAAACCTTTCCCGAACTCCTTGAAAAGGCGCAGTTTATCCTCACATCGCGTCCGATCGACCCCGAGCCCAAGGCGGCCAAATCCCTTGATGCGGTATCCCGTGGTATACTGCGAGAATTGACGCCGCAGTTGCAAAATGCTAGCTGGACCCGAGACGAAGTGGAGGGTGTCGCATCCGGGGTCGCCGAGGCCCACGGAATCGGGTTCGGAAAGCTGGCAGGCCCTCTCAGGGCCGCTTTGGCAGGACGGGCCGTCACCCCCAGCGTATTCGACATGATGCTGGTCCTTGGCCGCGAGGAGACTCTTGCGCGCATAGACGAGGCCGCTACCAAAGAAGGCGGATGATCCGGGCACAGGCACAACGCCCCGGGCACGCCGGGTGACCGACACGCCTGTGCATGGCATGCCATGCCGGGCCTCACGACGAAGGGACGATCATGGCCGACACGACACGCACAGCGAAGCTGACCATCGACGGAACCGAGTACGACCTGCCCATCCAAAGCCCGACCGCCGGGCCCGATGTGCTGGACATCCGCAAGCTTTATGCCCAGGCGGGGGTGTTTACCTACGACCCTGGATACACTTCGACCGCCAGCTGCGACAGCACCATCACCTATATCGACGGGGACAAGGGCGAACTTCTGCACCGCGGCTATCCGATCGAGCAACTGGCGGAGAAGTCGCATTTCCTCGAGGTCTGCTACCTGCTCCTTTACGGAGAGCTGCCTTCGGCGGCCCAGCTCGAGGATTTCGAGACGCGCGTGACGCGTCACACGATGATCCACGAGCAGATGATGAACTTCTTCCGTGGCTTCCGCCGGGACGCGCATCCAATGGCGGTCATGGTGGGCGTCGTCGGTGCGATGTCGGCCTTCTACCACGACAGTACCGATATCTCGGATCCATGGCAGCGCGAGGTCGCGTCGATCCGCATGATCGCCAAGATGCCGACCATCGCCGCGATGGCCTACAAGTACACCATCGGTCAGCCCTTCATCTATCCGCGCAACGACCTGGACTACGCGTCGAACTTCTTGCGGATGTGCTTTGCCGTTCCGGCCGAAGACTACCAGGTGAACCCGATCCTGAGCCGCGCAATGGACCGGATCTTTACCCTGCACGCGGATCACGAACAGAACGCATCGACCTCGACGGTGCGGCTGGCCTCGTCCTCGGGCGCCAATCCCTTTGCTTCCATCGCGGCCGGCATCGCGTGTCTCTGGGGGCCCGCCCACGGCGGCGCGAACCAGGCCTGCCTCGAGATGCTCAAGGAGATCGGCACACCGGACCGCATTCCCGAGTTCATCGAACGCGCCAAGGACAAGAACGACCCGTTCCGCCTGATGGGGTTCGGCCACCGGGTCTACAAGAACTTCGACCCGCGCGCGACGGTGATGAAGCAATCCGCGGACGAGGTTCTGGAGCTGCTGGGCGTGGAGAACAACCCGGTGCTGGCGACCGCGAAAGAGCTGGAACAGGCCGCGCTGGCAGATCCCTATTTTGCCGAAAAGAAACTGTTCCCGAACGTGGACTTCTATTCGGGCATCATCCTCGAGGCGATGGGCTTCCCCACCTCGATGTTCACGCCCATCTTCGCGGTCAGCCGGACCGTGGGCTGGATCTCGCAGTGGAAGGAAATGATCGGCGACCCGCAGATGAAGATCGGCCGCCCGCGTCAGCTTTACCTGGGCGAAACGCTGCGCGACTACACGGATATCGAGAACCGCTGAGCCCGCGGATCGTTGGAAACACGCGAAGGGCCGTCCGGTTGGGCGGCCCTTCTTCGTTTCTCCCTGTGTGGCCCTGACGGCCACCCTGGGCCCGACCGGGGCCTGACCCGGACCTGGACCCGGGGCCTTGTCCGGTCCAAAGCCACCGATTCTTCTTAAAGTCGCAGAAGAACTGCCGCAGTTTCCGGGCAGTCTCATCCGGCGTGTGGCACCAGGATCCCGGAACGAGCAGAACTGACCATGACCAGCATCATCGCCCTTCTTGCCGTGACCGGCGTCGTGACGGCGCTCTCGAGCCTTTTTGCAAGCTTCGAGATCCCTGAAGAGTACAAGACCGCCGACACCGATCCCGAGGCGGAGTCCGAGCCCGAGACCCACCTGCAAGGGGGCGACGGCGATGATATTCTGAGAATCGCGGGCGACCTGGAGCGGATTGATGGCGGTGAGGGAGACGACCTGATCCTGGGCGGCCCCGATGCGGATACGCTGGGCGGGGGACCGGATGATGACCTGTTGGTCGGCGGCCCCGGTGCGGATGTGCTCAAGGGCGGCGTGCAACACGACATCCTGATGGGCGTGGGCGACCCCGCCGCACTCGACGACGCCACCATCGCGGCCGCGTCCGAGACCGGCAACGCTGGACCCCAGCCTTTTCGAGGGGCTTCTGGCCGAGCCCGATACCAGCGGGGCGGACACGCTCGAAGGCGGCTATGGTCGCGACCTGCTGGTCATGGGTCCCGGCGACACCGCCGAAGGCGGCGATCAGGCCGACAGCTTCGCCTATCTCGACGCGACTGTTCCGGGGGACGACATGCCCGCCCCGGCCGAGATCACCGATTTCGACCCGGCCCGGGAAGAGCTGGTCCTGCCCTATGATCCCGCAGGCCCTGCGCCCGACGCGGCAATCGAAACCGCGGGCGACGATGCCGTCGTCACGATTGACGGCACGCCCAAGATCGTGCTGCGTGGCATGGGCGGCCAGCTGACCGCCGATCACCTTGTGCAGGCGCCGTTCGTACCGGGGCTTTAACGGCCTTCGTATTTTGCGGGCCGCTTTTCGAGAAACGCCACCACGCCCTCCTTGAAATCGCGAGTCTTGCCGCATTCGCCCTGAAGCCGGGCCTCCATCTGCAACTGGCCGTTCAGATCGTTGTCATAGGTGCCGCGCAGGGCCTGCTTGACGCGCAGATAGGCTTGGGTCGGTCCCTTGGCGAGATGCGCGGCGCGAGCGCGCCAATGGGCGTCGAAATCCGCGTCGGGCACGCTTTCCCAGATCATGCCCCAGGCATCGGCCTGCTCGGCGGTGATCTTTTCGGCGAAAAGTGCTGCACCCATGGCCTTGGCGATGCCCATCTGGCGCGGCATCCAGTAGGTGCCGCCCGCATCCGGGATCAGCCCGATCCGCGTGAAGGCCTGCAGGAAATAGGCCGATTGGGCCGCGATCACCACGTCGGCCGCCAGCGCCAGATTGGCACCGGCCCCCGCGGCGGGGCCGTTCACGGCGGTGATGGTCGGGATCTCGCAGTCGTAAATGGCACGCAGAAGCGGTTCGTACTCGTCCCGCAGGGTGCGCTCGAGGTCGATATCCGACGCATTCGCCCGGTCGCCCAGGTCCTGACCCGAGCAGAACGCCTTGCCAGTGCCGGTCATCACCAGCACCCGCGCCTTGCTCGCAGCAGCCTTAACCGCGTGCAGCAGTTCGGCCCGCATCTGCGTGTTGAGCGCGTTCATGACGTCGGGGCGGTTCAAGCTCAGGATCGCAACGCCGTCGGTGATGTCGAGGGTGATGGTTTCATATTGCATGGGGCCGCTCCTTTGCCTGGGGTCGCGCGCATCAAATACGCGAACGTCCCGAAAGGCAAAGCGAAACCCTGCGTCAGGGGCGTGGGTCAAGGCCGTTCGAACGGCCTTGTTCCAAGGCGCGTCGACGCGCCTTGCCCGTGCCTAGCCCTGATCTTTCATCAGTTCCTTGAGCCGCGCCTCTTCCGCGGCGCTGAGCCCTTCGCCCCCGGCCGGCTGAGCCTTTGCACGGTTGCGGGTATAGGCAACCCCGATGCCGCCCGCGATCAGCAGCATCGCGGGGCCCGCGCCCCACAAAAGCCAGTTCGATCCGCCCGTGGTGGGTTTCAGCAGCACGTATTCGCCGTATCGCTCTACCACGAAATCCACGACCTCTTCGTTGGTGTCGCCGGCCACCAGCCGTTCGCGCACCAAAAGCCGCATGTCCCGCGCCAGCCCCGCATTGCTCTCGTCGATGCTTTCGTTGCGGCAGACCAGGCAGCGCAGCCCGGCCGAGACCTCGCGGGCGCGTTCTTCGAGTATCGGGTCGTCAAGCACCTCGTCCGGTTGCACCGCCCAGACAGGCGACGCCAGAAGCGTCAGGATCAGGATCAGCCGTTTCATTCCGCGGGCACCCCCTGGACCGGGGCTGCTTGTTTGCGGGCACCGGCCGCAACGCGGTAGCGACGGTCCGACAGGCTGAGGAAGCCGCCAAGCGCCATCAGCGCCGAGCCTGCCCAGATCCAGTTGGCCAGGGGCTTGAGGAAGGTGCGGATCGTCCAGCCGCCGTTTTCCTGCTGATCGCCGA
>PR_CR_10_Liq_1_inCRDRAFT_1001280_pt1 | contig 14326 bp, 6 predicted proteins | sample PRCRCaboRojoPR_3_FD_10241 | JGI IMG/M metagenome (IMG submission 10241)
ACTGCCCTACGGCAAAGTCACAGATGTCGATCATCTCCTGTACTTCTCCCCAGCCTTCCTGCAGGCTTTTGCCCATTTCGTAGGAAACAAGGCGGCCGAGTGCATCCTTGTGTTCACGCAGCTTCAGCCCATACTGCCGTACCACCTCGCCCCGGGCCGGAGCAGGCATCATACGCCAGGTTTTGAAGGCTTCCTGCGCCGTAGCAATCACCTGCTCGTATTCTTCGCCGGTGGTTTGACTCACCTTGCCGATGAGCTTTCCGTCTACGGGTGAATAGGACTCGATGTATTGGCCAGAGTCCATCGAGTTTTGCCCGGTGCTGGTACCGGCATTTTCAGTATGCAGTCCAAGTTCTTGGAGGAATTTGGTATCCATAGGTATAATTTGGTTTTATCTTACTCTTCAATGTTTTTTTGTGCCAGGTACAACTCATCAAGTTGCTCTTTGTGTACCGGTGCAGGGGCGTCGATCATCATATCGCGGCCCATATTGTTTTTCGGGAAAGCAATGAAGTCCCGGATTGAGCTTTGTCCGTTCATCACTGCGCAGAGGCGGTCAAAACCAAAGGCAATGCCACCGTGGGGGGGCGCACCGTATTCAAAAGCGCCCATCAGGAAGCCGAACTGAGCCTCGGCTTCTTCCTGTGTGAAGCCCAGAAGTTTGAAGTTGCGCTCCTGCAGCTTTCGGTCGTGGATACGAATGGATCCTCCGCCAATTTCTGACCCGTTAATCACCAGGTCGTACGCATCAGCGCGCAGCGCTTTCATCGTTTCGTGGTCACCATCCAGCATACGCGCTACGTCTTCTTTCTTCGGAGACGTGAAGGGGTGGTGCATGGCGTAGAAGCGCTCAGTTTCTTCATCCCATTCGAGGAGGGGGAAGTCGACTACCCAAAGTGGCTTGAAGTCGCCCTCTTTCATCAGGCCGAGGCGGCGGCCCATTTCGAGGCGGAGTTCGTTGAGCTGCTTGCGGGTTTTGTCGGTTTCGCCGGCCAGGACGAGCATCAGGTCGCCGGGCTTGGCCCCCATTTTGTCCGCCCAGGCTTTGAGGTCTTCGGCGGAGAAAAACTTATCTACAGAAGATTTGAAAGTACCATCTTCATGGTACTTCACGTAAACCAACCCTTTCGCACCGATCTGCGGGCGCTGCATCCACTTTGTAAGCTCGTCCACCTGCTTGCGGGAGTACTCCGCGCAGCCTTCTGCCACGATGCCCACGATCAGCTCAACGCTGTCAAAAACCTTGAAGCCTTTATTTTGTGCAACATCATTCAGTTCGGTGAATTCCATGCCGAAGCGCAGGTCTGGCTTGTCAGAACCAAAGCGGGTTATTGCCTCGTCGTAGGACATGCGTGGGAATTCAGGCAGTTCGATGCCCTTCAGGGTTTTAAAAAGGTGGCGGGTCAGTCCTTCGAAGGTGTTGAGCACCTGCTCCTGGGTTACAAAAGCCATTTCGCAGTCAATCTGCGTAAACTCCGGCTGCCGGTCGGCACGCAGGTCCTCATCCCGGAAGCACTTCACAATCTGGAAGTACTTATCAAAACCAGAGACCATCAGGATTTGCTTGAAGGTCTGCGGGCTCTGCGGCAGCGCATAGAATTGCCCGGGGTTCATACGGGAAGGCACCACAAAGTCGCGTGCCCCCTCCGGCGTACTCTTGATGAGGAATGGTGTCTCAATTTCGAGGAAGCCCTCATCCGCCAGGTGCTTGCGGGTCTCAATGGCCAGGCGGCTGCGGAACATGATATTTTCCTGTACCGGTCCGCGGCGCAGGTCGAGGTAGCGGTACTTCATACGCAGATCATCGCCTCCATCACTTTCAGCCTCAATGGTAAAGGGAGGCACCTTTGACGCATTCAGGATGATCAGTTCGGTGACTTCGATTTCCACTTCACCCGTTGGGATTTTATCGTTTTTCGAAGTCCGCTCGGCTACTTTACCCTTGGCTTGCAGCACGAATTCGCGGCCTACTTCCCGGGCTTTTACCAGTAATTCAGGAGAAGAAATGTCTTCATTGAACAGCAGCTGCGTCACGCCATAGCGGTCGCGCAGGTCAATGAAAACCATATAGCCTTTGTCGCGTACGGTTTGCGCCCAACCGCTAAGGGTCACTTCCTGGCCAACATGCGATATGCGGAGCTCTCCGCAGGTATGAGTACGGTACATGCGTTGTTTGTTTTGAGTTCAGGGATACTTAGGCAGTTTGACGGGATTTTTTTCTCCGTCGCTAATAAGCCACAAAAGTAGGGAATTTGCCGGGGCTGTCCTATTGGAAATTACAGTATTCTGGGTTTTTGTGGAGATAGGCAGGAGGTGTGCAATTACAGGAGCGTTTAGGCGATTACCCAGGACCATGTATCCAAAGTCAGGATTTTGTGAAAAAATCATATATTTGAAAAATTAATGAACAACCCCGGTAAACATGAGATACCTACCCTCCTTCCGGCCTACAGTCCTTATAGTGCTCTGTGGCATGCTTGCCTTCCCTCTTTTCAGCCAAGTCAAAAAAGGGCGCAAGTACATCAAAATGAAAGCCTACGACGAGGCAGCAGCAGCTTTTGAGCGACACCTTTCTCATGCTAAATGGGGCGCTGCTGCTCATTTGGAAATGGGCCGTCTGCTGACTTTAGAGGAGACGCTTTCCCTGCCTGAAATCCAGTCTGCGCTGAGTTATATCAGTGCTGCTGATTCAATCTATCAGTCGCTTCCTTCCAAAAAACAGCGCAAACAGCGTAAACTCGGCATCAGCCCTAATACCCTCCGGCGTGCACAGTCGGATATGGTTAAAATGGCTCTGGATGTACTAAAGGAGCAAAGTGAAATCCTGGTATACGATCAGTTTATGGATGAGGTGCCGCCCCTGTCCCGCTTCAATCAACGCCGTGCAGAAGGTGTCCGGAGCTTTATTGTAAATGCAGAAATGGAACGCCTTAATTCATTATCTTACGAAGTCCTCACCGCTTTGGTCAACCGGCACGGGGATTTGCTGCGCAAAAACCACCTCGGCTTTGAAAACCGTATCAAAGGTCAGTTGATTCGGTCTTTCCTCAAAGTCTATGAATTGGGAGATTTGAAAAAAATGGCAGAAGATCACCCCAGCCACTGGATTGCCGCTGAGTGCTATCTCGACCCCTTTGTAGAGGCTGCTAAATCACCCGGTATCGGAGCTTTACTCGATTTTCTGAATGATTACCCGCTCTCTATGATTAATGATTTTGCATCAGAGGCGGTGGCCCGTCAGATGTCCGGTATTGATCAAAGTGCTTTGACGGAGGTACAGGCCGCCCGCCTTCAGGAAGTCCGTGGTTTTACCAAAGTCAATAATCAGGTGCGCTGGGGCCTTGCGCCCGATGACATAGACGGACTCATTGAAGTCATCAACCGCGGGGCACCGGCACAGCGTACCTACGTACTGATGCAACGGGTGGTGGAGCAATTGCGCCGTGATAAGGCATGGGCGTCCGCGATCCGCCTCATCAGCGCCTGCGGCCCTCAGTTCCCGGATGAGCGCCCGCCCGGCTGCCGGGCTAATTTTGTATACTATACCACCAAAGAGCGCTGGGTGGAAGATGCTACCGCTATACTGAGCCGGCCTGCAGATAGTCTGCACCTTTACCCAATCGACGAGCTGAATACCGGCCGCAATGAACGTTCACCAGTGATTGATGTATCGGGTGAAGTCCTGTACTATTCCAGCCCTGATGCTGAAATGGGCACTGAAATCCTGGAGTCCACCTACGACTATGAATCTGGAAAATGGCAGCAGCCTAAAGTAGTTGCCTCTCTTTCCACTGAGCAGAATGAAGCACCATTGTCCATCACTGCCGATGGGAACACCATGCTGCTTTTCCGGAACGGTAAGCTATTCACCAGCCACCGTACACTTGATGGCTGGAGCCCCGCTGATTCCCTGAAGAGCGAGGTGAATGCCTTTCCCTGGCTGGGCAGGGCCGTGCTGTCACCGGATGGGAATGCGCTCATCTTCGCAGCCTCCAAAGAGGCCCTGGAGAATCTGTACCGCCCCTCGGATATTGACATCTTCGTCGCCTTAAGGCAAAAAGACGGGCAGTTCGGGCATCCTTTTCCCATCGGTCCTGCTATCAATACCGATGAACAGGAGCGTTCCCCCTTCCTGCATGCTGATGGGAAGACTTTCTACTTCAGCTCCAGCGGGCACGGTGGCCTTGGCGAAACTGATGTCTTTATGTGCCGCCGGCTGGATGGCACTTGGCGCAACTGGACGGAGCCTGTCAATTTGGGGAAAGAAATTAACTCTATTTACCACGACTGGGGGTACAATCTTTCGCTAAGCCCTTCCGGAAGTATTGGCTATCTCTCCTCCGATGATTTGGGGTGGAGTTACCACAGCGACCTCTACGCTACGGGCATCCCGGAAGCTGCACGGCCCCAGCGCCAGAAGACGGTGATCGGAGCAGTGACCAGCGAATATCCTATTACCAGTGATACCAAAATCGTAATTCGGGATGCCAAATCGAACGCGGTGATTGCCGAGGTGTCTGCCCAACCTAATGGCCGTTTCCAGTATGTGCTGCCGGATTCTGTGGCACAGGTAAAGTTTGAGGTGAATCGTCCTGGCATTTTCCCCAAGTCTACTGTCGCTGAACTGCCCGCAGGAAAAGAGGTGATCCGGTTAAATGATACGATGGATGTCGTAACCCTCAAGGCTATGGTACAGGAGGGCAAAGCGGCACCAATAGAAGTTTATTTCCCTACAAATGGTGCACAATTGGATTCTACCTCCTATTTCAACCTTCAGCAATTGTTTGAATTGGTGAAGGACCGTACGTGGGTACTGGAAATATCCGGTCATACTGATCAGGAAGGGGCAGAGCCCTACAACCTGCGTCTTTCAAAAGAGCGGGCGGAGTCAGTTTCCGGCTACTTGCAGAATCTTGGGCTGCCTGAAGAACGCCTCAGGCCAGTCGGTAGAGGCTCTGGTATGCCGGTGGCGAAAAACGATACGGAAGCCGGGCGGGCTAAAAACCGCCGGGTAGAGATACGCCTGTTGCTACCGAAGGATAAAGATTAATTGACGGAGCGGGGGAATTGATTATTTCCCCCGGCCTGTTCCTGTCTGCAGCACGCCCATCTGTTGATGAGGCGGGTAAATGATGGAGAAGTCTTGCTGATGCACTAGTTGCCCGGACTGAATAAGCTTTCCCTGAAAGACAAGGGTGTGGCTATTGTCCTCACAGTGAAAGTCAGTTACCGGGCGGAAGTTTTCGAGGTATTGCACCTCTGCCAGTTTTGGGTTGTCAGCCAGTTGCCCGCTGCATGGCACTTGCGGGCGGTCTGTTATTGAAGGCTGCTGCTTCGCCGGGTAACTTACCAGGGCTACCTCCCCGATTTCCTGATCTGTCAACGGATCGCCAGGCATAAAAGAGTAACGCGCTGGCACGAAACCTTCTTTAAGAATGTAAATAAAGGTCTCCCGGTTCGGTACTCCCCTGAATTCCGTATTTAATGTGCCCCCGTGCCCTAGCTGGCAAGAATGGAAATCGTGGTTTTTGTTGAATTTGGAGATTAGTTCACGCTCTTGAGTGATATAGACCTGAGCGCCGGCAGGGTTGCCATAGATGCCATCAAACTTTGCGATGATGACATACGAAGTATCTCCCGGATTGAGGGCAGAGAACACAATCCAGGCGGCCAGAAGAAGGGCTGTAACTGTGAGCAGTGATTTTTTCGGAGTCATTGGGACGTTCAGTTTTGCATGGAGGTTTTTAGGTGATGCGGCTTAAGATACTGGAAATCAAATGTAATGTCAATAAAAGAACGCAGCTTTAGTGCGGGAAGGGCTCGTCCTCCACATTTTTAACATTTGTCAGGTTGAAATGCTGAATATTTTTCTCGGTATGAGGGTTATCTGGCACGGATACCTGATGGTAATACTGCCTGATGTAACCTGCTTTTTCAATCGTTAGGTTGACGGTTACCTGAGTTTTCGGGATGTTGATACAAATACGAAAATAGCCACTGGTATTGGATTGATCTGTCCACTCCGAATTGCCCTCAATGAAAACCATAGCATTTTCAACAGCAGTACCTTCATAGGTGTCAAACACATATCCATCGATGCATACCTCATGGAAGTTGCGCCTGCGGTCTTTAGTATCCTGAATCCAATCATAAACGATGTACCCGCCCATTAGGAAAAAGATGAGCCCAATCGCTCCGAAAATAAAAGTTGCAGAGTACCCCACGAGCCGCTTGCGCAATTCCGCTTTGAGCTCTTCCAAAAAGGGCTTTGGTGGTTCTGCTGCCTCCGGCGGGTCCGGTTTCAGCCAGCCCATACGTTCGAGGAAATGGCGGAGCCTGCTCATTGATTGGTTTGCTTTACGCTATAAAAACGGAACTGACCGTGGTTTAGTTCCGGAGCAGGCTCCACCGTGCTGTGCCTCTATTCTGCCAAAAGCAGCTTTTGTGTTTTAGGCGGCTGCCCGGGTTCAAAGACCGCTATGACAACAGCGTTATGCCTGATGGCCCAGCTGCCCAGCTTAAGTTGCAGCACCTGCTGGCCGCGCAGGTTTTGTCGCATCAGTTCTTGCCCAAGCAGGCTGTAGACCACCACCTCTGCTTCCGGTAAGGGGTTTGACAAGACCAAGGTAGCCTGATGGCGGGCCGGATTAGGGAAAACTTCAAAGCTTAACTCCTGAAGCTGCTGCTCAATATCGTGCCAGTCGGGTAATTGGGTTTGGTTTTTTGGAGTGCCCCTGCCTGCTTCGGGCGTACCCTGGACGGCAGCGGGCAATTGCAGGGCAGGACCTACTTCCCAACTGGAGTTACTATTGGCGCATATGGTCCGTACCCGCCACTGTATAAGGTCACCTCCGGGGAAGCTTTCAAAGGTGTAGCTGTTGCCGGAGAGGGTCTGCTGCCCGACTCCTGTGCTCTGGCTCAAATACTGCAGCTTGTAAGCTACGGCTCCGGGTACAGGAGCCCAGGAAACCGTCCCTGAGGTGGGGGAGAGGGCGGTGCTGCTCAGGTTGCCGGGGGCATCGCAGAGCTCATCGAGGTCACATATGCCGTTGTTGTTATTGTCAATCAGGGTCCCTGTACATGTACAGTCAGCAGTGTAGACATCATTCTGTGTGCAGTTGTCAAAGTCATTGCAAGACGTACCAATGATGTTGTCGTCGGTACCCGGGCACTGGTCATCCGCATCGCAAATGCCGTCCTGATCTGCATCTGGGCAACCGGCAGCTGTAGTTGTGAACGCTGGGCCAAGCGTGTTTTGAGAATTGATGCCATCGCATTTCGCCCGGACTTGCCACAGGTGTAGCGTTTCCGGTGCAAGACCCGTGAGTGTGTGTGTATTTGTGGGTATAGAAAGGACAAAACCGCCCTGTCCGTCAGGTGCATAGCCCAGGCGGTATTCCACCGCACCAATTACGGCTTCCCAGGATAGGGTTGCCTGGTTGGGCCCTACATTAAAGACAGCGAGGTTTTCGGGCGCGCCGCATTCGGGCTCCTCTAAGTCGCATTCTCCATTGAAGTTTTCGTCCAGTAATGCACCGAGGCAGTCGCAGTCGCTGCTATAGGTGTCATTGATGGTACAGGGGTCGCCGTCATCGCAGGGTTGGCCGATGAGGGTGTCGTCAAAATCCGGGCAGTTATCCTCTGCATCACAAATGCCATCTCCATCGGCATCGGGGCAGTCATCTGCCAGCGTTTCAAACGCCGGCCCATTTTCAAAAGCGGATTGCCCGGTCAGGCAGATCGACCGTACCCGCCAATCTATTGTAGCGCTTCCCGGCAGGTTGTTGAGCGTAAAGCTGTTGCTGGCAGACAGGGCATTATTAGCAGGGCCGCTATTGATGCGGTAACGGATCAGGTACTCTTCTGCCGCCCCCACCTCTGTCCAGGATAGCTCTGCTGTGTTTGAAGTGATATTGCTGACTTGCAAGCCGACAGGTTTTGTGCACTCATTTAGATCGCAAACGCCGTTGTTGTCCTCATCAATCAGTTCGCCCGCACAGTTGCAATTTGCATCGTAGACGTCATTTTGCGTGCAATCATCACCGTCGTCACAGGCTTGCCCGATGAGTGCGTTTACAATGGAAATCGAAGTGGTACAGGAACTACTGAGCCCGGATTGGTCAGTGACGGTGAGGGTAACATCGGCGGCCCCAACATCTGCACAGGTAAACATAGCAGGGGACACAGAAAGTACCTGAATGCCACAGGCGTCGAAGGAGCCGTTATCAATATCAGCAGGATGGAGGGTAGTGGGTGTGGCACCGGCAGGGTCAATCTCCAATGCAAAAGTGTTGGCAGAGATACAGGTTGCCTCAGGAGGTGTGTCATCCACAACGGTCACTGTAGCAACACAATTGGAGAAATTGTTGTAGGTCTCATCTCTCACGGTTAAAATAACAGTGTTGAACCCAATGTCATCGCAAGTTAATGTGGCGGGTGAAGCCTCAAAAAAGGCAATACCGCAGTTGTCTGTCGATCCGGCGTCCAGACTACTGCCATCAAGAACGGCCTGGCCATTTGCGTCTACAGCAACAGTAAGGTCCTGGCAAAGGGCGGTAGGAGGAGTAATGTCGTTAAGGGATACGGTAGTCCAGCAGGTTGCCGAATTCCCAGATTCATCTTCCACCGTAAGCAGTACATTCTGTGATGTCCCATCCTCACACGAGAAGGTCGTACGGTCGAGATAACGGAGGGTAATGCCGCAATTATCAAAGGAGCCATCGTCTACATCTGTGGCTTCGAGTGTCGCCTGGCCGTTGATGTCCAGGGTGAGCGGTATCAGGTCCTGGCACAGGGCTACAGGAGGCAATTCGTCCACTACGGTAACACTCGCAGTACAGTTGTCTGTATTGTTGCTGCCATCGGTCACGGTGAGGATGACGTCCTGTGCTCCCAGGCCGGCACAGTCGAAGTTGTTTTTGCTTGCTGCAACTTGAAGGGTACTGCAGTTGTCCGTAGAGCCGCCGTCAATGGCGAAAGTCGGGAGCGTGCCCTGTCCGTTCTCATCCAGGCTAACGGTGGCAGGGGTGCAAACAGCCTGTGGAGGGATCAGGTCCTGTACCGTTACGGTAGCCATACAGCTACCCGAACCGGAATGAGGGCTGCCATCATTGACAAACAGCGTAATGGGCACATCCCCAAGGTCCGCACAGTCAAAACTACTCTGACTGGCTTCAAAAGTCAGGTTGTCGGAACAGTTATCCGCAGAGCCATCATCGGCTTGCTGAGGCATAAAGCTGCCGTTGCCCGATGCATCCAACTGAACGGCAATATCCTGACAGACAGCTGTTGGCGCCACCTGATCCTGAACAGTAACGGTAGCCATGCAGGTACTCTGATTGTCCGAATCATCAGTCACAGTCAGCGTAACCATCACCTCCGTATCGGCACAATCAAAGGTTGCCATATCTAGGGTGAAGCCAAGGCCGGAGGTACAGGCATCAGTAGACCCATTGTCTAAATCGGAAGGGCTAATGGTGGCGTTGCCTGTGGCATCTGTGGAAATGATAATATCCTGGCAAACCGCTTCGGGAGGCGTTTCGTCCAGGATGGTCACGTTTGCCGTACAGGTGCTTTCGTCTCCGTCTAAGTCGGTCACAGTTAATACCACCGGGTTGTCGCTGCCGATGTGGGAGCAGTCGAATGAGCTTTGATCGAGGGAAAGGCTGGCGATGCCGTCCAAGGCAATGGTGCCTTCCTCCACCTGTGCGGGGGTGATTTCTACCGTGCCGTCATTTCCCAGTGGTACTGTCGGGTCAGTACAGCCGGCCTGCAGGCCACCGCAGGGGGCTACGGTAATCGTGCCGGCAACCGTCAGGTCGGTACAGCCCCAAAGCGGAATAGCATAATTGAATACCCCTGTTTCCGTAGGTGCTCCATAGATCGTTAGCTGGTCGTCGCTCCAAACGGCACTTACCCCATTGGGCAACCCAAACATACCGGTTACCAGGTTGGCGGTTTCGGTAAGGCCAGTCACTCCGGTGGTACTATAGGAGACTTCAATGATTTCCTCCAGCGCACAAGCAGATTGGGTACCGGAGCCAGCTGTTAGAGTAGCAGTGCAGGAGGGGATGACGTAGCCGGTTAGCGTAGGAAGCTCATTACAAAAATCCGGGCCATTACCGTTCAGTATCCATCCATCGGTTGGTGGCCATTCCGTCTGATTGGGATTGGAGTAAAATAAGCCACTACCATCAGCAAATAGGATATGCCAGCCATTGATGTTGAGCAGATGATCTTTGCGCAAATGCAGCAACTGGTTTTCATGGGTGAAGATGGTAACTCCAGTCGCGAGTGTCAAATCCTCGTCATAGGTGTACACCCCATCAATGGCATAGCCTACCGGGCTACAGTTCGTTCCGGAAATGGTCACAGTGGGAAGTGGCAGATTGGTGGAGGCGGTATTGAAAATCCCAAGATCCCCGATGCCATCTGCCAACGTGCCATCAGAAACGATCGAAATATTATCCCCATCAAATGTAGCCGAGTTGAGCTGCCCCTCTGCGTTAGACCAGTAGAGGAGTTGGGCGGTTACGTCGAGCTCAATTTCGATAATATCTGATGCTTCGTCCACGATGGTTTCCAGCCCTGAGCCATCGAGGTTGGCGCGAAGGATGTTGCCCGCATCGGTGAAGTACATTTTTTGATTGGTGGCATCAAGAGCAATAGCTCTGCCATAATTGCTGTTTGGAGGGAGCGTAAGGGGAGAGGACGCCCAATCCAAAAGGACCTGTGCATCAATACCGTTGACTTTCGAGGTCAGAATGGCCGCATTAGTGGTCCAGTAAAGGTCTCCGTTGGCAGGGTCTACAGCGATTTCGTCAAATGGATAAATATTCAGCGGAGAATTAGGCCCCGCAGCAATGATGGTATCTACCTTGCCCTGCCCGACATAGTTGGTGAGGTCTAATTTGAAAATATACTGGGTATTTTGAAAATCTGACGTCCAGTACAATTCCTGAGCAGCAGCATCAATGGCCATACCCTTAATGTTTAAAGGGAAACCCGGGTTGAACCAGTAGTTGCCGTAGTTATTGAAGTCTTCACTACAGCAAATCCATGAATACACCAAGCCAGAGTTGGCATAGGATTGAACCGGAGAACCATCCAGGTTAATAGATTTTAGAATAAAGGCGCCATTGGTACTGTAAATGAAGTTTTCCTGCCCATCAACAACGACCGCTTTGGTCCCGGATGCCCCATCGTTCGCCACACTATCCCAGCCCTCTCCTTCTGTAGGAGCAACCGGTGAGCGTACAATTCGAAGGCGGTCCGTTTGGGGGCCAAAGGATCTGGAAAACCAAAATAGGATACCATTCGATGCCCTAATATGTAGCCTGCCCTGAGCCTCAAATCCGGATCCCCGGAAGGTAATGGGATTGGTGCCATCAAGAGCGGCGCGCATGATGCCGCCGCTTGTATCGGTCCAGAATAACTGGTTGTTCACCAGATCAAGGGCCATGCCTCCAAGTAAGAAGGAACCGGGAACCAGCGTTGTAAGGTTACTCCCATCCGTATCGCAGCGAATAATCCCGGCTCCTCCGAAAAGGTACACCTGGCTTTGGCCGGGGTCGAACTCGATTGTTCTGTGAAATCCGGGCACACTCACAAACGTTGCTGCGGCAGAGGCGATGTCAATACTAAAAAAACCATTTGAAAGGGTTAACACAAAAAGCTGCTGATTCACCAGGTCAATCGCAAAATTGCCTAACAGGTCATTAGTATTCGGACTTTCGAAGAAGACCTGAGGGTTGCTGCCATCGAGCGCACTTTTCATGACGGTGTTGCCTTCGCTCCAATACAATGTATTGTTAGGACCGTCCACCGCCAGCCCTCTTATGAGACTGGAGCCAGCAGGCTGCGCCAGTATTTCAACGGCACTGGCATTCGTCCAGTCCAGGCGTATTATACGTTCAAGGTCTACAAAGTACAGCGCGTTGCTTACTTCGTCAAACGTAACCTGAGCGGGGCCGCTGGGGCTCACAAATTCAAAGTCCAGTACATCAGGGGTGCCATTAGTCGGGGAAATGGAACTCAGGGAAGAGCTGTTATCCGCCCAGTAAAGGGTGGAGGGAGCCTGAGCCGACAGCCAGGAAACGGGGAAAAGAAAAGCTAGCAAAAACAGGATATTTGTGCACTTCACGATACCAGGGTTTTCAGATCATTATTTCAAAAATCAAAATTAGAGGACTGAATTTTGTGTGCATATCCCCTCTGCAGGGTATTTTTACCCGCTAACTCAAGCCCCGGTGAAGCATATTATTTTTTTTACACCACTGTTCCTGATTGTCTCCAATGTATTGTTGGGGCAGGACACCCTTCGGCTTACTCCGGGTTTCAGGCAGATAGAACTGCTTGAGTGGGGACAGCTCTATCGCACGCCCGATACGGAGCTTGGGGTGGAGGGGCTGAAGCACCTTCCTGATCATGGGTGGGGCCGCCTTTCGAGCACCGATGGCGCTTTTTTCGCTGGGAAAGACTTGTTGTGGGTCAAAGTGTACATTAGTAATTCAGGCACTACGCCTCTTTCATTGCTTGTACAGAGCAAAGAGGTGCGCACCAACCGGATAGCCTTTTTCTGGGCTCCGGCTAAGGGCCCTCTGCTTGCGTCTCCTCAAATGGGGGATTATCTGCCGTTCGGGAACCGCATGATCGGCCATCCCACCTACCTTTTCCCGGTTACCCTTGAGGCACTGCAGGAAGGTGTTTTGTACATCTGTTATGACAAAAGGGAAGAAACCACTACCATTCAGCCCCAGCTGTGGGAGCCTGCTGCTTTTGAAGAGGGCGACCGGAGTAGCCGCTTTTTGATGGTCCTCTTCCTTGGTGCACTCACCTGCCTGGCTGTGGTGATGGTGGTATTGGGCCTGGTGGCACGGCAGGGGCTGCTGCTGAGCTTTGCGCTGTACATTACCTCGGGCCTGTTAATGGTATTCATCATCACAGGCTACGGTGCGATGTACCTGTGGCCCAGCCACCCTTACTGGAACGGGCTGGGGTATTTGTTCCTGATCTTCTTTCACGTGAGCTTGCTGGAAATGGCCAGGCGGTATCTGGGTTTACGGGACGGTGCGCCCCTTTTACACCGTTTGTTTCAGTTGGCGCAGGTGGCGCTCTTACTGGTTTTCATGCCTGGAGTACTGAGCTATCCGGTTTTAGGAGGGTTTTTCAAGATATGGCTGGGGCGCAGTGGGCTGATGTTGTTGTTGCTGATCAACCTTGGAGTTATCATAGCGTGCATAGGCACCTATCGCCGTGAGGGCAGGGGAGGCGCTTTACTTTTTCTGTTAGCGTTTATGTTTTCGCTCATCGCGCTGGCACTCTTTGAAGTGGAACAGTTGGGATCGTTTAATACGCCCTGGAGCATGGAGCTGACCCTTTTGTTCATGCTTCTGGATCTGCTTACACTAGGGGGATTGTTCGGGCATTACCTTAGGCGTACATTTATTCAGAATACGCAGCTTAGTGAGGCGCTGTCCCGTTCTCAGCTTAAGGCCGCCAACGCGCTGCTGTTGGGGCAGTACAAAGAGCGCAAGCGCCTGTCGCAGGAGCTGCACGATGGCATTAGTATCCAACTGGCGTTACTAAAAATGCGGCTGTCAGGTGAGCCTTCTGGCCAGCTTACGCAAGTGGAGCCTGTTTTAGAAGATCTGACACGAATATCCGAGAGCATCCGAAACTTCACCCACGCTATTTCTCCTGCACTGCTTGAAGAGGAAGGACTCATCATGGCCATTGAAGCCCTGACCGGGCAGGTGGCTGATCAGGCAGGGCTTGAGGTGAGCACGCAATTGCCGGAACCGGAACAGGCCCGGACCTTAAGCCGGCTACAGTATTACTCCGTCTTTTTGGTGGTCCAGGAACTGCTAAGCAATACACTCAAACACGCGGGGGCAACCCGGATCAGGCTGTCTTTGGAATTCACCGATGCGTGTACCCTGCACTACTGCGATGATGGCAAGGGCTTGTCAGTGGACGAGGTGAATATGGGGCTTGGGCTGGCACACATCAAAGACCGGGCGGCATTGCTTGGTGGGGTATTTGACTACTACCCGGCAGATTCCGGTGGGGGTTGCTTCCGGTTTGTATTCCCTGTATCTATTGTATCATGAAGCAGGCGGATCAGTTCCGCTGCAGAGTGAACATTCAGCTTTCTGAATAGATTTTTTCGATGGGTTTGCACGGTATGCAGGCTAATGAACAAGCGGTCTGCGATCTCCTGACTACTCAGGCCCTGCAGAATAGCTTTGGCTACCTCTTGCTCCCGGGAAGTCAGGTTGCTGAGCCGGGTGAAAGTATCCTGAAAGATTGGGTCCTGGGGCCGCCC
>PR_CR_10_Liq_1_inCRDRAFT_1001281_pt1 | contig 14325 bp, 15 predicted proteins | sample PRCRCaboRojoPR_3_FD_10241 | JGI IMG/M metagenome (IMG submission 10241)
CGCATTGTCTGTGTTGCGGGCAACTCTTTTGAGTCGCCGCGCATGTTGCTGAATTCGGCGTCGAACATGTTCCCGAACGGTCTGGCCAACAGTTCCGATCAGGTGGGCCGCAACTATATGCGGCACATGACCGGGTCTGTCTATGCGGTGTTCGAACAGCCGGTGAAGATGTGGCGTGGCACGACCATGGCGGGCATCGTTCAGGACGAATCCAGGCATGACCCGAGCCGTGGTTTCGTGGGTGGTTATGAGTTGGAAACCCTGTCGCTTGGCCTGCCGTTCATGGCGGCCTTCCTTGATCCGGGAAGCTGGGGGCGTGAGTTTACCACTGCGCTGGACCAGTACGAGAACATGGCCGGGATGTGGATCGTGGGCGAGGATATGCCCCAGTCCGACAACCGTGTCACGCTCAATACCGAGGTGAAGGACCAATTCGGGCTACCGGTGGCGAATGTGCATTTCAGCGACCATCCCAATGATATCGCGATGCGCAACCACGCCTATGAGCGGGGCATGGCGATTTATGATGCCGTGGGAGCGACGCGGACTTTCCCGACGCCGCCCTATCCCAGCACCCATAACCTTGGCACCAACCGGATGTCGGAAAATCCCGAGGACGGTGTTGTGAACAAGTGGGGCCAGACCCACGATATCGACAATCTTTTCATCTCCGACGGGTCGCAGTTTACAACCGGGGCCGCGGAGAACCCGACTTTGACGATTGTCGCGCTTGCCATTCGGCAGGCGGATCATATCGCAGGCGAAATGTCAGCCGGCAATCTTTGATCGGTGGCATGAGCGTTGTCCCGGCGCCTTGAAGGGGCGCCGGGATTTTTTGTGCGATGATGGTCGTGGGGTTGCGTAACCCGCCGTCTGGTGACGGCTGACAAAAGACGGTGGTTAGGCCTCGAAACCGCGGGCGAGGGCGCAGAATTGTTCCAGATGCACGGTTTCGGCGCGGTCGGTGGGTTGGATGCCTGCGGCAAGCAGGCGGTCTTCGATATCGGGGGCCATGCCCTTGAGGGCGGCGCGCAGCATCTTGCGGCGTTGGTTGAAGGCGCGGGCGACCACGCGTTCGAGGATCTTGGGGTCGGCGGGAAAGCGCGGCTCGGACAGGGCCTTGAGTTGAACGACGGCGCTTGAAACCTTGGGCGGCGGTGTGAAGGCGCCCGGCGGTAGGTGCATGACAATCCGCGCGTCGGCACGCCATTGCGAGAGGATCGCCAGCCGCCCATAGGCCTTGGAGCCGGGTTGCGCGACGATTCGTTCGGCTACCTCGCGTTGGAACATCAGCGTGAGGCTTTGCCAGAAGGGCGGCCAATCGGGCGGGGTGAGCCATCGGATCAGGAGTTCGGTGCCCACGTTGTAGGGCAGGTTGGCGGCCACCTTGATCGGCGGGGTGAGGTGATCGAGCGGATTGACCTCAAGCGCGTCGGCGTTGAGCACCTCAAGCCGCCCCGGGTAGGCCTTGGCGATGTCCTCAAGCGCGGGCAGGCAGCGGCTGTCTTTTTCGATGGCCACCACGCGGCGCGCGCCTTCGGAGAGGAGCCCGCGTGTCAGCCCGCCGGGGCCGGGGCCGATTTCGAGCACGTCACAGCCCGTGAGGTCGCCCGCTTGGCGGGCGATCTTGGCGGTGAGGTTGAGATCGAGCAGGAAGTTTTGCCCCAAGGATTTGCGCGCGGAAAGGCCATGATCGGCGATCACTTGACGCAGGGGCGGCAGGCTGTCGATCGCGCTCATGCCTGCGCGGCCCTTGCACGTGCCATGGTCTGGGCCATGCGCAGGGCTTCGATCATGCTGGAGGGGTTGGCCGCGCCTTTGCCCGCGATGTCGAGGGCNGTNCCGTGATCGGGCGAGGTGCGGATGAAGGGCAGGCCGAGGGTNACGTTCACGCCGCGGTCGAAATCCAGCGTCTTGATCGGGATGAGGGCCTGATCGTGGTACATGCAGATCGCCGCATCATAGGTCTCGCGGGCGCGCTCGTGGAACATGGTGTCGGCCGAAAGTGGGCCAATGAGGTCTATCCCTTCGTGGCGCAGCCGGTCGATCAGCGGGGCGATGATGCGGGTTTCTTCCTGCCCCATGGTACCGCCTTCGCCAGCGTGGGGGTTGAGGCCCGCAACGGCGATGCGGGGCGCTTTTATGCCGAAGTCGAGGATCAGGGCGGCATGGGTTATCCGGATGGTTTTTTCCAAAAGCTCTGGCGTCAGGGCTTGGGGCACCTGCGACAGTGGTATGTGGATGGTGGTGGGCACCACGCGCAGGGCTGCGCTTGCCAGCATCATCACCACGTCGGTGCCGCCGGCGAGGGCCGCGAGGTATTCGGTATGGCCCGGATATGCAAAGCCTGCCCCGGTTTGCAGGGCCTTCTTGTGGATGGGCGCGGTACAGAGGGCGGCGGCCTCGCCTTGTTGCACAAGATCAACGCCACGCGTGATGACGTCGATGACGGATTGTGCCTGTGCCGGAACGGGTGTGCCGGGGCTGTGTTGTCCGGGGAAGGGATGTGGCAGCACCGGCAAGCCCACGGCGGAGGCGGCCAAGGCCTCGGACGGGGTTGAGATTTCGGCCACCGGCGTGTTGGGCGGCAGGTGTGCGGGATCGCCAATCAGGAAAAAAGGCAGATCGCTGCGCAATTGATCCCAAGCCATGGCCGCCAGTTCCGGGCCGATGCCCGAAGGTTCCCCACAGGTCAGCGCGATCGGGGCGGTCATTCCTTCTCGACGATCCGGGCCTCGGCGCGGAGCTGTTCAAGGTAGCCCTCACCGAAGGAATCAAGCCTTTGGTTGCGGATGAAATTCGTCAAATCCTCATCAGTCGGGCCTTCGCCGTCAAGCGCGGCGGTGCGACCGCAGAGCATGAGCAGGACAAGGGTCTCGCCTTGGGCGCGCGTGAGGGTGGTGGATATTTCACCGGGGTCCAGCTTGGACAGTTCGAAGGCGATGTCGGTCGGAATTTCCTCGGGTTTACGCGCGCCGCGATCCAGAACCTCGGGCGGTTGATCCTTGGCGACGCCATAAAGGTCATCGCAGGTGTCAACCTCGGCCCGGACGCGGGCCGCGCGTGCAAGCGCCTGTTCGCTGCGACCACCGTCGATATAATAGGCGGCGTATTCGATGGCCTCGTACTCGGGCTCGGGGACCTCGGTTTCTTCAATCTCGCGCAATTGGAAAAGCGCAATGGCATTGCCTGTGGACAGCGGATCGGAGACTTCGCCCGGTGCGAGCCCCAGAACGATGGGGCGCAGCGATGCGGGCAATTGCGTGATCGGCATCCAGTCCAGACGCCCGCCACGGTTTCGGGTGCCCGAGGCCGAATATTGTCGCGCCGCCGATGAGAACTCGGCGACGGTATCAATCTCGGACAGACGGGCCGCGCGGGCTTGGGCCGCTTCGGCCTGCGCCGGGGTTGTCACCGGCAGAATGATCTCGGACATCAGTACCCGCACGCCGCTTTGACCGGAGACGGCATCGCGGGCGCGCTCCAGATCGGACTCGCTGACCGAGATGCGCGGGATGAAGCGGGCGCGGATCAACTCGCGCCATGTCACGCCGGAGCGCACGAAGGCGCGGAAGGTTTGTTCTGCAACACCGGCCCCTTCCAGCGCGCGGATGAGTTCTTCGGCGGTGAGGTCGGCACGCGCGGCGAATTCCTCCATCCCGGCCTCGATGTCGGGTTCTTCGAGAACAAGGCCTGCCGCATCTGCTGCGTCGAGTTTCAGGCGGTCTTCGATCAGTTGCTCCCGGGCGAGTTGCGCCGGGTTGCCGGGGGCGCGGAACAAGGTGAGCATGCGGGCGCGCTGTTCGATCTCGTATCGGGTGACGGCCTGATCGTTGACCTTGATCACCGGCTCGAAAAGGTTTTGCGCAGTGGCCGAACCGGTGCTGATCGCGGCGGCGAGAAGCAGGCCGGGCAAAGCGAAAATTCTGGAAAGGCGGCGCATCGTGGCTGGTGTCATTGAGGTCAGTTCCTGCATGTCCGGACGTAACTTTTGTCTTCTGTCTTCGTCGTAAAGCCCCTGAGCCCGACTGTGAAGCTGATATTCGTCGATGGGGTCAATGTAGTGGAAGAGGTGAAGCGGCGCGAGGCTGAAAGCGAAATATCCACGCATTCGTTGGTGTATTTCAGGCCAAGGCCTGCGCGAACCGAGCGATCCTGGGCCACGTCGTAGCGCCAATCGGCGCTGCTGGTCCAGTGGCGCGAAAGGCGGTGCGAGGCATCGAAGGCCCATTCGGACACATTGCCGGTGCGGTCTTCACGCGGGTCGTTGCGCAGCCAGATATATGTGGCACCGACATTGGTGCGGTCGGTTTGCCAGCTTGCGCGCGCCTCGGCCTTGGTGGTGTCGAAGGCATCGTCAAAGAGGCTGCGACCGGTGAAGGTGAAACCGTTGTTGGTTTTGATTTGCCCAGCGAAGAGGACGTCGGAAAACTTGCCGCTGAGGCCCGATGAATTGGTGAAGGAGTCCAACCCGGAGACTTCCAATTGCTGGTCTTCGTGCACCACTTGCCCGACGGCAAAAGAGGTTTGCCAGCCGCTTGGATCCAATCGTGTCCAACTGATACCGTAGGCGCCGGTCAGGCCGCGTTCGCGCCTGTCGGGGGCGGTGAAGCGCGAAAGGGCGAAAAGGTTGCCCTCGTCGAACTCGATCCGGGTGCTTTCGTCATTGGGAATGTTCGGGTTTGAGCCACCGACCCATGCCAACTGTAGAGACGGTTCGATAATCTGGGTCGCCCCGCTGCGTTCGGTTTTCAGAAGGGGCCAGCGCAGGCGCAGGGCCGCAGAGGGCGCGGGTTCGACCGCTTGTGATGCGCTCAACCCGCCGGATTGGGCGATATGGAAGCTGTCGACCGCAAGGCCGGTTTGGAAATGCGCCAACACTCCGGCGGGCATGGTCCAATTCCGGTGCCATTCGGCGCTGGCCGTAAGACGGGTGACATCGCGGCCATCGGCCCATGGGTCAATGTCTGCCCCGTCGGTTTCCAGCGAGGAGGAGCGGAAGTGACTGTGTGCCAAGGCGCTGAGCCGTATCTCGCCTCCTATGNTNGCGGGGTGGAGGCGCCTTTCGTATTCGGCATTGCCGACGATTGTCGGCAGGGTCTTGTTCGACTCTCCGGGGCGCAGCGAGTGGAAGTGCGTCAGCGCGCCGCGTATGTATTCATCGCGTTGAACCCGTTCGATGGCCAGTTCACTGTCAAGCCGGTCCTTGTCGTAATAGCCGTAATCCAGAAGGTAGGTATCGTCACGCACAGCTTCGATATCGAAGGTAAGGGTGAAATCCTCGGGCAGTTCGAATGCGCCGCGTCCGAAAACATAACCGCGGGTCGAGCGCGGACCGAAATCATCGTCCGAAATCGCACCTTCGAACTCGATCCGACCGTTGCGGAAGGCTTGACGGTAGCGCGCTTCGAGCGTGAGTGAGTTTGCGGATATGAAGGGTGTGAGCGTCAGATCCTTGTGGTCGCCGATGCGGATAAAGTAGGGGACGCGCACCCCGAAGCCCAACCGGGTCGAGTTATGCAGCGAGGGGATCAGGAAGCCGGTGGCGCGCTCAAGTGTGGGGTCGGGCAGGCGCAGACGTGGCATGTAAAAAATTGGCACGTCCATGACGCGCATTTGGGCATCGTCGAAATAGAGCTGCTTTTCCTGCTGGTCGTGGATCACCCTTCGAGCACGGATTTGCCAGATCGGCGGGCGTCCCGTTTCGCAAACCCGGCATGAGGTCACGGAGGCCTTGTAAAGCTGATTGTAACGACCGTCGCGGCGCGCCATGGCATGGGCGGCCAGCTGTACCTGGTTTTCCATGACGATGCGGGCGCCGCGCAGGATTCCGTTTTGCATCTCGCGGTCAAGTTCGGCGGAGTCTGCCAGAACGAGGGTGTTGTTGTTCTCGTGCAGGGTGATCGGGCCCTTGATGATCAGCGTCTCGGTGCTTTGATCGTATGTAATCTCGCTGGCTTGCAAGCGGCGCCCGTCATACATCGCCTCGACATTGCCATAGGCGGTGAGTTGATCATCGGCGCTCAGATAGACGTCATCAGCCACCAGCATCGCGGGGGCGGGGGAGTCTTGCGCGTGCATGATTGCAGGCACGCTTGCAGCGGCCAAGGTGGCCAAGATCACGAGGAGGCATGATGCCAGCCGCATTAGCCGTCCTCCATGTGAAGCAGGATGCCCAAGGCCAGCAGGAAGGACGCAACAGGCGGCGCCCATGCGGCCAGAAGCACGGGTATCTGGCCGTTTTCACCCAGGATTTGCGCGAAGTTGCGAATGTAGTGCAGTGTAAAGCCCAGCATGACAGCGGAAAGAACCGAGATACCGGTATTGCTGATCCGGGTGTGGCGCATGGTGAAGGCCGCGGTCAGCATGACGAGGGCGACCAAGAACAGAGGGCTGGCCAGTTCCATCTGAAACCAAACGGCGTAGCGGCGCGCGGAAAACCCGGCCTCTTCCAACTGGTTTATGAAGTCGGGCAGGTCCCAGAGCGAAATATACTCAGGCTTGCCGAAACTGTCGAGAATCCGGTCTTGCGTAAGCGCCGACGGGACCGAAAGCGCGGCAATCTCGCGCGCCGAGGATTCAGGATTGCTACCGGTTTCGAGCGTCCAGAGCTTGGCATTGCGCAAAAGCCATTCGCCATCGGAAAGCTCTGCCGTTTGGGCGGAAATGCGGCGCAGTGGCGCGCCGTCCGGTGAAAAGGCGATGAATGTCGCGTCATAGAGTGTCGTGACGTCGGAACTGGCATGGTTGGCGTGGATCACGGTTTGGCCGGTGTCGCTGCCCTGACGGAGCCAAAGCCCCTCGGAGGAAATGGCCAGCACGTTTGAGCCGCCCCCCATATGGCTGTTGACCAGATCATTGTACCGTTTGGACGCAGCGGCGACGATCGGGTTGAACATGCTGATTGCTACCAGCCCGATCAGAAGCGCCACCGTGATCGGGGCTGCCAGAGCGCGGAGTGCGGATCGCCCCGAGGCACGCACCACGACGAGTTCCGAACTGCGCGCTAGCCGCAAGAACAGTGCGACAGTTGCGAGGATCATGACCAATGGCAGGATTTCATAATTGGCATGCGGCAGGTTCAGCGCCACGATCTCGGCCACTTGCAGGAAGGGCAAGTCAGGGAAGTCCTGTAGCTCGTCCACAAGGTCGATCAGTGCCAGTAGCAGCACGAAAACGGCAAAGATGCCGAGGAATGTCCAAAGGAACTTGCGGGCGAAATAACTGTGCAGGATCATGTCGCGCCCTCGATCCGGTGACGCTTCCACGGGGTCAGTTTGCGGCCAAGGCCGGGGTTGGCCGCAAGGTATAACAGGCCGCCGGTGATCGCTATTCCAAGAGCGGCGGGAAGGTAGAGCAGTGGCCAGGCGGAGACGCTGCCGAGGACCGTGCCGGATAGCCCGCCTTCGACCATCTTGATCAGGACCAGGAGGATGAAGGCCCCGACGATCTGTGACCAGACGCCAAAGCGGCTGTAGGTGCCGACCAGAAGCGTGGCGAACCCGATGAGCGCGGCGACGATGCACATGATCGCCTGTGTGAAGCGATTATGCACCTCGTAGTTCACTTGTGCGACGCTGACGCCGGTGCGCTCGGCAACCGCTTGCGGATCACGCAGCATATCGAGCGTTGCCGCAAAGCCGACCTTGTCAAGGTTGATCCGGTCGCGCGAAACGAGGCTGGAGATGTCATAGGAAAAATCATCGAAATGCGTTGTAAAAAGGCGCTTGCCGTCGGTGCGCAGGACTTGCGCAAGACCTTCGATCATCACCAGTTTGGTGCCGCCGCCTTGCTGCACGAGATAGGCCTGTGACGACGTGTAGGTGACCGGGCGGTCCTGGTTACGGCGATCCGAGAGGAAGACATCGCGCAACTCACCTTCCGGTGAGATATCCCGGATGTAAAAGGTGATACCGGGGGCGGGATGCAGGAATTCCCCTTCGCTCAGAAGTTTGGCGGTGATGTTCTGGCTGACCTCGGCCTGCCTTATGCGCAATTGGCTGAGACTGGAGGGAATCAAAAGGTGGGTGAGCAGCGACATCATCACGGCGATGAGAATGCCGAAGATCAGCACCGGCCGGATCAGTCGGTAGGGGGAATAGCCCGTCGCCTGCATCACGGTGAGCTCACTTTCGGTGCTCAGACGGTTCGTGACATAGACCGTCGCCGCAAAGGCGGCAATCGGCAGGACAACGCCGATCACCCCCGGCAAAGTCAGCGCCGTGAATTCCAGAAAAACCCAGGCGGGTTGTCCATCGCCGATGAGTCGATCGAACATGCGCACCGCTTTGTTGATCCAGAAGATCGACACCAGAACAAGCGCAAAAAAACCGAACAACACCATGAATTGCGACAGCATATACCTGTCGAATCTGGTCACATTTCCCCCCAAAGGCAGCAGTCTTGCAGGGTAACTTATCGGAATTGGACGCGGGGGAAAACTGCTAACTGGTCAATGCCGGTCTCACGCGCTAGGACTTGGGGCTAGACACGCAAGGAGGCAGCAGATGACGACACCGGTCGCAGTGACTTTCAAGGAAACCGACAATGACGCAATCGCCGAGGCCGAGGGCCGGGTGGCGATCATCGTCACCCCCGACGGGAAGTTGGACACCTCGGCGCGTCGGGTAAACCGCCTGACCCGTGGCGCGGTGAAACGTTTGGCCGAAAGCGAGGCCTGGGGCAAGATGAAGCCCGGGCAGGTCAAGAGCCTGACGATGCCCTCGGGCATGGCCGCCGAGGCGGTTGATGTGGTCTGTTTGCCGCGCCGGGCAACGGTCGAGGAGGCGCGCAAGGCCGGTGTGGCCCTTGGCAAGGTCAAGGGTGACGGGGCGCTTCTGTTGATGGCAGGGTCGCTGCGACGAGTGGCGGAACTGGCGCTTGGTGTGGCTTTGCGCGCCTATGCCTTCACCGCGCGCAAGACCGCGCCGGTCGAAGAGGCGGGTGCCGTCACAGTGATGACGAACAACCCCGACGATGCCGAGGAGAAATTCACGCCGCTGCGCGCCGTGGCCGAGGGCGTTTTCTTCACCCGCGACCTGATCAGCGAGCCGGCGAATTACCTGACCACGACCGAATTCGCCTCGCGGATCGAGGCGCTTTCCGACACCGGCCTGAAAATCAAGGTGCTGGACGAAGCCGAGATGGAAGAGCTTGGCATGGGCTCGCTTTTGAGCGTGGGCCATGGCAGTGCCAGCCCCTCGAAACTGGCAATCATGGAATGGAACGGCGGCGAGAAAGATGCAGCGCCCCTCGCTTTGGTGGGCAAGGGCGTCGTTTTCGATACCGGCGGTATCAGCCTCAAGCCGGCGGCCGGCATGGAAGACATGACGATGGACATGGGCGGCGCCGGTGTTGTCTGTGGTGTGATGAAAACGCTGGCGCTGCGTGGTGCCAAGGCGAATGTCGTGGGCTTGGTTGGTTTGGTGGAAAACATGCCGTCGGACCGCGCGACGCGACCGGGCGATGTGGTGACCTCGATGAAGGGTGATACGATCGAGGTGATCAATACCGATGCCGAAGGCCGTTTGGTTCTGGCCGATGTGCTGTGGTACGCGCAGGAGCACTACAAACCTGCGGGGGTCGTCGATCTGGCCACGCTCACGGGCGCGATCATTATCGGTCTGGGCCATGAGAACGCAGGCGTGTTCAGCAACGATGACACCTTCGCCGGGCATTTCCTGAAGGCCGCGGAAGCCGAGGGCGAGGGCGCGTGGCGTATGCCCATGGGCCAAGCCTATGACGACATGCTGAAATCCGACATCGCGGATATGAAGAACGTTGGCGGGCGGCCTGCCGGGTCGATCACTGCGGCGCAGTTTCTCAAGCGGTTCGTGAAAGACGACGTGCCGTGGATGCATCTGGACATCGCGGGGGTGGCCAGTGTCAAATCCGAGACCAAGTACGCGCCCAAGGGCGCGTCGGGCTGGGGTGTGATGGCGCTTAACAGGTTGGTCGCGGACCGCTTTGAGGGCTAAGAAGCATGGGCGCGGCCTATTTCTATCACCTGACGCGCAAGCCCCTGGAGGTGACGCTGCCGATGCTGCTGGACAAAGCACGCGAGGCAGGCTGGCGCGTTGCGGTGCGAGGCCGCGAGGCCGCGCGCATGGATTGGCTGGATGAAAAGCTGTGGCTGGGGGCGGAGGATGGGTTCCTGCCGCATGGCCGCGCCGGCCAGCCGCATGAGACCGAGCAGCCGATTTTACTGACCACCGAGTCGGCGATGCCCAATGCCGCGGCTTGCCTGATGACGGTGGATGGTGCCGAGGTGGCCCCCGAGGAAGTGCAGGCGCTTGAGCGGGTTTGCGTGTTGTTTGACGGCAATGACGAGGCCGCCGTTCAGGTAGCGCGCGAACAGTGGAAACTCCTGACCGGGGCGGGTTGTCAGGCGCAGTACTGGTCTGAAGCCTCGGGCCGGTGGGAGAAGATGGCCGAAGCCTGAGGCGCGGGATGCGGTCAGTTGCTTGCATTCTGCGGTGCAATATTGTTGCGTGTGGGGTGACAGAATTTACGGAGCCGCCCCATGCGTATTGGCCTTTATCCTGGTACTTTCGATCCCATCACCTTGGGGCATATCGACATCATCCGTCGCGCCGCAATATTGGTGGACAGGTTGGTGATCGGTGTGGCGATCAACCGTGACAAGGGGCCTTTGTTCACCCTTGAAGAGCGGGTTGCCATGATCGAAACCGAATGTGCCATATTGAGCGAGCAGACCGGCACCGAGATCGTTGCGCACCCCTTTGAAAACCTGTTGATTGATTGCGCCCATGATGTGGGCGCAATTGATCGTGCGTGGCCTGCGGGCGGTCACGGATTTTGAGTACGAGTTCCAGATGGTCGGGATGAACCGGGCGCTTGATAGTTCGGTCGAGACTGTGTTCTTGATGGCCGATGCCAATCACCAGGCGATTGCCAGCAAGCTGGTCAAGGAAATTGCCCGGCTTGGGGGCGACGTGAGCAAGTTCGTCACACCAGCGGTGCGGGCGCGGCTTTTGGAGAAGTTCAGCTAGAGCGTTTCCAGATTACCTTGACTCAAAGTGCATCGCCAATGTCCCGAGAGGGCCGTAGGCCTGACAGGGTATTGGTGATGCAGCAATAACTGGAAACGCATTGAGTGGGGCGCTCATCGCTTGCGCTCCTCGCGAGGAAGGCTGGAAGGCCTGACCGAGCGTGGGGCGGCGGCAGGCCATCTTTGAGTATTTGAGCCAAGAAGAAACAGGCCTGCGCGTTTGGGAAGGGCCGCGCGTGGCGGCCCGTTTCCTTTTAGGCGTATTCCGGCGCGCGGGTGGGCTTGGTGGCCGAGTTGCCGGTCGTGGTGGGGCGCAGGAGTTTGCCCATCTCCGCCGCAGTGTCAGCCATGCGGTTCGAAAAGCCCCATTCGTTGTCATACCAGCTCAGGATGCGGCACATGGTGCCATCGTCCATGACGCGGGTTTGATCGGTGGCAAAGACCGAACTGGCCGGGTTGTGGTTGAAATCGGAGGAGACAAGCTCGCGGCCGGTAAGGTCGAGAACCCCGGCAAGGGGGCCTTGGGTGGCCTTGGCGATGATGTCGTTTATTTCCTCGGCCGTGGTTTCGCGACCAGCCTCGAAAGTCAGGTCGACAGCACTGACGTTCGGGGTCGGAACGCGGATGGCCGTGCCATCCAGTTTGCCCGCCAGTTCCGGCAGGACGAGGCCCACGGCGCGGGCGGCCCCGGTGGTCGTCGGGATCATGTTGAGCGAGGCCGCGCGGGCGCGATAGAGATCCTTGTGCGCGGTATCCAGTGTCGGCTGATCGCCGGTAAAGCTGTGCACGGTGGTCATGAAGCCGCGCTTGATGCCGATGGCGTCGTTCAGGGCCTTGGCGACAGGCGCGAGGCAGTTGGTGGTGCAGGACGCGTTTGAAACGATCAGGTCATCGGCGGTCAGCGTGTCATGGTTGACGCCGTAAACGACGGTGCGGTCGGCACCCTTCGAGGGGGCAGAGACCAAAACCCGTTTGGCGCCGTTTTGCAGGTGGATGGCGGCCTTGTCCCGGTCGGTGAAAATGCCGGTGCATTCCATCACGATATCAATGTCTTGCCACGGAAGCTCGGCCGGGTCGCGCAAAGCGGTGACGCGAATGGGACCAAGGCCCACGTCGATGCTATGGTCGGTGGTTGTGACCGGGGCGGGGAAGCGGCCATGCACGCTGTCGAATTCCAGAAGGTGGGCATTTGTCTCGACCGGGGCGAGATCGTTGATGGCCACAACCTGCAAGTCGGTGCGACCTGACTCAACAATCGCGCGCAATACGTTGCGCCCGATGCGTCCAAAGCCGTTAATGGCGATCTTGACAGTCATTTGCGATGTCCTTTCGGCGGTCTGCATTCTGCTGTTTTCGCGCTTCGTTAGCGCTAACATCAGGCGCATGATTACGCGAATCGAGTAGCCTCTGTCAAGGATTGCGAGGCTGGCGGCTAAACCATCAGCGCCAAAAGGCCATCCATTCGATGAGGTCGGTGAGTTTTCGCGCCAAAAACATGCTGTTGAGCCAGTCAAAGACCAAGGCGTCGATCCCAATAGCGGCCAGAATGAAAAGGCCCAGAGCAATGGCAACCGAATTCGTCATAGAGATGTCCTGCGATGGCGTGATATTGACTTGATGCCAGAGGCGCAGGCCGGTGTCACGATGCTTCTTTTTGAAGAGGTTTTTCCGATGTGAGTGGCGCATTCATCAAATCGTCCACGAGCAGGCCCAGAAGGGCGCCGCGCCCCGGAACGCCAGCCTTGCGGTAGATGGCGTTCAGTTGTGATTTGACTGTCCCTTCCGCCGAGCCGCGCAAATCTGCGATTTCGGCGATGGAGAGGCCTTTGATCGTGAAACCTGCAACATCCTGTTCCGCGGCGGTCAGGCCCCAGTTCTGGAAGTGGTCCAGCATGATATCGTGAAACGCTCCGGCGGCGATGGAAACCTGATTTTCCAAGTGCGCTTTGCGGCGGAGCAAGGCCATGAGGGCTCGGGTTTCATAGACGATGGCCGAGACGAGCGCGAGCGCGGCGAGTGCCTCAATCGCGATATGCAGATTGGCCAGCGCCCGCAGACCGTTTGGCCCCAGATCGTTCACGACATCCCATAGGAAGAACGCGGCGCAAAGGCTTTGCACCGCGATCAGCGCGATCAGCGCCTGTGGTTTGTCCGTTTTGAATGCTACGGTCATGGAACGAGTTTTACGTCGTCTGGCACGCGTTTGGTACCCGTGATCATGGCCTGTGGAAGGTTGACGCCTGTGCGCCAGCTTTCCCAGATCACGGCGGCGACGTGGAGCACGACCGAGATTTCTGCCCAGGTCACGAGCGCCTCATGCGCCTCTTCCACCCATTCCACGCCCCAGAAGGTATTTGTGGTCATCATCCAGCCGGTCAGGCCAATGGCCAGAAGCGACAAGAACAGGTTGAGGATCATCAATGCGCCAAGCGGCGTATGTCCAAGGTGGGCCTTGCGGCGGCGTGTGGCGAGGTCCGAGAGTTGTTCGGTCACGCCGGTCCTGGTGGGCCAAAAGCTGGAAAAACGTGCACTTTTCGGGCCAATGAAGCCCCAAAGAATGCGCAACCCCAGTAGAGTGAGGATGGCATAACCGACCCATTCGTGCAGCTTGCTGTCGTCCTCGATGAGTAGGGCATTCGCGAGGAAGCCAGCAGCGACGCTCCAATGAAATGCGCGCACGAAGGGGTCCCAAATCCTGTGGTCTGTCATGGTGAATTCCTTTGGGAAAGGCGGACCCCGTCAAAGGGTCCGCCGGGCGCGATCAGTCATCCATTTCGGTTTTCACGACGTTGAGGTCCTTATCGAGGTATATCTCGTAGCGGGCACCGTCCTTGAGGGCATAGGCCTCGTACATGCCGTCCTCGGTTTCGATCTTGCGCACGTCGTAGCCTTGTTCGGTCAGTTGCGCTTTGATCTGCTGGGCTTTGGCTGTGTCCATCTTGAGGTAATCGTCCGAGGCTTGCGCGACTGTGCCTGCGGTGATGGCAAGGGCGAGAGCGATAATGCGTGTCATGGGATATGTCCTTTGCGTTGTGTTGCGTGAACGCCGGCAGCGCGGCCTGCGTTGGCCAAGGACATGATGGACAATGCTGTGGCGGGCTATTGGCCAAAGGTTCATTACGGTGCTTTATAACCGGGGTTTATGGCGCGCGGCGGGCAAAAAAACCCCCGGGTGCCGCTGGCTCCCGGGGGCAATCCTTTGAAATGAAGTACTTTTCTTAGGCGAGGCGGCCCATGGCCACGGCCACATCGGCCATGCGGCAGGAAAAGCCCCATTCGTTGTCGTACCACGCCAGAACGCGCACGAGGCGGCC
>PR_CR_10_Liq_1_inCRDRAFT_1001282_pt1 | contig 14324 bp, 13 predicted proteins | sample PRCRCaboRojoPR_3_FD_10241 | JGI IMG/M metagenome (IMG submission 10241)
AACGCAGTAGAGCTGGATGCTAAAACCAAGGCTAAANTAGCTAAGGCCGAAAGGGAACTGGAGCGTTACACCAAAGTAGAGTCAAACATTGAAAAGATTTTAGCGCCCATTGCTACTTGCGATAAATTATCTTCAATCTATAATGAAGAAACTTTTCAGGCAAATCAAACCGATACCCTTTGGTTGAAGAGAGCGGTGAAAATGCTTCAGAAAGAGCGTGAAAACAAAGAGGGAGAGATGGAAGATTGTACCGATAACCCCATCTACTTTAAAATATCAGACGCTCTTTATAAATTGCAACCTTCAGCCCCATCGGCAAGAGCCATGTATATTATGGCGGCTCGTGACCGCAACTATTCAAAAGCGGTAGACTACATTAAGGAAGCCATTGAATTTGAAATAGATCCGCTGAAAAGAGCCAATGATTATTTGAAATTAGCCAGGGCCAATTTAGCACGGGGAAGCTATGCCAGTGCTAAAAGTGCAGCCTTGAAAGCCGCTCAGCTGCGCAAGGGCTGGGGAACTCCTTACGTAGTTATAGCTCAGGCCTATGCTGCGGCAGATGGTACCTGCGGTAGCAACGTATTTGAGAAAAAAGCTGTGTACTGGGCCGCTATTAATAAGTTAGAGTATGCCCGTAGTATTGATGGCAGTGTAAGTGCTAAGGCTTCTCGTCTTATAAGTAGCTATAAAAAACAACTACCGGCTAAGAGTGTGATCTTCCAACTGGGCCACATAGAAGGTGAGAAATATACCATTGGCTGCTGGATTAATGAGACCATCACGGTCACGTATTAATGTTCAGGTATTCTAAATTATTTAAAGGCATTGCTGGCTTGCTGGCAATGCTTTTTTTATGCTTTGCCTGTGAGAACGAGGTAGAGCAGGTACGGCTCCTTACACAGGATGAGCGTATACCCACCGAAGTGCAAAAAGATTTGGAGGTGGTTTACACCGATAGCACCTTAAAAAAAATGCAACTGCAGGCACCACTAGCCGAAAACTATCCTAACTTAGAGCAACCACAAAGGGAGTTTCCGCAAGGCATTGAGGTAACTTTTTATGACGATTTTGGCAACCAAAACAGTAGCCTAACCGCTGAATATGCTTTGCAGCTAGTGAATAAAAGCCTTTGGGAAGCTAGGGGAGACGTGGTGGTAATTAACGTGAAAGGAGAGCAATTAAATACCGAAAAGCTTTTTTGGGACAGTCGCAAAGAAATCATCTACTCAGATGAGTTTGTGAAAATTACCACTCCCCAGCAGGTGATAATGGGAGAGGGCTTTAAAGCCGATCAGGATTTTAACGAATACGAAATTTCAAAGGTTACCGGAACTATAAATATAGAAGACAATGCTTAGAATGCTTAAAGTGGTGGAAATAACCTGGATTGTAATGGCCGTTATTTCAGCCTTTGAGGTGGTAAACCTCTGGAACCAGCCAGGCGACAAAAAATGGTACTTTCTGGGGTTTATGGTTTTTGCCATTTTTATGTTTTTCTTTAGGAGAAGATACCGCCTCCGCTATGAAAAACGTAAAAAGGAGCAGGATACTCACAATAACACAAACTAAATAGGATTGGAAATTTTAATCATTATTGCGGCTACGGTGCTTTTTTCAGCCTTTTTTTCAGGTATTGAAATAGCCTTTGTAAGCGCCAATAAATTTCACATTGAGGTTGAAAACAAGAAAGGGAATTTTGCCTACCAGATCATTAGCTATTTAGTACAGAACCCCTCCCGATTTATTGCCGCCATGCTGGTGGGCAATAATATCGCGCTGGTGATTTACGGCATATTTATGCCTCAGGTACTAGCTCCTTTTATTTCGGTTGACAACCCTTATCTGTTATTGCTTTATAATACGGTTTTATCTACCCTCCTCATTTTGGTCTTTGCCGAATTTTTACCTAAGGCCATCTTTAATTCGCATAGCAATAGACTCTTAGAGGTTTTTGCTTTGCCTAGCGGTCTTTTCTATTTCTTATTTTTTCCGGTAGTAAGTCTCATGATTGGCGTAAGTAATTTTGTGATGAAGTACATCCTAAAGGCGAAAGAAGACGAGGAGCAAAAGGCTTTCAACAAAGTAGATTTAGACAACTACATCCGTGAACGAACCGATACCATTGACCAGGATGAAGAAGTAGACCACGAAATTCAAATTTTCCGCAATGCCCTGGAGTTTGGTGATGTGAAGGCACGCGAGTTTATGGTACCCCGCACAGAAGTGGTAGCCATGGACGTAAATAGCACCGTTGCAGAACTACGAACCGAATTCATCGACTCCAGTCTTTCGAAAATTTTGATCTACAAGGAGTCTATTGACAATATTATCGGCTACGTACACAGCTTTGAGTTATTTAAGCAGCCCAAACAAATACGTGAGATTTTAAGGCCGGTGGGCTTTATTCCAGAAAGCATGGCGGCCAATGAAATTTTAAATCTTTTAATTAAAGAAAGGCGCAGCATGGTTGTGGTGCTAGATGAATTTGGCGGCACCTCTGGACTGGTAACCATGGAAGATGTAGTTGAAGAACTTTTTGGCGAAATTGATGACGAGCATGATACCGAAGAGCTTTTGGAGAAAAAGCTGGCCGTTGACTTGTTTCTGTTTTCTGCCCGTCAGGAAATCGATCAATTGAATGATAAGTGGAACTTAGAGCTTCCCGAGAGTGAGAATTATTCCACCTTAGGAGGCCTGGTAATTAACCATCTTGAAAGCATACCGGAAAAAGGGGAGGAGCTGGCTCTGGGAAATTACTTGTTAAAAGTTGAGCAAGTAAGTAATGCCAAAATTGAGGTGGTACAGCTCAAAATTATTGAGGATTAAAAAAGCCCCGCGCCCTAAAGGAACGAGGCTTTAAAAGGTTGTTTTAATCAGATTACTTCACGTCAATCAAGCGGCTCGGAGCGGGTTTGTGCTCTTCGCGCTTAGGTAAAGCAATTTTTAAAATACCGGCATTATAACTGGCTTTTACCTTAGCTTCGTCTACCTTGCCTTCGGGTAAATTAAAGCTGCGGCTGAAGCTGGACGTATGAAACTCTTGCATATTGTAATGCGTTTCATGGTGCTCTTTCTGCTCTTCTAGCTCAGCGTTAATGGTAAGCACATTCTGGTTCATCTCAATTTTAAAATCATTTTTAGCAAAGCCCGGTGCGTTTACCGCGATTTGATAAGCATCATCATTTTCAGAGATGTTTACAGCTGGGCTATTACCCCTAAAGCGATTCATCCAATGAATGGGTTCATCCCTAAAGAAATTGTCAAATAATTGATCTAAACCTGTCGCGTTGTGATTTCTTTTTATCAGTGTCATAGTAATTTATTTTTATTGTTTGAATTTTCTGTAGTCAATTGCCGTACCATCGCTAATTTTGACTCTGAATACAGTTGCGGGATGCCAAAGTGGCATCTATTTTACAAAACAACAGACATATAGTCACATAATTTTAATAGCACCATGAAAAAGCTACTGGTTTTAGCATTTGTATTTTTCTTTTGGGCCTGTGGTTCCGTACCCATTACGGGCCGTAAACAGCTCAACCTTATGGATGGCCAGCAATTACAGGCCATGAGTCTTACCCAATACCGAAAGGCCTTGCAACAGAGTAAAGTAATAACTGGCACAGCTGAGAGCCAGCGCGTTAAAAAAGTAGGGCAGCGTCTGGCTCTAGCGGCCGAGGAGTATCTACGCAGTAAAAATCAGGCAGATTTGGTGAAAGATTTTAATTGGGAATTTAATTTATTACAAGATGATGCCGTAAACGCCTGGTGCATGCCTGGTGGCAAAGTGGCCTTTTACACCGGTATTATGCCCATTTGCGAAACGGAAGNGGGTGTGGCCGTGGTTATGGGGCACGAAATAGCGCACGCCATTGCCCGGCATGGTAATGANCGNATGAGCCAGGCCATGGTGCAACAGGCAGGAGGCGTGNTGCTGGCCGTAGCTTTGCGTGATAAGCCCGCAGAAACACAGGCTCTGTTTAACACAGCCTATGGCATAGGCAGCAGCCTTGCTGCTACGCTTCCTTTTAGCCGTTTGCATGAAAGAGAAGCCGATGAACTGGGCTTAATCTTTATGGCACAAGCCGGCTATGATCCAAAAGAAGCCCCCAGTTTTTGGGAGCGTATGAAAGCACGCTCTGGAGGCCAACAACCACCAGAGTTTCTATCTACGCACCCCAGCCATGAAAATAGGGTAGAGCACCTCAATAAAAAAATGGGAAAGGCTTATACTATTTACCTTAAACAAAAAGATAAAATGTAAATGCAGCTTAAAGACTTTGCTAAGATTTATTTTGCCATCCTTTTACTGCATTTGGTAACCATTTTTAAACAAGATGAAGGCGTGCTGCACATTCTTAGTAAGGGATTATTGCTTTTTAGCCTTTTGACTTTTTATGCGCAGCATCCACAAGCCCGTTTGCAAACCTTTAAAAACATGTTGCTTTTGGCTTTTGGCTTTTCCTGGCTGGGAGATCTTTTTTTACTGGGAGAATCTTCTACTTTTTTTCTAATGGGGCTTGCTGCGTTTGCTGCGGCCCATGTTTTTTTCCTAGGTGTTCACTGGAGCGTAAAGGGCGCCCACTGGCAATATTCAAAAATAGCCATGGTGCTATTAGTAACTTTGGTATCTTGGTTTCTTACGGCCTATTATTTGCCATTGCCGCCCCAAATAAAAGTATACGCATTGGCCTATGCTTTTTTACTTTTAAGTCATTTGGCAATGGCTATTTATAATTTTTGGGTAGGGAATCTTAAATTTTACCCCCTCTTGGGGATGGCTCTATTCCTTGCTTCAGATTTAGTCTTAGCCATTAATGCATTTGTGCACGAAAGCTTGTATGCATCCTTAGCGGTAATGTTTTTATACGGAGTTGGACAATTTTTAATCGCTATGGGTTTTTTACAAAACCAAGGTTCTTCGGCCTTAGAGCCTACTGAAAGTAAAAGTTAAGGCTCAGCCGGGCGTAGGTAGGGTTTAAGCTAATGGAAAGGTCATCGGTAGCTTCTAACTCTTGTTGGTTGCCGGTATTAGGGTCAAAAACCACATCATTGGTGTAGGTGGTGTTTTGATTAAAATGAATCCAGCGTAGGCCAAACTCACCGCCAATGCTAAAACTGGGTGCAAAGAAATATTCCGTACCAAAACCAATTTCACCGCCCCTTAAGCTTACTTCTTCCAGAGCCTCTCTTATGGGGTCTCTGTTTTGATTTTCAGTGGCAGAGTTACCAAAGGGTATAGGTTTGCATTACCGTAGGCCTTTAAGGGTTTTGCCTGGTAAAAGAAATACTTGAGGTCAAGGGGAGGAATAAGAACGCTTACGCTTGTTTCAGTAGTGCGGTTAAAGTTTTCGATAACTCCAGAGTCAAAATTAAAGCGCTCTCCAGTGGTTTCCAGGGTGGTATTCAAATTATAGTGCTGAATGCCTAAATAGGGTAACCAAATTTCATTGATTACGTAACCAAAATGGGCGCTATTTAGGGTAAGTCCGGGTTGTGTACACTAAAATTAAGTTGGGCTTGGCTATTGCTGATTAAGATTACAAACAGACCTATTAGGCTTAGCGTCTTGAATGAGAAACTCATAAAATTCAGGTTAAAGAAATCAAGTAGTTATTCATCGGCTTTTTCAATCATCTTCATAAGGCTGGAGGCCTGCCTTACTTCCTTAGAATTGCTGCTTAGCGCCATGGCTTTGCGTACCTGTGTGAGCGCTAAATCATAGTTTTTGAGCAGGTAGGTAGTGTAGGCTTGCAACATTTTTGCCTTGTAGGTTTCTTCTTTGGCCAGTGACTCAGTAGCTAAGTGATTGGCTGCAACTAAAGCAGTTGAATCATTGTAGGTGTCTGCTAGGTTAAAGCCTTCGTCAAACAGGTATTGAGCGGCTTCTGAATTTTTGGCCATGCTTCCGGCCTTTAACAAGGCGCCTTTTTGCCAATATTGGAATAGCTCTGTTTCTTCAGCAAACAATTTGTAAGCGGCAGATTGCTGTTCTTTTTGATCGGCCGCAGAGCCCGGAAAAGAGGGAATTAGCTCTTGAGCTATTTTTTCCAAAAGCATTGTGTCTGCATTAACAATGGCCAAATCTAAATTATAGCTGTAGGCTGTTTGATAGTATTCCTTGTAACTAAACTGGGGAAGTACCTTTTTGAGTTCCTGTTCATGGTTTTTAATGAAGTTGGGGTATTTGGTTTCTAGCGAAACCCCGTAGGTGGTGAGTAGCTGCGCCATGGGTTTTTGCATTAGCTGGCTTTCATTTAGACTGTTTAAATATTCTAAAACCAGCTTTGCCGTTTGGGGGAAACTAAAGTTTAAGCTGTACAAATCAATTATTTCCAGCCACTGTGCTTGGTTTAGTTGGTTCTTGTTGTAAAGATCTAAAAGAGCATCGTATCTATTTTTATGTTGCTCTGCGTAAAAGGTTTGTTCGCGCAGTTTTTCAGAATTTTGAAAACCTTCAAGTTTGGTAAGTAAAAACTCTTCTTGATTTAGAAAATAAAAGGTGGGCAAACTATCGGGTGGAAACAAAGAGACCCAACGTGCCCCCATTTCATCGCGCACATCAATGGCAATAGCGGTAAAGTTTTCAAAAGACTTTACCAAGTTGGGATCTTTAAAAACGTTGGCTTCAAACATGGAGCGGAAGGCGTTGCCACCATCATGCAGGGCTACAAACAACAAATGATCTTTTTCTCGGCTAACTTTTAAAACCGTTTGGTATTCTTCTAAAGTTTCAGCTTCTACAAACCGCACCTCTTGCTCGGAGATAGTAAAGAAGGCCAGGCTTAAAAATACCCCTACAACTTTTCTCATTCTTTAAGTTTTTCTAGCGGGCACCAAAATTTTGAGTGACCAGTAGATTGGGAATTTCTCCTTTTTCTGCATTGAAAATTACAGAAACTCCACAACCTAAATGGCTGTAATTACCCAATATATTTTTGCGGTGCCCTTTTGAGTCCATCCACTTGCCTACCACAATTTGTGCCAATTCTCCGTAGGTTTTCACCGGAAGGGGTTCTCCATTGGCATCAACGAGTTTTCCGCTTTCATTGATGTAAGCCTCACCATCACCAAAAAGATGGTATACGCCTGTCTCGGCAATATTTTCAGCAATAGCCCTGAAATTACCACCGTGGCGTTTTACGCGCAGTGCGGGAGTTTTTAAAGCCGATCTTCGCTTACTTGTGTGACTGAAAAAGTCAAAGCGTTTCATGTTTTTAGAATGGCTCTGAGCGGCTGCCCAGAGTTCTTTACTGGCTTCAAAGTGTTCCAGTCCGTAGCCTTCACGAGCCAAATTGGTGGCGTGAAAAATAGCCGCCTCAATTAAGCTGTAGTCGGGCTTATATAAATTAATTGGCTCATGTACTTCGTCTAGTCTAAAGAACTCAAAAGAACCTAAACCGTACCATTTGGCTTGTGCCGATGCAGTAAACGGACATAGGAGAATCGGTAAAAAGCCAATTAGTAGAATAATTTTTATTTTTTGCTGGGTATAAATAGCTCTTGTTTGTTTTTAGGTCTTTCCGTAAAACGAAGAAAATACCCCTCTAGTTTGCGTTGATCAGCTGGTATTTGCCCCATAGGATGTAATTTACCTTCGGGCTTTTTTAGAAATACAATTCGCTTTACCTCCCCATCTGACAAGTCAATTCTCAAGTTGGCACTTACGCTGCGGTTCATGCCAATAAAATCTCCATCTTCTTCTTTGGGGTAGTAAATGGTTTGGCCATTGCCGTTTACGTATACAGTGCGCAGTTCATCTTTATTAAATTTTCCTAAAAGACGTTTACCGCTAACCTGATTGTCTTTGGTGCTATCCACCTGCACCAGCATAAAGGCATCTTCAAATACCTTAAGGGTATCGGGCTTATTATTTTTGGTCAGCATGTAAATGGTGTCACCGGTAATTTGGGTGCTGTCGTCCCAAATGACAGGCTTTTCATACATTTTAAAAGTGGAGTCTCTGCTGTTATAGGTTAGCGAGTCGCATTTTCCTTGTACGCGGCTTTTGTAGAATTTCACATCGTAATAGATTTTAACCAGCCGTTGGGTCTGCAGTAAGGTATCTAGGTATTTCACGCTGTAAAGGGTATCTCCATGCACATGTAAGGTGTCATTTTCTTTATCTACAATACTGTATAGTGGTTCCTGAGTAACGAAGGCGCTATCTGAAGTGCCGCTGTATTCTCCATAGCCGCCCGTTATGGTGTAATTTTCTACGGTATCATGAATAAGCACGTTGCCGTAGGCTTCTCCGTATTCGTTTAGCTTTTCGTAATAAATACTGTCCCCTGTTAGGTAAGTGTCTCCATCGTACACCTTGGCATTTTTTTCAAATTGAGCCACGTCTGCCACGGTGTTGTAAAGACCGTTTTCACAATAGATAAAACTGCTATCACTGGTAATGGTGGTAGGCCCTAAGAAATAGGCGATGCGGCTTTCACTGTTGTAATCCAGCGTGTCACAGGCAATTTTGTAATCTGGGTTGGTTAGGCGCACGCTGTCCTTGAAATTAAAAACTTTATTTCCGCTGTTATAATAGCCGCGTTGGCTCACCAGAATATTTTCAGCATTGGTAATGCGGCCACCAGTCGTGTAAAAGGCCAGGCTTAGGTTTCGGTCATAATTAAGCCGATCGGTAATTAGGGTCATCTCCGTGTCTTTGAGTTTCACTTCTTCACCGGTTACCAAAGCCTTGCGGGTGTTACCCGAGTACTCCAGGTAATCGCCCCAAAGGTTAAGCGTGTCACCTTGGTTGATGCGCACATTTTGAAAGGCTTCAATGCGGTTTTCGCTCCCGTAAAGCCAGGCCGAATCGCAGTACATGATGGCTCCCTCGTGTTCAAAAACCACATTTCCAATCAGGCGGTTTCTATCGCTTCCTTTGTTATAAAAACCCTTATCGGCCTGTTGAATGGTAATTTTTTTCCGCTTGGTTTGCGCAAGGGTATTGGCCTGAGCGTAAGTGGAAAGGCTAAAGATGAACGCCAGAAGCAGCCAGGCTACTTTAGCCACGGGTAACAGAACGTAGTTCAATGGTTTGGGCTCTATCGGGCCCCACCGAAACAATACTAACCGGTACCCCCGTTTCTTCCTCCACAAACTGTATGTATTTTTTAAAGGCATCAGGCGCGTTTTCAAGGGAGTTAAGCAGGGTAAGGTCTTCTTGCCAGCCTTCTAGCTCGGTGTAAACTGGCTGAAGTTCTCCTTCTTCTGTGCTGTAGGGCAGGTGGTCAATTTGCGTGCCACGGTAAGTGTAGCCGGTGCAAACTTTTAATTGGTCAAAGCCGGAGAGTACATCTCCCTTCATCATAATTAAGTCGGTAACCCCGTTTATTTCAATAGCGTATTTTAAAGCGGGTAAATCTAGCCAACCGCATCTGCGCGGCCGGCCAGTGGTGCTTCCGTATTCATGTCCCTTATCTTGCATGCCGCGGCCATATTCGTCATCTATTTCAGTAGGGAAGGGGCCACTGCCTACACGGGTGCAGTAGGCTTTAAAAATGCCAAATACGCGCTTAATTTTAGTGGGAGCTACTCCTAAACCGGTGCAGCTCCCTGCGCAAGTAGTAGTGCTGGAGGTTACAAAGGGGTAGCTACCAAAATCTACATCCAGCAGTGATCCCTGGGCGCCCTCGGCCAGTATAGTTTTTTGCGCGCGTAGAGCTTCGTGAATAAAATGCTCAGAATCAATTAAAGTCAGCTCTTTTAAATAGGCGATGGCTTCCATCCACTCACTTTCCATGGTTTGCAGATCTTGCTGATACGCAAAATCATAGTGGCTCAAGAGCTGCTCATGCTTTTTTCTGAGCATTTGATAGCGTTCATAAAAGCTTTCCAGCTCAATATCNCCTACCCGTAAACCATTGCGGCCCGTTTTGTCCATGTAGGTGGGGCCAATACCCTTAAGGGTTGAGCCAATTTTATCTTTGCCTTTGGCCTTTTCACTGGCGGCATCAAGCAGGCGGTGAGTGGGCAGTATTAAGTGCGCTTTGCGCGATATTAAAAGTGACTGCTTTACATCTACCTTATGAGTTAGTAGGTTTTCTACTTCTTTTTTAAAAATTACGGGGTCTATCACCACCCCATTGCCCACTACATTGGCGCTGGTTTTATGAAATATGCCCGAGGGAATGGTATGCAGCACGTGCTTTTCACCGTCAAATTCTAAGGTGTGGCCTGCATTGGGCCCTCCTTGAAATCGAGCAATGATATCATAGTTTTGGGTAAGAACATCAACAATTTTGCCTTTGCCTTCATCGCCCCATTGGAGGCCTAAAAGTACATCTACACTCATAGGTGTTGTAAAAAATTATGATTCAGATGATTGGTTCTCTTGTGGTTTACGGGTGCCGTATAAATANAGAGAATGTGAGCTNATATTTACGCCAAAAATTTCAGCTACAGTGTCTTTNACCTGCTGTAGGCGCGGATCACAAAACTCCAGNACCTCTCCGGTGTCAGTGAGTATAATGTGATCATGTTGNTTATTGTAAAAAGATTTTTCGTAATACGATTGGTTTTGACCAAACTGGTGCTTGCGTACAAGCTTTGAGTCTAAAAGCAATTCAATGGTGTTNTACAGGGTAGCCCGGCTTACGCGATAGTTCTTATTTTTCATAAGAATGTACAGGCTTTCAATGTCAAAGTGCTCGTCATGCTCATAAATTTCTTTGAGTATGGCGTAGCGCTCGGGCGTTTTGCGTTGCTTGTTTTTCTCCAGATACTCGGTGAAAACAACTTTTACTTTTTCAAAATCCTGTTCATTCATATCGCGGGTGCGCAAAAGTGCGAAATTACAAATTATCGCTCAGCAAATCTGCGTTCTACAGAATCTACCCCTTCTACTTTTTTGAGCTTTTCAATGATCTTTTCTAAATGCAGTTTATCTTGAACCACCACGGTAATAATACCCTCAAAAATACCTTCAGCCCCGGCAATATTCATATTGCGGATATCTACGTTCAAATCATTAGAAATAATTTGAGTCACTTTATTCACCAAGCCTACGGTATCTATGCCTTTTATCACCAAAACCGATGAGTAGCGTGTTTGCTCTGTACTAATCCATTTGGCCTTCATAATGCGTTGCGCCATGTTTGAATTGAGATACACGGCATTGGGGCAGTGTTTACGATGCACCTTTATTCCCTCAGTAGCGGTAATAAAACCAAACACATCATCACCGGGTATGGGGTTGCAACATTTGGCCATTTTGTAATCCAGCTTTTCTTCATCGTTGCCAAACACCAAAAAGCGCTTTTCACTGGTTTTTGCAGGTCGATCCTGGGCTTTTTGTTGGCTTTTTTTACTGCGGCCTACTATGCGCTTTTTCAAATAATTGTAAAAGCCTCCGCTTTGATCGCGCATGAATTGCTTAATCTGCGGATTGTCAATTATTTTCAGCCCCAGCTTGTAGTAGAGTTCCGAGCTATTTTTAAGCCCAAAATATTTGACCATCTCTTGAATGAGATTCTTGCTGGGCTTAACTTTTATGTAACGCAGNTTACGNTCCAAAATAGCNTTNCCATCTTCAGCCACCTCTTTGTGCTCGCTTTTAAGCGTGCTTTTTATGTTATTGCGAGCCTTGGAAGAGACCACGTAACCCAGCCATTCTTCTTTGGGCTTTTGCTTTTGCGAAGTAATAATTTCAATTTGATCACCGCTCTGCAGACGGTAGTTGAGGGGTACCAGGCGCCCGTTAACTTTAGCCCCCAAGGTGGTGAGGCCCACATCGGTATGAATGTTAAAGGCAAAATCAAGCGGGGAGGAGCCTGCCGGTAAAATCTTCATGTCTCCTTGTGGCGTAAACACAAAAATTTCATCGGCAATGAGGTTCATTTTAAACTCATCTACAAAGTCAATAGCGCTGGTGTCATTATTCTCCAGCATTTCCCTAATCTGGCTTATCCAGCGGTCTAGCTTNCTNTGNCCGCTGGCGTCTTCTTTGTATTTCCANTGNGCTGCGTAGCCTTTTTCCGCTACTTCATCCATACGCACGCTGCGTATTTGCACCTCTACCCAATGGCCATCGGGTCCCATAACCGTGGTGTGCAAACTCTCATAGCCATTGGCTTTAGGAGCCGATATCCAATCGCGCAAGCGCTCGGTATTGGGTCTAAAATGATCGGTTACCACAGAATAAGCCTTCCAGCACTCGGCCTTTTCGCGCTCTGGCGGAGCATTTATAATAATGCGTACGGCATATTTATCGTAAATCTCATCAAAGCCCACTCCTTGATTCAGCATTTTTTTGCGGATGCTGTAAATGCTTTTGGTGCGCTGCTTTATGGTAAAATCAAGCCCTTCTTTCTTAAGGTGTTTATTCAAAACCTGGCTAAAGGATTTGAGATATTTCAGCTCTCCGGCCTGGCTGGTTTTAAGCTTGAGAACAATGTCTCTATACACCTCAGGTTCAGTATACTTAAGGCTCAGGTCTTCAAGTTCTGTTTTAATATTAAAAAGGCCAATCCTATGGGCCAGTGGTGCATAGAGGTAAAGGGTTTCAGAGGCAATTTTCAATTGCTTGTGCTGCGGCATAGACTCCATGGTGCGCATGTTGTGCAAACGGTCGGCCAGCTTGATTAGAATTACCCGGATATCATCTGAAATGGTAAGCAACATCTTGCGGAAGTTTTCCGCCTGGAGCGAAACGTCTAAATCAAAAACCCCGCTAATTTTGGTGAGGCCATCAATAATGCGGGCAATTTGGTCATCAAAAAGGCGCTCAATATCCTCAAGGGTATAGTCGCTATCTTCTACCACATCATGAATAAGCGCGCTGGCTACAGAGGCTGGGCCCAAACCAATTTCTTTAGAAACTATTTGCGCTACCGCAATGGGGTGCAAAATGTAGGGTTCACCACTTTTACGCCTTACTTCTGCATGGGCATCTTTGGCTAAATGAAAGGCTCGTTTAATCAAATCGCGGTCTTCATCGTCCATCCGATCCTTCATGCCGCGCATTAATGCCTTGAACTCCTTGTCTATAAGTTGCTGTTCTTGTTCTAGTTCCGTTTCCGTCATGCTAGTTTGCTGCAAAATTCTAAGTTAGTAATCCTTTAGTAACGGTACAATCATTTTAGAAAACTACGTTAGTTAACTGTGAAAAATAGCTTCATACTATTTCTGTTCTTGTACTTTCCCGTTTACGGTCAACTTCACTTCAGTGACTTACCTTTTTTTCCGGGTACCGCAAGAGATGATGCCGTTGCCGTGGTGCACAATCATACCTTGTACTGTGGCTTTGGCCTGGTCCAAGGCTTTTTTTATGAAAATGATTGGTGGCAATTTGACCTTACAACCCAAGAATGGACCTCTTTGCCGGACGCTCCGCTTTCACCCCAACAGTACCTAAGGTTTTTTGTAATTGGGGATAACTTGTACCTCTACGGGGGTACAAATGGCTCTCGGCCTGAAAATGCTACGCATGAATTTTGGCGCTTCTCTTTTAATACGCAGAAATGGAAACCATTACAAGTTCCTCCTTTTGAGCCTAGATGGGCCGGGGTAGGCTTCAGTCAAGATAATTACGGCTACTTGGGTTTGGGCTTTAATGGGGATCAGAACTTCAAGGACTTTTGGCAGTATCAACCTCAAAAGGATAGTTGGTTAAGGTTACCCGATTTTGGGGGCAAGCCGCGGGGCAAGTGCCTGGGCGTTGCCTCTCTGAAGGAGGGGCTGGTAGCCGGTGGTTTAAACGAAGAGTCAAACACTCTTGACTTTTTAAAGGATATATGGCATTTTAATTTTAAAACTAAAACCTGGGAGCAAAGCGCTGCTGAGCTAAAGCAGGAGGGTGCCTATTTTTACAGTACGGCTTTGGCCAATGGCTTTTTGCTGGGAGGCGGCTATTACGCTGATTCTTCCACAGGTCCTGAGTTTTTAAAGAAGATGCAGTACTATTCGGGCTTGAACCAAAAAATAGAGGTTATTGGTACCTTACCGCAAAATTTTGGAAGAGGAGGGAGTTTAGTACAGGCTGACGGTGGGGATTTTTATTTGCTATGGGGCCTCGATAGCGATTTGCAGCGCGTAGATGCTTTCATGCAATTAAAATGGATGCAAGATCTGTCGCAGGAAATTTCTTTTTTCCCTAATCCTGTAAGGGGTGGCCATGCCTATCTGGAATCAAAACCCGTAAGGCAGTGGGCCCTTGTTTCATCGCAAGGTCAGGTAATACATAAAGGGCATTTTAAGCCCCCCAATAGTTTCCAAGTATTTCACTGGCAAAACCTAGCTCACGGTGTTTACTACCTGCGGCTTTCCTTTTGGAATCAATCTCGGCCTAAAACTATTCGGGTATTGAAACTGTAATGCAG
>PR_CR_10_Liq_1_inCRDRAFT_1001283_pt1 | contig 14323 bp, 7 predicted proteins | sample PRCRCaboRojoPR_3_FD_10241 | JGI IMG/M metagenome (IMG submission 10241)
TTCGTGATCGCCGCCGTCAAAGTCGTCTTGCCGTGGTCAACGTGACCAACGGTCCCGATGTTCACATGCGGTTTCGAACGATCAAACTTTTCCTTTGCCATGGTCTTGGCTCCCTTTTTCTTGTGCGGGTGGTGGGTTGGAAACCCACCCTACGGGTTGGTGTAGGGTGGGTCTGTGACCCACCCCCGGTTATGCGTACTTGGCCTGGATCTCTTCCGAGATGTTCTGCGGCACCGGCTCGTAATGGTCGAACTGCATCGTGAACTGTGCGCGGCCCGAGGACATGGAGCGCAGGTTGTTGATGTAGCCGAACATGTTGGCCAGCGGCACGAAGGCGTCGATCGCGATCGCGTTGCCGCGATTTTCCTGGCCCTGGACCTGGCCACGCCGCGAGGTGAGGTCACCGATGATGTTACCGGTGTACTCTTCGGGCGTGATGACCTCGACCTTCATGATCGGCTCGAGCAGCTTGGCGCCGCCCTTTTTCAGACCCTCGCGCATCGCGGCACGGGCCGCGATTTCGAAGGCGAGAACCGACGAGTCGACGTCATGATAGGCACCGTCGATCAGCTTCACCTTGAAGTCGATCACCGGGAAGCCGGCCAGCGGACCGCTGTCCATGACGGATTCGACACCTTTTTCCACACCGGGAATGTATTCCTTCGGCACCGAACCACCCACGATGAGGGATTCGAAGCTGTAGCCTTCGCCCGGCTCGGTTGGCGATATGACCATCTTGACCCGTGCGAACTGGCCCGAACCACCGGACTGCTTCTTGTGGGTGTAGTCGATCTCGGCCTCGTGGCTGATCGTCTCACGGTAGGCCACCTGGGGCGCACCGATATTGGCCTCAACCTTGAATTCGCGCTTCAGACGGTCGACGAGAATGTCGAGGTGAAGTTCGCCCATGCCCTTCATGATGGTCTGACCCGATTCCAGGTCGGTCTCAACACGGAAGGACGGGTCTTCGGCGGCCAGACGGGCCAGACCCTGGGACATCTTCTCTTGGTCGGCCTTGGTCTTGGGCTCGACCGCGATCTCGATCACCGGATCGGGGAAGGTCATGGTTTCCAGGACGACCGGCGCCTTGGCGTCGCACAGCGTGTCACCGGTGGTGGTGTCCTTAAGACCCGCCAGCGCGATGATGTCGCCTGCAAAGGCTTCCTCGATTTCCTCGCGGTTGTTCGAGTGCATCATCATCATGCGGCCGATGCGCTCTTTCTTGCCCTTGGTCGCGTTCAGGATCGACTCGCCCTTGTTCAGCACGCCGGAATAGATCCGGGTGAAGGTGAGCGAGCCCACGAACGGGTCGTTCATGATCTTGAACGCCAGACCGGCGAAGGGCATCGTGTCATCCGCACGACGCGCGATGTTACGCTCTTCGGTTTCGTCATCCGGCGCGAAACCCATGTAATCGACCACGTCCAGCGGGCTGGGCAGGTAGTCGATCACGGCGTTCAGCAGCGGCTGCACACCTTTGTTCTTGAAGGCCGAACCTCCCAGCATGGGCACGAAGTCCATGTTCAGGGTACCCTTGCGCAGCAGGTTGCGCAGGGTTTCGATGTCGGGCTCTTCGCCTTCGAGATAGGCTTCCATCGCATCGTCGTCCTGCTCGACCGCGGCCTCGATCATGACGGAACGCCATTCGTCGGCCTGGTCCTTCAGTTCGGGACGGATGTCGTGCAGTTCCCAGCTTGCGCCCAGGTCTTCACCCTTCCACAGCCATTCTTTCATCAGCACGAGGTCGAGCATGCCTTCCAGCTCGCTCTCGGCACCGATCGGGATGCCGACGGGGATCGCGCGGGCGCCGGTGCGCTCTTCGATCATCTTGTGGCAGTTGAAGAAATCCGCGCCGATCTTGTCCATCTTGTTGACGAAAACGATGCGCGGAACCTTGTAGCGGTCGGCCTGGCGCCAGACGGTCTCGGTCTGGGGCTCCACACCGGCGTTGGCGTCCAGCACGCAGACAGCACCGTCGAGCACCGCCAGCGACCGCTCGACTTCGATGGTGAAGTCGACGTGTCCGGGGGTGTCGATGATGTTGAAGCGGAACTTGGTGTCCGAGGTGCCCTCTTTGGTGGGCTCTTCCTGACGCTGCCAGAACGTGGTGGTCGCGGCCGACGTGATGGTGATGCCGCGTTCCTGCTCCTGCTCCATCCAGTCCATGGTCGCGGCGCCGTCATGCACCTCGCCGATGTTGTGGGATTTGCCGGTGTAGAACAGGATGCGCTCCGACGTGGTGGTCTTGCCAGCGTCGATATGCGCCATGATCCCGAAATTGCGGTAGCGTTCGAGAGGATAATCGCGTGCCATTGGTTCGGTCCTAGGCTTGAGGGTTACCAGCGGTAATGGCTGAAGGCTTTGTTCGCCTCGGCCATCTTGTGGGTGTCTTCGCGCTTCTTCACGGCCGAGCCGCGGGACTGCACAGCGTCCAGCAGTTCGCCGGCGAGGCGTTCTTCCATTGTGTTTTCGTTGCGCGAGCGCGAGGCGGTGATCAGCCAGCGGATGGCCAGGGCCTCACGGCGCTCGGGGCGGACCTCGACGGGCACCTGGTAGGTGGCACCACCCACACGACGCGAGCGGACCTCGACGGCGGGCTTGATGTTGTCGAGCGCCTCGTGGAACACCTCGACGGGGGCGCGCTTGATCTTGCTCTCGACGCGGTCGAGCGCGTTGTAGACGATCTTTTCCGCGGCCGACTTCTTACCGTCGACCATCAGGTTGTTCATGAATTTTGTCAGAACCCGGTCGCTATATTTGGCGTCGGGCAGAACTTCGCGCTTTTCGGCTGCGTGACGACGGGACATCTGTTTATCCTCTTATTTCGGGCGCTTGGCGCCGTATTTCGACCGGCGCTGTTTCCGGTCCTTGACGCCCTGGGTGTCGAGCACCCCGCGCAGGATGTGATAGCGCACACCGGGAAGGTCCTTGACCCGGCCACCGCGGATCAGAACAACCGAGTGCTCTTGCAGGTTGTGGCTTTCGCCGGGGATGTAGCTGATCACCTCGTAGCCGTTCGTCAGGCGCACCTTGGCCACTTTCCGCATGGCCGAGTTCGGCTTTTTCGGCGTGGTGGTGTACACACGCGTGCAGACGCCGCGCTTTTGCGGGCACTGCTCCAGGTGCATGGATTTGGACCGCTTGACTTTGGGCTGCCGCGGCTTGCGGATCAGCTGCTGGATCGTTGGCATACCGGTTTTTTCCCCGTGTCGCTCACATCTAAATTTCGGTGCACGCCCAGGGACGTGCGGTTTTCTTGGGCGCGCCCGCGCAGATGCGCAAAACGCAAAAACCGCATGCGTCCCCGATTTCGGGAACGACGCGGTGGGTGTCCAGAGGATCGGGGCGGCTGCGCCCGGATCTTGACCGCTTCAGTTCTGAGGCCCGGCGGACACGAAGCCCTTGCCGAGGTCAGCGCCGTATAGGCAGAGTCGCGGGGGTTGTCAACAGCGCCAGTCGGTTGCCGCCCGACCCCCGCGGTGCCATGGTCGGGTATCGGCGAAAGGCCGCGTTTACAAGGGATATGATGCGATGCAGGTGGTCGGATTGTGCCGCTTTTCCTACCCGGCCGAGGGCGGGTTCCAGATCGAGCATGACACGCTCGAGGCACGGCGCGCGTTTCTGTATGATCCTGCCCGGCTCGAAGAGCGGTTTCGCCATTTCGAGGCCGTCACCCTGCCGGGCCTGACCGCCCAGACGGATCCCGATTTCGCGTTCCTGATCGTGATCGGCGACGATCTGCCCGACCCGTGGCTGACCCGCCTGATGGACCTGGTCGCGGGCTTTCCCCAGGCCCGCGTGGTGGCCGAGGCACCGGGCCCGCATCGGCAGGTCATGCAAAAGGTGCTGAACCGGGCGCGCGAGGGGCGCGACGATCTCTGCCTGCAATTCCGCCATGACGACGACGATGCGGTCGCGGTGGATTTCGTGGCCCGCCTGCGCGAGGCGGCGAACGATTGCGCGGGCCTTCTGGCGCGCAACCGCATGGTCGCCTTCGACTTCAACCGCGGCTATATCGCGCGGCCCTCGGCCCAGGGCATCGTGGCCGAGGAAACCATGACCCCCTATTGGGGCGTCGCACTGGCCACCGCCGTGCGGCCCGGCGTGAAGCAGACGATCATGAATTTCGGGCACAACAAGCTCAACCGCTTCATGCCCACGGTCACCTTCACCGACAGCGCGATGTATGTGCGCGGGCATAACGACTTCAACGACTCGCGCCAGAAGAAGAACATCACCCGGCCCGATCTCGTGCCGCTCGACGCCGAGACGCGAGCGATCTTCCGCGACCGCTTCGCCATCGACGAGGATCAGGTGCGCGGCATCTTTGCCTGACGCCGGGCCAGCCGCCCCTCGCGGACAAGCGTGAAGACGCCGGTGGCCACCACCAGCGCGGCCCCCGCCAGCGTCAGGGCCGTGGGCCATTCGCCGAAAACGATGAGCCCTAGAAGCAGGGCCCAAAGCAGGCCCGTGTAGCGGAAGGGCGCGATGAACGACACCTCGCCCACGCGCATCACAAGAACGCTGAAGGTGTAGCCGCCCAGGATGAACACCGCCGCACCACCGATCAGCGCGGCCAGCCGCGGCGTGACCGGCGCCCAGTCGATGCCGAGCGATGCAAGACCGAAGAACAGCGTCACGCCAAAAGACGCGGCCAGCGTGACCGTCATCGACGGCACCGCCGGCGACATGCGTCGCGTGGACAGATCGCGCACGGTCACGCAGACCACGGCGATCAGCGCGTAGACCGACCAGATGGTGAAGCCCTCGGTCCCGGGGCGCACGATCATCAGCATGCCGGTGAAACCGATGGCGATGGCCAGCATGCGCCGCCAGCCCAGCGGCTCTCCGAAAAAGAGCGCGGCGGCCAGCGCGACGGTCAGGGGCAGCACCTGCAGGATCGCGGTGGCATTCGCGATGGGCATGTTCAGAAGCGCGGTGATAAAGAAATAGGCCGCGCCGATCTCGGCCGCGGTGCGCAGCCCGATCAGTCCGATATCCCGCGCGGGCAGGCGCAGGCGTACCCCGCCCAGGCGCCAGGCCAGAAGCCCGATGAAGAGGCTCGACAGAACCCCGCGCAGAAAGATCAGCTGGAACAGCGGCAGCGCGCCCGCGGTCATCTTCACAAGCGTGTCGTTGAAGGTGAAGGCCGCCATGGAGGCCATCATCAGCAACGCGCCCTTTGTATTGTCGGAGAGTACGGCCACGGCCCGATCCTGAACAGGTGAACAAAAGCACCCTATCCCCTGCCCCGCCCGGCGCAAGCGGGTGCGCACAAGAAAAGGCCCCCGAAATCGGGGGCCTTTTGCAGGTCGGGTCCGGATCGCTTAGTCGCGGCTTTCCGGCGTTTCCACCAGCCCGCTGTCCAGATCGCCATCCTCGACGATATCGTCGACCGGGGCGGCCAGGGCGGCAGCCGCTTCGGCCTCTTCCCGGCGCGCTTCGATCACGACGTTGTCGCGGTCCTGCGCGATGCGGCGGACCCGCTGGGTCGCGCCGCCGGTGCCCGCAGGGATCAGGCGGCCGACGATCACGTTTTCCTTAAGACCGATCAACTTGTCCTTCTTGCCCTGAACCGAGGCTTCGGTCAGCACGCGCGTGGTTTCCTGGAACGACGCAGCCGAGATGAAGCTGCGGGTCTGCAGCGACGCCTTGGTGATGCCCAGAAGGATCGGCTCGCCCTGTGCGGGGCGTCCGCCCTTGGCCACGGCTTTCTCGTTGGCGGCGTCGAACTCTTGCTTGTCGACATGCTCGCCCTTGAGAAGCGTGGTCTCGCCCGAGTCCAGGATCTCCCATTTCTGGAGCATCTGGCGCACGATGACTTCGATGTGCTTGTCGTTGATCTTCACGCCCTGCAGGCGATAGACCTCTTGCACCTCGTTGATCATGTAATCGGCCAGCGCCTCGACACCGAGGATCGACAGGATGTCATGGGGGGCGGGGTTGCCATCCATGATGTAGTCGCCCTTCTGGACGTAGTCGCCTTCCTGCACCGGGATGTGCTTGCCCTTGGGCACCATGTATTCCACGGGCTCCAGGCTGTCATCCGCGGGCTCGATCGAGATCCGGCGCTTGTTCTTGTAGTCGCGCCCGAACCGCACATAGCCATCGATCTCGGCGATGATCGCGTGGTCCTTGGGACGGCGCGCCTCGAACAGTTCGGCCACACGGGGCAGACCACCGGTGATGTCCTTGGTCTTGGCCCCTTCGCGCGGGATCCGCGCGACCACGTCGCCGGCCTTGATCTGCTGGCCGTCCTCGGTGGACAGGATCGCATCCACGGACATCGGATAGGTCACCGGGTTGCCGGCCTCGTTGCGCACGGGCTCGCCGTCGTCACCCACAAGGATGATTTCGGGCTTGAGCTCGTTGCCCCGCGGTGCGGCACGCCAGTCCGACACGATCTTCTGGGTCATGCCTGTCGCATCGTCGGTTTCCTCGCGCACCGAAACACCGGCGGTCAGATCGACGAATTTCACGGTGCCGTCTTTCTCGGCGATGATCGGCAGGGTGTAGGGATCCCATTCGAAAAGCTTCGCGCCGCGTTCCACGCTCTCGCCGTCCTTGACGAAGAGCTTGGTGCCGTAGCCCAGCTTGAAGTTGGCCCGTTCGACGCCGTTCTCGTCGTTGATGACCATCTTCATGTTGCGGCCCATGACCAGCGTTTCACCCGCCGCGTTCTCAAGCGTGTTCGGGTTCTCGAAGGACACGGTGCCGGGCTGGTTGGCCTCCTGGAACGACTGCTGCCCACCCTGGGCCACGCCGCCGATGTGGAAGGTCCGCATGGTCAGCTGGGTGCCGGGTTCACCGATCGACTGCGCGGCGATGATGCCCACGGCCTCGCCGGTGTTCACCATCGTGCCACGGGCCAGGTCGCGGCCGTAACACATGGCGCAGACGCCTTCCTCGGCCTCGCAGGTCAGCGGCGAGCGGATGCGCATGGACAGCACGCCCGCCTCTTCGATCGCGTCCGCCAGGCGTTCGTCGATCAGCTGACCCTCTTTCACCAGAACCTCGCCGGTGGCGGGGGCCACCACGTCCTCGGCGGCGACACGGCCCAGCACACGTTCGGACAGCGATGCGATCACCTCGCCATCGTTCACCGCCGGTTCGGCCGTGATCGAGTTCTCGGTGCCGCAATCCTTCATCCGCACGATGCAGTCCTGCGCCACGTCAACCAGACGGCGGGTCAGGTAGCCCGAGTTCGCCGTCTTGAGCGCGGTGTCCGACAGACCCTTGCGGGCGCCGTGGGTCGAGTTGAAGTATTCAAGAACGGTCAGGCCTTCCTTGAAGTTCGAAATGATCGGCGTCTCGATGATGTCGCCGTTGGGCTTGGCCATCAGGCCGCGCATGCCGCCCAGCTGCTTCATCTGCGTGACCGAGCCACGCGCGCCCGAGTGGGCCATCATGTAGACCGAGTTCGGCTCGAGCTCGCGGCCCGCATCATCCAGCTTTTGTGCCGAAATGGTGCCCATCATGGCCTCGGTGACCTGGTCGTTACACTTCGACCAGGCATCGACTACCTTGTTGTACTTCTCGCCCTGGGTGATCAGGCCATCCATGTACTGTTGTTCGAACTCTTTCACCTGGGTGCGGGTGCTTTCGACGATCGACCACTTGTCATCGGGGATCACCATGTCGTCCTTGCCGAAGCTGATGCCGGCCTTGAACGCCTGACGGAACCCCAGACCCATGATCTGGTCGCAGAAGATCACGCTCTCTTTCTGACCGCAGTAACGGTAGACGGTGTCGATGACCCGCTGAACGTCCTTCTTTCGCAGAAGCTGGTTGACCAGCTCGAACGGGGCCTTGGCGTTGAGCGGCAGAAGCGCGCCCAGCAGCACACGGCCCGGGGTGGTGTCGTAGCGCTTCCAGATCTCGTTGCCTTCATCGTCGATCTGCTTGATCCGGCACTGGATCTTGGCGTGCAGATGCACCTCGCCCGCGTCGAGCGCGTGCTGCACCTCTTCGACTGACGAGAACTGCATGCCCTCGCCCTTCATGCCCTCGCGTTGGAGCGAGATGTAGTAAAGGCCCAGGATCATGTCCTGCGACGGCACGATGATCGGTGCGCCGTTGGCGGGCGACAGGACGTTGTTGGTCGACATCATCAACACGCGGGCTTCCAGCTGCGCCTCAAGGCTCAGGGGCACGTGCACGGCCATCTGGTCGCCGTCGAAATCGGCGTTGAAGGCCGAGCAGACCAGCGGGTGCAGCTGGATCGCCTTGCCTTCGATCAGCACGGGCTCAAAGGCCTGAATGCCCAGACGGTGCAGCGTGGGCGCGCGGTTCAGCATCACCGGGTGCTCGCGGATCACCTCGTCGAGGATATCCCACACCTCGGGGCGTTCCTTTTCGACCAGCTTCTTGGCCTGCTTCACGGTCGAGCTCAGGCCCTTGGCCTCGAGCCGGGAATAGATGAACGGCTTGAAGAGCTCGAGCGCCATTTTCTTGGGCAGGCCGCACTGGTGCAGCTTGAGTTCCGGCCCGGTCACGATGACCGAACGGCCCGAGAAGTCGACCCGCTTGCCCAGAAGGTTCTGGCGGAAGCGACCCTGCTTGCCCTTGAGCATGTCCGANAGCGATTTCAGCGGGCGCTTGTTGGCGCCGGTGATCACCCGGCCGCGGCGGCCGTTGTCGAAGAGCGCGTCGACCGATTCCTGCAGCATCCGCTTTTCGTTGCGCACGATGATGTCGGGCGCACGCAGCTCGATCAGGCGCTTGAGGCGGTTGTTGCGGTTGATGACCCGGCGATAGAGATCGTTCAGGTCCGAGGTCGCGAAACGACCACCATCGAGCGGCACCAGCGGGCGCAGTTCGGGCGGGATCACAGGGATCACGGTCAGCACCATCCATTCCGGGCGGTTGCCGGATTCGATGAAACTTTCGACGACCTTGAGCCGCTTGATGATCTTCTTGGGCTTCAGCTCGCCCGTGGCTTCCTTGAGCTCTTCACGCAGGCGCTCGGCCTCGCCCTCAAGGTCGATCTGGGCCAGCATCTCGCGGATCGCTTCGGCGCCGATATTGGCGGTGAAGGCGTCCATGCCATACTGATCCTGGGCGTCCATGAACTCTTCCTCGGTCAGCATCTGACCGTATGTGAGGTCCGTCAGGCCAGGTTCGATCACCACGTAGTTCTCGAAATAAAGCACGCGTTCCAGGTCGCGCAGGGTCATGTCCAGCATCAGTCCGATGCGGCTGGGCAGCGATTTGAGGAACCAGATATGGGCGACGGGTGCCGCGAGTTCGATATGGCCCATGCGCTCGCGCCGGACCTTTTGCAGGGTCACTTCGACGCCGCATTTCTCGCAGACGACGCCGCGATACTTCATGCGCTTGTACTTGCCGCACAGGCATTCGTAATCCTTGATCGGACCGAAGATGCGCGCGCAGAAGAGACCGTCACGCTCGGGCTTGAACGTACGGTAGTTGATGGTTTCGGGCTTTTTGATTTCGCCGAAAGACCACGACAGGATCCGCTCGGGCGATGCGAGCGAGACCTTGATCTCGTCGAACACCTTGGGCGGGGTCAGCGGGTTGAACGGGTTGTTGGTCAGTTCCTGGTTCATTTTGAAAACCTCAAATTCGTGCGGTCGGTCGGGGCGGCGCCAAATCTCTTCGAAAGAGATTTGGCAAAAGCCTTGCTAAGGCTTTTGCCGATGCGTCACTCGTCCTCCTCCGCATCCAGGAGTTCCATGTTGAGGCCCAGACCCCGGACCTCCTTGACGAGCACGTTGAACGATTCCGGCACNCCGGCCTCGAAATTGTCCTCGCCTTTGACGATGCTCTCGTAGACCTTGGTCCGGCCGGCCACGTCGTCGGACTTCACCGTCAGCATTTCCTGCAGGGTGTAGGCCGCGCCGTAGGCTTCCAGGGCCCAGACCTCCATCTCGCCGAAGCGCTGGCCGCCGAACTGCGCCTTGCCGCCCAGGGGCTGCTGGGTGACGAGGCTGTACGGTCCGGTGGAGCGTGCGTGGATCTTGTCGTCCACCAGGTGGTGCAGCTTCAGCAGGTACTTGACGCCGACGGTCACGGGGCGTGCGAACTGCTCGCCCGTGCGGCCGTCAAATAGCACCGACTGGCCGCTTTGATCGAAGCCCGCTCGCACGAGAGCGTCGTTCACGTCGCCCTCCTTCGCGCCGTCGAAGACCGGGGTCGCGATCGGCACGCCCCGGGTGACATTGGCCGCCGCCTCGATCAGGCGCTCCTCGTCCATATGGGCCAGGCCCTCTTCGTAGACGTCTTCGCCATAGGCCGTGCGCATCGCGTCGCGCACCGGGGTCAGGTCGCCCGAGCGGCGGTATTCGCCCAGCGCCTCGTCCACCTTCACGCCCAGGCCGCGCGCGGCCCAGCCCATGTGGGTTTCGAGGATCTGACCGACGTTCATGCGCGACGGCACGCCCAGCGGGTTGAGGCACAGATCGACCGGCGTCCCGTCTTCGAGGAACGGCATGTCCTCCATCGGCACCACCTTGGACACGACACCCTTGTTGCCGTGGCGGCCGGCCATCTTGTCGCCCGGCTGCAGCTTGCGCTTCACCGCGACGAAAACTTTAACCATCTTCATAACGCCTGGCGGCAGGTCGTCGCCCCGGCGCACCTTTTCGACCTTGTCTTCGAAACGGGCATCGAGCGCGCGCTTCTGCGCCTCGTACTGGGCATTGAGCGCCTCGATCTGGGCGGCGTCTTCCTCGCTTTCCAGCGCGAATTGCCACCACTGGCCGCGGCTCAGGGTTTCGAGCAGATCCTCGGTGATCTCGGTGTTGGCCTTGACGCCCTTGGGCCCCTTGGCCGCGACCTTGCCCAGGATCATCGTTTTGAGACGGGCATAGATGTTGCGGTCGAGAATGGCGAGCTCGTCGTCCCGGTCACGGGCCAGGCGCTCGACCTCTTCACGCTCGATCTGCAGCGCACGTTCGTCCTTTTCCACGCCATGGCGGTTGAAGACGCGCACCTCGACCACGGTGCCGTAGTCGCCGGGCTTCACCCGCAGAGAGGTGTCGCGCACGTCGCTGGCCTTTTCGCCGAAGATGGCGCGCAAGAGTTTCTCTTCGGGCGTCATCGGGCTTTCGCCCTTGGGGGTGATCTTGCCCACCAGGATGTCGCCCGGCTCCACGTCGGCACCGATATAGACGATGCCGGCCTCGTCGAGGTTGCGCAGTGCCTCTTCGCCCACGTTCGGGATGTCGCGCGTGATCTCTTCCGGACCCAGCTTGGTGTCGCGGGCGGCAACCTCGAATTCCTCGATATGGATCGAGGTAAAGACGTCATCGCGCGCGATGCGTTCCGAGATCAGGATCGAGTCTTCGTAGTTATAGCCATTCCAGGGCATGAAGGCGACGACCACGTTCTTGCCCAGCGCCAGTTCGCCCAGATCGGTGGACGGGCCGTCGGCGATCACCTCGCCCTTCTCGACCCGGTCGCCCACCTTCACCAGCGGACGCTGGTTGATGCAGGTGTTCTGGTTCGAGCGCTGGAACTTGCGCATGCGATAGATGTCGACGCCCGGATCGCCGGGTTCGAGATCCTGGGTCGCACGCACAACGATACGGGCCGCATCGACCTGGTCGATGATGCCGCCGCGCTTGGCCATGATGGCCGCGCCGGAATCGCGTGCCACGACTTCCTCGATGCCGGTGCCGACCAGCGGCGCCTCGGCCTGCAGAAGCGGCACCGCCTGACGCTGCATGTTCGAACCCATCAGAGCGCGGTTCGCGTCATCGTTTTCCAGGAACGGGATGAGCGAGGCCGCGACCGACACCAGCTGCTTGGGCGACACGTCGATCAGGTCGACGCTTTCATTGGGCGCAAGCGTGTAGTCGCCGTTCTGACGGGTCGAGACGAGTTCGTTCTTGAACTTGCCCGCATCGTCAAGCTGCGCGTTGGCCTGGGCCACGGTGTGGCGCATTTCCTCGGTCGCGGACATGTAGTGAACCTCGTCGGTCACCTGTCCCTCTTTCACGACACGGTAGGGCGTTTCGATAAAGCCGTACTTGTTCACCCGCGCAAATGTGGCGAGCGAGTTGATCAGGCCGATGTTCGGACCTTCCGGCGTTTCGATCGGGCACATCCGGCCATAGTGCGTCGGGTGCACGTCGCGCACCTCGAAGCCTGCGCGTTCCCGGGTCAGACCGCCCGGCCCCAGCGCCGAGAGGCGGCGCTTGTGGGTGACTTCCGACAGCGGGTTGGTCTGGTCCATGAACTGCGACAGCTGCGAAGAGCCGAAGAATTCTCGCACGGCCGCAGCGGCGGGTTTCGCGTTGATCAGGTCCTGCGGCATCACCGTGTCGATTTCGACCGACGACATGCGTTCCTTGATCGCGCGTTCCATCCGCAGAAGGCCCACGCGGTACTGGTTCTCCATCAGCTCACCGACCGAGCGTACGCGACGGTTGCCCAGGTGATCGATGTCGTCGATGTCACCCTTGCCGTCGCGCAGTTCGACCAGCGCCTTGATGCAGGCCACGATATCCTCGCGGTCGAGCGTGCGCTGGGTGTCCGGCTTGTCGAGCGCGAGGCGCATGTTCATCTTCACGCGGCCCACGGCCGAAAGGTCGTACCGCTCGCTGTCGAAGAACAGCGTGTCAAAGAGCGCGCTGGCAGCCTCGACGGTCGGCGGTTCGCCCGGGCGCATCACGCGGTAGATATCCATGAGCGCGGTTTCGCGGCTCATATTCTTATCCTGCGCCATCGTGTTGCGCATGTACGGGCCCACATTGACGTTGTCGATGTCGAGCACCGGGATCTCGGTAAAACCCGCGTCCAACAGCTCCTTGAGCGTGCCGCCGGTCACTTCACCGTCCTTGTCGGTTTCCCAGGTCAGCTCATCGCCCGCCTCGACATAGATCGCGCCGGTTTCCTCGTTGATCATGTCCTTGGCGGCGAATTTGCCGACGATATGATCGAAGGGCACCAGAAGTTCGGTGATCTTGCCTTCGTCGATGATCTTTTTGACCGCGCGCGGGGTGATCTTCTTGCCCGCCTCGCAGATGACCTCGCCGGTGGCGGCGTCGATCAGGTCATAGCTGGGCCGGGTGCCGCGCACCCGCTCGGGGAAGAACTTGGTGACCCAGCCCTTGTTCTTTTCCAGCTTGAAATCGACGGTGTCGTAGTAGGCATCCATGATGCCTTCCTGGTCGAGACCCAGCGCGTAAAGCAGCGTGGTCACAGGCAGCTTGCGGCGACGGTCGATGCGGGCAAAGACGATGTCCTTGACGTCGAACTCGAAATCGAGCCAGGAGCCGCGATAGGGAATGATGCGGCAGGCGAACAGAAGCTTGCCCGAGGAATGGGTCTTGCCCTTGTCGTGATCGAAGAACACCCCGGGCGAACGGTGCATCTGGCTCACGATGACCCGCTCGGTGCCGTTCACGATGAACGTGCCGTTCTGCGTCATGAGCGGCATGTCACCCATGAACACGTCCTGTTCCTTGATGTCCTTGACCGACTTGGCGCCGGTGTCCTCGTCCACGTCGAACACGATCAGGCGCAGGGTCACCTTCAGCGGCGCGCTGTAGGTCATGTCGCGCTGCTGGCATTCCTCGACATCGTATTTCGGCTTTTCCAGCTCGTAGCTCACGAATTCGAGCACGGCGGTTTCGTTGAAATCCTTGATCGGGAAGACCGACTGGAACACGCCCATGATACCTTCGCCATCGGTGGGCTCGGGCGCTTCGCCGGAATTCAGGAAAAGATCATAGGAAGACTTCTGCACCTCGATGAGGTTCGGCATCTCCAGCACTTCGCGGATCTTGCCGTAATATGTGCGCAAACGTTTCTGACCAAGGTAGCTTTGAGCCATAGGGACAGTCACCTTTCGTTTCTCTGTCGGGAAGCGGGCGCCGTCGGGCCCCGGCGCGCCCCCATCTGAGACGGTATTGATCCGGTCCATGCCTGGCGCCCGTCCCACCGGGGGCCTCCCGACCGAGTGATCCCTACCTTAGAAAAGCCCCGGCATTCAGGGCCTTGCTGAGACAGGATTGGCTGGGCCCGGAAACCGGACCCAGCCAGTGCGTGTAAGGGCGGAATGCAGCGCATTCCTGCCTGATCACTTGAGCTCGACTTCGGCGCCTGCTTCTTCGAGCTTCTTCTTGATTTCCTCGGCTTCGTCCTTGGAGACCTGCTCCTTGACGGCTTTGCCGCCGGCCTCGACCAGTTCCTTGGCTTCCTTCAGGCCCAGGCCGGTGATGCCACGGACCTCTTTGATGACGTTGATCTTCTTGTCGCCAGCGGCTTTGAGGATCACGTCAAATTCGGTCTGCTCTTCGGCAGCTGCGCCGCCGGCGTCGCCGCCAGCCGGACCCGCCATCATGACCGCGCCGCC
>PR_CR_10_Liq_1_inCRDRAFT_1001284_pt1 | contig 14323 bp, 12 predicted proteins | sample PRCRCaboRojoPR_3_FD_10241 | JGI IMG/M metagenome (IMG submission 10241)
AAGAAGGCCGCGTCACCCTTGCCCAGCTTCAGCCGCTGGCGGATCGCCTCGGTCCGCTCGGGGCCGATGTTCTTGGCCAGCGGCCCCGCGGCCTCCAGGCCGTTCTCGCCGTCGCGCCAGAAGATGTAGCCCATCCCGGGCAGACCCTCTTTCTGGGCATAGGCGTTCATCCGATCGCAGAACTTGCGGCTGCCACCACCCGGCGCGGGGATCGCGCGGATCTCGGTGCCCTCTTGTTCCAAAAGCTTGGCGAAGATGGCAAAACCGGAGCCGCGGAAATGCTCGGACACGTCCTGCATCTTGATCGGGTTGCGCAGGTCGGGCTTGTCCGTGCCGTACCAGCGCGCGGCATCGGCGTAGGAAATCTGCGGCCAGTGCTTGTCGACCGTGTGACCGCCGCCGAATTCCTCGAAAATGCCCTCGATCACCGGCTGGATCGTGTCAAAGATGTCCTGCTGCTCGACAAAGGACATTTCCATGTCGAGCTGGTAGAAATCCGTGGGCGAGCGGTCGGCGCGCGGGTCTTCGTCGCGGAAGCAGGGCGCGATCTGAAAATACTTGTCGAAGCCCGACACCATGATCAGCTGCTTGAACTGCTGGGGTGCCTGGGGCAGCGCGTAGAACTTGCCCGGATGCAGGCGCGACGGCACGAGGAAGTCGCGCGCGCCCTCGGGGCTCGACGCGGTGATGATCGGCGTCTGGAACTCGCGGAACCCGATATCCCACATGCGGCGGCGGATGCTGGCCACCACGTCGGACCGCAGTTTCATGTTCTCCTGCATCGCCTCGCGGCGCAGGTCGAGGTAGCGGTAGCGCAGGCGCGTTTCCTCTGGGTAATCCTGATCACCGAAGACGATCAGCGGCAGTTCTTCTGACGCGCCCAGCACCTCCATGTCGCGAATGAAGACCTCGATCTCGCCGGTGGGCAGCTTGGGATTGATCAGATCGGTGTGGCGGGCCTTCACCTCACCGTCGATGCGGATGCACCATTCGCTCCGGACGGCCTCGACCTCTTTGAAAACGGGGCTGTCCGGGTCGCACAGCACCTGAGTGATGCCGTAATGGTCGCGAAGGTCGATGAACAGAACCCCACCATGGTCGCGGATCCGATGAACCCAGCCCGACAGGCGAACGGTGTCGCCCACATGGGCCTTGGTCAACTCGGCGCAGGTATGGCTGCGGAATGCGTGCATTTTGGGTCTGCCTCTTGGTCTGGCGTTGTCCGCGCCGATACACCCGCGATGGGCCGGGAAGTCAAGGGACGCGGGGCTTCCGATTTTGAGGGAATCAGAAAACCGGGTATATTGTCGCACGTCCCTTGCTCAAACCGATCGAATGGGGGGTATATGACATGTGGACCTCGATGGTGGATACAACGCTGTCGCGGATGATCCGCAAAGGACAGCTGTGCGTTACGTTTCCCGACGGCAAAACGCGGGTCTACGGGCCCGGCGACGCGCCGCAGGCAGGGATGCGCATTGCCGACGATCGCACACTCAGGGCGCTTTGCATCAACCCGGAACTTGCTCTGGGCGAGGGCTACATGGACGGCCGCATCGAGATCGAGGGCGAGGCGGTGGCCGACCTTCTGACCCTTCTTCTGCGCAACCGCGACGATGCGGCCCTGCCGGTGCCTGCGCGGGCGCTCAACAAGATGCGCTACTGGCTGCGGATGCGCATTCAGCGCAACACGCCGCGGATCGCACGCCGGAACGTGGCGCATCACTACGACCTGTCGGACGATCTTTACGCGCTCTTCCTCGACGAGGACTGGCAGTACAGCTGCGCCTATTTCGCCGAGCCGGGCATGACGCTCGAAGAGGCGCAAGCCGCCAAAAAGTCCCATATCGCGCAGAAACTGATGATCGAGCCGGGCATGCGGGTGCTGGACATCGGCTGTGGCTGGGGCGGCATGGCTTTGACGCTGGCGCGCGACTATGGCGCTCGGGTCACCGGGGTCACGTTGTCGGAGAACCAGCTGGCCCGCGGTCGCACCCGCGCCGAGACGGCGGGCCTTTCCGACCGTATCGACCTGCGGCTACAGGATTACCGGACCCTGACTGAAACCTTCGACCGGATCGTCAGCGTCGGCATGCTGGAACATGTGGGCGTGCCGCAATATGCCACCTATTTCGACAAGGTCCATGACATGCTCGCACCCGAGGGCGTGGCGCTGATCCACACGATCGGCCGGATCGGCCCGCCCACCGCGCCTTCGCCGTGGATCAACAAATACATCTTTCCCGGCGGCTATGTGCCGTCCCTGTCAGAGCTTGCACCGGCACTCGAGGCGTTGGGGCTCTATCACACCGATCTCGAGATCTGGCGCACACATTACGCGAAGACGCTGCGTGAATGGCGCGAACGGTTCGAGGCGCAGCTAACCGCCGTGCGCAAGATGTACGACGAACGTTTCATCCGGATGTGGCGCTACTACCTGACTGCCTGCGAATGCGCGTTCGAGGAACAGGGCCAGGCTGTGTTCCACATGCAGCTGGCGCATGACCAGCGCGCGGTGCCGGTCACGCGGGACTATCTCTACCCTGCGCAACCGAATGTGCAGCGTCACGCTGCGCAGTAACGGCCCCGTCGCGGCGCAACTGGAATCGGCAGCAATCGTGCCCGGTGGCCGCGCAATGGGTCTCGACGCATCTGAGATCGTCATGGACAAGCCTGCGATACAGAGTCTCGAAGACTGCGGCATGCCAATGACAAATCGGCGCTTCGGCCGTTTCGCCGCGCACCATGGGATTGTCTCGTAACTCGAACACAAGGGGAGAATGCACTCGGAAATGCCCCGACCCGGCAAAGGTCCAGGCATTCTTGGCAATGGCCTTTGCCAAAAGAAGCGCGGACAGCCTCCAGGGCAAGGCGCGCAACAGCCGCTGCGACGCACCGGGGATCCGGTGGGCCAGGATGTAGCGGGCGGTGCCGATCCCGGCATCTCGCGCCATGCTCTCGGCCAGGTCGGGCATTTCGGTGCGCACCGCCTGGTGCAGGCGAACAACAGGCCCCTCGTCGATCATGGACAGACCGTCGGGAAGATCGCGAATACCGGCCCGGTCCAGAAGAGTCGCACAGGCCTGCGCGCCTGCCCGGTCCATCAGGACCGGGACAAGCTGCAAAACCGCGTTGGGGCCGATTTGCGCCGGTTCAGACATTTTCCATCTGCTGATCGCCCCCGCCGCAGGCCTTGACCTCGGCACCATTGGGCATCTTGAAGCTGGCACTGCGTTCGGCGGCGCGATCCTTCATCTGGTCGCGCACCGCTTCGCGCCGTTCCTTGGCGCGGGCGGCGCGGTCGGCCGCGGCCTCCCAATCGTCCATCTGCGCCTCGGCAATGGTGCGGGTTTCGTCGAAATGGAAATCGACCTTGTCCTTCGACTGCGGCCCCCAGTACCCGGCCTTGCCCAGATCGTAGAAGGTGCGCGCAAAGCCTGCCTTGGCAAAAGCCTTGAGACAGCCCAGCAGGTACCGCCGCCGGAACCCGGTGCCGCGCCACGGATAGTGGAACAGCGCCTTGCGCATGTAGAAGCGGCGGTAGTTGTTCATCACCCCGTCCAGCAATTCGCCCCGCTCCATCGCGGCGGGCTTCATGATGGGCGTGACGAAATTGTATTTCGAATAGTCGAACACCTCGACCTGGTCGCGCAGCTCCTGGAAGAGCGGCGTGAAGGGCCAGGGCGTGTACATCGCCCAGTTGGCAAGGTCCGGCTGCCAATCCCAGGCCATCTTGTAGGTTTCGTTCAGCGTCTCGGGCGTCTCGTTGTCGAGGCCCACGATGAACTGCGCTTCGACCAGGATATCCGCCTCGCGCAGAAGCCGGATCGCGGTCTTGTTCTCCTCGACCTTGGTTTCCTTGTTGAACTGGTCGAGCTTCATCTGCGCCGCCGCCTCGGTGCCGAGGCTCACATGCACCAGCCCCGCCTTGCGATAGAACTTGAGCAATTCCCGGTCGCGGTAGATGTCGGTCACGCGGGTGTTGATCCCCCATTTGACCTTGTCCGGCAGGCCGCGATCGATCAGCTCCTGGCAGAACTCGACGAACTTCTTGCGGTTGATGGTGGGTTCCTCGTCCGCAAGGATGAAAAAGCCCACACCCTGCTCGTTCACCAACTGCTCGATCTCGTCCACGACCTTTTTCGGATCGCGCACGCGGTAATCGCGCCAGAACTTCCATTGCGAACAGAAAGAACAGGTGAACGGGCAGCCGCGCGCCATGTTGGGAATCGCCACGCGGGTATTGAGCGGGATGTAGATATATTTCTCCCACTCGAGGATCGACCAATCGGGCGTGATGCCGTCCAGATCCTTGACCGTGCTGGCGGCCTGGGTCGCAACGATCTCGTCGCCGTCGCGGAAGGCGAGGCCCTTGATCTTGTGGCGGTCGGCGGGCCAGCGGCCGTCTTCGATGGCCAACATCAGCTCGGTGCAGATCTCTTCGCCCTCGCCGCGCACGATCACGTCGACCCAGGGCGCCTCGGACAGGACCTGCTTGAACATGAAGGTCGCGTGGACCCCACCCAGCATGCGCACGGCATCGGGCACACGTTCCTGCGCCAGGCGCAGCACCTCTTCGGCGCGATAGATCGACGGGGTGATCGCCGTGACGCCCACCACGTCGGGTTTGATCGCCTCGATCTGATCGGCCAGATCCGGATCGGCGATGTCGTTGGTCATCGCGTCGATGAAATGGATATCGTCGAAGCCCGCATTGCGAAGGCTGCCGGTGAGGTAGGCCACCCATGCGGGCGGCCAGCTTCCGGCGATTTCGGCCCCGCCCGAGCGGTAGTTGGGATGAACGAAGAGGATGCGCATGTGAGACTCCCTTTTTCAGGAAGCCTGACACATTAAATGTCAACTTGAGTTGACGCAGATCAAGGGCTCACTCTGCAGCCACCTGACCATTCACAAGTTCCGCTGAAAGCTCTGCCACCACGTCACAGCCTTGGGGGAATGTTCGGCCGGCAGCCGCCTCTCCGGCAAAAGCAATGGTCCTAATGCCCGCCGCAACGGCCGCCTGGGCACTTTCCGGTGTATCCTCGATCGCCAACACCTCTTCTGGGGCAAACCCCAGCACGTCCAGCGCCTGCAAGTAGATATCCGGCGCGGGCTTGGGGCGCATCACCAGCGTCCGGTCACCCAGATAGGCGAAGTCTCCGGCGCTCAGCCAATCCGCAAGACCGTTGAGCACCAGGGCGAGCGTATCGGGACCGGTCGTGCTGACAAGGCCGAGCTGCACGCCGCTTGCCTGGGCCGTCTCGATCAACTCCATCACACCCGGGCGCGGCCGAAGACCCACTGTCTCGGCCAGCTTGCGAAAATGGTCCACCTTGGCCCCATGAAGCGCAACGGCATCCACGTCTTCGCCGCGGGAGGCCGCGAAAAGCTCGATCCGGCGCTGTCCACCGACCGTATGCAGCATGGCGAGGTAGGAATCGCGGTCCCAGACCCAATTCAATCCCGCCTCGGCAAAGGCCGCATTGAAAGCCTGGCGCTGAAGCTCGGATGTTTCCGTGAGGGTGCCGATCGCACCGAAAAGTATGGCCTTGGGCAACATGTGAGACAGCCTTTTCTGTAAGACAAACTTTATAACTGACTTCGGAATGCACCTTTCAAAANGCCATATGTCNACCTTGGTTTGCAACACCAAGTGTAAACCTGCATGCCTCCGCCCCCTCGGCGCAACATGCGGTTTCGGTGCAGATGATCCGGGGATGCACGAGTTCCTGGAACAAACGCTCGAACAACGCGGCCTGAAACAGGCAGATCGGGCGGTCTGCGTTCTCGCCCCGGATCACGGGATTGTCAAAAAGGGCAAAGCGGCTGGTCGTCTCAAGCGCGAAGTGACCCGACCCCGAGAAGGTCCAGGCGAACTGACGGGTTGCCCGGCCCAGCAACCAGGTCGCCACGGGCCAGGGCATACGGCGCAAAAGGAATCGGGACCGGGCGGGGATTCGGTACGTGATGACCACATCCGCTGCCCGGCGTCCGGCCTCGGTGAAAACCGCGTCGGCCATGTCGGGACAACAGCGCCGGATCGCCTGGTGAAGCACGGCGACCTGGCGTTCGCGCACCGGTTCTTCCGGCTCCGGCAGCCGCGGAAACCGGGCCTCTTTCATCACATGCCGGGCCTTGTCTGCCCCGACAGCCTCCTCGAGGGCAGCGAGGACCGGCAAAACCATGTTGGGGCTCATCATGCCGGTGCGTTTGGGCATCCGTAGCGCGCCGTGAACCGGAGCAGCCATGTCTTCTCCGCCTTCCCCTTGGCCACGATCACGCCCAACGGACGCACCCCGCGGTTTCGCTGTCTCAAGATCCGGCACATGAGCGCACCCTGGCCCGATCCGACCGCATCGGGCGACTTGCCTAGAGGGCTGAACGCTCACGGCAAGCACAATCGACATAGAAATCTGTCAGAACTTTCTGACATTGTAGCGGAAGAGGGGGCAAAAAGGGGCGTTCAAAACCCGGAAAACGCCCCGCTCCGAAGGCTCCGGAACAGGGCTTGCACCCAAGCGGCGCATGTCTATAACCGCAGCAATTTGCGCGCCGCCCGCCGGGCTGCGCCTTGCCCGCCGCGCACGAGGTCCACCATGCCCAAGAGAACCGACATTTCCTCAATCATGATCATCGGTGCGGGGCCGATCATCATCGGGCAGGCCTGCGAGTTCGATTACTCGGGCGCCCAGGCGTGCAAGGCCCTGCGCGAGGAAGGCTATCGCGTCATCCTCGTCAACTCGAACCCCGCCACGATCATGACCGACCCGGGTCTGGCCGACGCCACCTACATCGAACCGATCACCCCCGAGGTCGTCGCCCGCATCATCGAAAAAGAACGCCCCGACGCGCTCTTGCCCACGATGGGCGGCCAGACCGGGCTGAACACCTCGCTCAAGCTCGAGGAAATGGGCGTGCTCGAGAAATTCGGCGTCGAAATGATCGGCGCCAAGCGCGAGGCCATCGAGATGGCCGAAGACCGCAAGCTCTTCCGCGAGGCGATGGACCGGATCGGCCTGGAGAACCCCAAGGCCACCATCATCAGCGCCCCCAAGGTCGCGGGCGGCTTCGACATCGAAGCCGGGGTACAAGAGGCCCTGGGTGCACTGGAAGAGATCGGCCTGCCCGCCATCATCCGCCCGGCCTTTACCCTGGGCGGCACCGGCGGCGGCGTGGCTTATAACCGCGAGGATTACATCCACTATTGCCGGTCGGGCATGGATGCGTCGCCCGTTGGTCAGATCCTGGTCGATGAAAGCCTGCTGGGCTGGAAGGAATACGAGATGGAGGTTGTGCGCGACCGCGCCGACAACGCCATCATCGTCTGTTCCATCGAAAACGTGGACCCGATGGGCGTGCACACGGGCGATTCCATCACCGTGGCCCCGGCGCTGACGCTGACCGACAAGGAATACCAGATCATGCGCAACGGCAGCATCGCCGTGCTGCGCGAGATCGGTGTCGAGACTGGCGGGTCCAACGTGCAATGGGCCGTGAACCCCGAGGACGGCCGCATGGTCGTGATCGAGATGAACCCGCGCGTGTCGCGCTCTTCGGCGCTGGCCTCCAAGGCCACAGGCTTTCCCATTGCCAAGATCGCTGCAAAGCTCGCCGTGGGCTACACGCTCGACGAGCTCGACAACGACATCACCAAGGTGACACCCGCGAGCTTCGAACCGACCATCGATTATGTCGTGACCAAGATCCCGCGGTTTGCCTTCGAAAAGTTCCCGGGGTCCCAGCCGCACCTGACGACCGCGATGAAATCCGTGGGCGAGGCAATGTCAATCGGCCGAACGATCCACGAATCTCTACAAAAGGCGCTGGCCTCGATGGAGACCGGCCTGACCGGGTTCGACGATATCGAGATCGCGGGCGCACCCGACACGGCCGCCGTGGTCAAGGCGCTGTCGGAACAGACGCCCGACCGCCTGCGCACCATCGCCCAGGCCATGCGCCACGGGCTGAGCAATGACGAGATCCAGGCCGCCACGGCCTTTGACCCATGGTTCCTGGCCCGCATCCGCGAGATCATTGACGCCGAAACCCGCGTGCAGGCGGACGGCCTGCCGGAAACGGCCGAGGGTCTACGTCAGCTCAAGATGATGGGCTTTACCGATGCCCGGCTGGCCAAGCTGACCGGGTTTTCCGAAACCGATATCCGCCGTCGCCGCAACACGTTGGGCGTGACCGCCGTTTTCAAGCGGATCGACACCTGCGCCGCCGAGTTCGAGGCGCAGACACCCTACATGTATTCGACCTATGAAACCCCGGTCTTCGAAGAGGTCGAATGCGAAGCCCGGCCCAGTGACCGCAAGAAAGTGGTCATCCTCGGCGGCGGTCCCAACCGGATCGGCCAGGGGATCGAGTTCGACTATTGCTGCTGCCACGCCTGTTTCGCGCTGACCGATGCAGGGTTCGAAACCATCATGGTCAACTGCAACCCCGAGACGGTGTCGACCGACTACGACACCTCGGACCGGCTTTATTTCGAACCGCTGACCTTCGAGCATGTAATGGAGATCCTGCGGGTCGAGCAGGAGAACGGCACGCTGCACGGCGTCATCGTCCAGTTCGGCGGGCAGACACCGCTCAAGCTGGCCGATGCGCTCGAGGCAGAGGGCATCCCGATCCTCGGCACATCGCCCGATGCCATCGACTTGGCCGAGGACCGCGAGCGGTTCCAGGCGCTGGTCAATCAGCTGAAGCTGAAACAGCCCAAGAACGGCATCGCCTCGTCAGATGCACAGGCGCTGGCCATCGCGGAAGAGATCGGCTTCCCGCTGGTCATCCGGCCATCCTATGTTCTTGGCGGTCGCGCGATGGAGATCGTGCGCGATATGGCCTCGCTGGAACGCTACATCGCCGAGGCGGTCGTCGTTTCCGGCGACAGCCCCGTGCTGCTCGACAGCTACCTGTCCGGCGCGGTGGAACTGGATGTCGATGCGCTCTGCGACGGCGAGACCGTGCATGTCGCCGGCATCATGCAACACATCGAAGAGGCGGGCGTGCATTCGGGTGACAGCGCCTGTTCTCTGCCGCCCTATTCGCTTGGCGAGGACATTATCCAGGAAATCACGCGCCAGACCGAAGCCCTGGCGCGCGCGCTGAACGTGATTGGCCTCATGAACGTGCAATTCGCGGTCAAGGATGGCGAAATCTACCTCATCGAAGTGAACCCGCGCGCCAGCCGCACCGTGCCCTTCGTGGCCAAGGCGACCGACAGCGCCATCGCGTCGATCGCCGCGCGCCTGATGGCGGGTGAGCCCATGGCAAACTTCCCGCACCGTGGCCCCTACCCCGCCGACGCGACCCCCGGCACGCTGCCGCTGGCCGGTCCGATGACGCTCGCCGATCCGGCGATGCCCTGGTACTCGGTCAAGGAGGCGGTGCTGCCCTTTGCCCGCTTCCCCGGTGTCGACACGATCCTGGGCCCCGAAATGCGCTCGACCGGTGAGGTGATGGGCTGGGACATTTCCTTCGCCCGCGCGTTCCTCAAGGCGCAGCTGGGCGCGGGCACGGTGTTGCCCGAGGAGGGCCAGGTCTTCATCTCGATCCGGGACGAGGACAAGGGCCCCGCCATGGCCGAGGCCGCACGGATCCTGACCGATCTGGGCTTTTCCATCATCGCGACCCGCGGCACGACCGCATGGCTGGAAGGCCAGGGCGTTGCATCCGAGGTCGTGAACAAGGTCTATGAGGGCCGCCCGAACATCGTCGACAAGCTCAAGAACGGTGAGATCGCGCTGGTGCTGAACACGACCGAAGGCGCACAGGCCGTCGAGGACAGCCGCGAAATCCGGTCGGTCGCGCTTTATGACAAGATCCCCTATTTCACGACCGCCGCGGGCGCACTTGCCGCTGCGCAGGCGATCCGGGCCCGGGGCGAGGGTCCGATGGATGTGCGCAGCCTGCAAGGACAGGTCCACGCCAGCTGAGATGGTCACGAGAGGGGTCAGTACGGGAAGGACGGGGCCGGTATCGGCCCGTCCGGCCTACTGTACCTCGTCCTCGAGATGCAGCTTCATGTTGATCAGCACCTGCTGAAGCGCGAGCGTTTCCTTTAAAAGACGCTTGGCCTCGTTCATGGTGATCTTGCCGTCTTCGATGGACTGCTGATACTCGGCCATGAGCACCGCGAACCGTTGGCTGAGCGCGATCACGTCCGAGTTCACGCCGCCCTCACGCTCGGTATTGCGGCGGCTCTTGTCGAAGTTCAGCGTGATCCCCTTGAGCTCGGACAAGGCGGCCGTGACATGGGGATAACTAGACGCCTCTTCCAGACGGGCGACGGTGTCGATCGGCATGAATCTGTCGGCATGCTCGTCATGGTCCGAGTAATAGCGCCCAAGCGTCGCCTTGGACTTGCCCGTGATCTCGCATGCCGGTTCGATGCCCACGTCTTTCACGAGAGCCTCGGTATGCTTTTTCAGGTAGCTGCCAAATGCGTCCATACTCGTCCCTGACCCGTCTTTCGCTGGGGAACCGGTTTTTCCTTTTCCCATTATTGCCCCGGCCCGGCAATGGCAGAAAGGCCGCAATCTCGTGTTCGAGAGATGTACCAGTACCGGTCTCAGGGCCGTCTGGGTGGGATCCGCGCACCGGTTGAACCGGCGGGGGTCAAGACACGGGTCCGGGGCTGTCGTCGCCAGCATCCCCAGGGGTACGCGCCCGGACCCGTGCCACCCGTTGCACAGCAAAGGCACCGCCACTCACGGGGCCGACCGCACGGATCCCACCCTCTTGCCTTGGCCGGGCCAAGCGGCCATGACAGCGCCATGGCCAAGCTCTATTTCCACTACTCGACCATGAATGCCGGCAAGTCGACCGTGCTGTTGCAGGCATCCCACAACTACAACGAACGGGGCATGGCCACCTTCCTGCTGACCGCGCAGATGGACACGCGCGCGGGAGAGGGCACGATCGCCTCGCGTATCGGCATCGGCAGCCCCGCGGATACGTTCGCACCGGCAGAGGATCTGTTCGCGAAGATCGCGGCACGCCTGGATGCGGGCCCCGTCGTCTGTGTGTTCATCGACGAGGCCCAATTCCTGGACGAGGCTCAGGTCTGGCAATTGGCCCGGGTGGTCGACGACCTGAACGTGCCGGTCATGTGCTATGGTCTCCGGGTCGATTTTCAAGGCAAGCTTTTTCCCGGCTCGGCAGCGCTTTTGGCGTTGGCGGACGAGATGCGCGAGGTGCGCACGATCTGCCACTGCGGGAAAAAGGCCACCATGGTCGTCCGGCAGGCCCCCGACGGCTCCGTCCTGACCGAAGGCGCCCAAGTTCAGATCGGCGGCAACGAGACCTATGTGAGCCTGTGTCGCCGCCATTGGCGCGAAGCCATGGGCGATGGGCACCGCTAGACCGCGTTGGGCGGTGCCTCGCCCCGGAAGAATGCCGATAGATTGTCGAGCGCCATCAGCCCCATGGCCTCGCGCACTTCAAGCGCGGCGGTGCCGAGATGGGGCAGCAGGGTCACGTTGTCGAGGGCGCGCAGCGCCTCGGGTACAAGCGGCTCGTGCTCGTAGACATCGAGGCCGGCACCACCGATCCTGCCCTTTTCCAGTGTCGTGGTCAGCGCAGACTCGTCCACCACATCGCCACGGGCAATGTTGATCAGATGGGCATGCCGCCTCATCGCGCGCAGAACCTTGCCGTTGATCAGGTGCCGGGTCTCGGCCCCGCCCGGCACAGCGATGACCAAAAGATCGACCTGCGCGGCGAGATCGGTCAGCACTTCCACCCGCTCGGCCGGAAAAGCCAGCTGCTTTTCGCTGCGGCTGAAATAAAGCACGCGCATCCCGAAGCCGAAGTGGCAGCGTTGCGCGATCGCCTGGCCGATCCGGCCCATGCCGACGATCCCCACGGTCTTTCCCGAAAGATGCAGCCCCAGCATCTGGGTCGGCTGCCAACCCGCCCACTCACCCGACCGCACAAGACGCTCGCCCTCCGCGGCCCGCCGCGTGCTCATCAACATCAGCGTCAGCGCGATATCGGCGGTCGCATCGGTGACCGCGCCGGGGGTGTTGGTCACGGTCACGCCGCAGGCGCGGGCGGCTTCGACGTCGATATGGTTATAGCCCACGCCGAAATTGGCGAGGATCCTGCAACGGGAGGTCTCGAATTCCGCGAACACAGCGCGGGTGAACTGATCGCCCAGCGTGGGGAGAACGGCATCGTATAGCACGAGTGCCGCGCGTGCCTCTCCTTCGGTCATGGGTTTCTGGCTTGCACGGCATTCGACGTCGAAGCGCGCCCTTGCCTCGGTCAAGACACGGTCGGGCAACGTGCGGGTGATCAGAAGCTTGGTCAATGCAGTCGCGCCCCGACCGGCACGTCCCGGTCAGGACGGGCCAGGATCACCGCCCCATCGGCGTCCGACAGCCCCAGCACCAACACCTCGGACATGAAGGGACCGATCTGGCGCGGCGGAAAATTCGTGACTGCGAGAACCTGCCGCCCGATCAAGGTCTCCGGGCTGTAATGCGCGGTAATCTGGGCCGAGCTTTTGCGTTCACCCAACTCGGGCCCGAAATCGATCCACAGCTTGAGTGCCGGTTTGCGGGCCTCGGGAAAGGGTTCCGCCCGCGTCACGCGGCCAGCGCGGATTTCAACCTTTTCGAAATCCGTGAATGTGATCTCAGCCACGGGACAGCTCCCGCGAGCGATGGGCGGCTGCGTCCACCGCGCGCTGCACCAGATCGGACAGCCCGGTGTCCTGGTCCATCAGCACGTCGAGCGCGGCCTGGGTCGTGCCATTGGGGCTGGTGACGTTGACGCGCAACTGTCCCGGGTCGGCCTCGGCCGCCTCTGCAAGGGCACCGGCCCCCGCCACGGTCGCCTTGGCCAATTGCATCGACAGGTCCGCGGGAAGCCCCTGCCCCTCTCCGGCGGCGGCGAGGGTTTCAATCAGGTGAAAGACATAGGCGGGACCCGACCCGGACACGGCGGTCACCGCATCCATCTGCGCCTCGTCCTGCAAACGCACGACCTGCCCCACGGCACTGAGCAGGGACTCGGCCAGGTCCAGATCCGCTTCGGACGCCTCTGAATTTCCGATGATGGCCGTGATGCCCCGGCCCACGGCAGCAGGCGTATTGGGCATGGCACGAATGATCGGACTGTCATCCCCGAACGCCGCCTCGAAGGCCGCGATCGGCGTCCCGGCGGCAACCGACACGAAGAGCGTTCTGCCGCCCCCAAGGGCCGCGATACTCGGCAAGGCATCGCCCATCATCTGCGGCTTGACCGCGATCAGCACGATGGCAGGATCCGACGGCAGATCGCTGTTGAGATGCACACCAGACGCCCTCAGCCAGTCCGACGGCTTTGGGTCGATGACCCAAACCGACTCCGGCGTCAGCCCCCGGTCCATCCAGCCCGCCAGCATGGCCGAGCCCATTTTACCGCAGCCCAGCAGGACGAGCCCGCGCCGCGCAACCGTGTCCAACTCCATGGCCCTCTCGTTGATTTGAAACAGGGGCGGATCTTACGCCCGGCCATAGGCCTCTGCAATGGCCACCTGAAGCGCGTCCTCGGCCGACCGATCGCCCCAGACCACAAGCTGGAAGGCGGGGTAGAACCGCTCCGCGCTCATGACGGCGGCGTTGATCAGCGTGTCGATCTGATCGGGGCTGGCGACCTGACCGCCGGCCAGCACGAGCCCGTAGCGGAAGACCATCAGCTTTTGCGCCGACCAGTACGTGAAGGCACCTGCCCAGCACTTGTCGTTGACCGCGTTCAGCGTCTCGTACAGGGTCGCCATCTTGTGGTCCGGTGGATCCATCTCGAACGTGCAGATCATCCGCAGCGTTTCGTCATAGGGCGACCAGGCTAGCGTGATCGAGTAGGTCCGCCACTGACCTTCGACAGCCATGGCGATCTGATCCTCGGCGACTCGGTCAAAATCCCACTCATGATGTTCGGCAAGGGTTTCGACGATATCGATGGGGTGAATGTCGTCTTCCAGGAACTGCTCGGTCAGGGCCATTGCGCCACCTCTCATTTCTAGCGGAGGGGCTTGGGCAGCGCCCCAAACGCTAGCTGCCTGCTCTACAGGGCGTGGTCACTTAGCCTGCCCCTACTGGATATGGTGCTGTGTTACCGGTAGCCTGTAAAGCGATATTTTTGCGACAACCGCTATACCTTGTGGAGGGATTGGCTCTGGGCCCAACTTGAGGGCAAAGCTGCGCTCCGCCGATTTCCGAGTCATGTCCGGCGGTTCCCGCCCGGCTCTTCTGCGACAAGGATGGGCCTTTGAATGAAGAAAGCCGCCCTTGTATTGGGCGGCTTTTCTGATCTGGTTGCGGGAGCAGGATTT
>PR_CR_10_Liq_1_inCRDRAFT_1001285_pt1 | contig 14321 bp, 12 predicted proteins | sample PRCRCaboRojoPR_3_FD_10241 | JGI IMG/M metagenome (IMG submission 10241)
GGGGAGCCAGTGCAGCGCGGGGACCAGGCCGCTCTCGTGCAGCACCGGCGGGCACAGCTCCACGGTCAGCGAGCGCGACGCCTCCAGCGCCTGCTGCAGGACCTCCGCCGCGCTCTCCCGCGCCGCCTGCACGCTCGCGGCGTCGCCCGCCCGGCCCGTGCGGTTCACCTGCATCTGCGCCGCGACGATGAGCTGCTGGATGTGGTCGTGCAGGACCCCGGCGAGGCGGGTGCGCTCCTGCTGCTCGGTGCGGGTGAGCTGGCTCGCGAGGGCGCGCAGCTGCTCTGCTTGCCGGCCGACCTCGGCGGTGCGCTCCGCCACCCGCTGCTCCAGGGTGCGGTTCAGCTCCGCGACGGCTTGCTCGGCGGCCTTGCGCTCGGTGATGTCCAGATGTACGCCGACGACGCGTTGCACCTCGCCGCCCGCGTCCCGGGCGTACACCTGCCAGCGGTCGAGCAGCCAACGCCAGCCGCCGTCGGCATGGCGGATGCGGTACTCGGTGCCGTACTCGCTGATGCGCCCGGCCATGGTGTCCATGGCTGCCGCGCGCAGACGCGCCTGGTCGTCCGGGTGGATCATTCCGAGCCAGCGCTCGACGGTCATGTCCGTATCCGGCGGCAGGCCCAGCTGGCGCAGGAAGCGCGCGTCCACGTCCGCATAGCCGGTGACCAGATCGCCTTCGTAGAGCCCGAGGTCGCCGGCGGCGAGCGCCGTCTCCAGACGGGCGCGTGCTGCGCGCAGCTCGGCCTGGGTGCGGAGGTAATCGGTGACGTCGAGTACCGTGGCGATGACCCCGCGCGCCGGCGCCTCCGGGTCCACCAGCGCCAGACATAGGGCCACGTCCAGGATGCGCCCGTCCTTGCGCTGGAGCTGTGCATCCACCCGCACGACCGACTGCTCGGCGAGCTTCGGGTACACGGCCCGGCCCACGGCCTCGAAGGCGGCGTCGGACGGGTGCAGCATGCGCAGCGACTGGCCGATGAGCTCCTCGCGGGCATAGCCGCTCATCTCGCACAGCCGGTCGTTGACCTCGCACAGGACCCGGTCCACCGAGAAGCCGACGCCCATGGGCGAGGCGTGGAAAAGGACTTCCATGCCTGGGGTTGCCATTGGCGTCGCCATGCTGACGGTACGGGCCGGGGCTGCCGGCGGCGCGGAGGCTGTCGGCCCCGACCGGGCGTCGGCCGGGCGCTGCGCAGGGGGCGTCTGCGGAGAGAGCCCCCCGGCGCAGTCATTGGTGGATTCGATGCTCATGGGCGTGCGGGCCAGTCAGGCCGATTTGTGAGCATAGGGGCTCGCCACGGGTAGGAGTCCACAAGGTGTCGGCGAAAACGCGCGCCTCGTCCGCGGTTGTGCCGGGGCATCGGCAGATACCGTTCGGTAGGCTCGGGCGTGGCCCGGTACAGGCGCCGCAGCCGCCCCGGGCAGCTATCCTGATGCGTCCGATGATCAAGGCGCGAGAGGCGGGAGCGCTCCCAGCGGGCGCAGGGCACAGCGTCTCAGCCGCAGCAGGCCGACGCAGGGCACCGACAGGCGCCCGGCGCGCGTGCCGTTGCACTCAGCCCCGCCGGTGGGCGCGGATTGCGGTGAGCAGGTCGTCCGGCGGGCCGCCCTTGGTGACATAGGCGGCGGCGCCGGCGGCATGCATCGCCGCTGCCACCTCCTGGTCCAGGTGCATCGACAGGCCGACTACTGTGGTGTCGGGCGCCACCGCGAGCAGCCGGCGCGTGGCTTCGATACCGTCGATGCCGGTGCCCAGGTTGACGTCCATGATCACGACGTCGGGCGCGAGCGCCATGACCTGTGCGACAGCGCGCTCGCCGTCGGCGGCCTCGCCCACCACCTCGATGTCGGGCTCCACCTGCAACAGCCCGGCGAGCCCTTCACGCATGATCTGGTGATCATCCACGATTAGCACCCGGCAGCGCTGCGCGCGGTGGCGCACCGTCATCGGCAGGATATCACCTGCCGCCGCAGCAGTGCCGGCCGCCGCGGGCTGGTCTGCCATGGGGACGACCAGGGTCACGCGGGTGCCGCGGTGGGGTGCGCTCTCGATGTCCATCCGGCCGCCGATGTAGGCCAGGCGCTCCCGGATGCTGAAGAGCCCGAAGGTCATGGCCTGGGGCTCGATGTGTTGCAGCACCGCGGGATCGAAGCCCTGGCCGGTGTCGCTCACGATGAGGCGGATCTCCCCTGGGGCGCATCGCAGCAGCGTCATTTCCGCCTGTGTAACGCCGGCGTGCTTGTTCACGTTGAGCAGCAGCTCGCGCGCGCACTCGAACAGCAGGAAGCGCACCTCATCGTCGGCGGGCTCGGTGGCTGTGTCGGCGCGCAGCCGCACCGCCAGGCCGTGGCGCTCGCGCATGCGCGTGGCGAGCCAGTTGAGCCCGCCGATGAGACCTGCGTCACGGAGCACCGGTGGACTGAGCTCGACGGTGAGCGAGCGCGACGCCTCCAGTGCCTCCTTGAGCACTTGGCTCGCCGCCTCCGCCGGCGCCCGCAGGCGCGACCCGTCGGCGGCGCGCGCGAGCTGACCGACCTGCATTTGCGCGGCGACGATGAGCTGCTGGATGTGGTCGTGCAGGATGGTTGCGAGGCGTTTGCGCTCGCGCTGCTCGGTGCGGCTCAGCTGGCTTGCCAGCGCGCGCAGCTGCTCGGCCTGGCGGCGCAGCGCTGCGGTCTGGGCGGCGACACGGTCCTCCAGGGTGCGGTTCAGGTCCGCGAGTGCTTCTTCGGCGGCCTTGCGCTCGGTGATGTCGAGATGGGCGCCGGCGGCACGCAGGATCTTCCCGTCCGTGGTGCGCACGAAGACGCGGGCGCGGTCCAGGATCCAGCGCCAGCTGCCGTCGGCGTGTCGCAATCGGTACTCCGCGTGCCAGTTGTCCGCTCTGCCCGCGTCGAGGTCCGCGATCAGGCGCTCCATGTGCGCATGATCGTCGGGATACAGCAGCTCGAACCAGCGCGCCACCGTGAGCGGGCCATCTGCCTGGGTGAGCCCGAGCTGTGCCAGGTAGCGGTCGTCCACGGCAAGTCGCTTGGTGCCGTCGGCAACATTGATCTCGTAGAGGCCAAGCTCGCCGCCTTCCGCCGCCAGCTCCAGCCAGTCGCGGGTGGCCTGCAAGTCCGCCTCGGTGCGGCGGAGCACCGTGACATCGACATGGGCTCCGGCGGAGCGCTGCACCCGACCGTCCGGGGTACGCTCAAAGACCCGCGAGCGGTCCAGGATCCAGCGCCAGCTGCCGTCCGCATGGCGCAGCCGGTACTCGACTTCCATACCGTCGCTGACGCCATGACCGTAGTCGTCGATGCACTGCCTGAGCCGTCCGCGGTCCTCGGGGTGCAGCAGCCCGAGCCAGCGCTCCAGCGTAAAGGCGCCATCGGCTTCGGTGAGCCCGATCTGCGCCAGATAACGTGCGTCCACGCTCAGCTCCGGCGCACCCTTCACGAGGTTCACCTCGTACAGCCCCAGATTGCCACCTTCCAGGGCCATGTCCAGCCGCGCGCGGGCGGTGCCCAGGTCGGCTTCGGTGCGGCGCAGCGCGGTGATGTCCGTGTGCGTGCCGATCATGCGCAGCGGGCGGCCTTGGGCGTCGCGCTCGAAGACCCGCCCGCGGGAGAGCACATGGCACCAGTCACCGCCCGCGGTGCGCAGCCGATATTCGGTCTGAAACTGCGTGTCAGCGGCCAGTGCGGCCTCGCCCTCGGCGGCGATGCGCCCGCGATCGTCCGGATGGATGAGCCCCTGCCACTGGTCGATGTCGATGACAAGGGGCCCAGCTCCCATGCCGAGCATGCGCAGGTAGGCCTGGTTGACGCTGACCCGGCCGCTCGCGATGTTCCAATCCCAGACGCCGATGCCGGCCACGTCGCTGGCGAGCGCTGCGCGCGCTTCGCTGTCGCGCAGCGCCGCACGGTCGCGCAGGGCGTTGACGCCGTCGGCGGCCATCGAAGCGATCTCGCGCAGCAGCTCCGCATCGTCGTCCTCGTAGACCGCAGCCGCGCCCGCGACCGTCAGGACGGCGGCGACGGTCCCGCCGCGCAGCAGCGGCACGGCCAAGGGGTTGTCCGTGCTCGCGGCGGCACCCTGGGGCAGTCCGACGGGTCTGCGTGTCTCGACGGCCGCCATGCTTTGGCGGCGACAATGGCCAAGCAGGCTGTCCCCGGCCGGTTGCCCGGTGCCTGCGTCCGCGCCGCCCAGCGAGCAGTCCACACGCCCGTCGGCGCCGCACCGGGCGTCGGCGTCCAGCCAGGGCGTATCGGCATCCAGCGCGGGCAGTTGCAGCAGCGCGACGCTGCTGCGGGTCGCCGACAGGGCCTCGCGGAGGGCGGCAGACAACAAGACACCGCGATCCCCGTGTCCGACGGCGTCCGAGATCTCAGCGCGCAGCCGCAGCAGCGCCTGCGCGCGGCGATACGGCGTGGCATCGAGCACGGAGGCGATGATGCCGGATTCGGGGTCGCCCGGCCGCAGGGCCGTGATGTGCAGGGCGAGGTCGATGATCCGGCCATCCTTGCGGCGCATCTGCACGTCGAGCTGCGCCTGGGGCTGACGAGCGAGCAGGGCCTCGCCGGCCGCCGCGTAATCCTCCTCCGAGGCGTACAGGAGCCGCGTGGGCTGCCCGATCAGCTCGTCCCGGGTATAGCCGCTGATGGCACAGAACCGGTCGTTGACCTCGCGGAAGACCCGGCTCACGGAGAAGCTGACGCCCATGGGCGAGGCATGGAACAGGGTCTCGAGGGCGGGCAGGGCGGCGGCGTTCATGTCCGTCGGCGAGCTTGTGTGTGTGGCATCGGGCGGGCCCGACAGATGCCGGCGGGCGCGCCTGGTCCTTGGCCTTGCGGCGGGTGGGCCGGCGTGCGCGCGCGCTCCGGCAGGCTGCTCATGGTCCTCGCAAGGTGGCAGGGACAGCCATGCAGCTTAAACGGCCCGGCGCGATTGCATCTCCCGCCATGGTGCGTGCGGTCCATGGACTTGCCTCAGCGGTCCGCCATCGGCGCGACGGCGCTGGGTGCCGCCGTTTGCCGGCCGGCACCGAAGCCGCCCGCTGCAGGCGGCGATGCATCGGGAAATCCTGTCGATAAAATCAGATTCTCGAAGGATTGACATGCGCGGCCGACCATATGTTGCTCCCCCGCGGCCGCGTCCTCGGCCCGCGCTCAGCCTAGGCGTCGGCCGGGCGCACAGCGGCTCACCACCACCACAACGACACCCCCGGTTGAAGGGAGGGCAAGCTGCCTATGTACAAAACCATCACAACCGCCGCCACCCTGGCGGCCCTGCTGACCACCGCCGCGATCGCGGACGAGCTCCGCGCGCCGGAGGACGTGCTGCAGGGGCTCATCGACGACAACGAATCCGCGTACCTGACCCAGAGCGAGCAGAACATCATGATGATGCCGGACAACGCGGCGCTCTGGACCGCCGAGGAAGGCAAGGACCTGTTCTTCGAGGAGCGCGGTCCGAACAACAAGTCGCTGGAGACCTGCGACCTCGGCAAAGGCCCGGGCGTCGTGGACGGCGTCTATGTGGAGCTGCCGCGGTTCTTTGAGGATACCGGCCGCGTGATGGACCTGGAGAGCCGGCTCGCGTACTGCATGACCAGCATCCAGGGTTTCTCGCCGGAGGACCCGGAGGTGAAGCGACGCCACGGCTCGGACTCCGACATGATGAAGCTGCAGACCTACATCGCCAACCGATCCAGCGGCCTGCCCTGGAACCCGCCCATGGACCACCCGCTGGAGCAGGCCATGCGTGACGCGGGCGAGGTGCTGTTCTATCGCCGCGCCGGCACCTCGGACTTCAGCTGCGCCACCTGCCACACCAACACCGGCAAGCGCATCCGCGCCTCGGTGCTGCCCAACATCAACGAGCCGCACGAGTGGACGAAGGCCATCTCCTGGCCCGCCTACCGCGTCGGGCATCAGCAGGTCCGCAGCAGTAATCACCGCATCCGCGGCTGCTATTGGCAGATGCGCCAGCCGCAGAGCATCCCCGGCTCCGATGCCGCCATCGCGCTCATGTCCTTCTGGACCGACGCGGCCCGCGGCGAGCCGGCCATTCTGCCCGACAAGAAGCGTTGAGCACCGCCATCAGCCAGGAGGACCCAGCCATGACACACCCAGCGACCCACCGCTCCCCTGTACACGGCACCCCGGTACACCGCTCCCCGGTACACCGCTCCCCGGTACGCAGCGCCCTCGCAGCCGCGGCGCTGCTCGGACTGTCCGCCGCCGCCATGGCCGCCCCGCCGGCGCCCGAGGCCGCCTACACCGCCATGAGCGCGGAAGAGCTCGCCGACTACCTGGTCTTCGAGGCGGGCGGCTTCGACCTCGACGCCAAGACGCAGGACGGCGGCACCGCGCGCGAGCGCATGACCCAGGACCGCACGCAAAAGGTCTGCTCCGCCATCGCCCGCAGCGGCACAGACCTGGACCGGGCCACGGCGGCGAAGATCAGCGCGTTGGCGGATGACACCATCGAGTTTCCGGAAGACGGCGTTGCGCTCGGCGACTGGCAGCGCGGCGAGGAGATCGCCCGCTCCGGCTTCGGCTACCGCATCGGCCATCGCGTGGACAACCACGACGAGCGCACGCCCGGCGGCAACTGCTACGCCTGCCACCAACTGGACCCGAACGAGATCGCCTATGGCACCGTGGGCCCGAGCCTCACCGGTTACGGCCGGCTGCGCGGCACCAGCGAGGCCATGCTGAAGCACACCTATCAGATCCTCTACAACCCGAACCTGTTCTTCCCGTGCACGACCATGCCGCGCTTCGGCCACCATGGGACCCTGACCCAGCAGCAGATCGCCGACGTGATGGCCTACCTTCTGGACCCGGAGTCGCCGGTGAACCAGGAGCCGCCGCAGACGGCAGACGCAGAGTCCGCCGACACTGACTGAAGCCGGCGGTGCAGCCCGCAAATCGCGGGCCCTGTGCAGCAGCCGGCGGCTCCGTCAGCGCAGCCGCCGGCCGATGCTCACGCCCCGCCTCAGCTCTGCTCCCACATCACGTTCTTCTCGTCCCGCGCGGCCGCCTCCAGCAGCTCGACCAGCGGCAGGGCGCGCTTGGCGAGACTCACGCTTTCCCGGCGGGCATCCTCGTCGTCATCATCCCCGCGCTCCGGGTTGAGCGGTGCGTTGGGGTTGCGCGCAACGGCGTCCCGGAGCCTCTCCAGGGCCCTGGGCACGTCCTCGGCGAGGATGGCGCCGGGGACGGTGCCGCTGTGGCCCATCATTTTGATCAATGCCTTGGCGACGTCGCCGAACATGGTGATGTCGGCATAGGAGGGGGTCTTGAAGGTGATGAGCATGGCGTCTCCCGGGCGTCAGCAGGGTCTCCGCGTGGGCGGGTTCAGGGCAACAGGATAGCGCCGGCCGCGGTGGGCCGCTTGCGCCTGTCCGCGCTCAGGCTCGGCGTTGTGCGCCAAGGCCCGGCACGGCAGCCGGTCCCGGTCAAGCCGCCGGCCATGGAGACAGCCGGCGGCGATGAGGACAGCCGGCGGCGCCGAGGACAACCGGCGGCGCTGGGCGACTGCCGGGCGGAAAAACGACCGGCAGAGTAGGGTTATGCGGTGTAGGGCGCTACACTGCGCGGCGCCGATCCCCAAGCGCACCGAGAAGGAGCCCGCCATGCAGACAGGCCCCCGCCAGCTCGTCACGCCCTTCCGCCCGATCCCGCTGGATGTTCCGGAGGGCATGGCGCCCAACGAGTTCTTCAACAGCGCCGAGAACCTGAACGACCTGGTCAGCAACAACGGCCTGCTCAGCAACCCGGAGCACCTGCTGCTGTACCGCAAGGCCCTCGGCCACTCGGGCACCTTCGACTGCTCCATCATCTACAACACGGCGCGGGAGATCCTGAACCCGCTCGGCCGCCCGGTGCGTCGCACCCAGGTGCCGGAGCGGGTGCGCCGGGTCTGGAACCGCATGAACGCGGTCATCATCGGCTACATGCTGGAGCACTGGCCGGACCCGGCCGAGGCCCTGGTGCTGGCGGGCGAGGCGAGTCTGGACGCCACCTGGCCGCTGACGGCGCCCGGGGTGCCCAGCATCCGCATGCTGCACAACCACTTCATGGTCTTCCCGATGGCGGACCTGCGCGCCGCCGAGCTCGCCGACCCGAGCAACCCGAACCTCACCGACGGCGGCCAGCACAGCCTGTTCCAGGCGCACATGCGCGATGTCTACCGCGCCTTCTTCGACACCGCGCTGGACCTGGAGCTGCTGCGCCCGGCGCGCGGCGCGGCGTCCGCGCTCGCACTCACGGGCTATCCGCAGGGCCTGCCCTGCTGGGAGATCGCGGGGGGCGCCGCGGCGCTCAGCGACATGCGCTTCTGGCATGAGTACGACGCCCTGCTCATGGGCTTCCTCGACTTCTACCGGACCTTCTTCAGCCAGGTCTCCAGCCGCAACGCGGACCCGCTGCCGGACCTCTACTTCCCGGCCGCCGTGGAGCGGGTGCTGCTCGCCAACGACGCCTTCATGGGCACCGCCAAGACCATCCGCGAGCGCTGCATCAAAGAGCCCGCCTATGCCAACGCCATCCGCTGGGAGCCTGCCTTTAAGCAGCTGATCTATCGTGGGTACGGGGGCGACGACGGCCGGCTGTTCGTCACCATCAGCCAGAACTCCATCGGCAACGCCATCACGGAGCTGCTCGGCGTTGTGGTCAAGCGCGTTCCGGACGCCGATGCTTACGCCCGGCTGGAGCCCGCGCTGATGGCGCACCTGCAGCGGGTGGGCGAGCGGCTCGCGGCGGCGGACCTGGGGGAGATGCTGGGGGCCGATTGAGCACGGTGGCTGACCAAGCCATTGGTCTTTCAAGACTGCACCGAGGGGCACATCGCTAAGTGTGTGCCGGATGAGCTGGCGCAGGTGCCGGCACACAAAACCCTGTTGCGCTGCGAGCCCGGCGAGGGTCTCCCCATCGGCAACTCAAATCGGCAATCGGCGCACCCGAATGCGCGTTTCGTCGAAGACCACCATCGCGCCCTCCGCCAGATCAGCCTTGATGCCGGGCAGGTTCAGCAGCAGCAGGGCTGCTTGTTGCTCTGGCCAATGACCTGTCCTACGACGAAAAAGAATACAGGAGGGGCGGTGTGTTCCAGACGCCGCAAGCAACGTTCCGAAGTCCGTATCGGCGGACACCAGAATCCGATGTTCTGCCGCCGCGCGGGCAAAGATGCGCTCGTCCATCGCTGTCGCCATGTCGATGTCTCGTACATGGATCGCATCGTGCCCGGCCTCTGCCAGGCGCGCGCCAATCAGCGGCGACAGGGCGTTGTCGATTAGGAATTTCACGTTCCTGTCAGCAAAGGAAGCTCGCGCTCACGAACCGCCTCGGCTGCGAACAGGAGTGCTTGGCGGATATCTTCCGCCTCTAAATCGGGGTAAGCGGCGAGGATTTGGGACTCGGGCATTCCGTCGGCCACCATGCCGACGACGGTCGCGACCGGGATGCGCAGTGACCGCAAGCAGGGCTCGCCTGCCATTTGCTGTGGATTGATTGTGATGCGGTCGAGACGTTGGGTGGTCATCTCATCGAGCTCCGACTGTCGGGGCGGTTTTCCAGGCAGACATGGCAAGCACCGATAGTGTGGCATGACTCCTGCTGCCTTGCCCGATGGCTGCGGGGCCGCTGACGGGACATCCGGCGCGTGTTCGGTGTGTCGCGTTGAGCGGACGCCCGCTGTTCAGGCCCCGCAGACGCGATGCAGTCCAGGTGTCATGGTCGCGGGCCGAGGCTTACACCAGCCCAGGGTCGCGCCCGCGCTCATCCGGCATCCCCGGCTGCCGGGTGCCGGGCACCCAGAGCACGACGGTGCGCAGGCTGCGCGCCGCGAGCGCCGCGCGAATGGCGGGATGCGTCTGGGAGGTGCTGCGGGTCTGTGAGCCGGGTTTGGCCTGCGCGATGGCAGCGTGCCGCACCCGGCGAGCCCCGCCTGCCTCAACCGAAATTGATCCGCGCCTCCAGATTCGCCCGCGAGTCGGCGTTTACCAGGCATTCATCCAGGTCGATGCGGCCGGAGCGGTAGAGCCGCAGCAGAGCGTTGTCGAAGGTGGTCATGCCGCCTTCTTCGGTGCTGGCCATGGCGTCCTGGATCTCGTCGATGCGCCCATCGCGGATGAGGTCGGCGATGTGCGGGGTGTTTACCAGGATCTCGATGGCGGCGGTGCGCTTGCCGTCCACCGTGCGCACCAGGCGTTGGGAGATGATGGCGCGCATGTTGAGCGAGAGGTCCAGGTACAGGGTCTTGTGCAGCTCCTGCGGGAACATGTTGATGATGCGCTGCATGGCCTGGTGGGCGTTGTTGGCGTGCAGGGTGGAGATGGCGAGGTGGCCGGTGCCGGAGAGCTCGATGGCGGCCTCCATGGTCTCGCGGGTGCGGATCTCGCCGATGAGCACCACGTCCGGCGCCTCGCGCAGTGAGCTCTTGAGCGCCGCCGCATAGGACTTGGTGTCCACGCCCACCTCGCGCTGGTTCACCACGCAGCCCTGGTGCGGGTGGATGTACTCCACCGGGTCCTCGATGGTCAGGATATGACCCGAGCTGTGCTTGTTGCGATGGTCGATCATCGCGGCGAGCGTGGTGGACTTGCCGGAGCCGGTGGCGCCCACCATGAGCACGATGCCGCGCTTGTGCATGACCAGCTCCTTCAGCACCTCCGGCAGGCCCAGCTCCTCGCAGGTGAGAATCGTGTTGCTGAGATAGCGGATCACCATGCCGGCGTGGCCGCGCTGGTGGAAGGCATTGATGCGAAAGCGCCCGCGGTCCTCCAGGCCGACGGCGAAGTCCAGCTCCCGCTCCGCCTCGAAGGCGGCGATCTGCGCCTCGTCCATCAGCGCATGCACCGCGTCCAGGCACATCTGGGGGCTGTAGACGGTGGTGCCGATGTCGTGCAGCTGGCCCTCGATCTTGATGCGCACCGGGCAGCCGGCGCTGACATAGATGTCCGAGGCCTTCTTGCGGATCATCATCTCCAGGTAGGGCGTGAAGTCCATGGCGTTGGCTCCCCGAGCAGGCGTCAGTGCGCGCCGAAGGTGCCGGGCTCGTCGTCGTCGCCGACGATGGAGAGCCCGTCCACGTCGCCCAGCACGTCGTGTTCCTCCGCATCCTTGCCCTCCAGCTTGATGCGCAGGCGCAGGTCGGTCATGGAGTCGGCGGAGCGCAGGGCGTCCTCGTAGGAGATCTGGCCCGCCTCGTAGAGGTCGAACAGGGCCATATCGAAGGTCTGCATGCCGCCCTCTTTGGACTTGCGCATGACGGCCTTGATCTCGTGCACCTTGCCTTTGAAGATCAGGTCCTGGATCAGCGGCGAGTTGATCATGATCTCCACCGCGGCGATGCGCCCGCCGCCCACCTTGCCGATGAGACGCTGGCTGATGACGGCCTTCAGGTTCAGCGACAGGTCCATCAGGAGCTGCGCCCGGCGCTCTTCGGGAAAGAGGTTGATGATGCGGTCCAGGGCCTGGTCGGCGTTGTTGGCATGCAGCGTGGACAGGCACAGGTGGCCCGTCTCGGAGAAGTTGATGGCGTGCTCCATGGTCTCCCGGGTGCGGATCTCGCCGATCAGGATGACGTTGGGCGCCTGGCGCAGGGTGTTGACCAGGGCGTTGTCCCAGCTTTGGGTGTCCACGCCCACCTCGCGCTGGGTAATCAGGCACTTGTCGTGCTTGTGCACGAACTCCACCGGGTCTTCGATGGTGATGATGTGGCCGAAGGTGTTGGCGTTGCGGTAGCCGAGCATGGCCGCAAGCGTGGTGGACTTACCCGACCCGGTGCCGCCCACCACCAGGACGAGCCCGCGCTTGGTCAGGATCAGGTCGCGCAGGATGGGGGGCAGGTTGAGGTCTTCGATCTTCGGGATGTCCGTGGGGATGATGCGCAGCACCGCCCCCGTGCGCCCCTGCTGGACGAACACATTGACGCGGAAGCGCCCGATGCCCGGTGGCGCAATGGCGAAGTTGCACTCCTTGGTGGCGTCGAACTCCCGGATCTGGTGGTCGTTCATGATGGAGCGCACCAGGGTGGAGGTCTGCTCCGGTGTGAGCCGCGACTCGGTGAGCGGCGTCAGCTTGCCGTCGATCTTGCAGGCGGGCGGAAAGTCCGCGGAGATGAAGAGATCGGACCCCTTGCGCTGCAACATCGTGCGCAGGCAATCCAGCATGTACTTGGCGGCCTGTTGGCGGTCCACGGTGCGTCCTCCGTCGTCTGCTGGGCCGTGATGACCTGATTCGCGTGTGCGGGTAAGCCCCTCAGCGCCGTCGGTGGTCTGCCGACACAGGCAAAGATACAACGAACGCCGCCCCTCGGTGTGCTGTGGACAAGGGTTCGCCACAGCCGCGTCTACGGCTCATCCGCCGCCGCGGGTCGGACCCTGCGCCCGGGGCATCCAGGCTCCTGCTGACGCTCGGCGTGCGGGTGCCCAGCTCGCCGGCTCGGCCGGCCCGGCGCTGTTGGGCGCCAGCGCCAGCGGGCGCCGGGGCCGCGCGCACAGCGGCGGATGCCTGTCGGTCCGCAAACCCGCATCCGCTCCCCGCCGTCGCGCCTGTCGGGGCTTCCCCCGGCCGCACCTAGAAGGCATTGACTCCCATGCAATTTCCCTTTGTTCAGAAATAATTTGGTCACAAAAGCTGAATTTCGTTGTCAAGAACATATCCTAAGATGTCGGGATAAGAGCGAATCCGAGTGGGGACTACCTGACGTGATCAACGAACGCCGTTACGCCGCGCGACACCGCATCGATCTGCCGGTCTACATCCGTTACGGCCGCCGCCCCTTCCTGGGCGCCACGGCGCGGGATCTCTCCGTGGGCGGTATGTTCCTGTCGGTGCAGTCGCTGACGCTCCCCGCCGGTACGCCCATCGAGCTGGAGCTGAGCTGCCTGGGCCGGGACTGGCTCATCCCCGCCGTCGTCATCCACGGCGACAACAGCGGCGTCGGCGTTATGTTCCGCGAGCCGCAGTCGGCGCTCTTCCGCGGCCTGATGCAGGCCACCGACATGCTCCCGCCCATCACCACCGCCCCCGGTGCCGAGGCGGACTACCGCCCCTGACCCGCCACCACTGACCTTGGCGCTCGCAGACGCCTGGCGCACCCGCGCGCCACAGCGGGCGGCTCCCGGCCCCCGCCGGCCAAAGGCCGCGAGCCCCTCCACGAGCAAGACCCGGCAGCGTGCCGCGCTGACCTGTCGGCCCAGCTCACCTGTCTGTCCTTCGCCCCCGGCGCCGAGCCCTCAGCGCTGCTGTGCGGCGGGCAGCTGTCGTGCCCATGCTGGTGCACCGATGACACCTGCTGCCGCCGGCGGCCGGCCGGCCGTGGCCGCTCGCCGGCGTGCCATGGCGCCGACGCCCGCCCGCTGCGGCATACTGCGGGCCTGACAGTCCGCAGTAGGCACCGGAGGCATCCATGTCAGACCGCAGCCGAGCAACGCGCTCCCAGGCACGGGCCGGGGAGGCGCCACGAGGATTTCTGTATCGGGTCTGCTGCTGTCCCTGGGGGGCTGATCTGCTCTGGACCTGGCTCGCGGTGACCGTCCTGCTCGGCGTGCTGGTGGTGGCCGGCAACGCACTGCTCGCCGTGAGCACCGATCTGGGCTTTATGGACTTTGTCGCGGGCGGTCAGCTCGCGCCGAAAGGGGAGCCGCCGGTGATCGTGCAGGCCTGCGACGGGCTTCAGGATGCGGGCCACCGCAGCCGGCTGGTGCAGGCCTGCTGGACCCCGGCGCAGACGCGATCCGTGCCCTGGCTGGTGGCCCTGGACAGCCTGTGGGGGCTCGCCTATGCGCCGCTGCTGGCGCTGCTCGGCATACGCCTGCTCGCCGAGCTCATCGCCGACCGGCACGGCCGCCGCTGCGGTGCGCACGGCGCCCTCGACGCGCCGGACAGCCCGGCGCAGGCCTGGCCCTGGATGCTCCTGCTGGCGCTGCCGCCCGCGGCGCTCCTGGGCGCGGACTGGGTGGAGAACTGGCAGGCGTGGCGCCTCGCGGCCGCCGGGGAGCCCGCGCGCGATGCCGCCTATGCGGTGATGAATACCGCGGCCTGGATCAAGCTCCGGCTCCTGTCCCTGGCCGTCGGCGTCGTGCTCCTGCTCTTCGGGCTGTGGCTGTTCGGTGTGCTCTTCAGTCCCGGCGAGCCGCAGGCCGCGCGCCGGCGCGACCGCGCGCTGCTGCGTCTTGCTGTCGCGCGCGTCCTCTGGCGCAGCCGCTACGTGCTGGCCATGCTCGGGCTGTTCGGGGCGCTCGCCCTCGGCATGAATCAGAGCCGGGACGTGCTCGTGGGCATGGCCCAGGGACTGGCTCGCGAGCGTGTCTCCGGCG
>PR_CR_10_Liq_1_inCRDRAFT_1001286_pt1 | contig 14319 bp, 13 predicted proteins | sample PRCRCaboRojoPR_3_FD_10241 | JGI IMG/M metagenome (IMG submission 10241)
ACCCGCGACGAGCTGGCCCAGCTCCGGCCGCGGCCCCGGACAAGCGCCCCCGCCGCCACCGCCACCGCGACGCCCGGGCCGGCGCCCGACGCCCCGGTCACCGGCGGCACGGCCCTCGCCGTGCGGGCCACGATCACCCCGGCCCCGCGCCCCGACAACTTCGAGAGCGTCGTCTCCACCGCGCGGCGCACACCGGCCGCGGCGCTCTCGGCGCCTGCCGCGCCGACCCTGCCGACCAGCGCCTCCGTCGCGCGCCAGGCGACGGTCGAGAACGCGATCCGTCTCAACCGGATCAACCTGATCGGTGTCTATGGCAGCGCCTCGAACCGCCGCGCGCTGGTCCGGCTTTCCAACGGGCGCTACGTCAAGGTCGAGGTGGGCGACCGCCTCGACGGCGGCCAGGTCGCCGCGATCGGGCGCGACGCGCTGCGCTACGTCAAGCGGGGCCGGAACATCGTGCTGGAACTGCCCGGGGACAGCTGACCCGCCGGTTCACCGTTCCGGAAATATCCCCGCCGGAGGCACCGCGCGCCCGGCACGGGCGCGCAAACCGTCTTGGCGCGCGCCAGCGCGCCGCGATTTCCTCAGAGCATCAGAACCGCCGCCAGCCCGAGGAAGGCGAAGAACCCCACCACGTCGGTCACCGTGGTGACGAAAGCGCCCGACGCCAGGGCCGGGTCGATCCCCAGCCGTTCCAGCCCCATCGGGATCAGGATCCCGGCCAGCGCGGCGATCACGAGGTTGACCACCATGGCGATCCCGATCACCGCGCCCAGGACGGGCGTTCCGAACCAGAGAACGCCCACCACCCCCATGATCACGGCGAAGGCCAGGCCGTTGAGAAGTCCCGCGACCGCCTCGCGCCGGACCACGCGCAGGGCATTCGACCCGGTAAGGTCCTTGGTGGCGATGGCGCGCACGGCCACGGTCAGCGACTGGGTCCCGGCATTGCCACCCATCGAGGCCACGATGGGCATCAGCACCGCGAGCGCCACGATCGCCTCGATCACGCCCGTGAACTGCGCGATCACCACCGAGGCGGCAATCGCCGTCAGCAGGTTGACGAAGAGCCAGGGAAAGCGCCGCCGCACCGTCTCGAGTATGCCGTCGGACAGCCGCCCCTCGCCGGCACCGGCCAAGCGCAGGATGTCTTCCTCCGCCTCCTCCGAGAGCACCGCCATGGCGTCGTCGATGGTGATGACGCCGACGATCCGCTCGTCCTCGTTGACCACCGGCGCGGTGATCAGGTGATACTGGTTGAAGGCATAGGCCACGTCTTCCTGGCTCTGGGTGACGGGCATCGGGACGAAATCCTCGTCCATGATGTCGGTCAGCCTGACGTCGCGACGCGACGCCATCAGCCGTCCCAGCGCCACCTGGCCGATGACCTTGTGGCGGGGATCCACGATCATGATGTGGTAGAACTGCTCGGGCAGGTCTTCCTCGGCGCGCATGTAGTCGATGGCGTCCCCCACCGACCAGTGCGCCGGGGCCATGACCAGCTCGCGCTGCATCAGCCGGCCCGCGGTGTATTCGGGATAGGTCAGCGCCTGTTCGACGGCGGCCCGGTCGGCCTCTTCCAGGGCGGACAGAACCACCCCCTGCTGCGGCGGCTCCAGGTCCTCGACGAGGTCCACCACGTCGTCGGACTCGAGCGCCCGGACCGCCCGCGCCAGCACGTCGGCCGGCAGGTACTCGATCACCTCCGCGCGAAGGCTGTCGTCAAGCTCCGACAGCACCTCGCCGTCGATGCCCGCCGACCAGAGCGCCAGCAGGTCGCGCCGCTCGCCCGGCGCGATCTGTTCCAGCAGGTCGGCGATATCGGCCGCGTGCAGAGGCTCCAGCAACTCGTCCAGACGCTCGGCCGCCCCGAGTTCCACTGCGCCGAGGATCTGGCCCACCTTGCGGTTGTCCAGCGCGTAAGCATCGGTCTCGCCCGACGGATCGTCGCGTTCCTGCAGCTCGTCCTCGCTCACCCTGCCCTCCGCCGTGGCCGTGATCCGGTCCCGCGGCGTCACTCTAGCGAAGCGCCGCGCGATGCGACAGGGGACAAAGCCGCGAAACCACGGGATTTCCGCCCGGCTCCGGAAAGGCTATCAGGGAAATCCAGAAAGCGCGGCGCGGCCCGCTGCGCTAGGCTGTGGCCGGCGCCACGCCGCGTGTGCGTGCGCGCGCGCGCCGCCCCGTACCACGTGAACAGGACACCGCATGACCGGACCCGCCCTGCTGATCGGCCAGACGCTGGATTTCCCCGCCGACCCGTTCCACGCGCCCCTGCCCGAGGCCGCGCGCCACGACTCGCGCGGGGCCGTGCTGGTGGAAAACGGACGCGTCGCCGCGACCGGCCCGGCCGACGCCCTGCGCGCCGCCCATCCGCGCGCCAGCCTGCATGATTACGGCGACCGGCTGATCCTGCCGGGCTTCGTGGACGCCCATGTCCACTATCCCCAGACCGCCATGATCGCCAGCTGGGGCAAGCGGCTGATCGACTGGCTGAACGACTACACCTTTCCCGAGGAGATGCGCTTCGGCGATCCGGAATACGCCGCGCGGACCGCGGCGCGGTACTTCGACCTCGTGCTGGCCAACGGTACCACCACGGTCTGCAGCTATTGCACGATCCATCCCGAGAGCGTCGACGCCTTCTTCGCCGAGGCCGCGCGGCGCGGGCTGCGGGTCGCGGGCGGCAAGACCTGCATGGATCGCAACGCCCCCGACGGGCTGCGCGACACGGCCCAGTCGGCCCATGACGAGTCGGCGGCGCTGATCGCGCGCTGGCACGGGCGCGGGCGGCTGACCTACGCGGTAACGCCCCGCTTCTCGCCCACCTCGAGCCCCGCGCAACTCGAGGCGCTGGGCGCGCTCTGGGCGGCGCATCCCGACTGCCTGATGCAGACCCATCTTGCCGAACAGCTGGACGAGGTCGATTGGGTCGCCCGCCTCTACCCCGAGGCGCGCGATTACCTCGACACCTACGAGCGGGCCGGGCTGGTCGGGCCCGGCGCGGTGTTCGGCCACGCCATCCACCTGACCGACCGCGAACGCGCGCGTCTTGCCGAAAGCGGATCGGCGATCGCCCATTGCCCGACCTCCAACACCTTCATCGGCTCGGGGCTCTTCGACATGGCCGGGCTGACGGCGGCGGGTCACCGGGTGGGGCTCGCCACCGATACCGGCGGCGGGTCGTCCTTTTCCATGCTCCGGACCATGGCCGCGGCCTACGAGATCGGCCAGCTGCGCGGCACGCCGCTGCATCCCGTGCAGCTGATCTGGCTTGCCACGGCGGGCGCGGCGGCGACGCTGCGCATGGGCGACCGGATCGGGCGCCTCGCCCCGGGGATGGAGGCCGATCTCGTCGTGCTCAACCTGGCCTCGACCCCCGCCATCGCGCAGCGCGCGGCACGGGCCGGCGATATATGGGAGGCCCTTTTCCCCACGATCATGATGGGCGACGACCGCGCCGTCGCGGCCGTCTGGATAGGCGGCGCCCCGCTGTCCTGAGGCTCAGCAGCCCGGCCGCCCCATCACCAGCACCCAGAGATCGCCCGCCCCGCGCGCGGCGCCAAGCTCGGTCAGGTCCGGATGGAGGAGATTGCGCCGGTGGCCGCGCGATTCCAGCCAGTCCCCGACCACCTCGGCCGCACCGCGCTGCCCCTGCGCGAGGTTCTCGGCCGCCCGGCAAGGCCCGTAGCCGGTCCGGTCGAGACGATCGGCCAGCGAGCTGCCGTCGGGACCGAGATGCGAGAACCCGCCGCTGGCGACGAGGGCATCGGCATGCCCGGCCGCGGTCCGCGCCAGCGCCGCGTCGGGTTCGAGCGGCGCCCGGCCCTGCGCGGCGCGCACCGCGTTGACCTCGGCCAGCAGCGCGCCGGTCACGTCCTCGGCCGCCGGGGCGGCGCCGACCGGCATCACCGCGAGCGCCGCCGCGGCCCAGAGGAGGCGCACCCGGCGCATCAGGCCGCCCCCGGTGCAAGGCTGTCATACGGGATCATGACATGCGCGCGGTAGGCCGGGCGCGCGGCCAGCCGCTCGTAATACCGGCGGATCGCCGGGAAATCCCCGCGCGGAATATCGATGTCGTAATAGCGCCAGAGGACATGGCCGAACTGGATATCGGCCGGCGTAAAGCTCTCTCCGGCAAGGAAATCATGGGCCGCCAGCCGGTCCTCGGCCACGGCGAGGAACCGGTCGAGCGCGCGCAGCGCCGCCNCGATCGCGACCGGGTCGCGGTCGGCCGGCGCGGTCTTGGCCACGCGCCAGAAAACCGGGCGNACGAAGCCCGTGACCACGTTGATCTTCGCCCATTCCGCCCATTTGTCGACCTGCGCCCGGGCCGCCGGATCGGCCGGCCAGAAATGCGCGTCGCCATAGCACGCCGCGAGATAGCGCAGGATGGCGCCGGTCTCCCAGATCGCGTCGCCCGTCCCGTCCCTGAGCACCGGGATCGTTCCGTTCGGGTTCATCGCCAGGAAGTCCGGCGTGTCGAGCCCGCCATGGACATGGCCGGCATCGTGGCGCACGGGCTCGAGCCCCAGCTCGGCCAGGCACCACATCACGGCTTGCACGTTGGACGAGGTGGCCCGTCCCCAGACGGTGATCATGCGGCATCTCCCTGCCATTGCCCGAAACAGATTGCCCAGAGACGCGGCCGGGTGCAACGCCGCTTTCANATGCCGGCCAGGGCCGCGGCGCGGCGGCGCTGATCGGCCAGCACCGCCGGCAGGTCGATGGTCGCCACCTCGCCGTCGCGGACGACCGNGCGCCCCTCGACATAGAGATCGCGCACCCGCGTGGGCCCCGCCAGCAGCAGCGCCGCCGGGTCCCAGCTGCCGGCGCTCTCGACCCCCGAGACATCCCATATGGCGATATCGGCCCGCATGCCCGGCGCGATCCGGCCGCAGTCGTCCCGCCCCAGCACCGCGGCACCGCCGCGGGTGGCGATCTCCAGGGCCTCGCGGGCACTCATCGCGTCGGCGCCGCGCGCCACGCGCTGCAGCAGCATCGCCTGGCGTGCCTCGGCCACGAGGTTGCCGGAGTCGTTCGACGCCGAGCCGTCGACGCCCAGCCCCACGGAAACGCCGGCGTCGCGCATCGCGCGCACCGGCGCGATGCCGCTGCCCAGCCGGCAATTGGAACAGGGGCAGTGCGCGACGCCGGTCCGCGTCCGGGCGAAGAGCGCGATCTCGGGGGCGTCCAGCATCACGCAGTGGGCATGCCAGACATCCGGCCCGGTCCAGCCCAGCTCTTCGGCGTACTGGCCAGGCCGGCAGCCGAACCTTGCCATGGAATAGGCGATATCCTCGGCGTTCTCCGCGAGATGCGTGTGCAGCATCACCCCCTTGTCGCGCGCCAGCAGCGCCGCGTCGCGCATCAGCTCTCGGCTGACGGAAAACGGCGAACAGGGCGCGACACCAACCCGGATCATGGCGCCGGGGTTCGAATCGTGAAAGGAATCGATCACCCTGATAGAGTCTTCCAGTATTTCGTGTTCGTTTTCGACAAGGCTGTCAGGTGGCAATCCGCCCGCGCTTTCCCCGATGCTCATCGCGCCGCGCGTCGGATGGAAGCGCAGACCGATCTCGCGGGCCGCGTCGATCGTGTCGTCGAGACGCGCGCCGTTCGGGTAGAGGTAGAGATGGTCGGAGGTCAGCGTGCAGCCCGAAAGCGCCAGTTCCGCCAGCCCGGCCAGCGCCGAGACCCGGATATCCCCGGGCCCCATCCGCCCCCAGATCGGGTAGAGCGTCTCGAGCCAGCCGAAAAGCAGCGCGTCCTGCGCGCCGGGCACCGCGCGCGTCAGGCTCTGGTAAAGATGGTGATGCGTGTTGACGAGGCCCGGCGTCACGACACAGCCTGAGGCCGACACGGTGGCGCCCGTGGTGGTCAGCCCCGTGCCCACCGCGGCGATCGCTCCGTCGCGGACCAGGATATCGCCGCCGGAGATCTCTTCGCGCCGGTCGTTCATGGTCACGACGCAGGCGGCGCCGCGGATCAGGATTTCGGACATGGACACCCCTCCTCGTGTCAAAAGGCCGCCCTTCGGACGATGGCGGCGAGCGCCGGCGCCAGGCAACGGCGAGACCCCGGCACCGGCCAAAGACCGGCCTGCCGGCCCACCTTGGAAAAGCCGCGCGCGCGACCGCGGGCGCATCGGCCCGGGGCGGTCACTGGGTGCCGTACATCCGGTCGCCGGCATCGCCGAGACCGGGCAGGATATAGCCCTTGTCGTTCAGCTTCTCATCCACCGCCGCGGTGAAGATGGGCACGTCGGGATGCGCCTCGGACATGCGCGCGACGCCCTCGGGCGCGGCGAGCAGGCAGAGAAACCGGATATCGCGGGCGCCGGCGGCCTTGAGCTTGTCGATGGCCGCCGCCGAGGTATTGCCGGTCGCCAGCATCGGGTCGACGACGATCACCCGCCGCGCGCCCAGTTCCGATGGCACCTTGAAGTAATACTCGACCGGCTCCAGCGTCGCCTCGTCCCGGTAGAGCCCGACGAAGCCCACCCTGGCCGAGGGCATCAGTTCCAGCACCCCGTCGAGCAGCCCGTTGCCGGCCCGCAGGATCGAGATGAGCGCCGGTTTCTTGCCGGCCAGGACGGGCGACTCCATCTCCATCAGCGGTGTCTCGACCGTGGTTTCGACGAGCGGCAGGTCGCGCGAGACCTCGTAGGCCAGCAGCATCGAGATTTCGCGCAGCAGTCGCCGGAACGAGGCCGTGCTGGTGGCCAGGTCCCGCATCACGGTCAGCTTGTGCTGGACCAGCGGGTGGTCGACGATGGTGACGTTGTCGCTCATGTGGCGTCCTCCAGTCGTTTCAGCAGCGCGGCGCGGGTCGCCGCGTCGCAGAAAGCGGCCGCGGCCGCGGCGCGGTTCATCTCGGTGAAATCCGCCGGTTCCCATCCGAAGGCCTCCGCCATACGGGCGTATTCGAACGGAAGGCGCGTGTGAAAAAAGGGCGGATCGTCGGTCGAGAGCGTGACCTTCACCCCCGCCGCACGCAGCCGCGCGACCGGGTGCGCGGCCCAGTCGGGATAGAGCCCGAGCGCGATGTTCGATCCTGGACAGACCTCGAGGACCGTGCCGGCCTCGGCCAGCCGCGCGACCAGCGCCGGATCCTCGGCGGCGCGCACCCCGTGGCCGATCCGCGCCGGGCGCAAGGCGTCCAGCGTCTCACGCACCGACTCCGGCCCGGCCCATTCGCCGGCATGGCTCGTCAGCCCCAGCCCCGCCTCGCGCGCGCAGTCGAAGGCCCAGGCGAAATCGCCCGCGCGACCGCGCGTCTCGTCCCCGGCCATCCCGAAGCCGGTCAAGAAGGCGCCCGCGGTCTCGGCCGCGCAGCGTGCCGCGGATTTCGCCTGCTCCGGCCCGAGGTGGCGCACGGCGGTGACCACGGCACGCATCACGATCCCGTGGCGTGCCTCGGCCGTTCGCGCGGCCTCCTCGATCGCGGCGAGATACTCCTGCCAGGCTCCGAGATCGCCGCCACCGCAGAAATCCGGAGAGAGGAACATCTCGGTGTAGATCACCCCGTCCCCGGCCGAACGCCGCAGGATCTCGCCGGTCAGGCGCGCATAGTCCCGGGGCGTTTGCAGCACGCTGCAGGCCTTGTCGTAGACCTGCAGGAAATGGAAGAAATCGCGGTAGGCATAGGCGCCGCGATCATCGAAGAGCCCGCCGAGATCGATGTCCTTCTCATCCGCGAGACGCCGCGCGAAATCCGGGGGCATGGCGCCCTCGATATGCAGGTGCAGCTCGAGCTTGGGAGTTTCCGCGAAGTCCATCCCGCCTGCTTAGCCGGGCCGCGGGCGCGGGTCCAGAGCCAGCGCGCCCGGCCGGCTCATGGCAGGAACGACTCGCCCTCGGGGCCGGGCGGGATGCCGAGATGCACGGCCAGGCTCGCCGCCACGTCGGCGAAGCCGCGCAGCCCCATGGCGCCCGGCCCCGCCCCGGCGACCAGAACAGGGACGCGTTCGCGGGTGTGGTCGGTGCCGGTCCAGGTCGGATCGTTGCCGTGATCGGCCGTCAGCACCGCGACATCGCCGGCGCCGAGCCGGTCGAGAAAGCGCGGCAGCGCCGCGTCGACCCATTCGAGCGCCCGGGCATAGCCGGCGACATCGCGCCGATGGCCATAGAGCGAGTCGAACTCCACCAGGTTCGCGAAAACGAGCGCGCCGTCCTCGGCCGTGTCGCCGAGCGCGACGAGCTGCTCGAACAGTTCGGCGTCGCTGCCCTTCGGCCCGGCATCGGTGATCCCCCGCCCCGAGAAGATGTCCCGGATCTTGCCGACCGAATAGCTGCGCCGCCCTGCCCCGGCGACACGGTCGAGCAGGGTCGGCGCGGGCGGCGCGATGGCGAAGTCGCGGCGGTTCCCGGTACGGGTGAAGCCCGCCTCGGGCGTCCCGATGAAGGGCCGGGCGATCACCCGCCCGACGCGCATGGCATGGAGCCGCGGCGCCACCGCCCGGCAAAGATCGAGCAGCCGGTCGAGACCGAACACCTCCTCGTGGGCGGCGATCTGGAACACGCTGTCGGCCGAGGTATAGCAGATCGGCCAGCCGCTGCGCATGTGTTCGGCCCCGAGCTCCTCGAGGATCACCGTCCCCGAGGCGTGCCGGTTTCCGAGGATCCCGCCGGTCCCGGCGGCCTCGGCCACCGCGGCAGAGAGCTCGGGGGGAAAAGCGGGGGCGGTGTCCGGGAAGTAATGCCATGTCCAGGGCACCGGGACACCGGCCAGTTCCCAGTGCCCCGAGGGCGTGTCCTTGCCCGGCGATCGCTCGGTCGCCGCGCCCCAGCGCCCCAGCGGCGTCGCGCCCAGCCCCGGCATCGCGCATCCCGAGGCCAGCCGCACAGCCGCCGACAGCCCGAGCCTGTCCATGTTGGGCAGGCGCAGCGGTCCCTCCCGCCCCGTGTCGGCCCGGCCGGCGGCGCATTCCTCGGCGATATGGGCCAGCGTGTTGGCCCCGGCGTCGCCGAAATCGGCTGCGTCGGGCGCGCCGCCCGCGCCGACGCTGTCCAGCACGATCAGGAAGGCCCGTGTCATCCCCGCACCCGCTCGCGGATCAGGGGCGCGGGATCGGGCGGACCTTGGGAAATGCTGTAGGCGGCCCGCACGGCATCGGCCGCGGCGGCGACGGCGTCNGGATCNGCCCCGTGGACCAGCGCCAGCGGGGTCTGCGGATCGACCAGCGCACCCAGCCCGGCCAGGTCGTCGAGCCCCACCGCCGGGTCGATCGGATCGCCCTGCACCCGCCGACCGCCGCCCAGCGCCACGACCGCGCGGCCGAGCGCCGCGGTATCGATTTCAGATACGAATCCGCGGCCCGGCTGGGTGACTTCCTCGACAACGGGCGCCCGCGGCAGGTGACGGCGGCTGTTCTCCACGAAATCCGCCGGGCCGCCCTGCGCGGCGACCATCGCGCCGAAACGCTCTGCCGCGCGGCCCGATTGCAGCGCCTCGGCCAGTCTGTGCACACCCTCCGCCGGGTCGGTGGCCAGCCCGCCCAGCGCCAGCGCCTCGCCGCCGAGCGCCACGGTCACGTCCCAGAGCCGGGCATCGACCTCCTCTCCGCGCAGGAGCGCCACGGCGTTGGCGACCTCCAGCGCATTGCCGGCGGACCGGGCCAGCGGCTCGTTCATGTCGGTCACCAGCGCCGCGGCCCGGCATCCCGCTGCATCGGCCCCGGAGACGAGGCTCTCGGCCAGCGCATGGGCCGTCGCGGCATCCTTCATGAAGGCCCCGGAGCCGCATTTGACGTCCAGCACCAGCGCATCCAGCCCGGCGGCGAGTTTCTTGGACAGGATCGACGCGGTGATCAGGTCGAGGCTTTCGACCGTGCCCGAAACGTCGCGCACCGCGTAAAGCCGCCGGTCCGCCGGCGCGATCTCGCCCGTGGCGCCGGTGATGGCACAGCCTGTCTCGGCCACCACCCGGCGCAGGCGCGCCTCGTCGAGATCGGTGCGGTAGCCCGGGATCGCCTCGAGCTTGTCGAGCGTGCCCCCGGTATGGCCGAGCCCGCGCCCCGAGATCATCGGCACATAGGCCCCGCAGACCGCCAGCGCCGGGGCCAGCACCAACGAGACGCCATCGCCCACGCCGCCGGTCGAATGCTTGTCGAGCACCGGGCCGGGCAGGTCCCAGGCCAGCACGTCGCCCGTGTCGCGCATGGCGCGGGTCAGCGCGGCGCGCTCCGCGCCCGTCATGCCGTTCAGCAAGACCGCCATGGCGAAGGCCGCGGCCTGCGCGTCGCTCACCCGGCCGTCCGCGAGTCCCTGCGCGAACCAGTCGAGCTGGGCGGCGTCCAGGGCGCGGCCGTCGCGCTTCGCGGCGATGATCGTGCGGGCGTCCGGCATCGCGCGGCTCAGTCGAGCGCCATGTGCGCGCGGTCGAAGGCCCCGGGCAGGAGATCGCCGAGCGTCATGCGCCCGGCCTCGCCGGACAGATCCGCGAGGATCACCGGCACCTCGGGGCTTGCGAATTCCGAGAGCCGCTGCCGGCATCCACCGCAGGGGGTCACCGGCACCGGGCTGTCGGCGATCACCAGGACTTCCGCGATCTCGGTCTCGCCGGCGGCGACCATCGCCGCGATGGCGCCGGCCTCGGCACAGGTGCCTTCGGGGTAGGAGACGTTCTCGACGTTGCACCCGGCATAGACCGTGCCCTGCCGGGTCCGGATGGCGGCCCCGACCTTGAAGCCCGAGTAAGGGGCGTGCGCGTTCTCCCGTGCGGCACGCGCCGCGTCCATCAGATCCATCCGGGTCTCTCCTTGATGCCACCGGGAGGAGTCTGCGCCTGGCCCCGGACGGATGCAAGGGGCCAAGGCGGAACCGATCCGGTTTCGCAGGGGTTGGGTGCCCGAGCCCCTCCCCCGCCCCGACGACGGAGCCGTCATGCAGACCATCCAGATCATCCTGTCGAGCCCCTGGTTCCTGATCGGCTGGGCCGTCCTGATGCTGCCGAGCCTTGCCCTGACGATCCACGACCTGCGAACCCGCAACAGCCACCTGATGGGCCTCATGAAAGTCGTCTGGGCGCTGACGGTGGTGTATTCCGGCCCGCTCGGCCTGCTGATCTACTGGACGACCGGGCGCAAGGAAATCCGGCGCGACGGGCTTGCGCGGCGTGCCTTCCGATCGGTGGCGCATTGCTATTCCGGCTGCGGCATGGGCGAGATCGCGGGCCTGGTCATCGCGGTGGGTCTGCTGACGCTCGACACGATCTGGGTGGCGGCGATCACCTTCGCCATGGCCTATGTGGCCGGCTACGCGCTGACCGTCGGTCCGCTGATGCAGGAAGGCGTGCCCTTCCGCACGGCGATGTGGGATGCCTTCCTGGCCGAAACGCCATCGATCGCGGTGATGGAAATCGTGGCCATCGGGGTCGACCTGACGCTGGCCGGCGATGCCGGGCTGGGCGATGTGCGCTTCTGGTCGTCGCTGACGGTATCGCTGACCTGCGGGCTTTTCGCGGCCTACCCGGTCAACGTGCTGCTGATCCGCTTCGGCGTGAAGGAAGGCATGATGGACCCGCGCCGGACCCACCACGGGCACTAGCCGTCAGCGCGTCCCGATCCGCGCGACCCAGAGATCGGCCGCATGATCGCGGCCATAGGCGACGACCGCGATGGAGCGGATGCTCTCCGGGGTCACCTCGGCGCCGAGCAGCCGCCCGGACCGCTCGAAGGCCGACAGCGGCACGGTGATGTCCCGCCAGTCCCCGGTCACCTCGAAGGGTGCCTGGTAGTACTGCCAGGGCAGCACGGTGCCGCGCGTGCGGATATGCAGGAAATAGCGGGTATCGTTGCCGCGCGCGGTCAGGGTGATGGCCTCCGTTCCCGCGGGCAGACCGTCGGGCAGGTCCTTGCGCGCCTGGATGAAGCCGCCGCGGTTCTCGGTGCTGACCGTGCCGGTCAGGTGCAGGGCGCGCCGGTCGCCGCTGGTTTCCAGCCGCGCCGCACCGGTGGAGACCCCGCCCATGACCTGGTCGGTGAAGAAGCGCCAGTCGCCGGCGCGGGTGTCCGTGAAATCGTCGATCATGCCAGCCCCCGCCGCCGGCGCGGCGAGACAGAGGGCGAGGCAAAGCGCGGCAAGGCGTGGCATGGTGGGCTCCTGCGTGTCATGGGACAGATATAGGATCCGCCGCCCCGGAATACAGCCGGGCGGGGACGCGCCCCGCCCGTTCCCGGTCAGTCCCCGGCGTAGCCGATCGTCTGCAGCGCGTCCCTGATCTCGTCGAGGATCGCCGGGTCGTCGATCGTGGCGGGCATCTTGAACGCCGCCCCGTCGGCGATCTTGACCATCGTGGCGCGCAGGATCTTGCCCGAGCGGGTCTTGGGCAGCCTGTCGACCACCACGGCCTTCTTGAAAGCCGCGACGGGGCCGATCTGCTCGCGGACCAGCTTCACGCATTCCGAGACGATCTCGTCATGGGGGCGGTTCACGCCCTTGGTCAGGCAGAGAAAGCCCACCGGCATCTGGCCCTTGAGCTCGTCCGACACACCGATCACCGCGCATTCGGCCACGTCCGGATGCCCGGCGAGCACCTCTTCCATGCCCCCGGTGGACAGGCGGTGGCCGGCCACGTTGATGACGTCGTCGGTGCGCGCCATGATGTAGAGATACCCGTCCTCGTCGATCATGCCCGCATCGCCGGTCTCGTAGTAGCCGGGGAAATGCTCGAGATAGCTTTTCTTGAAGCGCGCCTCGGCGTTCCAGAGCGTGGGCAGCGTGCCCGGCGGCAGCGGCAATTTCACCGCCACCGCGCCCAGCGTGTTCGGCCCCATGGGCTGGCCGCCCTCGTCGAGGATCTGCACGTCGTAGCCGGGCATCGGCACGCCCGAGGAGCCGATCTTGACCGGCATTTCCTCGATCCCCATCGGGATCGCGGTGATGGCGTAGCCGGTCTCGGTCTGCCACCAGTGATCGACCACCGGCACCTTCAGCATGTCCTGCGCCCAGTGGATCGTGTCCGGGTCGGCGCGTTCGCCGGCCAGGTACAGCGTGCGCAGGCAGGAGGTGTCGTAGGCCTTCAGGAACTCGCCCTTCGGATCCTCGCGCTTGATCGCGCGGAAGGCCGTCGGCGCGGTGAAGAAGGACTTCACGTCGTGGTCGCGGATCACCCGCCAGAAGGTGCCCGCATCGGGCGTACCGACCGGCTTGCCCTCGAAGACGATGGTGGTGTTGCCGTGGATCAGCGGCGCATAGGCGATGTAGCTGTGGCCCACGACCCAGCCCACGTCCGAGGCCGCCCAGAAGGTTTCGCCCGGCGCGACGTTGTAGATGTTCTTCATCGTCCAGTTCAGCGCCACGAGGTGCCCGCCCGTCGGGCGCACAACGCCCTTGGGCGCGCCGGTCGTGCCGGAGGTATAGAGGATGTAGGCCGGGTGGCTGCCCTCGACCGGCACGCAGTCTGCCGGCTCGACACCGTATTGGAAGGCGTACCAGTCGTGGTCGCGGCCCGCCTCGAGACGGGCGACCTCCTGCTCGCGCTGGAAGATGACGCAGAAGGACGGCTGGTGCTTTGCCTGCTCCAGCGCGCCGTCCAGCAACGGCTTGTAGTGCACGACGCGGCCCGGTTCGATCCCACAGCTTGCGGCGATGATGCATTTGGGCTGGGCATCGTCGATGCGCACCGCCAGTTCATGCGCGGCGAAGCCGCCGAAAACGACCGAGTGGATCGCCCCGATCCGGGCACAGGCGAGCATCGCCTCCAGCGCCTCGGGCACCATCGGCATGTAGATGATGACGCGGTCGCCCTTTTCCACCCCCTTGGCGCGCAGCGCGCCGGCGAGGCTGGCGACCCGGTTGCGGAGCTCGGCATAGGTGATCTTGTGGACCGTGCCGGTGACCGGGCTGTCGTGGATGATCGCCACCTGCCCGCCGCGCCCGGCCTCGACATGGCGGTCGACCGCGTTCCAGCAGGTGTTGACCATGCCGTCGGAAAACCACTCGTAGAGCGGCGCGTTTCCGTCGAAAAGCGCCTTCGACGGTTTCCTCTCCCAATCGATGGCCTCGGCCTCGCGCATCCAGAATCCGTCTGGATCGGCGCGCCACGCCTCGTAGACCTCCCGGTAGCCCATGTCTCTCCTCCTCTATCTCATCCGTAATGCTGCACCGGCGTTCCCGCCAGGGCGGCCATGTTCAAGAGCCCCCGCGCGGTGATCGACGGCGTCACGATATGTGCGCGGTTCCCCATCCCCATGAGGATCGGCCCCACCTCAAGCCCGTTGGCCCGCATCTTGAGCACGTTGCGCGCCGCGCTGGCCGCGTCGGTGCCCGGGAAGACCAGCACGTTGGCCGGCCCGTCGAAGCGGGCGTTGGGGAA
>PR_CR_10_Liq_1_inCRDRAFT_1001287_pt1 | contig 14294 bp, 11 predicted proteins | sample PRCRCaboRojoPR_3_FD_10241 | JGI IMG/M metagenome (IMG submission 10241)
GCCGGCATCCGCGTCTCGTTGCCTGCTGTGCGTTGCCTGCGCAGGACGCGTGCCAGTCGGCCTTGTCGGTCCCGTCCTGCATTGGCTCCAGCGGCGGCGATTGGCCTTCGCAGAGTCCAGCGCAGTGCTGCCGGTGCCCCGGGCGCCGGCCGCGCCCTGTCGGCCATTTGCGCCAATGACTGGTGCAAATGAGCCACCCGCGTCCTGCGGCCTGAGAGGCCGGTCTCGCCGGGAGCCGGACCTGCGTGCGTGCCGGCGCCGCTTCGGGTGCAGCCCCCTGGCACCCTCCGCAGTCGTCCGCTGCGGGCGGCCCGCCCTAAGGCTCAGCTCGATTCGAGGGGCCCATCCGAGGTGGGCAGAGGAAGCTGGCCCGATTTGTGTAGACGCCTTGGGTGCAGATGCCCTGCATGTGGGGCCGGGTCTGGGGGCGGTTTCCTCCTCCCGTGTCTCCGCGCCTCGAATGCTGGGTGGATCAACATCACCAACCGACTCGGAGGCTTCTCATGTTGCAATGGGCTGTGATCTTTCTCGTCGTCGCCATCATCGCTGGACTCTTCGGCCTATCCGGCATCGCTGGCGCCGCCACGAACATCGCCTGGATCCTGTTCCTGGTGGGGCTGGTGCTGGCGGCCATCTTCTTCGTCCGCGGTCGCGGCACCGCGCCCTGATTGGTCGTCTGGCGGCCCCTGCCGATGAAGGCCGTCATGAGGGGGCAGGGGCCGCCGTGGCTGTCACCACTTCCTGATCAATGCCGTCGCCAGGGACTCTTGAATGAGCGATGACGACGCGTTGACCCAAGGCGCTGCGGCGCCTTGGACCTTCCCCAGAATTATTGCACTCGCCGCCACCCTGGGTGCCATGGCGCTCGCGCTGTGGCTGGTGACTGCGCTGGCGGGGGTACTGCTGCTCTTCATGCTGGCGGTACTCTTCGCTGTCATGCTGGATGCCGGCGTGCGCGGACTGCGCTCGCTCACCTACATGCCGCGTGGGCTGGCACTGGCGCTGCTGTGGGCGGCGTTCACGGCCATCCTCGTGGCAGCCATTCTGTTGTTGGCGCCACGGGTCACTGCGGACATCCAAGCCCTGAGTGAGCGTTTGCCGCAGGCGCTCGCAGAAATCGACGCCGCCGTTGAAGGCACCAGTTGGGGGCGGCGCGCCGCGGACGAGCTGACGGCGCTGCGGGAATCGAGCACACTGCGCGAAACTGCGCAAAATTTCCTCGGATTCTTCTCGACCCTGCTGGGTACCGTCAGCGGGATCCTGGTGGTGTTGGTGCTCGGCGTCTTTCTCGCAAGCGAGCCCGACACCTATGTCAGTGGGGCGGTAGGGCTGCTGCCACCCGACGCCCGCCCAAGGGCCCGCCAAGTCGCTGCGCGTATGGGCCACGCCCTGCGCTGGTGGCTCCTCGCGCGCTTCGCCTCCATGGCCGTGGTCTTCGTCTTCACCTGGATTGGACTGGCGGCCTTGGGTGTACCGCTGGCCTTCATGCTGGCGTTGATCGCGGGTCTGTTCTCTTTCGTGCCGACCTTCGGCCCCGTGGCGTCCGCCGTGCCGGCCATCCTCGTGGGCCTCTCTTCCGGCCCGCAACAGGCGTTTTCCGTCGCATTGCTCTACCTCGGCATCCAGCTGGTGGAGAGCTACGGCATCACACCGTTCATGCAGCGCCGTGCCGTGCGCCTGCCGCCGGCCCTGCTGGTGGTGTTTCAGCTCATCATGGGCGTGCTGGCCGGCGTGCTCGGTGTGCTGCTCGCCACACCCATTCTGGTGGTGCTTATGGTCCTTGCGGGAATGCTCTATCTGGAGGATGGACTGGGCGAGGGCGCACCGCTGCCCTGACGTGCGCAAGCCGTTGTTGCGTCTGCTCGGCAAGCGGTGTACCGGCGCGACGCGCATGGCACGGCTTCTGCCTCACGCGCCGGCTCAAGGGGCGCCGTTGTTTTCAGATATTGAAAGCCACGAGCGCACCGATGAGCACCAGTAAAGCGATGCTGGCGGTGACTCGGTGGCGCTCCCACAGCCCGAGCGCTTGATCGCCAAATCGGTGAACCAGGTATGCGAGCCCGAAATAGCGAATACCCCGGGCGATGGTCGCGGCAAGAATGAACAACAGCAGCGGATAGGCCGCGACGCCGGCGACGAGCATAGCAATCTGAAAGGGTATGGGAGCGACGCCGATGGCGAGTATGGCCCAGAAGCCTTGGGCATTGAACCACTCCTGGAAGAAGGTATAGTCTTCCTGCCAGCCCATGAAATCGATCATGGCACGGCCCAGGCTGTCATAGAAGAAGTATCCCAGGCCATAGCCCAAGGTTGCCGCCAGCAGGCAGGCGAGGGTGGTGACTGCGGCGATGCGCCAGAGCAGGTCCCGCCGCGCCAGCATATATGGAATCATCACGACCTCGATGGGGATCGGGACGATGATGGTCTCAAGAAACGATGCGACGCCGATGAGCCAAAGACCGGCCCGGGAAGCGCCCAATTGGTCGGCCCAGCGGCGCGGGTGCCGCCAGGCATCGCGCAGGCGTAGCCGCTGCGTCTCTGTCGCAGTGACCGAATCCGGGGCTGCAGGGTGATGGGTGTTCGGCATGGTTGCTCACGCGGGACGTCGGCTGGAGATTGATGGCGGCTGGAGATTGATGGGGCACACCAGGCCATATTGGTGATCCTGCGATGAAAACGGCGGGCGAGGGATGATGCAACGTGCTCGCACGCGGGCATACGCAGCTCCGAGCCAGGCTGGAGGATACGAGGCCCGCGTTGGATATGGCTTGCAGAGCGCGGCGGCATCCCTGCCGTCGTCGCAGCCCGGCATTGCAGGCGGCCGAGCCCGTATCGGCGATGTTACTGGCCCATGGAGTCGCCCTGGCGTTTCCGGCCCGAGCGGCCCATGTCGCTGCTGTCCTCGTCGATCTCGAAGGCGGCGAATTCAGAGCGGGTGATGGCTTGGTTGCCGTAGGTGTCCACCTCGTCGAAGCGCTTGGAGAGCTGGGCATGTCCCTGGGCCTCCTGCCGGTCGATGACATCGTTGTCGTTCTGGTCCAGCTCCTCGAACATGGCGCCCTTGCGCTGGGAGAGATTCACGACGTCGCGGTTCGGCTCGTACTGATCGATGTCGTAGTCTGTCATGCCGCCCTGTTGGTCGGAGTCTGTCCCAGCCTGGCGCTGACCCTTCTGCTGGCCCTGCTGCTCCGCGGCCATGCGCTGCTTCTGGTCTTCCGGCAGCCAATAGGCGATGATCACGCTGCTCACGTCCTGTCGCCCCATGTTCGGCGTCGCGGAGGTGCGGCCGAATGCCGGTGCGTTCTGCACTTTGGCCGGCGTGGTGTCGAACACCAGGCTGTCTTTGCGGGCCAGCGGATAGACGAAATGCCCGACGGGCACCGTCACCATGTCGCCGCGCTTGCTGCCGGCGAGCAGGTCACTCTGCATAACGACGTAGCGCACCCGGCCCAGATCGTCCATCACCAGCTCCTTGACCGTGCCGAGCTTCTCACCCTGCCTGTTCTGCACCTCTTTACCCATCCAGGTGCTGAGCTTGTAGCGGTCCGGCAGTTGTTTGGCGATGGACTTGCCGCTGCCGCTCGCCTGGCCTTGCGCCGTGCCCATCCGCTGCTGCCCTTGCCCGGCCATGGACCCCTGCTGCGGCTGCGTCGGGGCACCCATGGCGCCCGACTGTTGCCGGCTCATGTCGCCGGCATCCGTCTCGGCCGCGACGGGGCCGGCGACCAGGCAGGTGCCGCCGAGGGCAAGGGTCATGGCGATGACGGACATGCGGGGTGTCAGCTGGCGGAATCGGTTCGGTTTGAACATGAGAGTCTCCTCAGGTTTGTGCTCGGGTACGGCCGCGGCGATGCGCGCGGCTCGCTGGGCAGGGTGCAATTGCGGGGCCAACGCGCGGCACGCGACTTTGGTGCTCAGGTGAGCGCTGGTGCGCTTGGCGCGGGGCCAAAAGGACCCGAGGAATAGGACCGTCAATCAGCTCAATGAGGCAGGAAACAAGAAATGTGCCGCTGATTCGGTCTGCGGCATGGCTGTCCGCGATCCCGTGCGGCGCGGTGAAGCATGGTCGGCTTAACCGGTTGAGAGGTCGGTGGAAATAGGCCGGTTGGCGGGCGCAATGCCCCAGTGGGAGGGATATGCACAGGGCGCCCCGGCAGCAGCCGCTTCGGCTTCGGCTGCGCCGGGCGCCGCGCGGCTCACCCGTCGGCGCGCGCCGCGCGCTTGGGCGTGTCCACCACCGCCGCGACGATGAGGTCCCCCCAGACGTTCACGGCGGTGATGGGATAGTCGAAGAAGCGGTCCACGACCAGGTACAACGCAAGGTAGGTCTGCGGCAGCCCGAGCAGGTCCAGCATGAAGGCCATCATGGCGATGCCGCCACCGGGGATGCCGGCGGTGCCGGCGCTGGAGGCCATGGTCAGCAGCACGATGAGCAGGGCCTGCGCGACGCTGACCTCGGCCCCGGCGAGCTGGGCGATGAAGATGAGCAGGATGGACTGATACAGCGCCGAGCCGTCCATGTTGAGCGTCGCCCCGAGGGGCAGGGTGAAGCTGGTGGTGTCGGCGCTCAGGCCGGCATGGTCCTCCAGCACGCGCTTGGAGACGGGGTAGGTGGCGGAGCTGGAGGCGGTGGCAAGCGCCGTGGCCGGTGCCGCCCGCACCTGGGCGAGAAACCTGAGCGGCGCGCGCCGGCTGCCGAGCCAGAGCAGTACCGGCAGAAACAGCCCGGCATGGACCGCCGCCGCCAGCGCGACGGCCCAAACGAAGGGGCGCAGCTGAAGCACCGCACCCCAATCCATGCCCGCGAGGCTTGCGTACACCAGCGCTGCGATGCCCACGGGCGCCGCCAGCAGCAGCAGGGAGAGCATCCGCATGAGCAGGGCGTTCACCGCCGCGGCGCCGTCCTGGAGCAGCCCGCGCTGCGCCGCGGGCAGCCCGCGGGCGGCGAGCGCCGCGAAGATGGCGATGACCACCACATGCAGGATGTTGCCCTCCGCGAGGGATGCGAACAGGTTCTGGGGCACGAAGTTGGCCACCAGCGCCGCCATGCTGAACGCGGCGCCCTCTGCACTCACCTGCGGCAGTGCCAGCAGGCCGGGCGCCACGTCGCGGGAGAAGAGCCAGCCGAGCAGCGTCCCGGTGGTGGCCGCTGCGGCGGAGGTGAGCAGATAGAAGCCGAGGGTGCGGCTGCCGAGGCGCTTCAGGTCTGCGCCCCCCGCCAGCGCCGTGTAGATGGAGAACAGGATCAGCGGCAGGATCAGTACCTTCAGCAGGGACAGAAAGATCTCCCCGAGCCAGGCGACATAGGGCGCGCCCGCCGGCAGCAGCAGTGCCGCGAGCACGCCGAGGACCAGCGCAGCTGGGGTCGAATAGAGGGTTTGGCCGATCATGGCGCGTCACCCGAGGAAGGGATTGCGCGCGTCGCGTGTGCGCAGCGCCCGGATGCCGAGCACCGCCATGAGCCGGTCCACCATCTCGATCTGTGTGGCGCGGGCGCCGTGCTCGGCCTCCAGGTTGTAGTACTCGCCAAGGCCGTGGCGTGCCACATAGTCCGACAGGGAGCAGTCGAAGCTCTGCGCCGTCACCTGCTTGTGGATCACGTTGAGCCCGGCGCCGTTCAGCGCCTCGATGCGCCGGCGCAGGGCCGGGTCGGCATAGGCGGCCCGGCGTCCGGCGACGAAGATCAGGTTGTCCTCGTCCGCCAGCGCCGGGCTGCCGCGGCCGGCGGCGCCGGGCCAGTGGCTCAGCAGCGGGCCGGTGCGGCGCATGGAGATGTTGCCGTAGCCGCCGTTGCCGGCGTGGCCGTTGCCGTTGTTGTGCAGCGCGAGGATGGGGCTGGGCCTGCCGCGGTAGTGATCCAGGATGGCCCGGGTATAGCGCGGCGCCGGCCGACGCTGTGCGATGCAGAGTCTGGACTCGCCGCGGCTCGACGAGAAATTGCGGTTCGGGTCCTGCCCGCGGTAGGTGCGCTGGCCCCCCGCGTCCACCGCCAGCAGGCCGCCGCCGTAGGTGAGCAGCGCATGCACGCCGGCGTCGAAGGCGGCGTTCTCGTTGTCGTGCGGCAGCACCCAGAAGGGGCCGTCCGGCGCGCGGGTGTGCTCCAGGATGTGGAAGGTCCAGTGGAAGTCGCCCTCGTACACCTCCTGGCGGCGATAGCATACGGGCGCCCCGCGCAGCGCCGTCAGGCTGCGGCGGATGTCCGCCGAGCGCGCCTGGGCCGGGTCCATGCAGGCGCTGATGCTGCTGCCCGTGACACGCCCGCCGCCGCCGCAGCCGGCGAGGGCGAGCAGGCAGGCCAGGAGGGCGAGGGTGCAGGCATGCTTCATGCGCCGTCCGGCCCGGTCAGTGGCCAGCCCAGGTGCGCGAAATTGCGGGCCACCTCGTCCTGGTCGCTGAAATAGGTCTTGGCGCCTTTGCGGTCGATATAGCGCTCGTGGCCCTTGCCGGCGATGAGGGCCACCTGGGGCTCGTCCGCTGGCGCCGTGGCCAGACGGTCGAAGAGGTGGCGGATGGCCGCCGCCCGGTCGACGATGGTCTCCGGTGCCGCGGCGCAGCCGGACATGCCGGCGAGCGTCGCGTCGATGATGGCCTGCGGGTCCTCGAAGCGCGGATTGTCAGACGTCACGATGGCGTGGTCCGAGTGCCGGCAGACGGCGGCGCCCATGAGCGGGCGCTTGCCGCGGTCGCGGTCGCCGCCGCAACCGAAGAGGGTCGTCACCCGGGCGTGCGGGAAGGCGGCGCGGATGGCCGTCAGTACGTTCTCCAGCGCATCCGGGGTGTGCGCGAAGTCCACCACCACCGTGCGGTTGCTGTGGACGAAGGTTTCGAAGCGGCCGTCCACCGCCGCGAGCGCGCGCCAGGGCGCAGGCGGCAGCCGCTTGGCACTGAGCGCCAGAATGCGCCCGGCCAGCGCCAGTGCCAGCGCGTAATTGGCCCGGTTGTAGCCGAGCGCGAGGAAGGGCCGGGTCCGGAGCATCACCGGCTCCGCCGCCGGCGGTGCGATGAGCTCCACCGGGGCGCCCGGGTGCTCGCGGCCCAGGCGCGCGGCCACGTCGGCACTGGTGGTGACCAGCGGCACCCCCGCGGGCAGGTGATCCAGGATGGCCGCCTTGGCGGCAAAGTAGGCGGCCTCGGTGCCGTGGTAGTCCAGGTGGTCCAGGCTGAAATTGGTCCAGCCGGCGGCGTCGAAGGCGAGGCCGCCGAGCCGCCCCTGATGCAGGGCATGGCTGGAGGCCTCGGTGACCAGCACATCGGCGCGGTCCTGGTAGTCCGCCAGCAGCCGGCGCAGCTCCACCAGCGGCGGCGACGTGAAGCCGGTGATGACCTGGTCCACGCCGTTCAGCGCGAGCCCGAGCGTGCCCACCGTCAGCACCCGCTCGCCGGCGGCCCGCAGCAGCGCCTCCAGGTACTTGACGGTGGTGGTCTTGCCGTTGGTGCCGGTGACGGCGGCGATGCGCCAGTGGCCCGCCGGCAGCGGATGGAAGGCGTCGCAGAGCCGGGCAACCGTATCCCCGTAAGCCTCTGGGCGTGCGACGCAGATGCCCTTGTGCCCCAGGGCGTCGAAGCAGTCCATGCGGCGGTTGGTCACCAGCAGGGCAAAGGGACTGTCCGCCAGATAGCGCCGATACAGCTCGGCATCGGACGGGCCGGCGTCATGGCACTGGAAGCACAGCACCGAGTTCGGCGTGCAGGCATCCGCCCGCCACTGGATATCCGTCAGTGCGCCCAGGTCCAGTCCCGCCGGCAGCCGCTGCCAGGCCCAGTCGATACCGCGCAGCGCCTCTGCGGGCGAGGGGCGCCTGGGGGGGCTGGGAGGTCTTGGGTGATCGGCGGACGGCGGCAAGCGAACGGCCTCGCGCTTGAAGAGGGGCTGGCGGCCTGCGCCGCGCCCGACGCCGGCATTCTATCCCGAGCGGCGTCTGCCGGCCCGCCGACAGGCCAACTCCCCCGCTGGCCGCCACGCTCCAGCGTGGCAGCAGGTCACGACACGCCCTCTCGCCTGCGCCGGTGGCCGCCCGCGGCATGTGGCCCCGCGCCGGGGTCTCGCTTTCCATCGCCCGGACTCGGCCATTGCCTTGGGCCATCGGGCGATGCACTGGAGCGCTTCACCGGGTCGCGGAAAGGGGGCACTGAAAACCGGGGGCATGAACTGGGGGGCACTGGACCCGGCGGGCACGGAGCCGGGGGCGCTAGCTGCCACCTGGCGCCTGGGCGGCCAGCAGCAGGAGCAGCAGCACCGCGCTGATGCCCACCCAGAGGGCGCCGGCCACCGGCCATTGCCGCAGCCCGCGCTCCACGTCACCGGCGGGGGTGCCGAAGACGCGCTCGAAGGCGGCGAAGGCGGCGCGCTCGACGCGGCTCCAGGCGCGGCCCAGGTCCTCCAGGAAGACCTCCCCCATCTCCTTCACCGCGCGCAGCAGCGGCGTGAGCAGGGCCAGCAGGTCGCCCGCCGGCACCAGGCCGATGAACGGCGCGAAGAGCCTGGGCTGGAGCGCGGCGATGAGCGCCACCGTGGCGGCGACGCCGGCGCCGATGCCCACCGGCAGGGCATTGCTGAGCCAGGCGGCGGGCTTGCCGAAGGCGAAGGGAAAGAGCGCCACCAGCGCCGCGAGCAGGCCCCAGGCCGCGAGCGGCCAGGCCCAGTGTGGCTCGGCGTGGCCCTTGATGCTCGCGGCGACCCAGACGAAGCGTGCCATGAGCAGGGCGGTGCCGACGGTGGTCACTGCCACCACGGCGCCGATCCAGGTCCACTGGGTGGCCTCCAGTACGGGCTTCAGGTCGTACTTGGCCACGGCGCCGCTGGTGAAGGGCGCCCCGGCCAGGGCCAGGGCCAGCAGCACCATCACGCCCAGGATCGCCGCCTGGGCTGTGGTGCCCGGCGCGCCGGCGTGCTTGCGCAGGCCCACGCCGAGGAAGAGTCCGCCCTTGGCGAGCCCGTGCTGGGCCGCGTAGAAGGCGATGCCGGCCACGCCCACCGGCGCCAGCGCCGGCTCCACCAGCACCAGCCCGAGGGCGGTCATCAGGAAGCCCATCTTGGCGATGCTGGAGTAGGCGAGGATGACCTTGGCGTCGCGCTGCACCAGCCCCACCGGCAGCGCCAGGGTCATGGTGGCGAGCCCCGCCAGCGCCAGCCAGTGCCCCCAGCCCGGCAGCGCCAGATCACCCACCGGCAGAAACCGGAACCAGCCGAGCAGCGCGACCTTGATCATGGTGCCGCTCAGCACCGCGCTCGCCGGCACCGGCGCCGCCGGATGCGCCAACGGCAGCCACAGGTGCAGCGGCACCAGGCCCGCCTTGACGCCGAGCCCGAGCAGCAGCAGCGCGATGGTGGCGTTGCCGAGGGCGCTCACGTCATCCAGCGCCGGCCGGGTGGTGCCGGTCTCGCTGGCCAGCATCACCAGGCCCGCGAACAAGGCCACCTCGCCCAGCAGCGCCATGACCAGGTAGACCTTGCCGGCCCAGAGCGCGGACGGGCTGCCGTCGTGCACGACGAGTCCGTAGGAGGCGATGCCCATCATCGCGAAGCCGACGTAGAAGCTGAACAGGTCCGCGCCGACGATGAGCCAGAAGTTGCCGGCCATGGCCAGCAGGAACAGCGCGTCGAAGCGCCCGCTGCGCGCAGCCGGCGCCTCCGGCGGCCCGCCGCGCTCACCCAGGGCGGCATAGACGCCCGCCGCGAGCCACACCAGTGCCGTGAAGCCCAGGTAGATCTGCCCCGTCGCGTCCAGCGCCAGGTGCGTGCCGAGAAAGAGCCAGGGCAGGGGCAGCTCGGTGCCGACGGGCACCAACAGGGCCGCCGCCAGCGCCGGAAGGGGTCCCAGTGCGACCCAAGGCACGGCTGAGCGCTGAGGACTGAGGGTTGAGGCGCCCCAGTCCTGCCGGAAGCGCACCCCGGACGCCGGCCACACCAGTAGCAGCGGCCACACCCAGGCAAGCAGCAAAAGCCAGGCACTCACGTTGTCACCCTCTCCTGTTGGCGGTGCATGCGGAGGATCGCTTGCTCAGCACGCGTCCCACCGGACGGCACAGGTCGCACGTCATGCATCATGCTTGTACCGTCCAAGGGCTGAGGGCTGAGGGCTGAGGGCTGAGGGCTGAGGGCTGAGGGCTGAGGGCTGATGCGCCCAAGTCCTTCCGGAACCGTACCCCGTACTCCGTGCTCCGTACTTCGCACTGGCGCCTCATAACCCATATTCCCGCTCCGCAATCAACCGCGCCCATTCCAGCGGGCTGAAGGGCGCCGCCGCGAGCAGCCCCGCGAGCAGGCAGAACACGGCCGTGATCACCGGCGGCCAGAGCAGCGCGTGCATGGTCTCGAAGCGCGTGCCGAAGTGGTGCTCGTTGGGCCACTCGGCCGGCAGCGGCCGGAACCAGGCGCGGTAGAGGATGGGCAGGAAATAGCCCGCGTTCAGCAGGGTGCTGCTGGCCAGGATCACCAGCACCCAGTGCTGGCCCGCCTCGACGCCGCCCAGGCCCAGATACCACTTGCTGACGAAGCCCGCGATGGGCGGGAGGCCGATCATGCCCAGCGCACCGACCGTGAAGGCCAGCGTCGTCAGCGGCATGCGCCGGCCGATGCCGTCCATCTGACTGACCTTGGCGACGCCCAGGGTCTCCGCATAGTTACCGGCACAGAAGAAGAGCGTGATCTTCATGATGCCCTGGTGCACCAGATGCACCAGCCCGCCGACGGTGGCCACGGGCCCGAGCAGCGAGGTGCCGAGCGCGATATAGGACACCTGGCTGACGGTGGAGTAGGCGAGCCGCTTCTTGAGCCCGTCCTGGGTCAGTGCCAGCACCGAGCCGTAGACGATGGTGAAGGACGCGAGGACCCCGAGCACCGTCAGCAGCCCGAGCTGCGAGGCGAGCGTCACACCGTAGACGTCGTAGACCACGCGTACGATGCCGAAGGCACCGGCCTTCACCACGGCGACGGCATGCAGCAGGGAGCTCACCGGCGCCGGCGCCACCATGGATTGCGGCAGCCAGCCGTGCAGGGGCACCAGCGCCGCCTTCACGCCGAGCCCCGCCAGCAGCAGCGCGAAGATGACCACCAGCTGCCCGTGGAGGTCTGGAGACAGATCGCCCAGCATGCCGCCCTCTACGAAATCCACGGGCCCCGTCAGCGTGCGCAGCCACACCGCCCCCACCAGCAGCAGCAGCCCGCCCGAGAGGGTGTAGGCCAGGTAGATCTTGGCGCCCCGGGTGGCCTCCGGTGTACCGCGGTGGGCTACGAGCGGATAGGTGGCCAGCGTCAGGACCTCGTAGAAGATGACGAAGGTCAGCAGGTTGCCGGACAGGGCGATGCCCACGGTGGCGGACACGCACAGGCTGAAGAAGCCGAAGAAGCGTGAGCGGTTGGTGGAGTGCTCCAGATAGCCGATGGCGTACACCGTGGTGACGAGCCAAAGCACCGTGGACAGGGTCACGAAGAGCACCGACAGGGCATCGGCGTTCAGCACCAGTGTCAGCCCGGGTGCAATGGCGATGCGGGTCTCGAACACCTGGCCGAGCCAGACGCCGTAGATCAGGAGCCCCACCAGCACGAGCTTGGCGACGGCACCGAACAGGTTCAGCACCGTGCGCAGCACATGGCTTTCTTCGTCGAGCAGGAAGATGAACACACCGGGCAGCAGCGAGCTCACCACGATGGCGCCCGGCAGCAGGGCTGCGTAATCCCAGCTCATGCCCCAACTCCCGCGGCGCTCAAGCCCAGCAGTGTCCACACCGGACCGGAGGCGAGCCCCAGCACCGCCACCGACACCAGCGCCAGGGTCAGCGCCGGCACCTCGGCCCGGGCGTCGGTGATGAAGCGCATGGGCGTCGGCTCCAGGCCGAAGGCGCGGCTCAGCACCCGGAACACATAGGCGGACGCCAGCAGGCTGCCGGTGGTGACCACGATGACCCACCACCACTGACCGGTGGCGATGGCGCTCTGCATCAGGAGCCATTTGCCGATGAAGCTCCCACTCGGCGGCAGGCCGATGAGGGCGGAGCCGGACAGGGCGATGGCGAAGGTCGTCGCCGGCAGCCGCTGCGCGGTGCCGCCCAGGTCGTCGATGCGGTCGTGCCCGGCGTTGGTCTGCACCAGCCCGGCGGCCAGAAAGAACCCGGCCTTGGCGAAACCGTGGGTCACCGCCATCAGCAGCAGGGCTGCCAGCAGGTCGTCCCGCGCCGGGCCGGGCGGGGTTGCCGCCAGCAGCGGCAGGAACAGGAACAGGTAGCCGATCTGCGCCACGGTGGAGTAGGCCGCGAGCAGCTTGAGCCGCTCCGCCCGCAGCGCCCGCCAGGACCCCCAGACGATGGCCACGGCGCCGAGCAGGGCCGGCAGCATGGCCGCCGCCATGCCCGTGATGGGCCAGAACAGGTCCAGCCACAGCCGCAGGATGAGATAGAACACCGCCTTCACCACCAGCGCCGACAGCGCCGCACTTACCGGTGCGGGGGCATTGGCGTGCGCCGGCGGCAGCCAGAAATGCAGCGGGAAGAGCGCCGCCTTGAGCGCGAGCCCCGCCACCATCAGGGTCATGGCCGCGGCGTTGACGGCCAAGAGCTGCGGACTGTCCGCAATGCCCGCCGCCAGCAGCCCCAGATCCAGGGTGCCGTAGGCGGTGTAGAGCAGGGCCACGCCGAGCAGATAGCTGATGCTGCCGAGCAGCCCCACCAGCAGGTAGCGCAGGTTCGCGGCCACGGCGTCGCGGTTGCCGGTGAGGGCGCCGAGGGCCGCCGCGGCGATGCCGAGCAGCTCCAGCATCACGTACAGGTTGAACAGGTCCCCGGCGAGGAAGAGCCCGTTCAGCCCCGCCCACAGCAGCAGCCACAGCGGCCAGAAGGAGCGCACCCGCACCCGGTCGTGGAAGTAGCCGCTGGCATAGACGCTGATGCCGAGCGCCACCAGGTTGGCCATGAGCACCAGGGCGGTGGCGATGCCGTCCGCCCGCAGCGCAATGGCCAGCTGCCGGTCCCAGCCGCCCAGCATCAGGTGCAGGGTGCCCTGCTGCCAGACCGTCGCGGCCAGCGCCACCGCCGCGGCGGCCGTTGCCACCGCCGCCAGTATGCCGAGCCGCACGGACCAGCGCGGCAGCGCCGTCACCAGCATCGCGCCCAGCAGCGGCAGTGCGATGCAGAGCACCAGCGGATGCGTCAACGCGGCATCGCTCATGGGGTTTGGTCTTCCTCGTCCGCGTCCTGGAGGCGGGCGCCCAGCATCAGCGCGAGCGCGGTGGCGCTCACCGCGACGACGATGCCCGTCAGCACCAGCGCGTGGGGCACCGGGTCAGGTGGGGCGGCGTCACCGCGGTAGGCGATGGCGATGAGCACATGGAAGACGCCGGCGCCGGTGACATTGAGGGCGATGATCTTGCGCAGCAGCGGCTCGTGCACCAGGAAAGACCAAAGGCCCAGCGTGAAAAGCACGAGGCCGGCGCCGCCGTAAAGGAACTGTGCGATCAGCATGGAGCAAGCGGCTAGGGGCGTGGGTCGAGGGGCGGGGCCGGCGGATTCGCGGGCGTCTGCGCCGGAGTCAGCGCGTCTTCGTCTTCCGCCGTTGGTCGGGCATCCGGGCCTGGGGGGCGGCCGCCGACGTAGGCCGCTGCCAGCGCCGCGCCGATGGCGACGGTGGCCGCTGCCTCGATGAGCAGGATGAGCCACTTGGCGAGCGTCGGCGGATACGTGAGGAAGCCCGCGCCGAAGGCCATGAGCCCGAGCCCCACCAGCGTGAACACCAGCACGCCGGCCACCAGGAGCCAGCGCTGGGCGGCCTCGCCGGGCAGCCCGGCGCGAGGGTCGCCGGCCAGGCGCACGATGACGCCGGCGGCCCCGAGCAATGCGCCCGCCTGGAAAGCGCCACCCGGGGCGTAGCCGCCCACCCAGAGCATGTAGCCGCCGGTGACGATGAGCAGCGGCACCACCCAGGACACCATAGCCGCCAGCACGGCCCCGGAGCGCTGGAAGCCCGGCGGCGCCGGCCCGAGCGCCCAGATGCCGAGCAGTGCCGCCAGCAGCACGGCGAGCTCCATCAGGGTGTCGTAGGCGCGGTAGTTGAGCAGCACCGCCGTGACCGGGTTCTGCACGCCGGTGCTGGGCAGGCGCTCGTAGGCCAGGTCCGCAAGCCGGGGGGCGGCGCCGGCGTTGAGCGCAATCAGGTACACCAGTGTCAGGGCCACGCCGAGGAGCGTGAGCAGCACCGCCAGCAGCAGGCGCAGGTCGCGGCTGCGCTCAGTGGCGCGGTCCAGGCCGGCAGGCGCGCTCATGACGCGTCGTCCCCGCGACTTCGGCTCGCGGTGCGGGCCGCC
>PR_CR_10_Liq_1_inCRDRAFT_1001288_pt1 | contig 14274 bp, 14 predicted proteins | sample PRCRCaboRojoPR_3_FD_10241 | JGI IMG/M metagenome (IMG submission 10241)
TTCACGCCCGAAACCCGAGTGGCAGGACATCCGCACCCGTATGCCACATGAGGTATTGGAAATGGCGGAGTTCATCCCGGAAATCGACCTCCACATCGAAGCGCTCCGCAGCGACTTCAAGAAGCTGAGCAACGCTGAAATCCTGCGCATACAGCTATTCCACTTCGATCAGTATATGCGCAAGGCCATCCGCTTGGGGGTGGAGCGGGTGTTCATTATTCACGGTATTGGCAAGGGCAAGCTGCGGGATTCGATTGCGAGCCGGCTTATTCAGATGCCGGAGGTGCGCTCTTTCCGCAATGAGTACCACCACCGGTACGGGTACGGGGCTACGGAGGTTATTTTTTGACGGGTAGGCATTGGGGATGTGCCGTGCTTTTGGAGAAAACGGATTTCTTTGCTATCAGGCTCCTTATCAAACGCTTTCTGCTGCTAAAGACTACAGCCATTCCTGCAAATGAACTCCAAGAGTCTTATCTTTATTGGGTAAAACTCTAAACCCTGTGAAAATGGCATTCATTGCGGAAAGAACAGACGCCCGCGTATTTCGAAGCGCCGCTCATCCACACCAGATTAGATACCACGGAATACACGGATGCGCCGCTTAATCGCACCAGATTAGATACCACGGATTTCACGGAATGCACGGATGCGCCGCTTAATTGCACCAGACCAAACCCCAAAAACCTTTTTCTGTGGCTCCCATGTTTTCCGCGTATTCCGCGTGTTCCGTGGTCCCCCCATCCACACCAACCCCATTCCGCCTAATCAATTCAGCCGGTAACCGGGCAATATGCTGAAGGCTTTCGTTGTGGACCCGCCGGGAACAGCACGAACTTCATAACAAACTGAGGTCTTGTTGATTAGCCAACCTCCTGCACCTGTCTGCAGGCAAAAGCAACCTATCCTACTTCGACCGGTCCGCTTACAGCGCATTTACGGCAGCTTATTTTAGGCACTTAAACAACGGCTGCCCGGTTTATTTTCATTTTAACTACTTTAGTTGCCACGAAATCTATTGACATCAAAATGGTCTTACAATGGCATCAAAAGGTCATGAATACAGCACTAAAAGCAGATTGCTAAAAGTTCTCCGTGCAGTTCAGGAGCAACCGTACCGATACACAAAACGGGAATTAGCGGACCTTTACGGGGTTTCTGCCGACACCATAAAAAACGATTTTGAAGCGATCCGGAATACCGGCTTTGATCTTGACTATGACTCCAACTACCGCTATGCTTTCGCGGCAGATAAACCCTTTGAGGACCTGAAAGCCTTGCTGCAACTTAATGAGTCGGAGCAGTTGCTGTTACTCAGGGCACTCAATCACCTGGACAGCCCCTCCGAAAAAATTACGCAGCTTCAAAAGCGACTTTCCAGTATTTTTGGCAACCGCCAGGATTACCCTGGGGCAGCAGACACCCCCAGGTCGGTGAGCACCCCAGGGCCGGAACATTGGCGGCGGCCTTACCTGACCAAATTTCAGCTGCTGCAGCAAGCGCAGGAGCAGAAAATACAGGTGGTGCTCCTTGGCTACCGCTCCTCCAACAGCAATGTGGTGTCTGACCGCCGGGTGGAGCCCTTTCATACCCGGATAGAAGATGATACCGTACAGGCCTTCGACCTTGATAAGGAGGATACGCGCCACTTCCGTATCTCCCGCATCAGGCGCATTCGGATGACAGATACACACTGGATACACGAAGAGGGGCACAAGGTGCTGGCCACTGATCCGTTCCGTATTGTCGATGATCGGCAAGTTGCTTGTGCACCTTAGGCTAAAAGTAGGCGCCTACAATGAGCTGGTGGAGCGCTACCCCCTGACCAAAGCTTACATTCAGGAAGATGCGGAGCAGGACAACGTCTTCGACTTCCAATGCCGGGTCAACCATAAATTCTATGGGCTGAGTAATTTCATCCTGGGCTTCCACCATCAGGTGATTGAGGTGATTGCACCGGAAGCGCTCAAGCGGCATTTGGAGCGGGAGCGGGAGCGGATGCGGTTTTATAGTCCGCCAACCCAAGATTTGTGATTTCTGACTTGCTCTTTTTCCATCTCGCTGCGTTAAAAAGCCTCGCCGATGCTTAGGCATCGCCTACGTTTTTTGCCTTGCGCGCTAAAAAAATAGCTGCGCCATAATTTCACAAATCTTAAGTTGTTGGACTATAGATGGCGAAGGAGGGGCTACAACTTTTCCTGACTGAAATTTGGATGCTCAATTTTTGAACTAAGCTAAATAAACACGTGTTGACTTTTTAAGTTTGAGCACGTGCGTAAAAACAGAGATATTATGAATACTAAGTTAACCCTGACGATTGAAAAAGAAGTCATAAAAATTGCAAAGGCGTACGCAAAAGATAAGGGGCAGAGTTTATCGGAGCTTGTTGAGAATTACTTTAAATTCATTACCGCTGAGCGAAGAGCTCCGGTAAAGCCCGATGAACTGTCGCCCAGGGTAAAAAGATTGAGGGGCATTATCAAAGCAGATCAGGAGATAGATTATAAGCAAACCCTCACCGAAGAACTACTTAAAGCGTATGGCAAATAAGATATTTATCGATGCCGATGTCGTGATTGATTTCTTTACCGATCGCTTGCCCTTTGCAAATCCGGCAAGTGAAATTTTTGAACTCAATGAGCGAGGCGTCATACAGCTCTATTTATCAGCAGCCAGCATCAACAACATTTATTATATCGTCAGAAAGTTTTTGGGGCACAAAAACACCTTGCAGGTCATAGAAGCATTAACGGAGATGACTGAAATCGTAGGGACGACGGAAAAAGAAATCCTACAGGCTTTAAAGAATGATTTCAAAGACTTCGAAGACTCTATTCAGTACTCTTGTGCTATAACTATCCCCGGGCTCGAAGCCATTTTGACCAGAAATGTAAAGGATTATGCCCGTTCGGAAATTGCGGTGCTCACTCCGGAGCATTACCTGAAAACTATAGGGGGGGACGAAGCGTAGAGCTGGGGGTCAAGTTCGATAAATAGTCCTCTGGCCAGCTTGTCCTTACGCTTCCCGCTACACAGCTGTAGTACGCCATTTTCACTGCGCTATTTTCGTCTGCATTTGCAACAATGTTATATATTTACCGTAGAAGCTTTAATAAGTTTATCTGATGCGCCGACTTCACAATGCCAAATATAGAACCAGTACCGATGAATAGAACAACAGAAAAAGCTGTATACCGGGTTTTCAAGCTCATCCGGCTACTGAACTCAACGCCGCGGCGCACGGTGAAGCAATTAGCCCCTGTCGTGGGCGCCTCCGAATCAGCTATTTACCGGGACCTGGAGCTGCTGGAACGGCTAGGCTACATCGTAGACAAGGACGAGCACAACCGCAAGTTTTTGCAGTTTCAGTTTCAGAAAGGCAACCAATCCGTGTTGGAGCCGGACGAGCTGTTTTTCCTGCAGGACCATTTGCAGCAAACGGCCGGGGATTCCCCGCAAGCGCAAGCGATCCTGCATAAGTTTGACCTCAACCTCAGCATGATTCCGCTGGCAGATGCACTTCCGCAACTGCATACAACCCGCATCCTGCAACTCATACGTACCGGCATCGAAACCCACTCCTGCCTGCTGCTGAAAAACTATCAGTCCTTGTCGAGCGGTACCTCAAACGACCGCCGTATTGAGCCGCTCGAGATCACCGAGGACTACCGCTACCTCATCGGCTGGGACCTGGACAAAGACCGGCAGAGTCAGTTTAAAATTGCCCGCATCACGGATATCCACTTCCTGGACCAAAAAGTGCAGCCGCAACGGGTAGCCTCCCCCACCGACCTCTTCGGCCTGACCGGCGACAAATGGATGGATGTCAAACTGAAGCTCAGCACCCTGGCACACCACCTGCTGGTGGAAGAATTCTCCCACAGCCGCCCCTACATCAAACGGCGGCGGGATGGGGTGTTCTTCGAAGGGCAGGTGCGTAACTGGAAGGGCATTGGCCGCTTTGTGCTGGGCCTGCCGGGAGAGATTGAGGTGGTGCAGCCGGAGGCGTTTAGGGAATATTTGCGGGAGCGGGTGAAGGGTTGGGAATATTAAAGTCGCAGTCCTCCCAGGTTTCCCTGGCATACCCCCTGATCCTGGCAGGTCTGTACCGGTGGGTGTAAAAAAGAAAAGGCAATGCGCGGGTGGTGCGCAAAGCCTCCGGCATAAAGATGACCGAATTTTTGAGAAAAATCAAGAGGGAGGTGGCATTCCCATTATTTGGGAATGGGGTGATTTACTTTTGTGGATGAAAAATAATTAGATATGCTTGATACATTACTCAAGATTGGAAAATGGCAATCGGAAGATCAATTTGAATCTGATATTGATCGCCATCTAACAATACTCAAAGTTGACAACGACAAGGAGTCTTACCATCTAGATATTATTTTGGATTTAGACAATGAGGAAATTACCATAGATGCAGAGAACCTTAGCGCGTATGATCCTGAGAAAACACCTAAAGAAATAGCTCTTCTAAGAACCTTCACTGCCCGGCACCAGAAGGTATATGCTGCGATAGACTTTGACCGCGTGCACTATTTGAAAGACTCGCTATTCGGAGACGGGAAAAAAGGAGATCTGCTCAAGCATATTGAAAATAATTTTGAGCCCTTATTATCTACTCCTTTGGTGGACTATCTAAACATTATTTTTGACCGATTAAGGGTACAGGAGGAAAAGATTGATGGGAACTACATCAAAGAAGCTCTAGACCTAAAAGCTACCAAAGGGAAAGTAGCAACTATCAGGCTTGTCGTCAAACATGCTGAGTTGAATGAGGGGAAGATAACGCCTCTGAATAAAATCGAGGGATTTGAAGAATTCGTCAATCTAAAATACCTAGCTAGTTCAGGGAACAAAGGATATTGCTACATCACTGGAGAACAAACTGACGAAGCCACCGTGATGAATATCGACAGCAGAGCAAGTATGCTGAAAATGTTTCAATCGACCACGAACAACTATGCTACCACCTTTGACAAAAAGCTGCTAAATAGAAACTTTCAGACCGACGCTGCTACCCTAGGTGATGTCGTTGCCGGAGAATCTTATCTTAGAACGCATCTAAGGGTATTTATAGCAGGGCAAGAACACTATCTGGTTCCATCTTTCCCATCCTGGGCACATGTAGATATAGACCTAGCCATTGACAGGATCGGTACTGAAAAAGATATTTTATTCAAAAAGAGCGTCCTGAGAAATACCCTCAATAATTATGAAGACTGGGGTGGTAGTCTGTACTGGGTGGATTTCTACGCGAAGTACCCAGATGCAAAATCTTTTAAGACGACCAATATCATTTCTGATGTTAGCGGACACCACATATTCAGAATTATAGAAGCATTTGAGGCTGTCGACGAAGAGTTTGCTTCACTGCGTAAGGCGGTTAATTGGCAAAATGCTATAAATACAGGAGATAATAGCTTTGACTTTAACTTCAGTAGTATTTACCGAGTAATACCAGTTCGGTACAATAAGAGAGGTGAGCCTCTAGAGAAAAGAAACAGGGCTTTAATCCTGTTTAAATCAGTACTTGAAAATCGCAAGGTAAGTCGGCAAACCCTATTCGAATACTTCTCCGAGCTCATGCTTTGTCACTACTATGGACGCTACGCTGCTTATAAAAACGTGAACGACTACGCTGCCGGAGGCAACCGCAAGCGAGATGACTACTTCATTTGGGCCTGTCGGGACAGCGTATTCAAATACATAGCATTTATTCAAGTTCTTAAACGACTAAACCTTATTGATATGGAGAACCTTCAAGAAAATTCTGAACCTCAAAAAAGCTATGGCGAAGAGGTAGAAGCTTTTTTTGTTCGGATGAACTATAAACCCGAGCAGAAAGCAGTCTTCTACCTTGGGCGAATGCTCAATAAAGTAGCAGGTATACAGGAACAAGACAATAAGAAGAAATCAGTTCTTGAAAAAGTTAACTTCAGTGGAATGGGTAAAGCGGAGCTAGCCAGGCTAGGCAATAGCCTAGTTGAAAAAGCAAACCAGTACCGAACCAAATATCCATCTGGCCTGAAGTCTGTACTCTTTTATAACAAGCTATTCATTAACTTTTTCAACTACAACGACTGGAGCATGCCGCCACAAGAAGCCGTCTTTTTTCTGCTCTCCGGCTACTCCTACGGCTTAGTCAAAAGCGAAACCTCTGAATCTTAATTCTAACCAACAACCTTCAAAACCATTATAATCATGGCTAATACCATCAACAACTCCTCTGATTTTCTTTTCTTGTACGAGGCATCACAGTGCAATCCTAATGGTGACCCCGATCAGGAAAACAAGCCGCGCATGGATTACGACACAAAAACGAATCTGGTTACTGACACCCGGGTGAAGCGCTTTATCCGTGACTACCTCAAAACCATCAATGAAAAGGAAGTCATCTTTGTAGACATGGAGGGAGAGCGCCAAGTTACCATGGATGCCAAATTGGAAGCGGTTGTCAAGCGAACTCTCAATGACAAAAGCCTGATTGAGAAAGTATTCTCAGATAACGAAAAAGCTAAAAAAGGCTATCTGGAATTACTGGAAAAGTCTAAAGATGAAGAGGCTTTCTGGGGAAAGTTGAAAGACAAGAAGCTAAAGGAGACCAATGTCGAGCTCCTTCGCTATTTAGTCAAAGAGCAGTTCATCGATATCCGGTTATTCGGCAGCGCTTTTGCGGTAGAAGGTTTCACCAAGGCGTATACCGGACCTGTGCAGCTGAACTGGGGGTACTCGCTAAACAAGGTAGAATTGATGGATTCGGATTCTATCGTAACCATTATGAATGATGACAGCAGCACCTTTGGTAAAGACTACCGGGTACACTACAGCTTACTGGCATTCAATGGCACAATCAATAAGTTCGCCGCCAAAACTACCGGCCTAAAAGAAGAGGACCTGAAAGTTTTCCGCGATGCGATTTGGAACGCCATACCGGCCATGCCTACCCGGTCAAAGCTCAATCAATACCCCAAACTGTATGTGGAACTGATTTACAATGAAGGTTACACCAATGGACAATTTGGAGACCTGAGAAACTACGTATCTGCCCAACCTAAAGGAGAGCTAGATGAGAAAAAAGTACGCCGGTTTGATGACCTGGTACTAGACCTCAGCAAGCTCAAGACTTTGATTGAGGAGCACAAAGGCAAAACGATTAAAGATGTAATTGTGCGTACCTCTACGGACCTTGAATTCTCAGTGTAAGCTGAGCCACTAAAAACTCAGTTTATGGAAATTTTGACCTTTGAAGTGCGCGGTAAAATGGCGCACTTCCGAAAATATTACGCCAACAATACGGCTTTCAGCTTTTCTATCCCGCCCAGAACGACGCTTATGGGCATGGTGGCTGCAGCTATGGGCTGGCAAAAGGACGAATACTACGATAAGCTTTCTACAGAACATATTCGCTTTGGTATAAGAGTGCTGGAACCGATCAAGAAAAGCTTTCAGCGTGTAAATTTTCTCAGCATTAAGTCTTTAGGCAACTTGTCTAAAAACCTCAGTTCTGATTTTCGGGGGCATGGTGGACGTATTCAAACGCCATTCGAAGTGATTACGCCAATCGATCTGCGTACAGGCGATATTGCGTATCAGATTTTCCTGGCCCCTGGCAAATCAGGGACAGATACTTTTGATGAAATATCGCAGCATTTCACCCATCATCCGCCCATCTACAATCTGTCATTGGGTACCGCAAACTTCCAAGCTAACCTGACAAATATCCAGCTAATAAAGGGTGCTCAAGTTAAGGAGCAACAAGCAGAAGGCTTTGCGCTGCTGCATTCCGCTGTGCCTTCAAAGATGGTGAAAGAACTTTCCTTTGAGAAAGATCAGCTTGACCGCTACAATTCAGTGGAAGAAGAACTGCTCCCAGGCGAGTTTCACGGCGACCCTAAACGGATGAGAGAACTGAAGAGCATGAACCGGTTGCTATTTTCGGTTTCCCAGCATCCTCTCAGAGTCCGGCTAAACGCCTCTTTTTGGGAGGTAAATACCGAGCGCGAATCGTTAAATATTCAATTCATGGACGTATGAGTTACTATTCTCACAGCACTACTCATGAAGACGGTACAACTGTTGGTAGTAAGCTGCTGGCTGTGCATACCCAAGGTGTCCTCGACAAAGCACTGCACCACTGGCATGACGGGATTTCCTTTGTTGTCAGTAACACTCAAATTAAAGCGCTTTTAGAAGATATTGTGCGCTTTCATGACTTGGGGAAGTACACGCCGTATTTTCAGAATTACTTACTCAAGCGCCCACCCATAGACCAAGAATTGAAGCAGCATGCCAGGTTTGGCGGGTATGCTGCTTATAAGCGCTGGCTGGATAAAGGAGAACAGAACTTAGCCATCATTGCCTTATTGTTAATCTATAGACATCATAGCTATCTTTTTACATTTAATGATTTATCAGAAAAGCTACAAAAGGGCAAGAACAAACGAATATTTGACCAGCAACTGAAGAGTCTATCACAAACTATTAAGACTATTGAAGGCGATAGTCAACTCTCTGATTTGGAGTCATTGCTAGTTTATCCTGATGTTGAAACTTTCCGAAAATCGGCAACTCGCTGGATAAAAAGAAAAGCTGATATACAGTATTATTTCCTCTGCAATTACCTATTCTCTTTACTCATCGAAGGAGACAAATTAGACGCCTCCGAAACGCAAGTATACCACAGAAAGCCGATTGAACCCGATCTGGTTGATCGCCGCTTTGGCACACCTCCACAATCAGATGCTGTGGATTTATCCTCATTAAACCAGAATGAAATACGTAATTTTTGTAGGTCTGAAGTAGTTGCTCATCTAGAGAATGAAGATGTGCTGGGGCACAGGGTTTTTACGCTGACCGCTCCAACCGGGATCGGCAAAACCATGACCGCCTTAGACTTCGCGCTTAAGTTGAAAGATAAGATAAGCAAGGTTGAAAGCTATGAGCCCCAACTGATTTATGCCTTGCCTTTTATCAATATCATCGAGCAGGCTCTTAATGAATATGAGAAAACGCTAGCTGAAAGCTCCTTTGCTCCCCTTACTTTAGGGCACTATCAGTTTGCTGACATTTTTGGTGATCCGCAAGACGGTGACGAAAGCGGTTATGAGCAAAAGCTCATGCAATTGGATACCTGGCAAAGTGATATCGTCATCACCTCCTTCGTCCAATTTTTCGAGACATTAATTTGCAACCGAAACAAGCTGCTGAAAAAATTCAATCACTACGCAGGTAGTATTATCATTTTGGACGAAGTCCAAACCCTTCGGCTAGACTATATGCCGCTGATTGGTGCTGCGCTGCATTACTTGGCCAAATTCCTAAATGCAAGGATAATACTAATGACGGCTACGAAGCCCAAGATATTTGAACTCGCAGAGAAGGAAATACTAGCAGATGAAGGCGAAACGGTTCTACCTCTGGAGCTTCTGACTTCTCACAATGAAGTGTTTGCACAGTTTAACCGTACAACAATCCACCCTAAATTAGAATCACTTGAAGGGAAGTCGGAGGAAAGGAGCATTACCTTTATGGAAAGCCTATTTCCATCGCTTTGGTCTTCTGGAAAATCTTGCATCATCGTCTGCAACACCGTCAATCGCTCCATATTTCTACACGATAAAATCAAAGAATACTGCGACGAGCATGGCTTAAGCAATCCTGTGTTCTACTTGTCTACCAATATCGCCCCGGTAGAACGCATGAATCGGATTGAGCAAATTAAGCAGGCCCTTGAAAATAAATCTGCGCCAATCCTTATCGCTACTCAGGTCGTAGAGGCAGGCGTAGACATTGACTTTGATATGGGATTTAGAGACTTAGGTCCTATAGATTCGATTATACAAGTGGCAGGGAGGATCAACCGGCATGATGACCCGACACGCTCCGGGGCACCGCTGTATATAGTCGACTTTGCGGAATGTGACATGATATATGGAAAACTGACAGCCACGCAAGCCAGAAAAGCGCTTAGGGAGGCAGAGGCTATTCCGGAAAAAGACTATCTAAGCCTTATTACGAAATACTTTGACGATATTTCAGGGAGGCTCTCTTTCAGGAAGTCAAGGGCTTTCTTTTATTCTATGAAAACCCTCAAGTATGACCATGAAAACTGGAAAGAAGAGCATCCCGTTTCTGCTTTTCGAATTATCGAACAATCGTCAGACTACCGCTCGGTGTTCATTGAGCTGGATGAAAAAAGCAGTAGCATCAGAGATGCCTATTTGAATAAAATCATAGGTCAAATCTCAAAAGAAGATTTCGACAGAACGTACAAGCGCAGTTTTCAGCAGAGGATTATTTCGGTACCTAAAAAGTACACGCACGGACTGGGGACCATTAATCAATATGACGAAAACATACTTCTGGTTCCCCTTGAGCTGCTGAATACCTACTATGATCGTAGCACCGGTTTCAAACGGGAAACAGAATCAAACGAAACTTACATGTTTTGACAGGTTGGCAAAAGCCTTCCCTGGCAAGACGGCAGCGGCTTTTGCCAACACAATTTTTTAAACCCATGCACCAAACCACCATCCACTTCCCCGATCTCCGCCTCTCCCCCCGCGACGGGCACAAGCTGCGCGGCTACTTCAGCCGGCTGTTCGGGGCTGAATCTGATTTATGGCACAACCATCAATCCGACGGGCGGCCTATTTACCGGTACCCGCTTATACAGTACAAGGTAGTGGACCGGCAGCCGATGCTGACCGGGGTGGGAGCGGGCGCGCAATTGCTGGTGCAGCATTTTCTGGAAGTCCGGGAGCTGGAGATAGACGGGCTGCGCCTGCCGGTGCATAGCAAGCAGGTGAAGAGCAGGAAGGTGGAAGTAGGCGTTAACGGCAACCTCCACCGGTACCGTTTTGCGAATCCCTGGTTTGCTTTCAATCAGCATAACTATCAGGAATATCAGGACAAGCCGGTGCAGGAGCGGCAGCCCTTCCTGGAGCGCTTGCTAACCGGGCATATCCTTGCATTCTACAAAGGTGTGGAGCATTGGGAGGAAGAAAAGATTCTGGTTAACCTGTTGGAGGTACATCCATTAATGGCCAAGTTCAAAAATCAGCCCATGCTGATGTTCAAGGGGCAGTTTGTGACCAATGCCCGGCTGCCTGAATACATTGGTTTGGGCAAATCGGTGTCAAGGGGCTTTGGGACGCTATGCCCTGCCGGGACCAACTTGTCAGGTTTCCCCGGGAAAGAACGGTGATCCTGACATTGCCCCCAAACCTGTCAGGAGCTACCGGGGTGCCTGGGAAACCTGACAGGATTGGGGCATCAATTAAATGGACATAATATGAGTACTACAAAAAATATCCGTACGCCTCTTGAGCCTGGCCAGTACTATCATATTTTCAACCGGGGAAATAACCGGGAAAATCTGTTTTATAAGCCAGGTAACTATGATTACTTCCTGCATAAATATGCACATTATTTGGAGGGCTATGTGGAGACGTTAGCCTATTGCTTATTGCCCAACCACTTCCACCTGGTGGTGCAGGTGAGACCATTAGAAGCTTTATTGCCGGTTGCGACAGCAGCTTTTAAAAAGCAATGGGCAGAAGTTCAGCCAGAGGGAGAAGAAGCAGTGCATAACTGGCTTTGCTGGTCGGTATCGGAACGCATCCGGCTGTGGAAAATGGGGTATTCTAAAGCCATTAACCGGCAGGAAGGACGGATTGGGAGTTTGTTTCAGAAGCCTTTTCGCCGCAAACGGATTGACGATGATGATTACCTCCGCCATGCTATTGCCTATGTGCATTTGAATCCCGCTGCACATGGTATTTGGGATGATTTTGGCAGCTATTCTTGGAGCTCTTTCGGGTATTACGAAAAGTGGGAAGAAGGACTGGACTGTTTGATAAAACCGGAATGGACTGTTTTTGGTGGCAAGGAGGCGTGTTTGGTATATCATTATCAGTTCTGGAGTCAAAGGCGGGCTGATGCATCGCTTGTGGAGGATTGGATGGAATGATGGGGCTGGCACCGGAGCTTCGGGGGGTTGGGATTTGAATTTGGGAATTTGATTGCAGGTGGCCCCCTAAACCTGTCAGGAGCCAAGAGGGTGCCTGGGAAACCTAACAGGTTAGGGGGGCAAAAAAAATCGTTATGCAGATACATTTGAATACTTACGGGACCTACCTGCATGTGCGGGATCAGATGTTTGAAGTCCGCAAGCGGGAGGACGGTGAAGTCCAAAAGACTCCATTGGCGGCACATAAGGTCAAAAGCATTTGGATTTCGGATGGTGTTGCGTTGTCATCAGATGCGGTAAAGCTGGCGATGCAGCACAATATTGATATTGTGTTTCTGGAAAAAAACGGGCAACCCTACAGCCGGGTATGGCATGCGAAGCTGGGCAGTACAACTCTTATCCGTAAGGAGCAGCTCAAAGCGACGCTAGGCCCTGCAGCATTGGCTTACACACAGCAATGGCTGGGCGCGAAGCTCGACAATCAAATTGATTTTGTCAAAAGCCTCCGCAGCCACCGGCCTCAGCACAGCGATTATCTGGGCGAAAGGCAGCAGCGCATGGAGCGTATCAGGGAAACACTGGCCACCATTGAAGCGCCTCACCTTGATGATGTAGCTGATCAGATCCGGGGGCTGGAAGGTACAGCTGGACGATTGTACTTTGAAGTACTGAGCTTTGTACTGCCAAGGCATTATCAATTCAGTGGGCGTAGCTTCCGGCCAGCAGAAGACCCTTTCAATGCCTTTCTGAACTACGCCTATGGAATGTTGTATGGCCGGGTGGAAAAGGCACTCATTTTGGCAGGGCTGGATCCTTATTTGGGATTCCTGCACCGGGATGGGTATAATTATAAAAGCCTGGTATATGACTTCATCGAGCCGTTCCGCATTTATGCAGAGGAGCCAGTGTTCCGGCTGTTCTCAGGCAAAAAAGTACGGCAGGACCATGTGGACGAGCTGGCAAACGGTTGCCGGCTGAATCAGGAAGGGAAGGTGCTGTTGGTGGAGCGCCTTAACCGGCATTTGGAGGAGGAGCGCATCCGCTACCGGGGCCGGAATCAAACGCGGGGCAATATCATTCAGTTTGAAGCGCACCAAGTGGCCAACGAACTCATCAAAACCGAATAACTATGATTGCCTGGGTAATGTATGATATTGAACAAGACCGCGCCCGCACCCGTGTGGCAAAATATTGCAAACAAGCCGGGCTTTACCGGGTGCAGTATTCTGTCTTTTTGGGGACGCTGAATGCGAATGAGAAAGATGTTCTTGAATTACAGATTGAGCAGGAAATAGACCCTGACAAAGATAAGGTCTACATTTTTCCGATGAGCCAGTCTGCATTGCAACAAACGACCTGCCTCGGCCAGGCTTTGGACAAGAAGCTGGTGACGGACGAGGTCAGGGCTTTATTTTTTTAAGTGATCAGAGCACGGGAATATGATAAGCCTTACGCCATCTCAGATTATTGAGTATTTATACTGTCCGCGGTACACCTATTTTGAATACGTGCTTCAGATACCACAGCATGAGGAGAAATATTACAAAGTGATGCGTGGAAGGGAGGTGCATTTGGAAAAGGCACGGCAGAATGTAGAGTACCTGCGTCGGCGGATCGGGGTCACAGAAAAGCGCCTCAATCAGTACCTTACGAATGACCTGCTCAGGGGAGAAGTAGACGAGGTACTATGGCTGAAAGATGGCACGATGGCGCCGCTGGACTATAAGTTTGCCCGGTATGAGGAAAAAGTATATGAAACATACAAGACACAGCTATACTGTTATGCCTGGCTTATCCGTGAGAACTTTGGCAAGAAAGTAGAGCGTGGTTATCTGGTATATACCCGAAGCCGTAACAAGCTGGTGGAAGTATCGATAGGGGCATCTCATATGGATGAAGTGGAAAAAGCAGCCCATGACATCAACAAGATTGTTGTTCATAATTATTATCCAAAGGCTACAAAATACAAGCGAAGATGTGTAAATTGTACCTATCGTAATATTTGCATTAAGTAGCAGGCTACTCCGGGCGTGAATTTATTTCGAGGCAGGCTTTTTCGGTGCTTAAACGTTTGTTTTACAATCTTTTAGGCTTTCGAAAAGCAGTGGAGATTGTCCTGCAAATCGTTCTTTGACGTATTGGAATGAATTTTTTAGTGGCAAGAGAAGTTTGGGTTTATTGTTGAGTATGAGTATTTTAGCGTTTGGGACGCCTTCGAGCGCACTATCCAGCATAATTAGGATTGAAACGAAAAAACGTTGAAAAGTTTCATCTTTGTTTGAACTTCTTCGAGCGCA
>PR_CR_10_Liq_1_inCRDRAFT_1001289_pt1 | contig 14269 bp, 5 predicted proteins | sample PRCRCaboRojoPR_3_FD_10241 | JGI IMG/M metagenome (IMG submission 10241)
CAAGGAATTATTGGACCTACCGGTCCCGTATCTGATGTTGCTGGTCCTATTGGTCCCACAGGTCCAACTGGACCTCAGGGAATTACAGGGCCTCAAGGGCCTCAAGGACCTACTGGCGAAAGAGGTCTAACTGGGCCGACCGGTGCCGATTCTAATGTGACCGGACCTCAGGGGCCTACTGGACCAAGGGGTCAGACTGGACCAACTGGAACCACAGGGCCCGCTTCTGATGTTCCCGGGCCAACTGGACCTACGGGCCCCCCGGGCAAGTTTACTGCCAGCGCAACACAACCTGACATTGAAACATCGGTGAATGGTGACGCATGGTTTGACACGAACACCGCAAAAACGTATGTCTACAATGACGGAGTTTTTGTTGAAACTAAAGGTGGGCAGATAGGCTCCACGGGACCTACTGGTCCGAGGGGCTCTCTAGTGACATCTACTTCTTGGTGGCTAGGAGTTTAGTGCCAATGAAACTATTAACTAATCTATTAAATGCTATTCTATATAGAGACTTTCCTCATTTGATTAGGAGTAAATAATGCCGGGTTTTCTTGGCGGTAGTTCAGGCGGTTCTACCGGGACTGGTGGCGAGATAACGTTTCCTAAAGAGTTTGTCGACCCCGTAACTAAACTTAGGGTATCTCAGCCCGAAAACCTGATTGATACCGACTTTGAGTACGGTCTCCAGCCTACAAAGTGGGAAACAGTTGAGCTTATCAACAACACCCCTTCGTTCTTCTCGAAGTCGGGTGATACAACCATTCCCGGTATCGTTTCCATCACTACAAACGCTGGTACCCGTGAAATTACGGTAACAACCGCCCTAGACCACGGATTAGCTGTTGGAATTCCTATCAATGTTCAAGGAACAAAGTCTGTTACCGCTGATGGTTCGTACATTATTAACTCTATTCCGAACCCAACAACTTTTACATACCTTTGTAAAGACACTCAACCGCAGACTCTTTCTATTGAAGACCTCTACTCTTCGATTATTACTGGAGAGTTCTTTCAGGGTTCGCAGCTTCGTATTGCAGATTCTGATGGGATTGTTACAGACGCAGCCTCTCTCTCGGAGCTAACAGTCACTACTGAAAGCCCCCACGGTTTTGGACCCAACACTCCGTTCTACTTCCTAAACCTTAACTCCACAATTTCTCAGGAGTTCGAGGCAACAAACACTGCTGCAAAGTCTTTTGATGCATCCAACTCGGCTACGGCTCAGACGTTTGACGGGTCTAACACACAGTCAACTACAAACGTTGACTGGAGTAACAGCGGTGTTTCTACAGGAACTGAGAGCACTGTTTCAAGTGTAGACCTGAACAACAACACAATTACAGTCAGCCACAACATTGATAACTTTGCCAACCTTAGGTTGGGAGACCCGCTTTATTACGATGTTCAAAGCTCTACAGGATACTTTTCTGCCAACCCTCGTGGTGTTGTCTTCTTGAAGACTATCGACCAATTAGATGTTGGCTCTTCCACTTTTGAGGTAAGTGCAACTCCCGACGGTGCAACAATTAATATTGAAGCAAATATTTCTGGTACTTTCCAGCTGTCAAACGAGGCAAGAACTTTTGCGGGTAACAACATTAACCCGCTTACAGAAACAGAATTTATTGTAGTCAGAGATTCTGAATTTTCTTTTGATGGGGCAAATGAGTTTTCGCTTTCTAGTGGAACAGTGACTAATTACAGCGGGAACCTAATCTCTATCGATGCTGACGACGCCAGCGGTGCTTTGGACTTTTACCAAGGGGCCATGGTTCTTTTTACAGTCAGTGGAGGAGCTGCACCCACTGGTTTAACGGCAAACACTACTTACTTTGTTGACCAATTCTTCCCGGTCTCTGAGGGCTCCTACAACATGACGATTAAAGAGTTCCCCGATTCGGCCAACCCCGTGAGTGTCAGCTCTCAAGGAACTGCTACCACTCAGCAGTTTACAAAAATTGGAATATCTATTGATAAAGACGTTTTCCATATCCAGAGTTCTAATTTTGCTGAAGGAGATATGTTGGAGTACTCCTACCCCGTAGGAGGTAGGTTTGATACTGCCGAAGCAGCCAATGAAAAAGATTTTTATTTTGTAGAGACTGCCTATGACGCTCATAACTACAAGCTAACATTAAGCAGCTTCACCCCCACTTCCGCAACAGGCGGGGATGAGACGTTCGATATTATTCAGGGGGGAGTTACTTTTAGGGTCCACAAATTTACAACCACTGGGACTAGCACCTTTACTGTTAACCAAGCGGGAACAATTACTGACGCCGAGGTTCTTATTGTAGCCGGTGGTGGCGGTGGCGGTGGTGACAACTCTGGTGGCGGTGGAGCCGGTGGAGTTCTTCAAGAAACAGTAACTCTTTCACAGCAAAGTTACGACATTGTAGTCGGTGCTGGTGGCGCTGGCGCTCCTCAGGTAAACACCCTTGGGTCTAGTGGACAAGATTCTTCCGCTTTCGGGTTTACCGCGATTGGTGGAGGACGAGGTGGTACTGGTAACAGCGGCATGTACAACGGTGCTAGCGGAGGTTCCGGCGGTGGTGCTGCTGCTGAGGGGACTAATGGTTCCGGCGGAAGCGGAACTAGCGGTCAAGGAAACCGAGGTGGAGATGGCCGTGGTGGTGACGCCGGTGGTGGCGGCGGTGGGGCCGGTGGACCCGGTCAAAATGGTGATGCCCGTGGAAACCAGCTCGGTGGAGATGGTGGCCAAGGCGTAAATCTTGACTTTGATGGCACTGCTCGTTGGTATGCTGCTGGCGGCAATGGCGGTAACCAAAACGGAGTTTACAACTCACGTCCGGCAGTTAACGGCATTGGCGGTAGGACTAACACTAGTGGCAGTTCACGCGCTACCGCGGGGGCTGCAAATACCGGCTCTGGTGGAGGAGGAGTTACTTGGACTGCTCCAGAGAATCCTTTGGGCGGTGCTGGAGGTTCCGGAATCGTCATTATTAAATATCAGATAAGTGCCTAATATGATAAAATTTGTAGGTTGTCAGGCTCAGAGCTTTAGGGGTGTTTCGTGGCTATAGATGTCGTTGCCGTAGGTCAAAGCGGTGCTCACTCATTTCGAAAGACTAACGTAAACACCGAAGACAATTACCTGTACTTTAACGATGCAGCGGGTGAAACGGTACCCTCTACCCTCAGTCAGGGCACGGGGTTTATCTTCAACAATCGTGCTGGCTCTATTGGTGGAATCACCGATGGTGGACTGGTTTTTGTGGGCGCTCAGAACATTGACGCTTCAGGTGGCGACATCGTTGAAGAACTTGAAATTAACGGTGTTGTTAAAAAAGTACACACTTTCTACACCCCGGGAACCTCGACATTCAGCGTTAACAGTCTAAACGGCAACACAGACGGGGTTGAAGTTTATGTAATCGGTGGTGGCGGTGGTGGCACCAACGTCTCTGGTTCCTCCGGTGGTGGAGGCGGTGGTGGAGGTGTGGCCTTCGGCACGGTCAACCTAAGTGCCGGAGACTACACAGTTACTGTAGGTGACGGTGGTGCCGGAAACACTAACGGCAACGGTGGTAACGGTGGTACTTCTACTTTTCAGGGGCTTTCTGCAACTGGTGGCCAAGGAGCCCAAGGCTCAACCGGAGGAACCGGTGGAGTTGGGAGTGGCGGAACGGTAAACGGAACTGGTGGAACTGGTGGTAACGGTGGGCCAAGCCCAGCTCCCGCTGGAAGTGCTGGAACCAACGGCGGTGCCGGTGGTGGCGGTGGTGGTTCTGACAACTCCAAAGGTGGTGACGGAGGTGACGGAGACGCTGCCTACTTCACCGGTGGTGGCGGAGCCGGAGGTGGAGATGCTCGAGGAGGAACCGCCCCCGCTAACTCTGGTGGTACAGGATACTTTAATGGAGGTCGTGGAGCTTCCGACAGCGGTGTTACCACTACGGGACTTCCCGGTGGTGGCCCTGCGGGTGGTGCTGCTGGTCAGGTTGGCTCTTCGCGTACAAACAACGGTGGGGGCGGTGGCTCCTACGGCGGTGGCGGTGGTGGAGCCGGAGACTGGAACAACTCTGGAAGCACCAAAGCTGGTGGAGCCGAAGGTGGTGGCGGAGCTGTCGTTATCGCTTACGCGGTTTCTGCAGAGAGCTCTACTCGCGTAAGTTTTGTCGACAACAATGGTGATAGCGTTGATTTCACCTCGGCCACTTCCGGAGCGGTTTCATTTAACAACCCAATTGTTTTTGACAGCAAGCTAAACATTGATGCTTCTACAGCCACAAATCAGGCTGTTAAATACTATACGGCTGGTACCCCGCTAACTGGGCTTACTAGCGGTGAGACATACTTCCTGAAGAATGTTCCAGCAGACTTTGCTGGAAGTCAGGCTTTGTTTACTTTAACTAATAACACGCACACCTTCACATCGTGTGGGGAGACCGGTCGAATCGGGCCTACCATCACCCAGATGAGGGCTGCATACAACGTTACTTGGGACGGAACTTACCTTAAGCAAGGAGACTTCCAAGGCTACCAAGACTGGACTGTGCCTATTTCTGGCATTTACGAATTCGAGGCAAAAGGAGCTTCTGGCTACAACGGAAGCGGCTCTGGAACACCGGGACTTGGTGCAAGGGTCAAGGGTAGAGTCGTTCTTACCAAGGGTGAAACAATTACCATTGCCGTTGGGCAGGTAGGTGAAGCCCCAAGCGCTGGGAACAACTACGGTGGTTCTGGTGGTGGAACATTTGTTGTTCGTAAATCTTCGAATGAGCCATTGTTTGTTGCCGGCGGGGGTACTGCCGACGCAAACGGAACTTCCGGTCAAAATGGTGTACTTACAAACGATGGTGGATTCTCCCAAACTGGACAGCCCGGTGGTGAGGACGGTAATGGTGGTCCTTCTGCCGGAGGCCGTACTCCCGGTGGGGGTGGTTTCTTCTCCAGAGGTCAGGACTACTTCCGGGGCGAGCTTGGTGGTGGCTCCTTCTTAGACGGTCTTACTCAAGGTCCTTCTACTAGAGAGGGTGGTTCCGGTGGCTTCGGTGGTGGAGCTCAGGGTGAAGCAGACCTTTCCGGTCAGGCTGGCGGTGGCGGCGGCTACTCCGGTGGTGCCGGTGCTCGCACCTTCCAAGGCAACCGCGTTGGTGGTGGTGGCGGTTCGTTTATCGCACAGACTGCAACCAATGTAGCAACTTCTGACGGGACCTACAACACCAGTAACACTTTTAATGGTCAGTCGATTACAAACATTGGGGCCTACCACTCGGGAGACGGAGAAGTTGTTCTTACACTTGTTACCTCCTTCACGACTGGTAACGAGGTCTACCCGACTGCAGAAGATGCTAACGCAGGAACAAATAGAATTGACGTTCTCCCTGCGGGTAATTCTTTCCACGCATTTGTGCCAATCAACTTTGACATCGACAACGACCTTATCTACAGCCAGACTGCTCACGGTCTAACAAGCGGTGAAGCTATTACTCTTAACTTTAATGAGCAGCCTCCTCTCGGATTAGACAACTCTTCTATCTACTATGTAGACGTTGAGGACCCGTTTAGCTACCGACTCAGCTCAACCCCGAGCCCCAGTTTTACAACTATTAACTTGACAATTCCTTCGGCAAGAGAGGCTTCTACTTCTTCCTCATTCAGTCGAGTCATTGTTAACACCGACCAAAACACTCTCACTATTAGCAACCACGGGTTTTTGGTCGACCAGCCGCTACGTTACAGTGCTGGAGGAGGAACCCCCATCTCCCCTCTGCAAGACAATGTAACGTACTATATCTCAGAAGTACTAGACGCCAACCGAGTTAGGCTTAAAGTAAGTCTTGATGCACAGACATCAATCAACTTTACTGCCGCAGGAACCGGAACAGCTCACAGCTTTATCTTTGAGACGGTTAACCCGCTAGAGGATACTCTTTACATTCCTAACCACGGTCTTGTTTCTGGACAGGCTGTTCGCTATGACAAGGGAGATGTTGCTAACACAGCAATCCCCGGCCTGATTGACGGCGACACCTATTACATTGTCAAGGTAGATAACAGCATTGTTCGATTGGCCACCGACTCGGGTCTTCAGAATATTGCAAACATCAGCAATCCTGACCCATGGACTGCTACGGGAACTCAGTCGCTTGTCATCACTTCTTTGGACTTTGACAACGACATTATCACCCTGCCCGACCACGGATTCTTGCAAGGCGAGCTGGTCGAGTACGACTCTCGCGGTCAGACAGAGGTTGCGGGCCTTACAACTGCAACCCCGTACTACGTAATCTTCATTGATGGTGACAACATTAAGCTGGCTACTACGCCAGAAAATGCTGTTTCGGGTACAGCCGTTGACCTACAAGACACTCCTTCCGGAGTTGGTCGACACACTTTGCAGTCTCTTAGTAAGACTCCGGACGGCATTTACACCATTGATACTGTTCCCACTTCAACAACATTTACAGTTACAGCTAAAGGTAATGTCCCCATCATTGAGAAAATCTTTAACCCAAGAACCTCAATTGATTTGGCATCAAATGCTTTCTTCATTCCTTCCCACGGTTTCTTGACGGGAACCGAGATTACCTACTCTCAGGGAGATGCCGGAACAGATATTACTGGGCTGACTGATGATACTCAGTACTATGTGATTACCATTAACAGGGACTATTTGCGTCTTGCCACCACCGCGGATAATGCCGCTGCTGGTATTGCGCTGACGGTTTCTGACTTTGGTACAGGGGTGGCTCACTCCTTTACCACAAGCCAGATTAATGGAAACGTCACTGGTGGTGGTTCGGTAACCGTTGCCTCCGGTTCGGTTTTGGTAAACGGTTCTGGTACCTCGTTTGCTAAGGTTCTTAAAGTCGGTGACACTTTCAGGCTTTATCCGCCGAATGTCGAGGAAACAGTAACTTTTGCTGCTACTGACGTCAACACTACCAACGAAATTGTTACCGTACCAGAAAATAACCTTGAGACAGGCGACACTGTTAAATTCCAAACTGGCGGGGGAGTCGCCCCAAGTCCCTTGGTTAACGGCTACTACTACTTCGTAAGAAAGGTTTCGGCCACCGAAATCACTCTCCATAACTCGGAGTCAGACGCTGTGGCTAACACAGGTGCAATTGACTTTAGCACTCAGGGTACAGGAACCAGCTTTACGCTGACTAGGACAACGCTTGTAGGCCCTATTATTCGTCGCGTCACTGCTGTGGGTTCGGATACTCAGATTACGGTTGACCGACCCTACGCAAGTGCATATAACGCCGTCAGCTACTCCTTCCCAACCTTCGTGTATGTGAGACCAGAGGGTTACTCACTCCACCGTCCGTTCGATGGTGGTGTTGAGATGTCGGTTGGTTCGGGGACTTGGCATGGTCAGATTATCCGCCAGACTCGTAAGTACTTCCGTTACCAGTCAGGTAAGGGTATCCAGACCTCAGCTGGTATTAACTTCCAGCCTTCGATTGACATTGAAGCCATGAACCAAGTTGTCGGGCAAACGATTCGCGTAAGGACTCGCAGGCCCCACGGGCTAATTTCTGGTCTATTTGTTGTTATCTCTCAAGCCGAGGACTCTTTTGGTGACCCAAGTCAGGTATACAACGGGGAATTCCAAGTTACGGTTGAGGACTTAACTAACTTTACTATTAGCGCTGGTCAAAATATTCCGGAGCCTCGCGCCTACGGATTCCCTCAATTCTACGTCCGTGAGTGGTCTGGTGGAGCTGTTCGTTCTGGAATGTTCGACTTCCAGAACGGTATGTTCTATGAGTTTGACGGGCAAAAGCTCTACTGTGTTCGTCGCTCTTCGACTCAGCAGATGGCCGGAAGTGTGGCAGCTCTCAGGGGTTCCGAGTTAATTTTTGGAACAAACACCACCTTCCAAGCTCAGTTGGATGTGGGGGACTACGTAGTTATGCGAGGTCAAACATATCGAGTTGTCGACATTGAAAGCGATACCCGCATGTCGGTCAGGCCAGAGTATAAGGGTGCCTCAGGAGCCGAGAAGGAGTTTGACCCCTCCAGTGTTGTTGATACAGCAAACGACAAGTTCGACATTGTTGGTCATGGATTCAGTGATTCCTTGCCTGTCGTCTACAACTCAATTGATGGGGAGGCAATCGGCGGTCTTATTAATGGAAACACTTACTACATTGACCTTATTAACAACAATTCGTTTAAGCTAAAATCAGCCCCCGATGCGGTTGGTAACGTTTCTCTGAGCAGTGTAGGAACTACAGATACTCACTCGTTTGTCCCTGCTAAGTCCGGAATCATTGTCACCAAGACGGTTGATACAAAGATTCCGCAAGAAAACTGGTCAATTGACCCTTGCGATGGGTCTGGTCCGACAGGGTACAACCTAGACACTAGCCGAATCCAAATGATTTACATCGACTACTCTTGGTACGGTGCTGGAAAGATTCGCTTTGGATTTAAGACTACGGGCGGTCAGGTGCAGTACACGCACGAGTTTGTCCACAACAACAACTTGTACGAGTCCTACTTCCGCTCAGGTAACCTGCCTGCACGATACGAGGTAAACACTTACGAGAACCCGACATACATTCCGTATCTGTTCCACTGGGGTACGTCGGTGATGATGGATGGAACCTTCGACGACGACAACGCTTACCTGTTTACCGCAGGCAGCCAGACGTTGAACGTTTCTGGAACCACACCTAAGTCGTTCTCGGCCTCGGGTATTAATCTCGACACCGACCTCATTGAGGTTCTGACCCACGGATTTAGAACAGGTGACGTTTTGCAGTTCCAGTCCTTGGCGGCGAACGGATTGCCCGGAAGCAATGCTCAAAACCCGGCGGTTAATCCCGTTGGAAACCAGACGGATTCTAACCTCACCAACGCTGCTAAGTATAAGGCTTTCGTTAACTCAGAAAACCTTATCCACCTGACCCCCGAGGATGCCACTATCACCCTTGGTAGTGCATACACGGGCGGACAGACTGTGAACTTCGCGCAGTCTGGTACAACAATCACCGTTACTACGACCAATCCTCACAATATCCCAGCGGCAGACAACAACGTTGGAATTTACCTAATTGGTATTGAGTCCCTCGGATTGGATAATGATTCCTATGTAGGACCAGTTACCGTTTCGGATGCGACCACGTTTACCTTTACTGCCGACAGCAGTGCGACGGTAAGCACCACTCCGTCACCAAACGTTGCCATCTCCGAGGTTCTTGACTTTACCTCGCGGGGTAATATTCAGTACACCTACTTCCTGTTCCCAGATGGTTCACTCAACAACACCTCTGGACCAAACTACCAGCCGCTAATTTCGCTCCGCTTGAGCCCATCAGTATCTGAAGGTTTGACAGGAGCCTTGGGTGACCGTGATGTTCTTAACCGAATGCAGCTACGACTGCAAGAGGTTGGTATCTCCTCTAACGAGCTAGTGGATGTGAAGATGCTTCTGAACCCGCGTCTTAACAACCTAAACTTTGTTGGTGTAGATAGTCCTTCACTGACTCAGATTGTTGAGCACACCGCTCAGGACACGGTTTCTGGTGGAGTTCAGGTCTACAACTTCCGTGCTGCTGGTGGAATCGAGACAACAGTAGATGTTGCAGAGCTATTTGAGTTATCAAACTCAATTCTCGGTGGCGATTCTATCTTCCCGGATGGCCCAGATATCATTACAATTGCAGTATCGAGACTGACAGGAAATACGACCAGAACTTCGGCTAAGTTGTCGTGGTCTGAGGCACAGGCTTAGGAGGGTTACATGCCAATCGAACGTTTAGGCATAAAAAACCCCGATGCCAACGCAGATACAGTCTTGGCCTCTTTTGCTGCGCCTCATTTAATTTCTGTCGTTGTTTCTAATAAAGCAGTAACGGCCACGCCTATTACAAGGGTCACCATTTGGGTTGTCCCAGCCAATGCGGTAATCGAAGAGCAGTACGCATACATTGCGTTTAATTTGAATGTTCCACTCGGTAGCTCTTTCGAAACCTTTCGTTTCGGGGTAAACGATGGAGACACTTTATACGTTCGCTCTAACACAGCCAACTGCTCTTTTAGTGTTACTGGAATTACGCAAGAGGATTCTGCACAGCCTGAAAACTTAGCTCAAACTCTCACAAATAAAGTTATTAGGGGCGTAGAAAACACTATCTACCTAGACCAAGGAACTACTGCCGAGCGTCCGGACCCCATCCAAGAGGGATACACCAGATACAACACAGAAACAGAAACCCTTGAAATTAGGACATCTACTGGGTGGGAGGCAGTAGGTACTGGTGCTGGTGGAGAGGGGGCTACCGGACCCACGGGACCTACGGGTGCCACTGGTCCCGCTGGCCAAGACGGCGACCCCGGAGGGCCAACTGGTCCTACTGGTGCCACGGGGGCAACCGGTGCTACAGGTGCTCAAGCAACAAATATTAACTATGCAGGAATAGTAGCTACTGTTGGCGATTTACCAGCTGATGGAAATAACGTAAACGATGCTTATTTAGTTCAAGCAGATAGTAATCTTTATATCTGGGACGGGACTCAGTGGGTCGAGTCTGGCCCTCTTGTTGGACCCACTGGGCCAACAGGCGCTACAGGTCCCGAGGGTCCCATTGGTCCAACAGGCCCCACTGGAGCAGACGGTGCTACAGGACCTACGGGAACGACTGGGCCGGAGGTAACAGGCCCTACGGGTGCTACCGGCCCCACTGGGCCTTCAGGTGGACCGACAGGGCCAACTGGTGCGACCGGTCCAACCGGACCGACAGGAAATAATGGAGAAATTGGAGCCACAGGTCCGACTGGTCCTACCGGAGCTGATAGCACTGTAACAGGCCCCACTGGTCCGACTGGTCCGACTGGGCCACAAGGTGATGCTGGACCCACTGGGCCAGACGGTGCTACTGGTCCTACTGGAGCAACGGGGGACCTTAGCCTCGCTCAAACCGTTGAGGAAAAAACAGCCACCTACACAATTACCTCTGCTGATGCAGGCAAGGTGCTGACAATGAATAGCGCCTCAGCCGCGTCTTTTACTTTTAACACGACTACCGCATTTACTGTTGGGCAAAGTATTGACTTAATCACAGTGGGGGCCGGCGCAACCGACGTAGCCGGAGACGCCACTGTTAATGGATATCCCGGTGTTAATTTTGCAGGTCAATATGCTCAAGCAAAAGTTATTTGCGTGGCAGAAGACACATACGTGGTCTATGGAGACCTGACGGCTTAGGAAGATACGGAGAGATAGATGGCGGTCAAAAGGTTAGGTGCAATTCAGCCACCGGCATTGGTGGGCAGCGCATATACTTTGCTTGCCACTTCTGATGTAACAGGGGTTGCTTCGGTAATTGTTGTCAATAAGGGAGATATCGCCCTTAACGCAACAATATATGTTCAGCCTTTCGATGCTCCGGGCAACCCATCAGAATATGCATATATTGTTAGCGACCTTGAAGTACAGCCCGGTCAAGCCTTTGAAACCTTTAGATTTGCAATTACGACAAATGACCAGATTTATGTTGGGGCATCGACAGCTAATGCTGCCTTCAGTGCGACAGTTGCTTATGAACAAGCTGGTCGAGCCACAATCAGTTATCAAGCCAGTGAGCCCGGATTCCCAGAAGTTGGTGACATTTGGGTAAACAGTACAAATGAGGATATTTCCTTTTTTAATGGAACGAACTTTTCAACAATCGCAAGCGCTGCCCCCATTGGGCCAACTGGACCTACGGGTGCGGAGGGTCCTGACGGCCCCACTGGTCCCACTGGGCCTGAAGGCTCCGGTGTTAGGGTGCTTGGAAGCTATGCAACTGTAGAGCTCTTGGAAGCCGACAACCCTACGGCAAATGTTGGTGACGCCTATCTTGTTGGTACCAACCTGTATATCTGGAACGACCTGAATCAGCAGTGGGACAACGGCGGAACTTTTATCGGAGATACCGGACCCACCGGACCAACGGGTGCGGAGGTTACAGGACCAACTGGTGCAACGGGTGCTACGGGTGCTACTGGCGCAACTGGGCCCGAAGGAGGTCCTACGGGACCGGAGGGGCCAGAGGGCCCCACTGGACCGACAGGTGCTACGGGTCCGGCTTCAGATTTAGCGGGACCAACCGGTGCGACGGGTCCAACAGGTGCTACGGGTGCCACTGGCCCAGAAGGGGAAGCAGGACCTACAGGTGCTACTGGCCCAACGGGGGTGGCTGGACCGACGGGACCTACTGGTGCGGAGGGAAGCGATGCAGCTGCTGTAAGCCTTTTGGGTGAAGTTGCCACTGTCGGTGACCTACCTCCATCAGGTAACACGGTTAGTGATGCATATATTGTCCAAGCAGATGGCCAGCTTTATGTTTGGGACGGAGCGGCTTGGTTTAGCTCGGGCAGCATTCTCGGCCCGACAGGTGCCACTGGCCCAACGGGGGCCGTGGGTGATACCGGCCCAACGGGTCCAATTGGTCCAGAAATAACTTTGCAAGGAATTGTTGCAGACGTAGAATCTCTTCCCGGGTCGGGAAATACGTTAAACGACGCTTACTATGTCGAGGCAGACGGAGAGCTTTACGTTTGGGATGGCTCAGCGTGGAATAGTGTAGGTGCGGTTGTTGGCCCTACTGGACCCACGGGGGCAACCGGGCCATCTGGCGGTCCAACTGGACCTACAGGCCCCACAGGGCCCACCGGTGCAGATAGTACAGTTCCCGGCCCGACTGGTCCTACTGGTGCGACGGGGGCTACGGGGCCCGGAGGCCTTGCCTTTAACGCAATTGCCACATTAGACGTATCAAACAACGGTTCTGGTGCATACCGATTTGCCAGCCACTACGGCTCAACCGACAACCCCACAGTTTACGCACTCGGCGGAGCGACACTCGCATTCGACCTCACCAACGTATCCGCAAGCCACCCCTTCCAAATTCAGGAAGACACCGGCGATGGATTTACCAACATCAGCAGTGGGATTATTCATGTTGCGGATGATGGCACTGTTACAGAAGGTGTTGGTGCTCAGGGGCAAACAAGCGGAACCGTTTTCTGGGAAGTGCCAATCACTAGTGCTTCTTCGTGGAGATACATTTGCGCTGTTCACGCCAACATGGTTGGTATTTTAAGTATTAAATCGCTTTCTAGCATTGCGTAGCCACGCTGACTACTCTTAGCCTGTTATTATAGGTTTAGTATAAGATGTATAGTGATGGAGAGAAAAGTGACAGAAGCGCTACCTAATTGGTTTGCCAATGATGGTCAACAAAACTTTGAAAACATTCTCCTAAAGAATTTTCAAGGAAAGTCTTTTAAATTTTTACAGGTTGGCGCATACTCTGGCGATGCGAGTCTTTGGCTCTACGAGAATTTGTTGCGTAAATCAGACTCTATTCTTGTTGATGTCGACACATGGGAGGGCTCAGACGAGCCCGCACATAAAGCTCTCAACTGGGACACAGTAGAAAACCTTTATGACGCTAGAACTCGCATAGCCCGAGAGCAAAGAAAAATTATCAAGGTAAAGCTCACTAGCGATTATTTTTTTAAAAACAATCGAGAGTTTTATGACTTTATTTACATCGACGGCGACCACACCGCATACGGCGTAATCAAGGACGCCGTGAACGCTTTTGAGGTTCTCAAGCCCGGAGGAATCATTGCTTTTGATGATTACGACTGGCGAGGCGGGACGGGTCCAATTGACCGACCCCGTATGGCAATTGATGCATTCTTAGAAATTTATAAAGAAAAGATAGAAGTAATCCACAAGCAATACCAGTGCTGGGTGAGAAAGGTAGCGTAATGAAAGCAGCAATCTATACAATCGCTTTAAACGAAGAGCAATTTGTTGAGCGTTGGTATGAGTCAGCAAAGGATGCAGATTACTTACTTATAGCGGACACAGGCTCCACCGACGGGACTGTGGAAAAGGCTAGGGCTCTTGGGATTAATGTTGTCAGTATTAAAGTCGCTCCGTGGCGTTTTGACGACGCACGTAACGCAGCTTTAGCATTACTTCCAGAAGATATTGATATGTGCGTATCGCTGGACATGGACGAGTTAATTACTCCGGGCTGGAAAGAAGTTTTGACTGAAGCATGGGAACGNGGCATTAATCGACCCCGATACAAGCACATTTGGTCTTTTAACGAAGATGGCACTCCGGGGCTTGAGTTTTCATATGACCACATTCATGGACGCAAAGGCTTTCGCTGGCGTCACCCAGTGCATGAGTGCATTTACAACTACGGAGATGTAGAAGAAAAGCAGGAGTGGCTGGATGGCATTGAGACACACCACCACCCTGACCCCACCAAGT